>WBZP01003272.1_pt1 | contig 17735 bp, 19 predicted proteins | sample 5204301 | NCBI WGS metagenome assembly WBZP01 (sample SAMN12412401, study PRJNA552823) | activated sludge metagenome | isolation source: activated sludge from nitrification reactor of wastewater treatment plant... | place: USA: Pennsylvania | collected 2017 | reverse complement strand
GTTGCTGCATAAGGCGGCCACTTTCATGGAGCGCCTGGTCAAGACACCGGAACGGGTCATGGCTTATTTCAAACATTCGGCTGTCCAATATGCCGCAATCTAATCTATTTAATTGCCGGGTTAATAATAGTGACTCTGGCATATGGATTCGGGGTTACGAGCGAACCGTGTACTTCATGTAAAAGCTCTTTGGAACCAACTTTAATCTATACATCAACCAAAAAAATGGGCGCAATAGCTCAAAGGTGCGCTTGTATGTTCTGTACTCTTTGTACGTCTTCTTGGGCAAGCTCATCATGCGGTCAAATTCAGAATCCGAAAATCCTAGGCGCTTCTTCACGAAATCGACTAGGCCGGCCTCGATATGGGGCGGCTCGTTCATCAGGCGCAGGGCCTCCTCGCGCGTCATCCAGCCATTGCGGCAATAGGCCGAGTAGCCGGCGATCCGGAAGTCGATGTTCCAGCGCGTGGGCAGGAAATAGCTGTGGTAGAAAGCCGTGAACCGGTTCTCCAAGTGGTGTCCGCCGTACCACTGCCAGCCGTACTTCTCGGTCAGCAGCTTCTTGGCGGCCTCCTTGTCGTAGTCCATGTAGTACAGCGGACGGATCTTCTTGATGCCGCCGAACAGCATCCACTTGAGCTGGTCGCGCAGCCAGAGATTGGGGAAGGACTTCATCGGCACGCGCCCGAACTGGCGATGCACCGATTCGATGTATTTCCCGTCCATATAGATCCAGCCCAGGGGTGCCACACCCTCCGTGCGAAACGAATGGCCCTCGATCATGTACTTGATGCCGAACTTCTCGGCCGCCTTGTACAGCGTCGTCGCCAGCCCGATGTCCGTGGGCGTCTCCAGATCCTTGACGCCGGCCTTGAAGAACGAGCGGTAGATGTCGTCGTATTCCTTGTTGTCGACCACGATGGTGAACAGGTCGACCCCCAGCTTGTCCAGGACATTGTGGATATTCTCCGTCGCGATCGTCGAATTCCAGGTGTTGTCGAAATGCGCGGCCAGCAGGCGCAGGCCATAGACCTCCTTCATCTGGTGCACCAGATACGAGGAATCGCAGCCGCCGCTGACGCCGATGACCGCGTCGTATTTCTTGCCCCGACCGGCCGCCTTCATCTCGTCGACCAGCTTCTGCATCCTGGCCTCCCCTTCCCGGCCTGTGGGGTATTCGGCCTCGAGCGCATCGATCTGGCGGCAATAGTTGCAAACCCCCTCGCCATCGAAGCTGATGTTGGGGACCGATTCGTCGTAGATGCACCGTGTGCAGATGAGCTTGTTCATTTAGTCCTGTTCGAAGATTGCATCCTGGTCTTTTCTTGAGGGAAACTTGATCAGCACCCCCAGATCCTTGCCCTGGAAGACGGCCATGCTCCCGATCGCCACGGCCGATGCGCCAGCCTGCTTCACTGCAGCCTTGATGTCCTCCAGCGAACCGGCGCCGCCCGTAGCCACCACCGGTACGCCGGCCGCCTGGCTCACCGCCTCTACCAGCTTGAGATCGAAGCCGGTCCAGGTCCCGTCACGGTCGATCGAATACAGCAGCAATTCTCCCGCCCCCTGTGCCTCGAAGGCGCGGGCCGCATCCGGCGGCGACATCTTGGTGTCGTGGCTCCCGTTGCGCGTGCGCACCGTGGAGCGCCCCAGCAGGCCCTTCTTGACATCGAGCGTCACTACCACGGCCTGCGCGCCGAATTCATTGGAGGCCTGGCGCACCAGGTCCGGCACCTCGAACGCCGCTGCGCCGAGCGAGACCTTCTCGATGCCCAGGGCGAACAGCCGCCGCATGTCATCCAGGGTGCGCACACCCCCGCCGTAGCAGATTGGCATGAAGCACTCGCAGACGACCTTCTCCAGTGTCTCGAAATCGATCCCCCGGCTCTGCGTCGTCGCGTGGATGTCGAGAAGAATCAGTTCGTCGACTTCCTTCTGGTTGAATATCCGCACGGCGTTGACCGGGTCGCCGACATAAGACCCTTCCTTGAAGCGGATGGTCTTGACCAGAGCGCCATTGCTCATGAGCAGGCAGGGCATCAATCGTGTGGCAAGCATGTCAGAGCCCGACAAAATTCCGGATCAGCTGCATGCCGTAGCGGTGGCTTTTTTCCGGGTGGAACTGGACGCCCATCACATTGTCCCGCTGGATGCCGGAGGTGAACTCATGCCCGTAGATGGACCTGAACAGCACGTCCTCGTGGCGCTCGCAGTCGAAATAGTAGGAATGCACGAAGTAGAAAGGCGCACCCTCCTCAAGTCCCTGTCCCAGGGGATGGGTACGAATTGGCGTCACGCGGTTCCAGCCCATGTGCGGGATCTTGAGTTTCACGGCGTCCCCCTCAAAGCGGAACCGGCGCACGCGCCCGGGGATCAGCCCCAGCCCGGCCATGCGGCCTTCCTCGCTCTCATGGGCCAGCAATTGCATGCCCAGGCAGATCCCGAGGAAGGGTGCTCCCGCCTGTGCACGCTCCTTCAGGGGCTCGACCAGGCCAAGCCCCGCCAGTCGCGTCATGGCATTGTCGAAGCTGCCCACGCCGGGCAGCAGGATCTTCTTCGCACCCAGCACGCCGGCCGCGTCTCCCGTGACCTCGGCCTGTTCGCCCACATGCCTGATCATGTTGAGTACGGACCCGATGTTGCCGGCGCCGTAGTCGATGATGGTGATCATGATCGTGCCTGTTGCATTAGCTGAAGCGGACCTTCAGGGAGCGCATGGCGGCAGTGGAAGCTTCCGGCGCTTCGCCGTCCAGTTCAGCACGCAAGACCCGTAACGCACCCGTGCCGCAGGCAACAATTATCGCATCAGGAGCGACATCGACGACAGCGCCCGGAACGCCGTAAAACTGCCTCGGCTCAATTTCGGCCTTCCAGAACCGGACCACTCGACCGTCCGTGAGCCGGGAATAGGCGCCGGGATACGGACGGGCCTGGGCTCGGATGAAGTTGTGCACAGTCTCGGGAGTTGCGCGCCAGTCGATGTGTCCGTCTTCCGGCGTCCGCATCCCGCAGTAGCTGATGGGACCTTGTGCCTGGGGACGGCGCGTCACCTCGCCGGCCTGCCATCGCGGCAGGAAGTCATCCAGCATGGTAGCCACCAGCTGGTTTGCCTTGCCGATCGCATCCGCGATGTCTTCGTGCGTCGCCAACTCGAAGTGGCGCTGGTCGACCAGGTCACCATCGTCCATACATTCGGAGAGGACAAAAAAACTGACGCCAAGCCGACGTTCGCCATTGATGATCTGCCAGACCATCGGCGCATTGCCGCGATATTGCGGTAACGGAGAATAATGAAAGCCAAGGAAATCGATGTCCGGGAAATCCGCGACCGGGATCATGCGATACCAGCCGTGCACCAGAACGGTCTGCGGCTGGTATCGACGGATCAGCTCCGCGGTTTCCTTGCCGCTCCGGATCAGGTGCAACGTCAGGTCGTAACGGCGCGCCAGCAATTGGAAATTCTGATGTTCCGTCCGCGCATCCGTTCTGTCATCGGGACACAGCACGCCCTGGACGCAGCCATTGGGGAGCCGCTCCAGCAGACGCCGCAGTGCCATGAACCCCGCATTCTTGCTTCCCAGAAAAAGAATGCGCCTCGTGTTCATCGCGCGATGAGGCTGTCCTGGATCGCCTTGCAGACCGCCTGCACATCGACGCCCCCGTAGCAGGGCAGCGTGATGGTGTTCGCCTCGAGCCACCGCGAATTTGGATTGTTCACAGCGTACTTGGCGGTGTAGTAGGTGGTGGCGCTGAGCGAATAGGTGCCGATGGTGGACTCGACACCCCTGGCCTTAAGGCCAGCAATCAGGCCGTCGCGGCTGCAACCCGGAGGAACGGTAAAGACCAAGGACTGCACATTGAAGTGGACATCGGGATTGGCCCGCTGGGCCACAAAGCCCATGGGTTCCAGTAGCGCCCGGTAGGCTTCGCGCACCTGCTTGCGCTCTTTCAGGATGCCTTCGATTTTCGCCAGCTGCTTGCGCCCCATGATGGCCTGAAGCTCGGGCAAACGGAAGTTGTAGCCGTAGTCCACGAAATCGAGCGCCAAGCCTTTCATACCCCGGGCACCATGGGAGAGCTTCACGTCCAGCCATTGCGACCAGTCGTCCCGGTTGGTGGCAATGGCACCGCCCTCGCCGGTACTGATGAGCTTGCGGGGGTGGAAGCTGAAGCAGGTCAGGTCCGCGAACGAGCCGCAACGGTGACCGGCCTCAGAGCTACCGATCGCGCAGGCTGCATCCTCGATCAAGGGGATTCCGCGGCTGCGACACAAGGCACTGATGGCATGCAGCCCCGAGGGGTTGCCCAGGGCATCCACGAAGATCACGGCCTTCGTCCCCGGCCCCAACAAGGGTGCCAGCGTCTCTGCCAGCATGTTGTACGTGTCACGGGACACATCGGCGAAGAAGGGCGTGGCCCCCAGGTCTTCCACCACATTGGCCGTGGCTGGAAAAGAGAAATCCGAGACAACGACCTCATCCCCTGGCCCGATACCGAGCAGCTTTAGACATACCCACAGTGCCGTGGTGGCCGAAGTCGCCATGTGCACGTGCTTGGCACCTGTAAAAGCTGCGAGCTCCTTGCGGAAAGCCTCGACGTGCTCGCCACGAGTAAACATACCGCTGTCGAACACGCCCCGGAAGTCAGCTTCGACCTCATCGAAGCTGATATAGGGTTTCATCAAGCTGACGTTGCTCATTTTGCAGCCCCGATGCGATTCACATACCAGTCCAGCGTCTCACGCAGGCCGATGTCGAAATCGGTGAGCGAATAGTCGATCAGGGCGCGCACCTTCTGGTTGCTGGCATTGTGGCACAGCACGTCAGCCTGCCGTGCTGGCTTGCGCACGATCTCTTCGCGGTAGCCCAGCATCGCCGCGATGTATGTCACCAGGTCGCCGATGGCGATCTGGTTGTCCGTGGAAATGTTGACCGACTCGCCGGCGGGCAGCACCCGGAACAGCTTTACGACGGCATCGACCGTGTCGCGCACGTGGATGAAGTCGCGGCTCTGTGTGCCATCACCATGGATTTCCGGGGCACCACCGGTGAGGATGCGCCACGCGGTGAGGGGGATCACGCCTGCCAGCAGTCCACGATGGTTTTGTCGCGGGCCATAGTTGTTGAAGGGGCGCACGATGACAGCATCTACGTCGAACATATGCACATAGCTCTCGACAGCTAGGTCGGCCGCCGCTTTGCCGGCGGCATAAGTCGTCGTCGGGTTGCGGGGATGCCTCTCATCCATGGGCTCGTAGACAGCCGAGCCATAGACTTCCGAAGTGGAGAAATGACAGAGCGATTTGAAGGCGCCCCGACGCTGCAACTCCAGCAGGTTCAAGGCCACCGTAACGTTGGTGGCGAAAGCGTTCGCCGGGTTCAGGAAAGAATAGTTGAGTGCCTTCGTGGCGCAGTTGAAAACAATGTCGATGGGGTGCCGGTTGAAGATGTAGTCCACGCTGGTGACGAATTCGGCGTCGTCCTTGTAGAAGCTTAGCCTGCCCGTGGCCTGCGCGTCCGACAGGTTCTCTTCCGATCCCAAGAACATGTTGTCGATGACCGACACGTGGGCCGCGCCATCGGCGAGCAGGCGGTCCACCAGATGGCTGCCGATGAAGCCGGCCCCGCCGGTGACCAGTATTTGACTTCCCTGAATTGTCGGCCTCTTCTGATCTATCATTTTCTCTACTTAGGCATTCATAGTTTGTTCGGCTCGCTCAAGGATCTTTAGCATCCGTATCGCCTGCTCTGGTCCTGATGTCGATGGTTTGCCAGTCTCTACGCATGCTGCAAAATGGTCAATGCTGTTAAACAATGCGTCTTGCTCAGGGATGTAGGGTATCCAAATATCACCCACGCGCATTTTGACGGCGTAGTCTTCATACTCAACATCACTCCCTGCAATAACATCCAGGCCCTTATCATAAATTGTGAGCTTCTCTGTCGGCGGTTTCATGTCATCAAACACCACCATCTTCTTTGTCCCCGCCACAATGAGTTTTCTTTCCTTTAGCGGCGATATCCAGCTTGATTGAATATGCGCAATAAATTCGTGGTATCGCAGCATCAGAAACGTGAGACTTTCTTTTGGACTATATTTTTTTTCACCCACGGCTTTGACGTAGAAGGGTTCCTTACCACCGGACAGATAATCAATGATGGATAGGTCATGCACTGCCAAGTCAGCCATCGCGCCGACATCTTTTTTAATCTGCCCCAAATTCATCCGCATCGCTTCAATATACAGAAAATCGCCCAATTCCCCCGAGACAACAAGTTCGCGGATTTTCCTGATGCAAGGGTGGTACAACATGATGTGGTCGACATGAATGACCAGCCCCTTTTCGGCAGCCAGCTTCGTCAGTTCTTCAGCCTCGTCCACCGATGATGCAAAAGGTTTCTCGACGTAGACATGCTTACCCGCTTTCAAAATGTCCCTGACAACCCGAAAATGCGCACTCGTTTCGGTGGCTACGGCAACCGCAGCAATATCCGCATTGCTCAGAAGCTTGTGGTAATCGGTTTCATATTTCGACTGTTCTACATACAAGTCTCTGGCTTTGTCCAGCCTCGCCTGTTTCAAATCGCATATAGTATGAAGATGAAGGTTTTTATTCGCAAAAATATTCTTTGCAACGTTGGGCCCCCAATAGCCATAACCGATCAAGGCGATATTCATTCATTCTGCCCCGAGGCAAGCGGGGCAGCGGACTTGCCACACGCCTTGCACAAATCTTCGTCGTTGATTCGATGTCCGCATTCGCAGACATAGCCGACCACTCTTGCCGGATTCCCCATCACCAGCGCGTGACCGGGTACATTGCATGTGACCACACTCCCAGCCGCCACCATCGCGTACTTGCCGATCTCAATTCCGCAGAGCACGGTGGCATTGGCTCCGATACTAACGCCCTGCCGGATCGAGGTCTCTGAGACTTTCCATTCCTGATTGAATGCGCGAGGAACCTTGTCATTAGTAAACGCAACGTTCGGCCCTACAAAAACATCGTCATCTATAGTCACCCCATTATAGATCGACACGCTATTCTGAATTTTGCATCGGTCACCAATAATAACCCCATGGTCGATGTAGACGTCCTTGGAGAGGATGCAATAATCCCCGATAATTGCATCCTCCCTAATCTGAACGTTTATCCAAACTTTGGTACCGTCACCTATCTTGGCGCGATCTGAGACATGTGCGCTTTGATGAATAAATATTTTTGTATTCATCTAATCCCTGCCTTGAAATTGTTAATCCTGTCGATACCTAGCCAAACGTGGTTCCAAGTCCGATTTTTATATCCATCCTGCACCGGCATCTTGAACGGATTTACCCATCAAGGAACACCATATGCTACTGGTGTCGCAATGAACTAAAACACCACGCCGTTTTCCAGCGAGTAATTCATTTATTCAAGAAGAACCCTAAGAGGTAGCACATGGGCCGAAAACTAGGTGCTCTATCGTGCCTCCCGATGTCTTGCGCCATGCTTCTCCATTAGTATGGCCAGTCCATTGATCACAAGGTGTGCATTTGGCGTCAGGATAGGTGGATCGAATCTGGTTCATCCGCTCGCCTGCCCATATATCGGCGATGGTTAAATCTGCCAAGTTGGTCTCTGCTTCAGGCGTCCAGATGTGGTTACAGCGGCTGTAGCTGCCATCAGCAGCAACGACAAAAGTCTGTTCCAATGTTGGGCAGAAGGTACGAGGCACATCAACAGTCTGTGCATTCTTGCCAAACTCACCACCCAGGGTATGTTCGACATAGAGACGGACACCATGAAAACCCTTCAACTGTGGATCGCCGACGCAACCAGGGAGATAGAGCTGGGTAGTCTTTTCTGAATCGACGAAAGAAATTTGCGTCGTTACCTTCCCTCCTTCAGGCCTGTTGTCGATGAACTTCTGCGCGTTCTGAAAACCAACCTTGGAATGCACGCTGAAGGTAAGAAATTCACAGCGATAGAAAACATCCATGAACGCTGGAGTCATGAAGTGCCCGTTGGTAGAGAGATGGACGCGCACCTCTCTCGAGAGAGCGTAATCAATCAGTGCCGCAAAGTCGGGATGCATACAACTCTCACCGCGCCAGAAGGGTAACAATATCGCGTCCGGTCGTTCTTGCGTGACTTCATCCACCAGTTTGCGGAACAGTCCTGCATCCATGTAGCCTTCGGTATCCTTGATGTAATGACGAGGACACATCCGGCATGCAAGATTGCATAGGGGGGTCAGTTCCAGTACAACCCTTGAAGGGAAGCTCACGATGTTGGGCATAGACGGCGCTGCGATCTCCAGAATCGAATGCTTGACGTCATATTTGAGACATCAATTTGTCGTGCTTGGCGATGCTGCGCTTGATCAGTTCCTGGTTTGCCTTGGTCCATTCGACGGTGCGGCGCAATCCTTCGCGAATGTCGACCTGTGCGGTAAAGCCAAGTTCGCGCGCCGCCTTCTCGGTGGAGGCGAAGCGCTTGCCGGAACGATCCCAGTCGCGCGCCGGCCTGAGATCCAGCGGCGTAGTGTTGCCAGTGTACTCATTGATGATCGTTGCCAGCTCCAGAATGCTGGTTTCCCGGCCAGTGGCAAGGTTGTAAACCCCGCCGGCAGCCCCCCTCAGCGCACAAGCCATCAACCCGCGCGCCATGTCCTCGACGAAGATGAAATCGCGGCTGGCATTGCCACCGTTATCCAAAGGCAAGGCGTCACCGCTCAACGAGCGCCAGATGAAGGTCGGCGTCACATTGCGCCAGACGGTATGGACCGTACCCCGCCATTGCCCCGCGCCGAGAATCTCGCGTGGGCCGAAGACGTTGGAGAAGCGGGCCTTTACAAACGGCAGCTTGTGCTGCTGGAAGTAATAGTTGCCGTACAACTCGCCGATGATCTTGGAAATGGAGTATGGACTGTCGTGGTAGAGGGTGACCGGCTGATCTTCCGTCGTTGCCGTCGGGGCGTCGTAGGTCTTTTCTGCCACCGCGCAGGCCGCTGCCGCGTAGACGACCTTCTTGAGGCCCTTGATTTCCTTGAGACGGTCGAAGAGCTTGAGCGACGTGTAGGTGTTGTTGTCGTGGTCGGCAAACGGGTCGGCGATGGACGACTGGTTGCCATGGAAGCAGGCCAGGTGAAAGGCGTAGTCGAGATCACCCGGCAGCGCGGCCAGGATGCGGTCATCGGTGATTGAACCGAAGACGAAACGAACGCGCGAATCAGAGGGAATGTTGGAAACATCGGAGGAAATGAGGTTATCCACAACGATGATTTCGCGCGGATCCTGCTCGAGAATCTGATTCACCAAGTTGCTGCCGACAAAACCAGCTCCCCCGACCACCAGCACCCTCGCTCCTGAAAACCTTACATCGCTCATGACTGATAACCCTGTCTATTTGGTTTGCGTTGGCGCCTTGAGATGTGAGAACACATCGGAAATACCGTACCTGTCGTACCAGGCCAACTGCCGCTTGATCGTCTCGGCAAAGCCGACCCTGGCTTGCCATCCGAACGCCTTCAAGGTCTCGCTGGCATCGAGCGAAACCACCGGTACGTCATCGGCTGCCGGCGGGACAACCGGGACCTCCTTGCTGCCCAGGCCAAGATAGTCGGTGACCAGATCGAAGATATCCTTGATCGAATGCGCTTCACCGCTGGCGATATTGAACACCCCTGTGGGCGCATGGGGCTGGATCGCGATATCCATGAATGCCAGAAAATCCGACATATCGAGGAAATCACGCGAGGTATCCGAGCAGAAACAGTTCTGGCCGGCCTTCAGGCGCTTGTAGAAGGTCGGGATCGGGCCGATCGCCAGGCGCGGGCCGGTGACGTTGGCGATGCGCAATGACAGCGTCGGTACGCCGGAGAGCAGCATGAACTGCTCACCGGCCGTCTTGGTGATGCCGTAGCTGGTGAACGGCGCCGTGGGGTGGCTCGCCGGAATCGGCAACTGTTGCGGGCGGCCGTAGCACAGCGCGGTCTGAAAATTAATCAGTCGCCTGGCGCCGCATGCCTTTGCAGCCCGGGCAACGTGGGTACTGCCGATGACATTTGTCCGCGAGTCTTCGACCCAGTCATCGGGATCCTTGTAGGCCGCAGCGGCATGGATGACGACCTCCGGCTGAAACTGCGCAAAGCAGGCATCGACCAGCGCTTGATCGACAATGCTGCCTTCCTTGACAGCCAAGCCTGGCACCTCTGGCACGACCTCGCATTTTCCGGTAGCGAAATTGTCGATCACGAATATCTCGTGGCCTTGCGGCAACCAGTGTTCGATCAGGTTGGAGCCAAGGCAGCCGGCGCCGCCGGTAATCAGGATACGCATCGGATTTCTCGCTTACTTTTTGCCTTCGAGACGCAGGTGCGTGTATTCGCCCAGCGTACCGTGCTTCTGGTAATAAGCCATGGCCGCCGAAACGGTCTCTTGCAGCGGCGTGAATTCGATCGCACCATAATCCTCGAAGGTACGACTGGGGTCAAGAAGGATGGAGAATACATCGTCCGGGCCGAGTTCCTTCACTTCGGCCTTCGGTTTGCCGGGCACGTCCAGGGCGGTCACGACGGCATCGTAGAGTTCCTGAATGGCGACATCCGTGCCCGAAGAGAAGTGGTAAGCCCCATGCCCGACACCGTCGATGGCCTTGAGGACAACCCGGGCCAGATCCTTCACGAAAACGAAATCCCGGCGGGCATTGGTGACGAAGCACTGCTTGCCGTCCTTCAGGCGCTGGTAAAAGATCGGCAGCGGGCCGGCCACATTGCGCGGCCCAACCACGTTGGCGAGGCGGAAGGTGACGTAGTCAACGCCCGACAGCTCCAGATAGAACTCGTTGGTGGTTTTCGAGATCGAGTAACTGCTGCTGCCGGGGAAGCGCGGGTGGTCGAGGCGAATTGGCTGCTGCATGGGTTTGAGGCCGTAGCACAGTGCCGTCTGGAAGTAGATGAAACGTCCAACGCCGAACTTTTTGGCCGCATCGACCATGTTCGAACCACCGACGCAGTTGGTCAGGGTATCGTTGTACCAGTCGTCCGGATCCTTGTAGGAAGCAGCAGTATGGACGATGGCATCGGGCTTGAGATCACTCACCAGTTTTTCTACAAGAGCCTTGTCGGCAATCGTGTCAATGACGACGGTAAGGTTCGGGTGGTCTGCCAGATGCTCACGGCGCCCGGTGGCAAGATTGTCAATCGCAACGACCTGATCGCCACGATCGAGGAGCATTTCAACCACATGGGAACCAATTTGGCCAAGGCCGCCTGTTACGAGTACTTTTTTCATGTCAGTCCTTCTGATTACTGATTATTGATGTGAATTCCGGACGATGCGGGACAAGATGTTTCGTGCCGCCTTCCCATCTCCGTAGGGTGATTTCGGCAAGGCCGGCAGTCGGCCTTGCACGCTGTCGTTAAAAGCCTTGTCGATTGCAGCCGCGGAAGCGCCGACCAGGCAATTCCAGCCCAGATCAACGGTTTCCACCCACTCCGTTTCATCCCGCATGGTGATACATGGAACACCATAGAAGAAGGCTTCCTTCTGCACACCACCGGAGTCGGTCAGGATGACCCTGGCTGCCTGCTCCAGCGCGACCATATCCAGGAAGGGAACGGGATCGACCACCTTGACCTTTCCGAGCTTCTTGTCCAGTCCGCTATCAGCGAGCAATTTTCGGGTACGCGGGTGGATCGGGAGAACGACGGGCAAGCTCGCGGATATTTCAGCCAGGGCAGCGACGATTTCCCCGAGGCGGCTCGGGTCATCGGTATTTTCTGCACGGTGGCAGGTCGCCAGCGCGAATGCCCCTTCGGCGAGGCCCAGTGACGCGAGCGCCGTACTTTGCTTCCTGGCTCGCTCGCGGTAGAACAACGCGACGTCGAACATCACGTCACCGACGTTTTCCACGCCCGCAGAAACGCCCTCTTTCGCCAGATTTGCCACAGCCGTAGCAGTCGGGCAGAACAACAGCGTCGAGAGGCGGTCGGCAACAATCCGGTTAACTTCTTCCGGCATGCGCATGTTGAAGGAACGGAGCCCTGCTTCCACATGTGCGACGGAGATGTGGAGCTTCGCGGCTGCCAGCGCGCCAGCCAGAGTCGAGTTGGTGTCCCCATAGATCAGCACCCAGTCCGGCTTTTCTTCGAGAAGAACCTTCTCCACCGCCTCCAGCATGCGGCCGGTCATGGCGCCGTGCTGTCCGCCGGATATCTCCAGGTTGTATTTCGGGTGGGGGATATCCAACTCGTCGAAGAACACCTTGGACATGTTTTCATCGTAGTGCTGGCCGGTATGAACCAGGATTTCAATGACCCGGTCGGCGAATTCGTCGCGTATGCACCGGGAAACGGCTGCCGCCTTGATGAACTGGGGCCGCGCACCAACAATGGTAACGATCTTGATCAATTGCCCAGCGCCTCAACCACCGCCTTGACGATTTGATCCTGCTCCTGCTGCGAGAGGTCCGCGCTCATCGGCAGGCTCATGACCCGACCTGCCATGGCATCGGACGACGAGACATTGCCGCTGATCCTGCTTAGCGCCTGATAGGCCGACTGACGATTCAGCGGAATGGGGTAATGCACTGCCGTCGGCACCCCTGCCGCCTTGAGTTCTTCCTGAACCCGTTCGCGGTTCTCGACGAAGACCGTGTATTGCGCGAAGACGCTGGTCCGGTCAGTGCGCTGGGTAACCACCGGCACCCTGCCGGCAAACAGTTCGTTATAGCGGGCGCCGATTTTCAGACGCTGATCGACTTCCCACGCGAAACGCTCCAGCTTGCCCAGCACGACAGCACACTGCAGGGTATCCATGCGGCCACCGACGCCGATGCGGGTATGCACGTAACGCTTTTCCTGGCCGTGCACGCGGATCTCGCGCATGGCCTTGGCCAGGTTGTCGTCACTGGTGAAGATCGCCCCGCCATCGCCGTAGCAGCCCAGCGGCTTGCTCGGAAAGAAGCTGGTGCAGCCGATGGTGGACAGGTTGCAGCTTTTCTGGCCCTTGTATTCGGCGCCGAAGCTCTGCGCGGCATCTTCGATGACCGTCAGGCCGTGCCTGGCGGCGATGGCATTGATTTCGTCCATATCGGCCGGTTGACCGTAGAGGCTGACCGGCATGATGGCGCGGGTCTTCGGGGTAATCGCGGCTTCGACCTGGCCGGCGTCGATATTGCAGGTGTCCGGCTCGATATCGACGAAGACCGGGGTGGCACCGAGCAGGGCAATGACTTCGGCGGTGGCGACGAAGGTGAACGGGGTAGTGATGATCTCGTCGCCCGGCTTGACATCGATGGCCATCAGGGCAATCAGGAGCGCCTCGGTACCGGAAGCGACCGTGATGCAGTGTTTCGCCCCCGTGTATTCGGCCAGCTTGCCTTCGAGTTCGGCCACTTCGGGGCCCATGATGAACTGGCCGTGGTCGAGTACCTTGTGAATGCGGGCGTCGATTGAGCTCTTGAGTGCCTGATACTGGGCCTTCAGGTCGATGAATTGGATTGCCATGTCTTCCCTCAATGCTGCGATTTCGTGACGACTGCTTCGGCAAGGGCCCGCGAGGTGGTCCACTTGCCGCCAAAGACGTTGATCAGCCGGCCCTGACGCTCGATGACCGATTCGCGGCTGGCTGCTGAAAAATCGGTCTTGCTGGCGACAATCGGCCGGATCCCGGCAAAAGTGGAGATTATATCCCGACGCGTAATAACCTCGAAAAAGCAACGGTTGTAGTTGGCGATCAGATAGTCGATTTCCTCATCGCTGGGCGCGCAACAATCAGGGTCGGCCTGACTGACTTCGGTGGTGCCGAGCAGAGTGTTTTCCCCGTGCGGGAGAACAAACAGGATCCGCTTTTCGCCCGGCACCTGCAGAACGCATCCCTGCTCCCGCTTGCCGGGCACGACGATGTGGCTGCCGCGAATCAGGTCAAGCCGGTAGGCGCTGGTCACGCCTGACGTGGCGAGGAGTGTTTCCGCCCAAGGGCCGGCCACATTGACGATACGGTCGTAACAGTCACTGGATCCGTCCGTAGAAACCTCACCCGTCGCCGGATCGACCTTGAGCACGGCGGTCAGCTCGTGGAGCCTGGCACCTGATTCTCTCGCTCTTTCTGCTGCCCACAGGCCAAGCTGATAGTCATCCATACGGGCATCCCAGTAACCGTAGGCGCCCAGCAACTGGTCACGTTTCAGGCCGGGAAAGCGTTCGACCACTTCGTCGGTGCTGTACCAGCGGCCACGCGGGAACCCGGATCCCGTTGCCAGCAGATCGTAGAGCCTGATGCCTGCGCCGACCAGCCACTTGGCGCGCTCGCCGTTCCGGCAGATCGGGATAAGCAACTCCAGCGGGTTGACCAGTTGCGGCGCCTGCCCGATCCACCAGGAGCGCTCCTGAAGAGCCTCGCGAACCAGCCCCAGATGGCCGTGTTCGAGGTAGCGCAAGCCGCCGTGCAACATCTTGGTGGACGAGCGGCTGGTGGCTGACATCAGCCGGCCCTTTTCGAACAGATCGACGCAATCGCCGCGCCGGGCGAAGGCCCAGGCGGTCATGACCCCGTTGATCCCGCCGCCGATAACCGCTACCTTCATTCAACCGCCAGCGTCGTCCCCGTCAGCCTGTAGGACTTGCCGGTGATCGGACACCGGACAGAGGCTTCGCCCTCGAGCGGCAGGTCAAGTCGCTCGCCATGCTGGCTCATCCAGCCGATCTGGCGGGCGGGAACGCCGGCCATCAACGCATAGGGCCTGACGTCGCGATTGATGACCGCGCCGGCGGCGACGAACGCATACTCGCCAACGGTGACGCCGCAGACGACGGTGGAATTGGCACCCAGGGTCGCGCCCTTTTTTACCTTTGTCACCCGGTATTCGTCCTTGCGAGTGACCGCCGAGCGCGGGTTATAGACATTGGTAAACACCATGCTCGGGCCGCAAAAAACGTCATCTTCGAGGTGCACCGCATCGTAGATCGAAACGTTGTTCTGGACCTTGACGTTGTTGCCTATGGTAACGTCGTTGCCGACGAAGACGTTCTGGCCGAACGAGCAGCCCCGGCCGATGCGGGCACCGCAACAGATGTGGGCAAAGTGCCAGACGCGGCTGCCGTCGCCAATCACCGCGCCCTCGTCCACGATTGCCGACGGATGTATCGTGACGGCCATCTCAGTAATCCAGCGGCAAGGCAACGCGCTTGCCATCGCGCGCCGACAGATAGGCGGCAATCAGCACCTCCAGCGACTTCAGGCCTTCGCGACCATCGGTCTCCGGCTCGGCATCGCCGCGCATGACCTTGATCACATTGTCGTAGTAGAGGGGATGGCCAAAACCGTAGACCGAGGTGGTTTCGTAGTTGGCAGAGGCAATCTGATCGTCTTCCGGCAGTTTCTCGGCGAATTCCCAGTGCTGGATCTCGTTGACCGCGACACCACCGACACGAACCGTACCCTTCTCGCCGAGGATCGTGATGCTGCCTTCCAGGTTCTTGGGGTAGGTCAGCATCGTCACATTCATCGAACCCAGCGCACCCGAACGCCAGCGAACGCTCAAGACTCCGGAGTCCTCGACTTCAATATCGCGCTCAAGAGTCCCGGTATACGCCTGCATACTCTCGATGGGCCCGATCAGCCAGTCGAGCAGATCGACGTAATGGCTGGCCTGGTTCATGAAGGCGCCACCGTCGAACTCCCAGGTACCGCGCCATTTGGCACTGTCGTAGTATTCCTGAGGGCGCGTCCAGAAGACATTGATGTTGACCATGTAGATGCGGCCGAAACGCTTCTGTTCGACCGCTTGCTTCAATAGCTGGAGTGTGGCATTGCGGCGGTTCTGCTTGACCACGAAGAGGCGCACCCCGGCATCGTCACACCCCTTGACCATACGCAAACCATCATGCCAGCGGGTCGCCATCGGCTTCTCGGTCATGACGTGCCGGCCCGACAGGGCAATTTCGATGGCCTGTTCCGGGTGCAAGCCGCTTGGCGTGGCCAGCACAACAATGTCCGCTGTCGTGGTCTGGAGCATTTCGGTCAAGCTGAGATGCCCTTTGGCGCCGGTGCGCTGGACCGCCTTGTCCAGGGAAGCGCGGTCAACGTCGCAAACATCGACGATTTCGATATTGCCGGCGTGCTGCTCCATGGCGCCAAAGTGGTTGGCTGCGATGCGTCCGCAGCCGACAAGCGCCATGCGGATCTTGCGGCCGGTAATGGTAGGGTAATTTCTCATTTCTATTCCTCTCAGAGACGGAATACCGTAAAGCCGGCAGCGATCGCAGCATGGCGATCAAAAAGACACTTGAGGTCGGCCAGTACCGGCTTTTCACCTTGGCAGAGCGAACGCAACACCGCGAGATCCTCATCGCGAAACTCATTGTGCCCTACTGCAACAACCAATGAATCCACCGGGTGGGCTGCATCGATGGTTCCAAGCTGGATACCATACTCATGGGCGACCTCATCCGCGACGGCCCACGGGTCGGAAACGACCACCCGGACCCCCCAGTTCTGAAGTTCCTGAACGAGGTCGGCCACCTTGCTGTTGCGGATGTCCGGGCAGTTTTCCTTGAAGGTGATGCCGAGCACGCCGACCGTGCTGCGCGCCACATCGATCCCGTTGCGCAACATCAACATGATGACGTTGCGGGCTGCGTAACGCGCCATGTTGTCATTGATCCGGCGCCCGGCGAGGATGACCTGTGGATGATAGCCGACTTCCTCCGCCTTATGCGTCAGGTAGTAGGGGTCGACGCCGATGCAGTGACCGCCGACCATCCCCGGGCGGAAGGGCAGGAAATTCCACTTGCTGCCCGCCGCTTCGAGAACTTCAAGCGTGTCGATGCGTGTCGATGCCGAGGCGATCGAAGATCACCGAGAGTTCGTTGACCAGTGCGATATTCAGGTCGCGCTGGGTATTTTCGATGACCTTGGCCGCTTCCGCCACCTTCAGGCTGGTAGCGGGGAAGGTGCCGGCTGTGATGATGCTGGCGTAGAGCGCATCGACCGCTTTCGCGATCTCGGGTGTTGAGCCACTGGTAACCTTCCTGATCTTGGTCAGCGTGTTGACCTTGTCGCCTGGATTGATGCGCTCGGGGCTGTAGCCACAGAAAAAGTCCTGATTGAACTTCAGGGCTGAGTGCTTCTCCAGTACCGGCACGCAAACCTCTTCGGTACATCCCGGAAACACCGTCGATTCATAGATCACGATCGAGCCAGCCTTCATCACCTTGCCAACCGTCTCGCTAGCCTTGACCAGGGGTGTGAGATCCGGGCGATTAGCCTTGTCGATCGGGGTCGGGACCGTGACGATGAAAACACTGCAATCCGCGATATCCTCGAGTTGGTTGCTGTAGGAGAGCCGCTTGGCAGCCACCAGATCTTCGGACGTTACCTCCAGCGTGCTGTCCTTGCCGGAACGCAATTCCGCAATCCGCGCCAGATTGATATCGAAACCGACGACCGGCCGCGACTTCCCGAATTCGACGGCAAGCGGCAACCCCACATACCCCAAACCGATGATCGCCACTTTCTTGTCATTTAGATTCATGTTCACTCCACAGTCACAGATTTCGCCAGGTTTCTCGGCTTGTCCACATCGGTTCCCTTGACCAGGGCCACGTGGTACGAGAGCAATTGCAGCGGAACCACGTGCAGGATCGGCGACAGTTCGCCGTAGTGCTCCGGCAGGCGCAGGATATGGACACCTTCCGATTCGGGAATCTCCGAGTCGGCATCGGCGAAGACGTAGAGTTCGCCGCCC
>WBZP01003271.1_pt1 | contig 17741 bp, 13 predicted proteins | sample 5204301 | NCBI WGS metagenome assembly WBZP01 (sample SAMN12412401, study PRJNA552823) | activated sludge metagenome | isolation source: activated sludge from nitrification reactor of wastewater treatment plant... | place: USA: Pennsylvania | collected 2017 | reverse complement strand
GAGGGGGTGGCCTGGCGAACGCGCCCCCGAAGACGCGGGACAAAGTTTGCGAGACTGGCCATGGCTTTTTCTATCGGCCTGCTTGAGTTGTGGAAATGCTGACGGTCGAGCTCAATCTCCCACTGCTGGCGCGGCCCCCCCTCCTTTTTTCACAGGGGGGTTGGGGGGGATTTCCTTTCGCCAGCCGGCCCCCATTCACTGGGGAGACTCATCTGTTCCGCGATCCACCAGCACACGCCCCGAGTTCCCCCGAGTGGCAGCGCCGCGATCCAGCCCTGTTCGGTCAACGGGTAAGGTTGATCGGTCCGGCACACCACCGCGCCGCGCTGGAGGGCCGCTGGTCCGTAGACGCCTTCCAGCACGCGAAAGCCCTTGAGGGCATGCCGGTCGACGGCCGCGGCCACCTTGCACTCCACCGCGAGGAAGCGCTGGGGACCGATCTCGACCAGCAGATCCAGTTCCTCGCCCTGGGCCGTCCTCCAGAACCAGAGGGGCGGCCGCTGACCGGCGTTCAGGAAAGATTTCCATACTTCTGTGATTACCAGATTTTCCCACACGGCGCCCCAGGCCGCATTCTGGACGACGGCGGGCCAGTGGGGAAAACCGAGCAGATAGAGCAGCAATCCGGAATCGGCAAAATACACTTTGGGAGTCTTGATCAAGCGCTTGCTGGGGCTGCTGTGATAGGGTTCCAAGAGCATCACTTGCCGGCTTGCCTGCAAGATCGACAGCCAGCTTTTGGCGGTATTCGGGGCGATGCCCACATCGCGCGCCAGTTCCGCCAGCGACAGCAGTTGGCCCACCCGCAGCGCCGCCGCCCGTAAAAACCGGTCGAAATCCCGCAGACTGCCGACATTCAGGCTATTCCGGACATCGCGCTCCAGATAGGTGGCGAAATAGGAACCCAGCCACAGGTCGCGGTCGAGTTCGGGGCGTTGCCATAATTCGGGAAAGCCGCCGCGCCAGCAAAAGGCGTCTGTATCATGGAGCGTCGCCGTGGGGAACACCTCCGCCAGCGCCAGCGTCGACAACGAGAGTACGGCGCACCGGCCAGCCAAGGATTCCGAGACGCCCTGCATTAGGGAAAAATCCTGGGAACCGGTCAGGATGAAACGTCCGGGCCGCCGGTCGCGATCGATGGCGATTTTCAGATGGCGCAGCAGCTCCGGGACATACTGCACTTCGTCGATGATGAATGGTTCCCGCAGGCTGACCAGGAAACCGGACGGATCCAGCCGGGCGGTTTCCGCGTCGCGGGGGATGTCGAGCGTCACGTAATCGGCTTGAGGGAATAAATGGCGAACCAGCGAGGTCTTTCCCGCCTGCCGGGCGCCGCTCAGCACCAGGGCCGGGAATTGGGCAAACGCCCGCTCGACCACGTCGGAGATCTTTCTTTGAATCCACATTGCGGATAATCTGCAACTCCAATGCAAAATAGTCAAGGTAGTGTAGAGGACGCGGAGCTGAGCAGCCTTTCTGGAGCAACGGGGGGATAGTGCTCCAGACGTGGATATCTAACTGATAAAATTCTATACAATCAATTTCTTGAAATCTTCTCAACCTTAATGAAGACGCCATCATGAACCGGACCGGAACGATTTTGCTGGAATTCGACCCCGACCTGAACAAGCTGCGCAAGGATAAAAAGCTGTGGGATGGGCTGTCGGCCGTGGTGCAAATCGGCGATACGCTCTGGGTCGCCAACGATGAAGCCCTGAGCCTGGAACGGCTATCCCGCCAGCGCGAGACTGCCGGCGGCGAAATCCGCTATGCCGACCACCGGCAGTTCCCGCTGCACGAGGTTCTGCAACTGCCGATGCCACCCACAGCGGACAGCAAGATCGAGGAAGCGGATATCGAAGGACTCGACTACGATGGTGGCTATCTCTGGTTGGTCGGATCGCACAGCTTGAAGCGCGACAAGCCGAAGGAAGAAAACTCCATCGAAAAGAACACCAAACGGTTGGCCAAGGTCAGTCGCGACGGCAACCGTTTTCTCCTGGCCCGCATTCCCCTGGCGGAAGCCACGCAATTACTGGAGCGGACGGTCGAGCAGGACGGCAGTTCGCGCACTGCCGCCCGGTTGCGCGGCGATGCCGACGGCAACGCGCTGACCGAGGCGCTGGCGACCGACGAACACTTGGGACCGTCCCTCGCCATTCCCGGCAAGGACAACGGTTTCGATATCGAAGGGCTGGCCGTCGTCGGCGACCGCGTTTTCCTGGGGTTGCGCGGACCGGTGTTACGCGGCTGGGCAATGCTGCTCGAACTGGCGGTAGCGGAACAGGACGCTTCCACCCTGACGTTGAAACCCATCGGAGCGGATGGCCGGCCCTACCGCAAGCATTTTCTCGACCTCAAGGGTTTGGGCATTCGCGACTTGTGCGTGCAAGGCGACGATTTGCTGGTTCTGGCGGGTCCGACCATGGCGCTGGCCGGGCCGATGACGATCTTCCGCTGGCCGGGCGGGGCGCGGCCCGACCGGGAGTCGCTGGTTTTTGCCAAGGCGCTGCCAACCGTCCTGGATCTTCCCATCGGCGTCGGCCAGAACGCGGGCCAGGACCAGGCGGAGGGGATAACCCTGTTCGCCCCGGACGGCGGCGAGGCCCGCGCCGTTCTCGTGGTCTACGACTCCACCGCTCCAAGCCGGCAACGGGAAACCAGTGCCGTGGAAACCGACCTCTTTGCACTGCCCCCTCCTGCGGTTTGCAGGACTACCTGAGGCGGGAGCGCGGACCGACGTGCTCCACCGCTGGGGACTGCTGCCGGACTGGGCGAAGGACCCGACCCTGGCCGCCAAGCTTATCAACGCCAGGAGCGAAACCGTCGCCGGGAAAGCTGCACCTCACCTGTTGAAGACTCGGGCAGGCCTGCCGGGCGTGCGCTATCTTTTACAAACGCCCTCACCCTTCCAGCCGCTTGGTTCCGCCCATGACCGACCGTTCCGATTTCAACTTTTCCGGCCACTGGGCCGTCCTGCCGCCGGACCCGGACCCGACCGAGACCGAGGAGTGGCTGCAAGCGCTCGATGCCGTCGTCGAGCACGAAGGCCGCGCCCGCGCCACCTTCCTGCTGCGCCAGTTGTTCGACCGCGCCCGCGCCCGGCGCGTGACGCTGCCCCCGGTGTGGAGCACCCCCTATTGCAACACCATCGCCCTCGCCGACCAGCCCCAGTTCCCGGGAACGCTCGAAACCGAGCAACGGCTGATCGGACTGGTGCGCTGGAACGCGCTGGCGATGGTGGTGCGGGCCAACCAGTTCTCTACCGAACTGGGCGGCCACATCGCCAGCTACGCCTCGGCGGCGGACCTGTTCGAGGTCGGCTTCAACCATTTTTTCCGCGCCGGCCAGGCGGGAGATCTGGTGTTCTTTCAGCCCCATTCCGCCCCCGGCGTCTACGCCCGCGCCTTCCTCGAAGGGCGGCTCGGCGAGACGCAGTTGGACCATTTCCGCCGGGAAGTCGGCGGCGGAGGCCTGTCGTCCTACTGCCATCCGTATTTGATGCCGGAGTTCTGGCAGTTCCCGACCGGATCCATGGGGCTCGGCCCGCTCCAGGCCATCTATCAGGCGCGCTTCATGCGTTATCTGGACCATCGCGGCATTCTTTCCACCGCCGGGCGCAAGGTGTGGGCGTTCGTCGGCGATGGCGAGATGGACGAACCGGAGGCGCTGGCCGGCCTGTCGCTGGCCGGGCGCGAGGGGCTGGACAACCTCATCCTGGTGGTCAACTGCAACCTGCAACGCCTGGACGGGCCGGTGCGCGGCAACGGTTCCATCGTCCAGGAGCTGGAAGGCTTGTTCGCCGGCGCGGGCTGGAACGTCATCAAGCTGCTGTGGGGTTCGGACTGGGATCCGCTGTTCGCCCGCGACCACGAGAACGCGATCCTCAAGCGGTTGCACGAGACGGTCGACGGCGAGTTGCAGCAGTACGCCGCCACCGACGGGCGGTTCAACCGCGAGCACTTTTTCAACAGGTACCCCGAGCTGCAAGCCATCGTCGCCCACTTGTCCGACGAGGACATCGACCGGCTCAAGCGCGGCGGGCACGATCCGGTCAAAATTTACGCCGCCTATCACGCGGCGGTGCGGCACGAGGGCCAGCCCACCGTCATCCTGGCCCAGACCAAGAAAGGCTACGGCATGGGCCACTGGGGCCAAGGCAAAATGGGCGCGCACCAGCAGAAGAAGCTGGAGAGCGACGCGCTGCTGGCCTTCCGCGACCGCTTCGATCTGCCGCTGTCCGACGCGGACGTGACCGCGCTGCGTTTCTACCAGCCCACCGCCGACAGCCCCGAGCTGAAATACCTGCACGCCCGCCGTCAGGCGCTGGGCGGCTACCTGCCGGCACGGGTCGGCCGGGGTCCGGCGCTTTCCGCACCGCCGCTCGCCGCGTTGGCCAAGTTCTTCGAGGGCAGCCACGGCCGCGAAGAATCCACCACCATGGTGTTCGTGCAACTGCTCTCGCACCTGCTGCGCGACCCCGAACTCGGTCCGCGGCTGGTGCCGATCGTGGCCGACGAAGCGCGCACCTTCGGCATGCAGGCGCTGTTCCGCCAAGTCGCCATCTATTCCTCGGTGGGCCAGTTGTACGAGCCGGAGGACAAGGACGAATTGCTCTACTACAAGGAAGCTCGGGACGGCCAAATCCTGGAGGAAGGCATCACCGAAGCCGGGGCCGTGGCCTCGTGGATCGCCGCCGCCACCAGCTACAGCGCCCACGGCGTGCCGATGTTGCCGTTCTACATTTTTTATTCGTCCTTCGGGTTCAAACGCATCGGCGACCTGATTTGGGCGGCCGGCGACTCGCGTTGTCGCGGTTTTCTGATCGGCGCCACCGCTGGCTTGACCACGCTGTCCGGCGAAGGCTTGCAGCACCAGGACGGCTCCAGTCATTTGCTGTTCTCCGTGGTGCCCAGTTGCGCGGCCTACGATCCCTGCTTCGGCTACGAGCTGGCCGCGATCCTGCGGGACGGCATGAGGCGGATGTTGGAGAACCAGGAGGACGTGTTCTACTACGTAACGGTCACGAACGAGAATTACGCCCAGCCCGCCCTGCCCGAGGGAGTCCAGGACGGTATCCTGCGGGGCCTGTACCGGCTGCGCGAGGCGAGCAACATGGGGCAAGCGGCGCGCGTTCAGTTACTTGGCGCCGGCACCCTGTTGCGGGAAGCGCTCGCGGCTGGCGAGTTGCTGGAACGGGACTGGGACGTCGTCGCCGCCGTGTGGAGCGTCACCAGCTTCACCGAGCTGCGGCGCGACGGCCTGAACGCGGAGCGGCGCAACCGGCTGAATCCGGATGCCGAACCGATCCCGAGCTGGGTCGAGCAGTGTCTCGCGCCGACCACGGGTCCGATCATCGCGGTCAGCGACTATCTGCGCGCGGTGCCGGATTTGATTCGGACTTGGGTCCCGCGCCGCTATGTGACCCTGGGCACCGACGGCTTCGGCCGCAGCGATACCCGCGCTGCGCTGCGCCGCTTCTTCGAGGTGGACCGGCATCATGTCGCCGTCGCCGCCCTCAAGGCGCTGGCCGACGAGGGCGTGGTCGACAGCGCCAAGGTCCAGCAGGCCATCGCCCGGTACGGCATCGACCAGGACCAGCCGAATCCCTGGGATCGTTGAGCTGACGGTTCGCGATCAAACATGGAGGGTTATAGCGCATGAGGTTATATCTGACTCAACACGGTCAAACGTTGCCCGCCGCGGAACATCTCGACCGGCCGCCGGTTGCGGAATAATCCCGGTCTCTACCGGCGAACCCATTTCCCACCCGAACCGTAATTGGAGCCACGACCCCATGAGCGACTTCTCCGCCGCCGAACCTCGACCCGAAGCCGAACCTCGACCCGAAGAGTCCGGCGATTTGACGAACCACTTCACCCGAATCCCCTGCGCGGCGCACGCCCGGCTCCTCCTGCACGATCCGGAGATCGATGCGCCGTTCATGGACGCGCTGCAAGACGGATTGCCGGACGAGGCAGCGCGACTGGCCTATTTGAATCATTTGGCCTGGCAGGCGCGGTCATGACGGGCGGCGCCAGCGTGTCTGCCACCGGATCCGTGACAGGTGGTTGAGGCGTTCGAGCAACGCTACGGACTGCCCTGGTGGTTCAATGTTCCCGTCTTCGGGTCTATTGGGATGGCTGGCGATGGTTGACATGACAGCGCGTTCTTCTGGTTGTTACCGGGCAATCGCGCTATGTGTTTTTCATCGTATTTATCAAGTTATTTCTCCTTGTCCAAGGAGTTGGCCGTCGCCGATGCGGGGGCGACTTCACTAAGCCACTGCGCAATCGCTCCGTAGTAGACGTCCTTGTCGACGCGATAGGCATCCTCGTGTCCACCTTTGACGTCGACGAAGCGTTTGGGCGCGCGCGCCGACTCGTACAGGCGCCGGCCTTGGGCGTAGGGAATGACCGCATCTTCGGGGGAGTGTAGGAACAGCTTGGGCATATCAATCGAGGGCATGCGATCCAGCGAGGGAAACCGCTGAGAGGCGATGAGCCCGACGGGGAGAAACGGGTAGAGCTCCTGTCCGCGCTCGACGACCGAGGTGTAGGCGCCCTCAATGATCAGACCCGCGGCGGGTACGCGCGAGGCCAGTTCAATCGCCACCCCACTACCTAACGAGTGCCCAAAAAGGACAATGCGTTCTGGTGGTACGCGCAGCGTGCGGATCAGGTACTCATACGAGGCCGTCGCGTCGGCGTACAGCCCCCGCTCGTCGGGAGCGCCAGTACTCTCGCCGAACCCGCGATAGTCGAAGGCGAAGAGATTAACCCCCAGGTCGCGCATGAACGCGTAAAACTCCGGGCGCTGCCCGTAACCGATATTCCCCAGATTGCCGTGGCAAATGAGCAGCCACAAATCCGACGAGTGGACGGCGGCGGCGGGCACGATCCACGCGGAAAGCGTGATGCCATCGCTCGACGGATAGGTCACGCGCTGCTCATGCAGCGCAAACCGCGGCGCTGACGGGGCCACCCGCCGTTCCTCCGGGTGAAAGATCAACTCTCGCTCGTTGAGCTTGAGATATCCAATTGCGCCCGCGTAACCTAATGCAAAAAGGCCGATGAGCACCCTGAAAATACGATTGAACACAGGCGAGGGGAAGGGGAAGGAGAGAGGAAAATCAGTTTTTTCCATTCACTGCCCCTTGTCAAGAGCGAAGCATACGCCGCGATGATCGTGACATCAGTTGCATCCTGGTAGGATAACCGCCTCAGCATCTCGCAGGCCGGATGACAGCCGGCCACTTGTCAAGGAGAATCCGCTTGCAGCACGACAGGGAGGACCCGCTTGCGGCGGCGGCCACGGCCGCGCGGCTGCGACACATTGCGGGGCAACTCGGCCTCGATGAAGGCGCTTTTGCGCGCGTGCTCGCGCTGAGCGGGGCCGTACCCGATCGCGTCGCGTTCGCCCAGGCGGCGAGCCTCTTCCTGATGCTCGCCGGGACGGCGTTGATCGTCGCCGGCGTGGCCGCTTTCTTCGCTTTCAACTGGGCGGAGCTGCATCACCTGGCCAAGTTTGCCTTGATCGAGGGCGGCATCAGCGCGGCGGTGTTCGTGGCCTGGCGCCAGGGCCTCGACAGCTTGGCGGGTAAGTCGGCGCTGTTCGGCGCCGGCTTTCTCACCGGCGTATTGCTGGCCGTCTACGGTCAGGCCTACCAGACCGGCGCCGACCCCTATGGTCTGTTCCTCGGCTGGGCGGCGCTCATCCTCGGCTGGGCGGTGATCGGCCGGCAGGCTGGCCTGTGGCTGCTGCTCGCGGTGCTTGCCAATCTGGCCCTGGCCTTATACTGGGGCCAGGTCCTGCATCCCCCCGCGGCGTGGATCGAGGACTTGGCCCATGCCTTCGGCCCGGCGTCCTGGATCGGCTATCTGCTGTCGGATTTCCGCCTCGCCCAGCTCGTCTTCGGCCTGAACGGCGCCATGCTGATCGCGTGGGAGTTCGGCGCGCGCCGGGGCGTGGCGTGGATGCGCGGCAGATGGTTCCCGCGCCTGGTCGCGCTGTTCGCCCTGGCGGCGATATCCGATGCCGCGCTGCTGCTGATCTTTACCAGCGAGTTCCGGGGGGCTGACCGACTGCATGTCGTCGCTCCGGTGCTGTTCGTCGCTTTTGTCGCTGCCGCGCTGTGGTACTACCGCGTAGTGGAGCGTGACTTGTTCATCCTGGCCGCCGGTCTGCTGGCGGTGATCGTGGTCGCGACCGCGTTTGCCGCCCGCTTTCTGACGGGCGGCTTCGATGCCTTTCTGGTGTTAAGCGTGCTGGTGGTGGCGCAAACAGCGGGGGCAGCCGCCTGGCTGCGGCGGGTGGCGCGTTCGTGGCGGGCGGCGCCGTGAGCGCGGCAACTCCTTCGGTACGCGCCGTGTTCGCGGCCCTGGAACACGAGGGCAGGGTCGCGGCCAACTGGCCGGAACGGGTGACGGTCGCGCTCGCCGCCGAGACCGACGCGCCGCCGTGGTACGTGCGCGTGCTGGTCGGCTTCGGCGCCTGGCTCGCCAGCCTGCTGTTGATCGCCTTCGTGGTGATTTCCGTGACGCACTCCGGCTCGGCGATGATCGGCGTGGGCGTGGTGATGATGATCGCCGCGCTCGGGGTGCGCTTCGCCTCGGGCCACGACTTTGTCGCCCAGGCCACGCTCGCGGTCAGCCTCGCCGGGCAGGCGCTGCTGGCATTCGGCCTGATGCGGTACGGGCCGAGCACGGCGCTGTGGGCGGTGATCGGCTGTCAGGCCGCGCTCGCGCTGGCGTTCCCGGACCGCATCCACCGTTTCCTGTCGGTGCTGGCGGCGGTGAGCGCGGCGGTCGTCCTGCTGTATTACCTGAAACTGCAAGCCAGCATTCATGTTCTGGTGCTGGCGCTGGCGGCCGGCTTTCTCGGGTTGCAGGCCCGAGAAGGCTTCTTCATCGCCCGCAGCCTGGCGCAGCGCGTCCGTCCACTCGCCTTCGGCTTGCTGGTAGCGATGCTCGGCTGCGTCCTGCTCTCCGCCATCTATGTGCTGCCGGAGCTGCTGACGTGGCGCGGGAACTTCTCGTTCTATCCGCGCCCGTGGGTGTCGAGCCTCGGCTTCGGTGTGCTGCTCGGGTTGCTGGAATGGCGGCTCGTGAACGGCGCCCTGCGCGATGCGCCGGTCGCGACCCGCGCCAGCTTTGTCGGCGCGAGCGCCTTGATCATCGCGGCCTCGTTGCCCGCGCCCGGCATTGCCGCATCGCTGGTGGTCTTGCTGGCCGGCGTCGTCCATGCCGAACGCCTCGTGGTCGGCATCGGCATCGGTTTCTTCGCGCTGTTCCTCGCCGCCTATTTTTACGGCATCGAAGCCTCGCTGCTCGCCAAATCGGCGACCCTGACGGCGACCGGGCTGGTGGTGCTGGCGCTGCGCCATTACCTGATGCCGCGACTGGCAGCGCGGCGGGAGGCAGCGGATGCGTAAGCTCGTGTTATGGGGCGTGCTCGCCGTCATCCTTGCCCTCGCCAACTTCCTCATCTACAGCAAGGAGGCCGTGCTGGCCGAAGGCGAGGCCATGCTGCTCGAATTGCAACCACGCGACCCGCGCTCGCTGCTGCAAGGCGATTACATGAGCCTGCGCTATCGGCTGGGGCGCGAGTTGGCGGCGCGGGTGAGCGGCGCCACGGCCGATGGCCAGGCCGTGGTGCGGCTCGACGACCACCATGTCGCCCAGTTCGTGCGCTTGCACGATGGGGCAACGCCGCTGGCGACGGACGAACGGCTGCTGCGTTTCCGCCAGCGCGGCGGGGCGGTGCGAATCGCCGGCGATGCCTTCTTCTTCCAGGAGGGACAGGCGGCCATTTATCAGCCGGCGCGGTATGGCGAGCTGCGCGTGGCTCGCGGGGGCGATGCGGTGCTGGTCGGATTGCGGGACGGGGAGCTTCGAGCGCTGGCGCCAGGCCAGGGCCAATGAGCATCGGGTTACCCTCTCCGGCCGCGGTCCGCGACTGCGCCGCGGTCGCCACCCGCGCTCCTGCGGGACGCTCACGATCACAAAATTGTGTCAGCCAGGACAGCCAGGACACCGAGGACAACAATGAACACGACCGACCCCAGTCCCAACTCCAGACCCATCTGGCAGCGCCTGTCCAAGCCGTCGTTACCCAGCAACCTGGGACAACTGGGCGGCTTTAGCCTCGGCGTCGGCCTGCTAATCGCTCTGGCGCTGTTCGTCTGGTTTTTCTGTCGGATCGAACCCGGACCCGGCGAAATCGCCGTCCTGATCCGCAAGACCGGCGACGATCTGCCATCGGGCGCCATCATTGCCCTGCAACCCAAGCAGAAAGGCATTCAATTCGAGGTGTTGCCGGAAGGACGCTATTTCCGCAATCCCTATGCGTGGGGGTGGAAAATCGCCAGGATTACCGACATTCCCGCCGGCAAACTGGGCGTGCTCATGCGGCTGTACGGCAACGATTTGCCACGGGGGGAAATCGTCGCAGGGGGTGATTGCGGGAAAGGCGCTCCCGGCGACGCCAAGGGCATCATCGCCGCCGTGCTGCGTCCGGGCAAATATCGGATCAATCCTTACGCCTGCACCGTCGAACTGTTCGACGCCATTTCCATTCGCCCCGGCGCGGTGGGGGTAGTCACCTCGCTGGTGGGCAGGGACGTGCTGACCGGCGATCTCCCGCCGCAGGCCCGTAATACGTATCTCGTCAGCGAGGGGATGAAGGGCGTCGTGCCACAGGTGCTCGATCCCGGCACCTATTACCTGAATCCCTATCTCTACAACGTGGTCGAGGTGACCTTGCAAAGCCAGCGCTTCGTGCTGGGTGGCGAGGACGCCATCAGCTTTTCGACCCTGGACGGCTTCAACGTCCAAGTCGAGGGCACCATCGAATTCAGCATCGAGCGCGACCAGGCGGCGCTCATCACCCACCAGATCGGCGACATGGAGGATGTGCTGAAGAAGCTCATTCTGCCGCGCGCGCGGGGTTTCAGCCGGATCGAGGGCAGCAAGCATCCCGCGATCAACTTCATCGTCGGCGAGACCCGCCAGCAGTTTCAGGACAACCTGGAGCAACACCTGCGCGAGAAGGCGCGGCCCTGGGGCGTGGCGATCAAGTCGGTATTGATCCGCAACATCGCGACCCCGGACGCCATCGCCAGCATCATTCGCGACCGCGAGGTGAGCGTGCAGAACGCCCGCAAGTTCGAGCAGCAGATCGAACAGGCCCGCTCGCTGGCGGAATTGACCCGGCAGGAAATGCTGGCCCGCCAGAACCAGGAAAAAGTGGTGGCGGAAACCAGCCGCATTCAGGCGGTGATCCGGGCGCAACAGGATTTGGCCGTGAAAGTGACGGCGGCCAACCAGGAACTGGAAGTCGCCCGACTGGAAAACCAGGCCGCCGTCGCCCAGGCCGAGGCGATGATGTCCAGGGCGCAAGCCGAGCGCGACGTGATCGCGCTGAACAACCAGGCGCAGGTGGAGGTCATCGCCTCGCAGGTACGCGCCTTCAAGACCGGCATCAATCTGGCGCGTTACGCCTTCTATCAAAAGCTCGGACCGCGCATCGTTTCGCTGATCGGCAACGATACCCCGGACAGCTTCGGGGGTCTGTTTCAACCCTATCTGCCGAAGGAGGCCAAGCCATGAGCAAACTGGGGGTCGTGGTGGGCGTGGCCGTCGCGCTGACGGGCGGCTGGCTGGTTTGGCAATGGGGTTTCTGCCGGTTTTACGTGGCGCCGGGCTTTATGGCGGTCGTCAACGCCAAGAGCGGCGAACCGTTGCCTTCGGGACAAATTCTGGCCAAACCGGGGCAACAGGGTATTCAGGAACAGGTGCTCGGCGAGGGCCGGCATTTCCTCAATCCCTGGCTGTACGAGCATCACATCGTGCCGATCATCACCATCCCCGCCGGCAAGATCGGCGTGGTCACGTCCAAGGTCGGCGCTGAATTGCCCCCCAGCGAATTTCTGGCGGAGCCGGGACAGAAAGGTATCTGGCGCGGGGTGCTGGGTCCCGGCAAACACCGCCTGAATCCCTACGGCTACCAGGTTGACATCGTGGACGCCGTCAGCATTCCGGTGGGTTATGTCGGCGTGGTGACCAGTTTGTCCGGGAAACAGACCACCCCCGATGCCTTCGCCGGTCCGGGCGAAAAGGGTGTGCGGCAGGACATCCTGCAACCGGGTCTGTACTACGTGAACCCCAAGGAACTGCAAGTCGATTTGCTGGAAATCGGCGTCAATCAGGTGTCCCTGCTCGGCAAGACCGGCGGCGAAGTGATTACCAAGACGCAAATGGCGTCGCAAAACGTCGCGATGGAGGGTTTGCAGAAGCGGGCGCTGGCTGAGCAAATGGAAAAACGGCTGGATTATCTGGCGCAGCAGCGGGTGCAGGAATCCTCGGCGGACAAGCCCAGGCTGGAGAGCGGCATGATGCGGAACGCTCCCCACGCCAAACAGGCTGCGCCGGCCGCTCAAGCCGCGCCGAAACCGATGTCGCCGCCAGATACCAGCAACGTGCTGAGTTTGAACCAGTTCGTCGAGTTTCCGTCCCGCGACGGCTTTGAAATCAGTCTGGACATGACGGTGGAGTTCGAATTCCTGCCGGAGCACATCGCCTGGATTTATCAAAGCTACGGCGATCTGCCGGCGGTGGTGGACAAGATCATCATGCCGCAGATTCTGTCGGTGTCGCGGCTGAAGGGTTCCGCCTACCGGGCCAAGGATTTCATCGTCGGCGAGGGCCGGGAAAAATTTCAGAACGATCTGACCGAGGCGCTGGCCAAGACCATTGATGAGAAGCGCATCATCGTCCACGACGCGCTGATTCGCCACGTCAACGTGCCCGAACAGATTCTCGACCCGATCCAACAGGCGAGCATCGCCGTCGAGCAGGATTTGACCAACAAGGAGAAGCAGAATACCGCCCGCAAACAGGCGGAACTCAACACGGAACAGGGGTTGGTCGAGCAACGCCGCCAGCAGGTGGCCCAGGAAACCGAGAAGCTCAAGGCGGAAATTCTGGCCGATCAGGAAAAACAGGTCGCCCAGCTCCGGGCGGAAGCCGTGCGGCAGGCCGCCGAGATCGAACAACAGACCGCGCTGGTCCGCGCCGACAAGACGCGCAAGCTGGGCTTGGCGCAAGCCAATACCCTGGCCTGGGTGGAGGGAGAAAAGGCGAAAGGCTTTGAACTCAAAGCGGCGGCGTTCGGCGATCCGACGGCGTTTACCTTGTGGGAGTTCGCCAATAACCTGAACAAGGACGTGCGCGTCAATATCCTGCACGCCGGCGCCGGCACGCTGTGGACGGATTTGGAAAAGGCGACTCTGGGCGAATTGGGCGGGGCGGCGGTGCTGGAGAAGAAGCGATAGGAAGCCGCGGTTTTCGATATTCAGGCGCGAGCTTGCAAACAACCAAGAACCAGGAAAACTGGCGATGAACCTTGAACATCTATCCGCCGCTGACCAAGTCGATTTTCCGATTTTGAGCCTGTTAATCGTTCTACCGCTGGCCTGGGCGCTGGTGCTGCCGTTCCTGCGCAATGATCGCGCCGTGCGCTACGCGGCGCTCGCCGGGGCTGGCCTGGAACTGATCCTGGCGCTGGCGATGCTGACGTCCCTGCGCCCGGAAGTCGCCGGAATGCAGCTCGTGGCACGGGCTTCCTGGATTCCCAGCCTGAACGTCCACTACCTGGTCGGGATCGACGGCATCGCCGCCCTGTTCCCGCCGCTGACCGCGCTGCTGTTCTGCGCCGTCATCCTGGCGTCCTGGACCTCCATCCAGTCCATGCCCCGCTTGTACTTCGCCCTGCTGCTGGCGCTGGAGAGTTTCACCATCGGCGTGTTCTGCGCCCTGGACCTGGTGCTGTTCTTCCTGTTCTGGGAGCTGACCCTGGTCCCGATCTATTTCCTGATCAGCCTGTGGGGCATCGGCCCGGAACGACGCTTCGCCGCCGTCAAATACACCCTGTTCATGCTGGCCGGCGGGATCCCGTTGCTGTTCGCCATCGTGCTGCTGGGACTGGGTCACGCCAGCACCGTCGGAGTTCCGGCACCGGGCGGGCTGACGTTCGATTACAGGATCCTGCTCGAACAGCCGCTCCCGGCCTCGGCGCAGACGCCGATTTTTCTGCTGCTGTTTTTTGGCTTTGCCGTGAAAGCCCCGCTGTTCCCGTTCCATACCTGGCTGCCGACCGTGCTGCGCGAGGGACCGACCGGCCTGAGCGCGCTGCTGGTGGGCCTCAAGCTCGGCGCCTTCGGCATCCTGCGCTTTGCCTTGCCGCTGGCGCCCGACGCCGCCCATGACTACGTCTGGCTGATGGCGGTTCTGGGCGGGTTCGGCGTGCTCTATGGGGCGCTGGTGGCGCTGCAACAGTCCAACCTCCGAAAATTGCTGGCCTTTTCAAGCGTCAGCCATGTCGGTCTGGTCATCGTGGGCATCGCCGCCATGAACATCCAGAGTGTGCAGGGCGCGATCTTCCAACTGGTGAATTTCGGGGTGATCGCGGGCGGTCTTTTCCTCCTTGCCGGCTTCCTGCACCACCGGCTGGGCTCGACCGATCTGGCGAGTCTGGGCGGGCTGGCCCAACCGCTGCCACGGCTCACTGCCTTGTTTCTGCTCCTCGGAATGGCCACCATCGGGCTGCCGGGGACCAGCGGATTCGTGGCCGAGTTGCTGATCCTGATCGGGGTCTGGCAAGCGTATCCCAGCCTGGCGTTCGTCGCTTTGGGCGGCGCGATTCTGGGAGCCGCTTACTTCCTTGGCTTCTTCCAGCGGGCGTTCCTGGGGCCGGTGACCGATCCGGCGGTGGCCGCGGCGATGGATCTGAGACCGCGCGAGCTGCTGATAGCGAGCGTCATGGCGCTGTTGGTGCTGGCCGGCGGCCTGTTCCCCAACGGAGTGCAGGGGGTCACGGCCGGCGCGGCGAACGCCTGGGTGGCGCGAATGACCGCGGGTCGAGCCGCTCCGGCGGCGCTGGCCAACGCCGAAGCTCAGCGCTCCGACTCCCCTTCCCCCTGAACGATCAACATCCGGGTCTCATGGACGAGCGCCGCCGTTTGAATGGCGCCGGAATTCGCCGCCACGAAAAACGCGCGAATCGAACCGGTGGCGGGAAGATCCCGTTGGAATTCCAGCAACGCCTTGCAATAGTGCCGGTTGCAAAGATCCGCGCGCATCGCCCGAGGCAGGGCGCAACCATCAGCTTGGTGGTAGATACAGGACCCTTCAACCGTCTGGTCGCCTACGCGTTCCAAATAAGCGGCGAGCACATCAGCAGGATGCTGGCCCGGGTTTGCCGCCTGATAACGCCGGAGGGTTTCAACGCTCAGGTAAGCATGATCGCCGCCTCCCCCGCAGCAGGATCCCTTGCAACACGCACACGCCCTACTCAGGACGGCCTGGACCTCGGATTCCCGAACGGCGGGCAGCGGCGTGCTTTCCTTAGCCGTGGGCGATGCGTCCGCCTGACTGATGAGCGAATCCAAATGGTCGCGAAAAGCACGGCGGCGTTGTTCCGGCAGCTTCACGATCCCGGCCGTGGAAGCTGGAATTACCACCAGAGGAAACGTGTCCGGTTCCCGGAGACCAAACGCGCTCATCACCCGGTCGCGAAGTCGCTCGGCCTGTTCGATCTCCTGCTGGATGAAAGCCGCGTCCCGCGCCTGATTTTGCTCGTAAACATGACGCGCTCGATCCGCGACCGCCGCCCGCTGACAGTCTGGGTTCGCGCAAACCTGATTGGGCAACTCCCACGCGGAGAGCGGACAACCGCAAACCACGCAAACCTCATGCTGTTTTTGCAGCAGGGCATAACGCCAGTTACATTCCCCGCGACCGCAAAGCTTGCTTTTCCGCATCTGGAAGAAAGACAAAGGGGCCTGACAAATCAGGCAGGTTTGGGTTGGTTCCGACATGGCAATCGGGTTGGTCGTCATGGTCTCTCACCCCTCATCATCATCATCATCCCCCAACGACGAGAACGCTTATGCTTGAACTGCTTCGCTACGATCATGGCATTTACGCCTTTGACTCCGGCTACATCCGGCCTCAGCTCACCGCCATTCACCTCATCGTTGAGAACGGCCGGGCCGCCATGGTCGACACCGCCAGCAACGCCTGCCTGCCACGCGCGCTGGAAGCATTGCAGACTCTGGGTCTATCGCCGACCAGCGTCGATTATGTGTTTCTGACCCATGTCCATCTGGACCACGCCGGCGGCGCCGGCGCGATGATGCAGACCTTTCCCGAGGCGCGCTTGGTCGTGCATCCGCGTGGGGCGCCGCACATGGCCGATCCCACCAAGCTGTTCGCCGCGGTCCAGGCGGTCTACGGCGCGGCGGAAGCCCATCGACTGTACGGCAACCTGCTGCCCGTCCCCGCCGACCGGATTCTGGCCGCCGGCGATGGTTACAGTTTCCAACTGGCCGGCCGGACCCTGACCTGCCTGGAAACGCCTGGTCACGCCCGCCACCACTTGTGCCTGCTCGACACTCGCGGTGGCTGCCTGTTCACCGGCGACATCTTCGGGCTGTCCTTCCGTGAACTGGATGTGGACGGGCGGCCGTCGGTTATTCCCACCACCACGCCCACCCAGTTCGATCCGGCGGCCATGCACGCGTCGGTGGACCGCATCCTGGCCTGCCGACCGGATGCGCTGTACCTCACCCACTTCTCTCGCGTCACCGACATCCAGCGCCTGGGCGACGACCTGCACCGGCTGATCGAGGCACACATCGCGGTAGCCGAACGGGAACGCGCCGCCGGCCCGGAGCGCGGCGTGCTGATTTTGGACGGATTGTGGGCGTTAATGGACGCCGAGGCCTCGCGGCAGGGCTGGCGACTGGACGCCAAACAGCGGCGCGAGGTGCTGGGGATGGATATCGAACTCAACGCGCAGGGGCTGGACTACTGGCTGGATCAGCGTCCGCCGCCAGCCTGAGAGGCGTTGGCGGGACTCACCGGCCAGCGGCTTTCAAATCACCCTTTGCAGCCACTTGATGACCTCAGCCGGCGCCGAGCGGCCCTGGGCAAACGCGACGAGATCCTTTTGCCCAGGTTCGAGGAGCGCCTCCACGGCGAAGGTCTGGAAAGCGGAACGCAGCAGGGGCGTCGTGAGGCCGACCTCGCGAAATTTTTGTGCCCAAATCGAATGGCGGGCGGCAAATTCGTCGTCGAAGCGCGCCCGCTCCTCCGCCGACATGCGACCGAGCCGCTCCTCCACAAGCTGGCTCTGATACGCCCAGAACGCGGTTTTGATCACGGACCCGAGGCGCTCGGTCTCGGACGGTGTTTTCCTGGCGGGCTGGACCTCCGGGCGCGGCGCCTCGGTGCGCTCCGGCTCCTGGGGATCCTGGTCCTCCCCCCGGCCGTAGCCCTCGCGGAAGCACCGCGCCATGTAGGCGCCGAGATCGCGAACCTGATCCTTCGATCCCTTTCTGCGCATCGCCTGACGCAAGGCGTAATCGCGAATCATCCGCGCCCCGTCCAAGCTATGGGTCCGGATCGCCTGCAAGGCGTCGGCCTCGGTGACCTGATAGAGCTTCACACTGTCCAGAAACGCCTGTTCGTCCGCGTTTGGAGCCGGTGGCGCGCTCAGGGCTGGCGCGTCGGTGGGAACCTGGTAGTAGCTCTGAAGCTCGCGCAGATGCTCCTCCAGCAGGGGCGGACGCCAGTCCTGCTTGTCGATCGTGAACACCACGCCCGCCACTTTTCTCCCCTCCCGATAGGTGTCGTAAGCGACCTGACAATCGGTGTTCTGGTTGATGGCCGCCAGATTCG
>WBZP01003270.1_pt1 | contig 17742 bp, 11 predicted proteins | sample 5204301 | NCBI WGS metagenome assembly WBZP01 (sample SAMN12412401, study PRJNA552823) | activated sludge metagenome | isolation source: activated sludge from nitrification reactor of wastewater treatment plant... | place: USA: Pennsylvania | collected 2017 | reverse complement strand
AAGGCGTCGCCATCGGCCAGGAAGACCCGCCGTACTCCGGGATAGTCTCGCGCTACCGTTTGGATTTCGGCCCGAACCTGATCCAGCGGTCGGATGGCGAACGACTTGGTCCGGTACATCGAACAAAAGCTGCAATGGTTGAAGCTGCATCCCAGCGTGGTTTGCAGGATGAGGCTGTCGGCCTCGGACGGCGGTCGCCAGAGCGGCATGTCGTAGTGGATGAGCATGGAACCTTCGTCTCCAAAATGCGTTGGTGGAGTTAAAGGGTTTGCGATCTTGCCGATGGGGCCACCAAACTCCACGCAAGCGCCAGCCCTCGATGATCGCCAAATTGTCCGGCCGCCGCTGCTGGTGCAACCGAGCGATGCGCCCATTCAGGATTTGGCCCGGTTCCGAAAGCCGCACTGCCGCCACGCCTCGTACACGGTGATGGCGACTGCGTTGGCCAAGTTCAGGCTGCGGCCGGTGGTGAGCATTGGAATCCGCAGTCGCTGTTCCGGGGGAAGCTCGGCCAGCACCCGCGCTGGCAGGCCGCGTGTCTCCGGGCCGAACAGCAGGGCGTCGTCGGGCTGGTAGGCCACGGTGTGGTAGGAACGAACGCCCTTGCTGCTAAAAGCGAACAGCCGCGGCGGTTTTACCTCGGCGAGAAAGGCCGCCAGATCGCGGTGCAGTCGGACCTCGGCCCATTCGTGATAATCCAGCCCGGCCCGGCGTAATTGCCGATCATCGAACTGGAAGCCCAGCGGCCGGATCAGATGCAGCCGCGCGCCAGTATTGGCGCACAGCCGGATGATGTTGCCGGTATTGGGTGGAATTTCCGGCTCGTAAAGGATGATGTTAAACATGGTTTCCGGGGCCGCGCCATCCAACCACTCAATCCATTTTTAATTCCTTGATTTTTCGAGTCAGGGTATTGCGGCCCCAGCCCAGCAGCCGGGCGGCGTCCTGCCGATGGCCGCCGGTTTGTTCCAGCGCCGCCCGGATCAGCACCCGCTCGAAGCTGGGCAATGCTGTCTCCAATAGATTTTGTTCGCCGCGCGCCAGACTCTGGCCCGACCACAAGCGCAGCGCTGTTTCCCAGTCATGGCCGTTACCAGCCGTGGCTGGACGTTCCCGCAATTCGCCTGGCAAATCCTCCAGATGGACTTCCCGTCCCGAAGCCATCACGGTTAGCCAGCGGCACAGGTTTTCCAGTTGCCGGACATTGCCGGGCCAGTCCAACCGGCCCAGATAGGTTTCGGTCTCCGGGCGCAGGATTTTTGGTTCGACCCCCAACTCCCGCGCGGCCTGAGCCAGGAAATGTCGGGTCAGCAACGGGATATCCTCGCGGCGCTTGCCGAGCGATGGCAGTTGAATACGGATCACGTTCAAACGGTGGTAGAGATCCTCGCGGAACAACCCGTCGCGGACCCGTTGCTCCAGATTCTGATGGGTGGCAGCGATCACCCGCACGTCCACCCGGGTCGGCATGTGGCCGCCCACCCGGTAAAACTCGCCCTCTGCCAGTACCCGCAACAGCCGGGTTTGCAATTCCGCCGGCATGTCGCCGATTTCATCCAGAAACAGAGTGCCACCGTTGGCCTGTTCGAATCGCCCCTGCCGGGACGCCTGCGCGCCGGTGAACGCGCCGCGCTCGTGACCGAACAGTTCCGATTCCAGCAAATCGCGGGGAATGGCGGCGGTGTTGATGGCGATGAAGGGTTTGTCGGCGCGGGGGCTGTGCCGGTGCAGGGCGCGGGCCACCAGCTCCTTGCCAGTGCCGGATTCCCCGTTGATCAGCACCGTGATATTGGAGCGCGACAGCCGGCCGATGGCGCGAAATACCTCTTGCATCGCCGGGGCCTCGCCGATGATCTCGGGCAACGGCTCGACCGGCTCCGCCGGCTCGGTGCGTTGGCGGTGAGTCTGGCAGGCGCGGCGCACCAGCGCCACCGCCTCGTCCACGTCGAACGGTTTGGGCAGATATTCGAACGCGCCGCCCTGATAGGCGGACACCGCGCTGTCGAGATCGGAATGGGCGGTCATGATGATCACCGGCAATTCCGGCGCCCGCTCGCGCAGTCGGGACAACAGCTCCAGACCACTCATGCCCGGCATGCGGATATCGGCGACCACGGCGTCCGGCGTTCCCTGGCGAAGCGCATCGAGTACCCCCGCCGCGCTGTCGAAGGTTGTAACCGTCATGCTGTCGCGTTGCAGGGCCTTTTCCAGCACCCAGCGGATGGCGTGGTCGTCGTCGATCACCCAAATGTGTTCTTGCCTGCTCATCCGGTTTTTCCCAAGGGCAGTAACAATGTGAAAACAGTCTCGCCGGGTCGGCTGGCGCATTCGATCAAGCCGCCATGCTGGGCGACGATGCTCTGGGCGATGGACAGGCCCAGCCCGGTGCCATTGGGCCGACCGCTGATCATCGGATAGAAAATCTGCTCCTGCTGCGCGGGCGGAATGCCGGGACCGTTATCCACCACGTCCAAGCGCGCCACCAGCTTGTGGCGCTTGGCGCCGATGGTGTACTGCCGCTGCACCCGGGTGTGCAGGGTGATGACGCCCTGGTGACCGAGCGCCTGGACGGCGTTGCGCACCACGTTGAGCACGGCCTGGATCAGCCGGTCGGCATCGCCCCACAGCGGCGGGATGCTGGGATCGTAATCGCGCTCGATACGGATGCCGGGGTGGGCTTCGGCCTCCACCAGCGCGCAGACCCGCTCCAGAATTTCGTGAATGCTGACGTCGCTGTGATTGGGCAACTGGTTCGGCCCGAGCATCCGGTCCACCAGATTACGCAACCGGTCGGCCTCGCCGATGATGATGCCGGTGTATTCGCGCAGCGCCGGGTCCGGCAGTTCCCGTTCCAGCAGTTGAGCGGCCCCGCGCAATCCGCCCAGCGGATTCTTGATTTCGTGCGCCAGATTGCGCACCAAAGCTCGACTGGTGTGATGTTGGGCCAGCATGTGTTCCTCGCGGCTGATCCGCAGCCGCCAGTCCACCTGCCGCATTTCCAGCAACAGTTCGGTGGGCGGATCGTGCTCCAGCAAGGGCGCGGCGGTACAGTCCACGGTCACGATCCGCTCCAGGGGAAAGGTCAGTTGCAACTCCCGCTCGATATGGGGATGACCGCTCTCCAGACAGTGTCGCAGTCCAGCGATGAACGATTCGGCGCCGAGGATCAAATCCGGCAACGCCAGGGTATGGGCCTTGCGGAAACTCAGTTCGAGCAGCGTTTCCGCCGCCGGATTCATGAACAGCAGCCGCAAGCGCCGGTCCAGCACCAGCACGGCGATACTCAGGCTCTCCACCACCCGGCGTTGGTAATTTCTCAGCACGGCCGCCTCGTCTTCCACTTGTCATCGGCGATATAGCAGCAAAAACCAAACCAATTCGGCGAATCGCAACCATGACGCCCAATATCGTGGCTTACACGCCTGTTCAGCGCATGGCGCCAGGCCATGCGCGCTTGGGATGGGTCGGCGCCATCATCATCCTGCATCATGATAGTGCAATGCACCACCGACGAAAACGCCCCCAAAAAGGGGGCGTCGTCGCAAATAAACTCGGGCGGCGCGCGACCCGAACAGCCGCCGCGCCGCAACCTTTACAGGCTGTAGTACATATCAAATTCAACCGGGTGCGTCGTCATGCGCAGCCGGGTCACTTCCCCGTTCTTCAGATCGATGTAGGCATCGATCAGATCATTGGTAAACACACCGCCCTTGATCAGAAACTCGCGGTCGGCGTCCAACGCGGCTAACGCTTCGTCGAAATAGAAACAGACTTTGGGAATCTGCTTTTCCTCTTCCGGCGGCAGGTCGTAGAGATCCTTATCCATCGGTTCGCCGGGATGGATCTTGTTCTGGATGCCGTCCAGACCCGCCATCATCATCGCCGCGAAGGCCAGGTACGGATTAGCGGTTGAATCGGGGAATCGCACTTCGATGCGGCGGCCCTTCGGATTCTGAACATGGGGAATGCGAATGGAAGCGGAACGATTACGGGCCGAGTAGGCCAGCATCACCGGCGCTTCAAAACCGGGCACCAGCCGCTTGTAGCTGTTGGTGGAGGCATTGGTGAAGGCGTTTAGCGCTTTGGCGTGCTTGATGATGCCGCCGATGTAATACAGCGCCGTTTCCGACAGACCGGCATACAGATCGCCGGAGAACAGATTGACGCCATCCTTTGACAGCGACTGGTGAACGTGCATCCCGCTACCGTTATCGCCGACCAGCGGCTTGGGCATGAAGGTGACGGTCTTGCCGTAACTCTGGGCGACGTTCTGGATCGCGTACTTCAGCGACTGCACCTCGTCGGCCTTGCGCACCAGGGTGTTGAACAGGACGCCGATCTCGCACTGGCCGGCGGTGGCGACTTCGTGGTGATGCACCTCGACGGTATGGCCCATCTGCTCCAGCGCCAGGCACATCGCGCCACGAATGTCGTGCAGGGAATCGACCGGCGGCACCGGGAAGTAGCCGCCCTTGATGCCGGGGCGGTGGCCGAAGTTGCCGCCTTCGTAGGCGCGTTCGGAATTCCAGCCGGCCTCGGAGGAATCCACCTTGTAGGAACAGCCGCTGATGTCCGCGCCCCAGCGCACGTCGTCGAAGATGAAGAATTCGTTTTCCGGGCCGAAGTAGGCGGTATCGGCGATGCCGGTGGATTTCAAATAGGCTTCAGCGCGATGCGCCACGGAACGAGGGTCACGCTCGTAACCCTGCATGGTATTGGGTTCGATGACATCGCAGGTCAACAACAGGGTCGGCTCTTCAAAGAACGGGTCGACGCAGGCGGTCGCGGGATCGGGCATCAGGATCATGTCGGATTCCTGAATGCCCTTCCAGCCGGCGATGGACGAGCCGTCGAACATCTTGCCGTCCTCGAACACATCCTCGTCCACGGCGCTGACGGGTACGGTGACGTGTTGTTCCTTGCCGCGGGTGTCCGTGAAGCGATAATCCACGAACTTGATGCCCTTTTCCTCGATCAGCTTCATCACATCGGCAGCTTTCATCGTCATTAATTCCTCGGGTTTGGAGAGAGAGTCAGTCGCGATTGGGAGCGTCGGCGGTGGGGTCGCGACGCCCCATGTCCGCCGCAATTTAGCATGAACCGTGCCACGCGATTTTTTCCAGCAATGTCTGTCAACTGCGGCTGTCCTGGAAGGCGCGGGCGATCATTATTGCACCAATATGACGCCAATGATGGGGGCGTTTGCGCCATTAAGAGGCAAAACGCCATGCTATCCAGCCGTTTATCCCGGCGAGGCGAACGGCTTATACTCCCCTTCGTCATGCAACCACCAGCGGAGAGCGGTATGAAATTCGAATTTACGGTTCAGAACGTCAAGTGCGGCGGCTGCGCCAGCGCAATTCAAACCGGTTTGCGCCAGGACGCCAGGGTCCAGGACGTGGCGGTGGACGTAGCTACCAGCCGGGTGACGGTGGAAACCAGGGAGGATAGCCGAGCGGAGCTGAGCGCGGCGCTAAAAGCGTTGGGATACCCCGAGAAGCCCCACTGAGCAGTGTCGGCCAGAGCCAGACGCGGGAGCCGGAAAACTGCCGGTCCCGCGCCTGGCGAAGACAGGGATTAGAAGCGCATGCCGATGTTGAGGCCGATGACCCAGGGATCGATGGTTACGGTGCCGACACCGACCCCGTCCAGCTTGAGCTTGGTGTCAATGTCCATATACATGACGGTGGCGTTCACGAACCAGTTGGGGGCCACGTCGATATCGACGCCCAACTCGCCAGCCAGACCCCAGGACGAATCCAGGCTCACGTCGGTGCCGGACAGAGCGCCGGTGCCATCCTCGTTAAAGAAGAAGGTGTAATTCAGACCGACGCCCACATAGGGGTGGACGGTGCCGGTCGGCATGAAGTGATATTGCAGGAAGAGCGTCGGCGGCAACTGATAGGTATTGGCGACCTTGCCCGCGCCCGTGAGTTCGATATCGTGCTTGAACGGCAGGGCCAGGATCAGTTCGACACCGATATTCGGGTTCACCATGTAGGTGAAGTTGAAACCCAGACTGTAGCCGTTGTCCACATCCAGATCGGCGCCGGGCGCGAGAGTGAGGTTGTCGGATTTGGGAAATATACCCCAAGCACCGACCCGGCCAATCCAGTTGCCCGCCTCGTAAGCCTGGGCGACTCCTGTCAGCAGTCCACCAGCCAGCGCCGCCGCCAAAACACTTTTTGCGATTTTCATGGACATCGTTTGGCTCCCCTAGTCGTTTCTTTCATGGGTTAATAAAGACGAAATGTAGTATTCACACAAATTTATTGTATGTTAATAAAAACAAAATAGTCAAAAAAAATAATGTGATGTATTGGAAACAAGATAGTAGGCAACATTATTCTTCCGCCAGCGGCGGCAACACCTGAACCACCTCCTCAAAGGTGGTTAGCCCGGCGGCGATTTGCAAGGCGGCGCTGACCCGCAACGGGCGCATGCCCTGCGCGCAGGCGCGGCGGCGGAGTTTGTCCGCGTCCATGTCGGGCCGGAGCAACCGGCGCAGCTCCGGCGTCACGGGCAGCAGTTCATACAAGCCAACGCGGCCCAGATAGCCGGTGTTGCGGCACTCCGGACAGCCGCGCGGCGCCCGGATGGCGGCCGGTTTCGGTAGCGGCCAGGGCCGAATCAACGCCTCCCACAACGTCGTTTCCAGTTGCCCCTCACCCTTGCAATGTGGGCACAAGGTTCGCACCAGCCGTTGCGCCATCACCCCGATCAGCACACTCTGGATCATATAGTGGGGCACGCCGAGATCGAGCAGTCGGGTCACCGCCGAGGCGGCGTCGTTGGTGTGCAGGGTCGAGAGCACCAAGTGCCCGGTCAGCGCCGCCTGCACCGCCATCTGCGCGGCCTCCAGGTCACGGATTTCACCGACCATGATGATGTCGGGGTCCTGCCGCAACAGGGTACGGATGCCTTGGGCGAAGGTTAGATCAATCGCCGGATGGACCTGCATCTGGTTGAGTTCCGGCACCACCATCTCGATGGGATCTTCGACTGTACAGACATTGACTTCGGGACTCGCCAGATGCTTGAGGGTGGTGTACAGCGTGGTGGTTTTGCCGGAACCGGTCGGACCGGTCACCAGCACAATGCCGTGCGACCGGGTGATCATCGCTTGCCAGGCTGCCTCTTCGGCCGACGCGAAGCCCAGTTGGCTGAAGTTCTTGGTGACCGTGTCCGGGTCGAAAATGCGCAAGACGCATTTCTCGCCGAAGGCGGTGGGCATGGTGGACAGCCGCATTTCGATTTCTCGCCCGGCTGGGGTGCGGGTCTTGATCCGGCCATCCTGCGGGCGGCGCTTCTCGGCCACGTCCATCCGGCCCAGAATCTTGATGCGGCTGGTCACCGCGTTCATCACCACCGGCGGCAACTGATAGATCGCGTGCAAGACGCCGTCGATGCGAAAACGGATGTATCCCTGCTCGCGGCGCGGCTCCAGGTGGATGTCGCTGGCGCGCTGGGAGAACGCGTATTGCAGCAACCAGTCCACGATCTGCACGATCGGCCGCTCGTCGGCGCTCAGCTCGCCGCGCCGGCCCAACTCCAGCAACTGTTCGAAGTTGAGGATGCCCGAGGCCGGCTCCAGCGAACCGCGCAGCGCGCCGCGCACCGAGCGCGACACGCCGTAGAACTCCAACTGGTAGCGGTTGATGTCCAGCGGATTGGCGATGACCCGTTCGATGTCCTTGCGCAAGGTCTGCCGCAACACCTCGCGCCACTCGGTGAGATAAGGCTCGGTGGTGGCGAACACCACGCGATGCTCGTCCGTCGCAACTGGCAGGATGTGGTAGCGGGCGGCGTATTCGTAGGAGACGAACGGCAACAGCCGCTCGACCGCGGCGATGTCGAGCTTGAGTGGATCGATCCGCAAGTACGGCAATTCGACCTTGCCAGCCAGCCACTCGGTTAGCAGTTCCAGGCTCAAAATCTGCTGCGGGGGCTGGGGATAATGCAGTTTTTTATTGGCGATCACCACCAGGGGATGCAATTCGCCGCGTTCCGCCCGGAACTCGGCGCCGATCCGTTCGGCATCGGCCCTGGCCACCAGACCGTCGGCGACCAGTTCGTCCAGTACTTCCTTCAGGTTCAGGCGGTGCTCGGGGATGCGTGGCCGCTGTGACGGCTGGGACGGCGCGGAACGGGGTTCGACGCTGGGCAGGGCGAGGGTCGCCGCCGGCACGACGAGCGCGGGTTGGTTCACAGAACCTCCAATTTGGCGTAGGCCACCACCAGCCACTTGACGCCACCGGCCGCCGGGAAATTCACCTTGGCGCGGGCGTGATAGCCGGCCCCTTCGACCTCCAGCACCACGCCATCACCGAATTGGGGATGGCGTACCCGCCGTTGGGGTTGCAAGCCGGCGGGCGCGGGGGGCGCCGTGGCGACGGGTCGGGGTGGGAGCGGGTTTTTCCCCTGCCGTTTCGCCCGGGCGCGCACGTCATGGGTCAAATCCTCGGGGATTTCCCGGACGAAGCGCGAGGGCGACGGATAGTTTTCGCGGCCGTACCAGTTGCGCCGCTCGGCGTGGCACAGATACAACTGTCGCTGGGCGCGAGTGATGCCGACATAGGCCAGCCGCCGTTCCTCCTCCAAGCGGCCAGGTTCCGCGACCGAGCGGTTGTGCGGAAACAGCCCTTCCTCCAGTCCCACCAGAAACACCAGCGGAAATTCCAGCCCCTTGGCCATGTGCAGGGTCATCAGTTGCACGCTGTCTTCGCCGGCGGCGCCCTGACCCTGGCCGGATTCCAGCGTGGCGTGAGCCAAAAAGGCGTTCAGCCAGTCCGGCTCGTCCGGGTCCGCGCCGACCACCACCGGGTCGGCGTGGGTGATGAAATCGCCGCTGGCATTGACCAGTTCCTCCAGGTTCTCGACCCGCATTTCGCCCTTGTCGGTCTTGGCCTGCTCGTACATGGCCAGCAGGCCGCTGTGGGCGACGACGTGTTCCACCCGCCCCGGCAACGGTCGATCGCGGCTGTCGCGATCCAGCGCCTCGATCAGGTTCAGGAAGCCGCGCACCGCGTTGGCGGCCCGGCCGCTCAGTCCGCCGGTCGTCAACAGGCCCAGCGCGGCCTGCCACAGCGAACAGCTTTGCGCGCGCGCCGCTTCGCGCAGGATGTCCACGGTGCGTTCGCCGATGGCCCGCGGCGGGGTGTTGACCACCCGCTCGAAGGAGGGATCGTCGTCGCGGTGGGCGACCAGCCGCAGATAGGCCAATGCGTCTTTGATTTCGGCCCGCTCGAAGAAGCGCAGGCCGCCGTAAATCCGGTAGGGTAACGCCGCCGCGATCAGGGTTTCCTCGAACAAGCGCGACTGAGCGTTGGAGCGGTAGAGAATGGCCGCGTCGCGGCTCTGGCCACCGGCTTCCACCCACTGGCGGATGCGCTCGATCACGAACCGCGCCTCGTCCACTTCGTTGAAGGCGTTGTAGACCTGAATCGGCTCGCCGTCGCCGTCGGCGGTCCACAGATTTTTGCCCAACCGGCCGGCGTTGTGCGCGATTAGGGCGTTGGCGGCCTTGAGGATGTTGTGAGTAGAGCGGTAATTCTGTTCCAGCCGGATGGTTTGCGTACCGGGGAAATCGTCGGCGAACTTCTGAATATTCTCGACTTTTGAGCCTCTCCAGCCGTAGACGCACTGGTCGTCGTCGCCGACGATGAACGCATCGCCCTGACCGCCGCTCAACAATCGCACCCAGTTGTACTGAATGGCGTTGGTATCCTGGAATTCGTCCACCAGCACATGGCGGAACCGTTCCCGGTAATGTGCCAGCAGGTCCGGGTTATCGCGCCAGAGTTCGTAGGCGCGCAGCAGCAATTCGCCGAAATCCACCAGCCCGCCGCGCTCGCATTCCTGCTGATAAATCGTGTAGATCTGCCGGTACTGGCGCTGGACCGGTTTACCGTCGTCGGTCAGATTGGCGGGACGCTGGCCTTCATCCTTGCAGCGGTTGATAAAACCGGCGCACTGGGGAGGCGGCCATTTCTTTTCGTCCAGGTTCAGGCCGCGCAGTACCCGTTTGAGCAGCCGGGTTTGATCGTCGCTGTCGAGAATCTGGAAAGCGCGCGGCAGTCGTGCTTCCTGCCAGTGCTGGCGCAGCAGGCGGTGGGCGATGCCGTGAAAGGTGCCGATCCACAGCCCGCCGACCGGCTGGTCCAGCATCTTTTCCACCCGGCCGCGCATTTCGGCGGCGGCCTTGTTGGTGAAGGTCACGGCCAGGATCGACCAGGGCGAGGCGTTTTCCACCGCCAGCAGCCAGGCGATACGCCGAGTCAGCACCCGGGTTTTGCCGCTGCCGGCGCCGGCCAGCACCCGCAAGGGTCCCAGCGGCGCGGTCACCGCCTGGCGCTGGGGTTCATTGAGATCGTCGAGAATCCAGGAAACGTCCATGGCCGGCGATTCTAGCAGAATCGCTCCGGGCAGGCGGCGACTGCAAGCAGCGGGCGCTACAATACCGCCAGCCGCCCGCCCCGGAGACCGCCGCATGACCCGCCAGAAACTGCCTATCGGTATCCAGACCTTCCGCGAGATTCGCGAAGACCACTGCTACTACGTCGATAAAACCGCGTTTGCCCTGAAGCTGATCGAGGAAGGCAAGTACTATTTCCTTTCCCGCCCGCGCCGGTTCGGCAAATCGCTGTTTCTGGACACGTTGGCGGAACTGTTCGCCGGGAACGAGCCCCTGTTTCGCGGGCTGTACGCCCAGGACCGCTGGGATTGGTCGAAACCCGCACCGGTCATCCGGCTGAGCTTCGGCGGTGGAGTGGTGCGCAACCGGGTCGAGCTGGACCAGCGGATTCTGGCCCTTTTGCGGAGCAACCGCACCGCGCTGGGGCTGGCCTGTTCCGACCCGACCGACGCGGCCGGGTGTTTTAACGAGTTGATCGTCAATGCCCACGCGGCCACCGGGGAACGGGTGGTCATCCTGGTGGATGAATACGACAAACCGATCCTGGACAATCTGACCGCGCCGGACATGGCCCACGAAATCCGCGACGGGCTGCGCAATCTGTATTCGGTGATCAAGGACTCGGACGCCCATGTCCGCTTTGCCTTCCTGACCGGGGTGTCCAAGTTCAGCAAGGTCAGCCTGTTTTCCGGGCTGAACAACCTGCGTGACATCACCGTATCGGCGGAGTATTCGGCGATTTGCGGCTATACCGAGGCCGATGTCGATACCGTGTTCGCCGCCGAGTTGGCGGGACTGGACCGCGCGCAGATCCGGGCGTGGTACAACGGCTACAACTGGACCGGCGAGGCGGTGTACAACCCCTTCGATCTGCTGCTGCTGTTCAAGGAACGCCAGTTCAAGCCCTGGTGGTTTGAAACCGGCACCCCGACTTTTCTGGTCGAGCTGCTCGCCCAGCGGGGCTTTTTCACCCCTGATCTGGCGCGGCGGCAAACCAGTATGGAACTGCTCTCCACCTTCGACGTGGAACAGATCAACAGCGATGCCCTGCTGTTCCAAACCGGGTATCTCACCATTCATCAGGTCGAGGAACCCTTGCTCGGCTACTGGGTGTATACGCTCGGCTATCCCAACCACGAAGTGGAAACCAGCCTCAACGCCGCCCTGTTGATCGGCTATGGCGCTGATGGCCAGCGGGCCTTCGAGAACCGCCTCCGCCTGCTCCAGTTGTTGACCCGCGCCGACTGCATGGGACTCCAGGCCCTGTTCCAAGCCTTTTTCGCCAGCATCCCCCACGACTGGCATCGCAACAACCCCATCGCCCAGTACGAAGGCTATTACGCCAGCGTGTTCTACAGCTACTTCGCCGCCCTGGGCCTGCCGATCACCCTGGAAGACGCGACGAACCACGGCCAGCTCGACATGACGGTGCGGTTCAACCGCCACCTCTATCTGTTCGAATTCAAGGTCGTCGAACTGACGCCGGAGGGGCGGGCATTGCAGCAGATCAAGGACCGGGGCTATGCGGAGAAGTACCGCGCCGTGGGCGAGCCGATCCATCTGATCGGAGTCGAGTTCAGCCGGGAAAGCCGCACCGTGGTGGGGTTCGAGGTGGAGACCCAGTAGCGCTTGTCCCGCGTTCCCGCTTCAGCGCGGAGGGTGAACCCGCTGATTAATACTCAGAGGCGTTTTTGTACAGCCTCTCGCGAGCTAACCCTTTGAAAAGAAACTATCACCCCTGCCCCTCTCCCGCTTGCGGGCGAGGGGTTCTTGTACAGTCTTTCACAGTCCGAACGCTGGTATGGCCGCCCACCCGCTGATTCAAGGCCGTACTTCATCGCTCGATCCCTTGCGCCAACGCAGCGGTCGCCACAGGCCGCCGGCGCTGAAGCATTCCCAGGCCCAGCCGAGCCACCGGAGCAGGGCATACGCCAGCCACAGCGACCAGGCCAGCATCAGGCCGCGATAGAGCAGGATCGGCGCGGAGATCACCCACGCGGTCGGCATGGGGCCGGCGCTGCGATCCTGATACCAGTTGAGCTGATAGGCGCTTGAGTCGTTGCCGGCGATTTGCATCTCCGGCGCGCCCAGCAGGCCCTGTTCGATCCCTCCGAGCAGGGCGGCCAGCGCCGCCAGCGTCAACCCCGCCAGCCCCAATTGCAGCAGGTCGAACCGAAAATTACCGATGGCCCCGGTCGCCAGCGTCCTGCGCCGCGCCAGCAGCACCAGCCAGCCCGCCACCAGCAGCGTCGCCAGGATGTGGCTCTGGCTCAGGCCAACGCCGAGCAGGAACCAGTGATGGACACGCAGGGGCGTGCCGCCGACCCGGGCCAGCACGATAGCGCCGGCCAGAATGACCAGCAGCACACCCCAGAACAACACGGCGGGTCCCAACGCCGGCCCGTCGACCCATAGCGGCCAGCGGTCGCGCGGCAGGTTGACGCTCAGGCGGGCGTTGACGCTGGGTCCGCCCAGATCCACCGGCGGCGTTTGATAGCGGGCGCCGATGCCCTGTTCCTCGCGCCAGCTCAGCACGACCTTTTGCACGCCGGGCGTCAACGGCAGAACCACCTGTTGCCCCTGCTGTTGGAGCGGTTGCGGAACATCTTTGATCCGCGCGCCGGTCAGGGTCGCGCCCGGCGGCAGGGTCACAATTCGCTCGGCGCCACGGCTGGCGCGCAGCGTCAGTTCCAAGCTGGCTTCGCTCCGCCGCCGGCCTGGATTCAGCCGCAGATGGCTCTGATCCACGGTCACGGTGCCGCCGGGTGCGCCTTCCGGCCGGCTGATGCTCAGAGTGATGCTCTCGCCCGGCCACGGCCGCCACTCCGGGGTCCATTCGCCTTCGGCGTCGAGCCGTCGCACCAGCGGGATGCCGGCGGTTTCGACATGCCACAACGGACCAGCGCGCAGCCGCCAGACCTCCACGAAATCCTGGCTGTCCGCCGCGCGCAGGGTGAGGGCATCGGTCCGGTTCAGGGCCGCGCTCCAGCCGGCTTCCGCCTGATCCGGCGGCAGGTTGAGCAGCACCCGGCCGTCGCGCACCCGAATACCAGGCGTGGCAATCCGTTCTTCCGCCAGCAGGGGGATTTCCACCACCGCCGCCGAATCAGCCTGACTCAGCCGCCGCACCCGGGTTTCGACCCGCCAGTCCACGTCCAGCACCAACTCCCGCTCGACCTGCACGAACGGCGGCATGACACCGGCCTGAAGCGGGCTGGCGGCGGTCGGGCGCTGGCGGGTCAGTTGCAGTTGCTGGTCGGCGCGGCCCTCGACATAGCCTTCCATCCGCCAGCCCTCCGCGTCCAGTTCGACCCGTCCCGGCGCCATTGGCAGTGGCAGTTGCAGGATGGCGACCGTATCCGGCACAGCGGCGGCGATGATCGCCTCGTGTATCCCGGCTGGCAGCCGCAGCCACAGCAGATGGCCGGCATCGCGGAACAGGAGCGCGGGCTGCCCGTCCAGTTCGATGCTCCGAATGATTAGCCCGTCGCGAGGCAGTGGCAACGGCACGGCGGTATCGGCCTGGGCGTGCAGGGTCAGCCGCAACCGCAAGGCGTCCCCTTTGACGGTCAGCGCCAGCGCCGCCAGATCGCCGCAGCGCTGGCAGTCCGGTGCTTCGGTCAGCCGGGTACGCAGCTCCTGGAGCAGTTCCGGCGCGGGAAAATCGGCGCGAGCCGGCGGCGCGGCCAACAGCAGTCCGGCCAGCAACACGGACAGCAGCGCCACCATGGTAACGCCGGCGGCCGGCGGTGAAACTCCCTCTGGTTCCACCGCGCTCGAATCCGCTTGGTTCCCCTTCCCGGCGACCAACAGCCGCGCGCCCATCGCCAGCAGCAGACCCAGCCCGGCCAGCAACAGCAGGCGAGTCCCCCATGGCGGCAACAGCCACAGCCGCAGCCGTTCGTCGGTCGCGACCGGGCCGATCCAGCGCAAGGTGGCGCGTTGCCAGTGCCAGTCGGGCAGGCCGGGACCGGTTTGCACCTTGATGTCGGGCGCGTATTGCTGCTGGAGCTTTTGCGGGCGCTCTCCCTTGCCCAGCGGCGCCTGGCTGGCCGGGAGTCGGGAACGACTGTAGTTTTGCGCTTCATCGAGCGCCTGGGGCATTGGTGCGTTGGCCCGCATCGCACCCGGCGCGATCAGCGGCGACTCGAACGCCAGCGGCTCCAGTTGCGGGTACAGCGCGCCGCGCACCTGCTGGAGGGCGAACAGCGCGCCGATGACCAGCAGTGCCAGCAGGGCCAGTCGGCGACAGGCATTGACCAGGGTCCGCAACCGTCCCGGCGGCAGCACCCGCAGCAGGGCGATGGCCGCCAGCACGTTGAGCCAGACGTACAGCGGCGCGTCGGGTTCGTGGAGAGTCAGCGCCATGCCGACCAGCGCCACCACGCCCCAGCGCCAGTCCCACAGTTTGGCGAAGCCGAAGGCGATGACCAGCACCAGGAACAGATCGAGCAGGTTCCAGGCATACAGCCAGGCGTTGCCGGCGCTGTCCGGCCCGGTCGTCGCCAGCAGCCGCCAGCCGGGCGGCAGGTTGAGCGTGGTCTGAATGCCTTGCGGCGCGATTCGCCAGCCGACCGCCGGCAGATCGCCGATGGCGGCCGATTCCAGGCGGCTGTCGGCGACCAGTTGCAGGTTGTTCAGTTGCCGAACTTCCACGCCGGTCGCGTCCGCGCCGGGCTGGGTGGTGATGAACTGATCCTCGCCGTTGATGGCGACTCGACCCAGCCGCAATTCGGGGGCGGCGTCCAACCGGGTCGCGTTCAGGTTGCCGCTCAGACGATCCCGCGCGGTGTAACCGTTGCCAGCGAAGTCGAGCCAGAGCGTGCGTTCCAGATTCAGGCGTTCCGGGGTGGGATGGGCGTCGCCGCGCTGGCGAGTCGAAAAGCGCAGTTCCCCGCCGGCTTGCAGCAGATAGGCGGGCCATGATCGCCACTCCTCGGGCAGCTTGGTCTGCGCCGGATCGAGCGCCGGCGCGCCTTCCACCTGGACCACCCGCAGGGCGTTTTGCGCCTGGAAACTCCAGATTTCCTGGGCGGGCCAGTTCGCCGCAACGGCAGGCAAGGCCAGCGCGTCCACCGGGCCGCGATGGCGGGCGGTCAGGCTGATCTTCCAACTGCCCGGCAGCAATTGCACTCGCAGCCGGCCATCGGGTTCCAAACGGGCCGGCAGTGGGCTGTCCAGGGCTAGCGGCAGGAAGTCCGGCGGCAACACGGGACCCAATATTTCCTCCCGCGCCTGACCGGAGACGCTGAGTTCCAGCCGGGTGGTCACCGTGAACGGAATCCCGTCGCTCAGCAGGCGGAACACCTGGATTTCGAGTTGATCCTGCGGAGCCGCCGCGGCCGGGCGCTGGCGCAGCCACAGCACGCCGTCATCCTCCAGCCGGGGCAGGGAGGCCGGCTTTCCTTCCAGCCGCAGTTCGAGCAGGGCCGCGCCGGGAGGAATGCGGATCGCTTCCGGCGGTTCGCCCCAGAAAAACCGGCCGGTGATGCGATGATCGCCGGCGGGAGCCTTGAGCGCGGGTCGTCCGTTCCGTTCCAATACCGGCGCGGGAAACTGGTCGAGCCGCACCTCCTGCGGCCAATGGCGGCGGTCGCCGGGCAGGGTCAGCCAGCCTTCGACGTCGGTGCGCGCCTGCTGGCTGAATTCGCCGCCCCGGGCGTCGAGATTCAGACTCAGCGCCGTCGGCCAGACGCAGCGCCGCTGCTTCGGATCGGCGTAATCCACCGGGCAGCGCCAGTCGGCCGGCTCGCGCAGCACCCAACTGATCCAGGGTTGCAGGGCCGGCGGGACACGCGCCAGGGCGCTGGCGGTCACCGTCGGCTCGGCGGCCTGGGCCGGCGGCGCGGCCCATCCCAGCGCCAGCAGGCAGAGTGCGACGAACAGGAGTGGGAGGGACAGGGTGCCGGTGCGCATGGCGATTCTCCCGGTGACGCCGTGAGGGGGAAGCGCCAAGTATAGAGGACAGCCGGTCGCGCGGTTGGAAGCCGGAGACTTCCTCCCGGCGTGGGTCGTCTGGCCAGCGTAACCACCCAGCCATGCCCCCGGTGGGGTGAACTGTTATACAGTTTCTTAATCACGCCGGTTGCATGACGGGGCGGTCGAAGCGGCGCGGCTGGAAATCGTCGGGGACTTCCAGTTCGAACAGGTCGTCGTGGATGTGGGCGAGGTAAAGGCCCTGCTCCAGCACGCGCGGTCGCAGCGCCGCCGGGATGTGGACGGCGGCCAGGATGCCGTAGAGTTGCTTGCCGCGATGTTCCGGGAACCAGTCGGCGAATTGCTCCAGAATCTCCAGCAGTTGCTGGATGTGTTCCTCGCGCAAGTGGCTTTTCACTTCCACCACGTAGGCGGCGTTGATCGCGCCATTGGCGTAGGCCAGCACGTCCAGTTCCAGATGCTGGCCGCCGCGCGAGACGCGCACGCTGGGCGCGACCGTGTCCACGCCGAACCGCCGCCGCAGGATTTTCTCCATGGACGGCAGCGCCAATCCCTCGGTGAAACTGCCGAATTTGTTGCCAAGCCCGCCAATCTGCTTGCCCAGTTCTCGAAGCTGACGGTCGGTCTCGCGCTGGCGTTCCTTCGATTCCTCCGCCAGGCGGTCGAGTTTCTCTTTGAGCTGGCGGTCGGTGTCCTGCATTTTGCGGTCGGTGTCCTGCATTTTGCGGTCGGTGTCCTGAAACAGCGCCCAAACTTCTTCCAGGGTCGTGTTGGCAATAGTTCGGACAGTTTTCAGGTGGGGACAGGATTAATTATGCCCTAATTACAAAGGGTTTCATACTCAGGGCTATTTTCTGCAGCAATTCTCATTTTGGCGATGGCCCGCTAGAGTAGCCGAACCCTCTTGACTGGAAGCCCCTTGATGAGCGTACCGTTTGGTTCCGCTGTCCTGACGTTGGACGACATCACGAAACAGATCCGGAGCACCTTCGAGCAGTTTACCGACCCTCGCCGGGGGAAGAACACGCGCTACACGCTGGTGGACGCGGGGTTGAGTGCCTTCTCGGTGTTCTTCATGCAGAGCCCGTCGTTATTTGGAATACCAGCGCAGCCTGGACCAGTGGTTGGGAAGAAACAACGCCCAGACCCTGTTTGGGGTCCACCAGATCCCGTCGGATAATCAGATCCGCCACCTGCTCGACGCTGCTGATCCGGGGCAGGTCGCCCCGTTATTTTCCTATGTGTTCCGGGCGTTGCGTCAAGCGGGCGTGGTCGAGACCTATCGGGCGGTGAATCAGACCCTGCTGCTGGCGTTCGACGGCGTGCCGTATTTTTCCTCGCCGACGATTCACTGCCCCCCGTGCTCGATTCGACACCACGCCAACGGTTCG
>WBZP01000969.1_pt1 | contig 17742 bp, 21 predicted proteins | sample 5204301 | NCBI WGS metagenome assembly WBZP01 (sample SAMN12412401, study PRJNA552823) | activated sludge metagenome | isolation source: activated sludge from nitrification reactor of wastewater treatment plant... | place: USA: Pennsylvania | collected 2017 | reverse complement strand
ACACTTTGTCTTTGTTGAGGATCATCAGGTATTGATAAGGCTGGTTATATTCCATGCGTACCTGGCTTTCTTTTTTGAACCAGAACTTACCTTTGGAATTGATCTTTTCAGCCAGCATGCTCAGGTTTTTCTCCTGTACAAAATCACTTTTAATAGAACTTGTTTTTTGCGTAGCTGCCGCAAAATCTGTTTTGAACTTTGCCATATCGGCCAGCAATGTATAGCCCGGGTATTGTGCCTGTACAGCAAAAACAGCCAGTAATAAGTATGCTATCAGTATAATTTTACGCATAGGCTGGCAAATGTAGCAATTTATCGAGAGGCACCACCCGGTAGCCCTTCTTTTTAACTTCTTGTAAGAACTTTGGCAGAACTTCCAGCGTGGTTTTACTGGTATCGTGAAAAAGAAATATTGCACCGGGTTTTAAACCGGCGTTGATCTTGTCAAACAATTTGTTCCCATCCTTTATGACGGTATCCAGAGACCTTACGTTCCATCCAACGGGAATATATCCGCCCCTTTCAACCGCCTTTTTCAAATTAGGATTGGTAACACCATAAGGCGGTCTGAAAAGTTTTGGCCGCAGCCCGGTTGCTGATTCCATCGCAGCATCCATCATGCGTAGATCTTCCAGCATTTTACCGGAAGAAAACATATCAAACCAGAAATGATGTGAATAACTGTGATTCCCCAGCAGATGACCATCAGCTTTGATCCGCTGCATGATCAATTCGTTTCCTTTGATACGGTTCCCGATGCAAAAAAAAGCTGCTTTCACATCTTCTTTTTTCAATACGTCAAGAATCTCGGGTGTATAATTTACAGCAGGCCCATCGTCGAAACTGATGGCAATTTCTTTTTTGTCGGTATCTGCTGAGCAGACCACTTTCATAAAAAAATTGGAGCCGATATAATAACAGCCGTAAAAAACAACCAGTGAATAGATGATAAAAAGCAGGATGTAAATACTCCAGTGAAGTCCATGTTTCAACTGCGCCCAGGTACAAATACCGAGCAGGATCAAAAACAAAACATTTATGTTTCTGAAGTTCAGCATGCCGAAACCAGTAATAGGGAATGATGAAGTTGCTGGTAGTGGTTATAAACAAGTATACGTTTTACCGGTTTACCGGGATTTGTATTTAACACTACCGGTATTGCTCCATTTTTAAGAATGCCTGCTGCCAGCCATAAAGCAAACCCTGTGGCTGTGGGGTAATCTCCACAAAGCTGTTTAAAATCAGCGGTTGCCAGGTTGCTGAATATTGATTTGTTTAACTCATCAAAAACTTTATCGCAGGCGGCATCTCCGTTTCTTCCGGTGATGAGCAGGTCAATTTCATTGATTGAAATATTATTTTCCCGCAGGAACCTGTTGATCTGTTGCTCAACTTCTCCTGTACCGGAAGGTTTATAGAATGTTTTCAGTGCATCCAGTTTTGCGTAGTCTGTTGCTGAAGGTTCTTTGGCCAGCAGGAAGAAAGAGGCACCTTCACCTGCAATGGTTCCGGAGTTTCCCCGGTTGAACAGCTCAAAGTTTGATCCGTTATCCTGCTTGTACAATCCGAAACGTTTCAAAATATCATGACTGATATTGGTGATTTCATCAATCCCTCCCACCAGCACATGTTGAGCCGCTCCTTCTTTTAGTAACATTATCCCATCGAGCAATGCACTCTCAAAAGAAAAGCCGCGATGTACAAAAGCATTGTTGTAATTATTGCACTGCAGCATCAGTCCGATCTGTGCGCCGATTGTATTATGTGTAGACTGAATAAATGCTGTTGGCGTAAGCAGCTCTTCTTTAAATTCCACCATACGTGTTATGAAGTTGCCGGTATCTTCCAGGCAACCGTAAGCAGTTCCCGTTACGATGGCATCAGGCATTTTAATATTGGCTTCCTGCAGGCATTCTGCAGCAGCCGTTACGCCCAGCCTGATGATCCGGCTCATACGCCTGATGAGTTTGGGATCGATCACCTCTTTATAGTCAGGTTCGGTGCAGGAAAGCCTGTTCCCAAAAAATTCAACAGGTTCTGCCAATAACGGCGGATGCCCGAATGTTTTTTGTGGTGATATATTGCCCGTGGCTCTTATGAACATGATTAAAGTCTGGAAAAAATAAGTGATGAACAATTGCCGCCAAAACCAAATGAATTTGACAGCACATGTTTTAAAGAGATATTTTTCTGAAAAACAGTTTCTACATTAAATGGAAGATCTTTCATGGGTGTTTGCAGGCGCAGGTTGGGATATACATAACCATGCTGCAATGCCAGTACCGAATACACCGCTTCTATTCCGCCGCTGGCGCCCAATGTATGGCCGGTGAATGTTTTGGTTGAACTCATTTTTGGAAAAGAAGGTTCAAATAAACGTTTGATGGCTGTTCCTTCTGCGATATCATTGTTCTGGGTTCCGGTACCATGAAGGTTTATATAATCGATATCTGCCGGTTGAAGTCCACTCATTTTCAATGCACCACTCATAGCGAGGTAAGAACCGGTGCCATCAGGTGATGATGCTGTTTGATGATAGGCATCATTTGCATTGCAATAACCACTGAGGATCACATTGGGTTTGTTTTGAAGGGTCCCCGCAATTTTTTCTGATACCAATACCACATAACCGGCTCCTTCGCCAAGATTAAGTCCACGCCTGTTTTCATCAAAGGGCTGGCAGAACTGGCTATCGAGGATCATTAACGTATTAAATCCGTTCAATGTGAATTTTGTCAATGAATCTGTACCTCCTGCCACTACTACATCCAGTAAATTATTTTTAATAAGCCTGGCTCCAAAGAAGATGGCGTTGGCAGAAGATGAACAGGCGGTGCTGATTGTACTGATGTAATCTTTAATTCCCAAACCATCGGCCACTAGTTCTGTAATACTGCCGCATTCATGATTTACCACATCCCGCAGTTTACCTTTGGAGTGATCAGACATGAATTCGGCAAAAAAGTTTTCTGTTTTATCCATCCCGCCTACTGAATTGGCAGAAATGAATCCAACACGATATTGTTGAAGATTTTCAATGGCAGCATTGGCGAGCGCCTCTTTTGCCGCCACCATACTTAACAGGGCGGTACGGCTTTTTTCTGAAGATAGCCCGGCCCGTTGAGCAAGCTGTTCATTGCTGAGTTTTACTTCTGCAACCGGAAGCCTGTCTTTATGTATGGAATTGAGCAGGCTCATCTGTCCCATGCCGGCCTGTGCATGTTCCAGTGCATGGAGATTTTCCGCCACATTGTTCCCAATGGCAGATATAACCCCTAGTCCTGCTACATACACCTGTTCACTCATGATCAGGCGTTGCCGGGTTTGTGTGCTGTAATGTATTCGGCCATGGTACGCACGGAATGAAATACTTTCGGTCCTTCTTCGGCGTTGGAAAGTTTGATATTATACTGCTGTTGCAGTAAAACGATCAATTCAAGGGCATCGATAGAATCCAGCCCAAGTCCTTCCCTAAAAAGAGGTTCATCATCGCCGATGTCCTGCGGTTTTACATCCTGCAAATTCAATTGTGCCACGATCTGCTCTTTCAGATCCGCCATTAATTTATCCATTGTTCGAGTGGTATATTTTATTTATGTTCTCTGTTGTGAATGCCTGCTCCCCTGTTTTCTCTACAAGGAATAAAGCAGTTTTATACTGATCTCCCAACACTTCAACCCATCCGCAGATACAGGTTTCCAGTATCCCGTTATTCAGCAGGTCTTCTACATATTGCTGAATAAAGTATGCGTCGAAGTCCTCAAAGATAAAAAAAGCATGCTCGCCTTTAAAATTATGCCTGATGCTGATCTCCCCGATAACAATATTGGGAAGTGTATATACAAACAGGGCAGGGCTTGCAATTGCTTTTGTAGTCTCAAAATACTTAATGTCCGTATCGAAACTTGAGTTCCTGTTCGAAAGTACAATTCCAACCTGCTCAGGCTTATAGCTCTCTTTCCTGAAATCATTACTTAATGCAAGTTCTGTTGCCAGCCAACCGAGCCGGGAAAGATTATCCATTTTGTAAAACTTAGGATAGTTTATTTCCAGTGCCTTATAAGCCGAAACCAGGAAATCGTTCAACGGTTTTCCCTTGTCTTCAAACAACAGCTTTTCATTTTTATAAATACTGTTATTACAGATGATACAGCTTGATGTGATATAATACTCCTTACTCAAAACTGCCACCGGTTAAGCTGTTAATTTTTTTCCTACTTCTATCAGCCTTACAAGTTTTGGCAAAGCCGTATCATGATTTTTTACATAAGGATTATCAAGATCCCATACATAACCTGCCAACACGGAACAGATCATATTTTTGATGTTCTGGTCTGGATTATCGGCAAAAAATATTTTACCCAGCGTTCCGTCATACCATGCATTCACATAGGTGCGGAATGTATTTACACCCTGCATCATCTGTTCTGTATATTCTTTCTCCCAATCTACATTTTCGCCTTTCAGTTGTTTGATCACGAGTTTGGCAGCCAGCTGGCTGGAAACGGCTGCAAGTGTAACACCTGAAGAGAATACGGGATCCAGGAATTCTGTTACATTGCCGGTAAGTACATAACCATCTCCATAGAAAGTGGAAGATGTGGCTGACCATGATTCCAGTACCCTTGGTTCAAATACCATTTCAACATCTTTCATTCTTTCACGCAGGTACGGTTCTGATTCAAATAATGCCCTCAGTTGTTCTTCCGGAGTTCCTTTGTAAGGTTCAAAGAAAGAGGGTTCGCCCACAAATCCTACAGACGTTTTTCCGTTGGAGAATGGTATCACCCATATCCAGATGGCGGGTTTATGAACGATGATGGTAATACGGTTTGGCTCATCTGCCATGGAACGGTTAGCGTCAACTACATGTGTGAACAAAGTTTTACGTGCTTTGAGACTGGAGGGCCTGTCGAGATTAAAAAGCTTTGGTATCACCCGGCCATAACCGCTTCCATCAACAATAAACTTTGCTTCTATCTGGGACTTTTCTCCATTAATATCTTCAACCGTTGTTGTTGAATTTGTGCCGTTGAATTCGATTCCTGTAACGGTTGTTTCATAGCTGATGGGAACACCCATACTTTCTACCGTATCAGCCAGTGTTTTATCAAATTCACCACGGGGAACCTGCCATGTCCACGACCAGCCTTTGGTAAACTGGTCGGCAAAAAAGTAATCGCATATTTTACCCTGGTCAACAAACTTTGCCCCGAATTTTTCCTGGAATCCTTTTGCTTTTACAGCATCAAGAAACCCTGCTTCTTCCAGTGCTTCCATGCAACGTGGCAGCAGGCTTTCACCGATCACAAAACGCGGGAATTTCATTTTCTCTACTATCTTAACATTGTACCCGGCCTTATTAATGATGGAAGCCGCGATGGTACCGGAGGGACCTGCACCAATCACGAGTACATCAACTGATTCTTTTTTCATAGTCAAATAAAATTTTACAATCGTTTATAATTCTGTTTATGCTCATGCCTGTTAAAAGGCAAATTAAATTTCTTCTTTGCTTAATACCACTGCTGCGTTGCATCCACCAAACCCGGATGCAGTCTTTAAACAATGCCGCAAAGGTTTTTCTGTAAGCGTACTGCATATATTCAACGGCATCGGCACCCCCAGGTTTTTGAAACCGGGTGTAGGCAGTACCACATTTTCCCGGAGTGAGTGAACGCAGGCTATTGCTTCTATCAAACCGGCGGCTCCCAATGTATGCCCGTAATAACCTTTGAGGCTGTTCACCGGAACGCCCGGCATTCCTGCCAGGTTAATCGCTTTTGATTCCATTTCATCATTGTAAACAGTGGCTGTTCCGTGTGCAGAAATAAAATCGATATCGGATGAATGAAGTCCTGCATCCTGCAAAGCTTTGTCAATCGCCTGGAATAATTCAGCACCTGTTCTTGATGGACCTGAAATATGATTGGCATCATTGCTCACAGAACCACTGCATATCCTGATACCTGATGAATTGTATTTATCTGCAGACAAAACGATTGTTCCGGCAGCTTCTCCAAGGTTAATCCCATTACGGGATGCATCAAAAGGTTTACAGGGTTCATTGCTTACAGCCTGGAAAGACTGGAATCCCGACAGTATAAATTTTGAGATCACATCAGCGCCTGCTACCACAGCGTGATCATATTTGCCCGACTGGATAAACCGCATGCCGATGATCATAGCCATCAGGCCCGAGATACATGCATTTGATACAACCACAGGTTTATTTACAAAACCAAAATGCGCTGCGATCTTTTTGGCGGAATGCTGCAGGGAAACTTCTCCGGCAATTTCTTTTGAATCGGCGCCTGTTTCAAGCAGGCTGATATTTCCTTTTGTTGAAGAAAGTATGAATATGGTTTTGGTATCTGATGGCTTTATATGACTATAGCTGAGCGCATCTTCAATGGATGTTGCCAGCAGTTGTTCAAATCTTGTAAATCCATTGTTGCTGCCTGCATCGCTGAAAATGGAATCTTCATCAAACAGAGAAGCATAGAATGGAAATTCAGACATGTTCCTGCGATCATGTTTTTTTACACCGGAAACCGCCGCCCGGAGGTTTTTAAAATTCTCTGCGGAGGTGAATCCCAATGGTGATACAATATTGTCTGAACTTATAAAAACTGATCTCATTGTTATTGTCAATTAAACCAGGTCATGTTTCTTTTTCCATTCTTCAAAAAAAGGCGGGTTGGAGAGCTGTAATACAGATTGATCTTTATCGAGAAAAACCTGCACCGAAGAACCTGTTGCCACCAGTTCATTTGTTTCTGCGTTGAAAAGCCTGTATGTGAATTTCATTTTAGCAGCATCTGTGGGGATGTATTTTGTTTCCACAATGATCCTGTCGCCATAACGCACCGAACGTTTAAAATCACACTGCACATTTACAACCGGGATTACGAATCCCTGTTTGTATACTTCGAGATAACTCAATCCATGCATTTTTCCGAAAGCTTCGCGGCCATCTTCGAAATAACGGATATAATGGCCATGCCAGACAATTCCCAAAGGATCAGCCTCATTAAAACGCACCAATACTTCCGTTCTGTTTTCCAGTTCTGATTTCATACCTGATGGCAGTGTTTAACCGCCGTATTGTTTCTTCCATCCTTTATACCTGTCGCTGGCTTCATCAATAGCCTGTTTTATGGTAGAAGCCCAGAAATTGCGAAAGCCAAACCCGGATGCTTTACATTCAACTCTTTCTGTGAGCAATACTTTTTTTGTATCCATGTCGATCAAGGTGATCCAGATGGCAGCCATGTCTTTCTCCTTGCTCTTCTTGTCATCTTTGTTCACTTTTTTCATTGCTTCCATCACAAACAAAAGTCCGATACCGCTTTTCCTGGAAAGGCTGAGTGATTTCACAACTGAGCTGATATCAGATTCTTTGAGCCGGGCGAAATCATCCATATTGGAAGATGCAATCTGTTCTGCATTGATTTTACTGTTCTGTGCCTTTACAGCAGTAAGGTCGGATGTAACCGTAGATCTGTGAAATGCATCACCGATTGTATATTTTTTAGGTTCATCAATAACGAGGTCATTGATCGTACCATATAACCTGTTCCTGATATCCATTGTATTTGCTCCGGGGTCATTGATCAGTTTTGCTTTGGTAAAATCAATCCCCAGGTAAGTAAGCGGAATTTCACTGCTACCAAAGAATTCTTTCAACCCCTGTGCAGATGTTCTGTTCGCTAAGCCGAGCAGGAGTAAAACAACAAAAAATAGATTTGATTTTAGAATACGTTTCATGACAAAAAAATTAATGGTTGACAATAAATATCTTCATTTCGCAGGATGCGATGGTATTACCCTTGCAGGATATTTTTCCGGTTATCATCGACACATCAAAAATCTGCTTTTCTATCCTGATTTCCGTAATTATTTCATCGTTTATTTCGGGGAATCCTGAAATTTCCAGGTTTCGTATTGCTCCTATATATCCCACTCTTACAGGTTCTCCTGACTCGAGGGTTGTATATCCTGCCCGGGCTGCTGCCGTTTGAGCGATATTTTCTACCAGTCCGGGTTCTTTAAGCACACCGTTTTCTACAAACAGGTTATCAGCTTTTACCATGAAAGAGGACATGGTAGTTTTCTCCCCGGATTCAATGATCTTATCAATCATCACAAACGGGGGCCGTTGCGGAATAAAGCGGGTGATTTCGTAAGTACCGGTTTCCATTAACTCCAAAAATTATAATAATTAAACCATTGATCGGGATATTGTTTCAGTTTTAATTCCATTTCAGCCGCAAAATCGTTCAACATACCGGGTATAAACTGTTCCCTGCCAAGGTTGCTGTAATCCTTCACTTCGCTGGCGAAAAGGTGATAGTGAAAGGTACTTTCTTTTACTGCAAAAACAAATGATACGGGTACTTTAAAAGTTGACGCCAGGATGAATGGCCCTGCTGGAAACCTGGCTTCCTCGCCCAGGAATACTGCGTTTCGTGTTTTATTGCCTTCCAGAAACCTGTCGGCATGCATACAAACCAACTCATTCCTTTTAAAAGCATCGCTTATTTCGTAGATATGGGAAAGGTCATTTTTGATGGTAATGATGTTCACTGTTTTGGGGCCGGTAACGTCTGACAGGTATGCTTTGATCTGTTCGTGTTCGCCATCAAAAATGAGAATATTGATCTTTGTTTCCAGTCTTTTAAAAAGATGACCTGCAATATCCCAGTTGCCGATATGACCACTGAGGAGGATTCCCCCTCTTTTCATGGAAACTATTTTGCGGAGATTTTCCTCGCCATCAAAATTGAAAGTGAATTTGTTTTTGATTCCTCCCATGAGCACCACTTTATCGATGATGCTTTGCCCCAAAAGAACATAGTTACGGTACAGTTTGCCCAGGGAAGCAAACATGCCGTAACCAAGACGTTTGTGATACAGTGAATAAATTTCTTTGGAGGCTTTGTAAGAAAACAGGTAAAAATAAAATGCTACGAAACGTAGCATGAAATAACCTGAGGATATACCCAGGTTTATGAGTACCCACACAAATATCCGGTAACCTAACGGGGTTCCCCTCGATTTACCGTGCCATTGAGCCATTATACCAGCTCTTTAGCATTTACCCTGGAAATGACGTAATCGCAGAAATCCTGGAAAGTAGTGATGTTGGCAAAATCTTCCGGTTTAACTTTAAAAGCAAAGTTGCTTTCAATAACTACCACGAGATCGATGTAGTCGAGGCTGTCAAGCCCAAGTGTTTCTTTCAGGTTTGCTTCCGGTACGATCTTATCAGCTTCTACTTCAAATTCGTCGACCAGGAATGTGTGAATTCTCTCAATAATCTCTTTCTTTTCCATAATCACAATTAAGCAAATTTTCTAATAATAAGCGATGAATTGGTTCCTCCAAATCCAAAGGAGTTGGACAAAAATACAACTATATCTTTTTCTATTGTACTTTTTACGATGTTGAGTTTGGCGGAATCTTCATCAGGGTTTTCAAAATTGATGTTTGGTGCAATGAAACCGTTCTGCATCATCAACATAGAATAAATAATCTCACTCGCTCCTGCCATCCAGCACTCATGCCCTGTCATCGATTTTGTTGAACTTACATAGGGTTTATAGGCGCCGAAAACTTCATCAATTGCTTTGGCCTCACTGGAATCACCTGCCGGGGTTGACGTTGCATGCGCATTGATATAATCAATATCGGCCGCCGTTAACCCGGAATCTGACAATGCTCTTTGCAAAGATCTCACCGGGCCGTCAACCGTAGGGTTTGAAATATGGCCGCCATTGGATGAAAAACCATAACCTATCACTTCAGCCAGTATTGGCGCTCCTCTTTTTAATGCTGAATCAAGGCTTTCGAGTATTACTGTGGCCGAGCCTCCGCTGGGAACAAGCCCGTCACGATCACGGTCAAAAGGCCGGGATGCTTTGGTTGGTTCCGATTCACGGATCGAAAACGCCGAAAGGGCATCAAATGTTCCCATGGAAAGGTGATTTATTTCCTGGGCGCCGCCGCAAACCATGCATTCCTGCAATCCGGATTTGATAAAATGATATCCCAGCCCGATAGAATGTGAACCGCTGGCACATGCTGCACTGATGGTAAAGTTTATCCCTCTCAGTTTAAAAATAGTAGCCAGGTTCATGGTAACTGTTGAGTTCATGGTTTGAAAAACCGCACCCGAACCTACCAGCATGGTATCTTTTTTTTCCCTGATGATATCATTGGCTTCAATTACCGCTTTACCGGAACTGTCGTTACCATACAATATCCCCACTTCTTTGCTTGCTATATAATCAGCATCAAGATTTGCATTTTTCATGGCTTCCAGGGTAGCCACATAAGCATATTCTCCCTGTTCGGGCAGCATGATACGTGCCCGGCGGTCGAGTAACCCTTTCAGATCTGGCCTGTCGACCCAGCCGGTAAGCCCCGACCTGTATCCATAATCTTTCCGAACCTGGTCGAAGACGATACCCGATTTTCCTTTGTAAAGGGAATCACGTACCTCATCGAGATTTTTCCCGATGCAGGAGTAAACTCCCATTCCTGTTATTACGACTCTGTTCATATATTAAGAAGTCAAAAGTATTAACCCAAATCATCCTTCGCAACTTTTTGCTTCCTGCTTTTAAATTTTGACTTTTAAGAATACAATCCCCCGTTTATAGAGATCACTTCACCTGTAATATAAGCTGCGCCTCCGGAAGCAAGAAATCCTACCGTATGGGCTACTTCTTCCGGTGTTCCGAAACGTTTCAGCGGGATCATGGCTTTCAGCTCTGCTTCATTCAGCCCTTCCGTCATATCTGTTTTAATGAACCCCGGAGCTACTGCATTTACCGTAATTCCTTTGCGGCCGATTTCCTGGGCCAGGGCCTTGGTAGCTCCGATCACTGCTGCTTTCGCTGCTGAGTAATTGGTTTGCCCCGGCAATCCTTTCAACCCTGAAAGAGATACAATATTGATGATTCTTCCATATTTTTTCATCAACATACTGTTCACGATGATACGGGTAACGTAAAAGAAACCATGAAGACTGGTATCGATCACGCTGTTCCATTGTTCATCTTTCATCCACATCATCAGTGCATCTTCCCGGATACCGGCATTGTTTACCAACACCTCAATTATTTTATCAGGATTTGATTCCATCCAGCCGGTAAGAACAGGGATCACTTCTTCCTTATTGGCCACATCAAATTTTATGATTTCAGCCGTAAAGCCTTTTTCTCTAACGAGAGCGGCTGTATTATTTGCTTCTGTTTCGTTCGATTTATAGTTGATAAGGATATTATATCCCATTTCAGCCAGTTTTATACAAACGGCCCTGCCTATTCCCCTTGAACCTCCTGTAACTAATGCGAATTTCATTGGCACAATTTTATTGCTGCTAAACTGGTTGGTTGTGATTTTGAAAAAAACGTGATCATGAGATCACCGATGCCGGAATATTTCCCATTTTAAAAGAAATAACCGGGTCAGATTTTTCAAAATATTTTTTGATCCTGTCGAGATCTTTGTATTTAGGTTTGTCTTCGATGAACTTAGGGAATATTTTCCTGATCTGGTTATAAACGTTCAATGTTTCTGTAGAGAGGCGTGGTACGCATTCCAGGTAATCAATCGCCTGTAAAACGGTCATCATCTGGATACTCAGTACTTCAAAGGAATTTTCAACCACTTTCTTGGTCATCAATGCAGCATTACATCCCATGCTCACTATATCCTGGTTGTCGTTGTTATTGGGAATGCTGTGTACATACATCGGGAATGACATGGTCTGGTTTTCTGCCACCGTGGAAGTAGCTGTAAACTGCATCCCCTGCATACCGAAATTGAAACCAAGAATACCATGATTAACAAATGGCGGGAATTTCTGGTTCAGCTTTTCGTTGAGCAGGTAATTCAGTTGCCTTTCTGAAAGCATAGACAGTTTGGTAATCGCCACTTTCAGTTTATCCATTTCAAGCGATACATAGTCTCCATGAAAATTACCCCCGTGGAATATGTTATGGTTCTCGTGATCTATAACCGGGTTATCATTCACTGAATTGAGTTCATCAACCACCACTTTTTCGCACTGGCAGATAGTATCATAGATCGGCCCCAGGACCTGGGTAACACAACGTAGTGAATAATATTCCTGCACTTTGTCTTCGAACACTTCCTGGTTAAGATTTTCAGGATTATACAGGTGTTCGGAGCGGCTGCGGATCATTTTACTGTCTTTGAGAATGTCCCGCAGCTGGGCCGCTATTTTATTCTGGCCGGTATGACGTTTTACAGCATTGAGTTCAAGAGAATAGTGGTCATCGAATGCTTCCACCACTTCATTGATCATGGCTGAAAGCAATACCGACCATTCCAGTAATTTCTGAGCCTGTATGATATTGGCCATGCCGATGCCGGTCATAGCAGATGTTCCGTTCAATATCGCCAATCCTTCCCGGATATGAATCGTAAGGGGTTTTATGCCCAGCTGGTCAAACACTTCTGCCGTTGGCCGGATCTTATCTTCATATATCACCTCTCCCTCACCGATCAGTACCAGGGCTAGATGCGCCAATTGAACCAGGTCGCCGCTGGCTCCAACACCACCATGTTCGAAAATGCATGGCGTAACATTTTTGTTGATAAGGGTTGCCAGCAGTTGAACCGTATCGGGATGAACACCCGAATATGCCTGCATGATGCTGTTCAGGCGTGCTATCATTACCGCCTTTACCATAATCGGCGACATGAGATTGCCGCTTCCTGAGCTATGGCTCCTGATGAGGTTGTACTGTAGCTGAAGCAGGTTGGATTCACTTACCTTGTACTGAGCCATAGGCCCAAAGCCGGTATTGATTCCGTAAATAAGTTTATTGGAAGAAAAACTCTTTAAGAAATTGAAATTCACCGCCACTTTTTCGAGTGCGGCTTGGTCAAGCACCACCTCTTTTTCTTTAAACAATATGTCCGAAAAATCGCTTAAAGAAAGTGCTCTTTCACCTACATGTACCATGGGCCCTAATTAATTTTGCTACAAACAATTATCTGGTAAACTGCGAAAATATAATAAAGATTCCAATTTTAGGGTGTTTGGCAAGGTTCATTAGTGCATAATGCCTTACTTATTAAACAGGAAATGGTTAATGGAATATTAACAAAGTGTGCAACCCACCACGTATATCCTGTTTCTTATATACTTAGTTTTGCCTTTACAGCGATCAGCTGAAACATATAACATAAAAAAATACACATGAAAAATTCCAGGTTATTTCTTTTGCTGGCAGGGTTGTTTTTATTGAATACAGCCGCCTTTTCGCAGGAAGTTGATATTACCAAGGGGGAACTTGCTTTCCTGAAAGGGGAAACAAGCATCAATATCGAGTTCACTTATGACAAAACCAGGGTTGGTGATTTCAGTAAAGAGGAAGATTACATTAAATCAAAAAAAACTGAAATGAATGCAAAGGAGCCGGGAAGCGGCGATACCTGGGCAGTAAAATGGGAGGAGGATAAGCAGCAACGCTTTGCCCCGAAATTTATATTGGGATTTACCAATATCAGTGGCATGACAAACTCCCCGGATGCCAGATACACCATAATATTTAATACAAAGATGATAGAGCCAGGCTACCAGGTAGGTGTTTCCAAAAGAAACGCCGGGATTGATGGAACCATCATCATTGTAGAAACAAATAACAGGAATAAAATACTGGCAAAACTTGTAGTGGAACATCCGGAAGAAAACAAGTGGCGTGGCGCTGCCTTTGATGCAGGTTCACGTATCGCAGATGCGTATTACCTGAGCGGACAGAAGGTTGCCAAATTTATAATGAAGAATATGAAATCATCTTGATATTTTTGATATGGAATTTATTCTAACCAAAATCATTCATTAAAAAACAAAACAATGAAAACATTGAGCAAGTACATTGTAATTGTTGCACTCGCATTATTCTCGATTGATGCAAATGCACAAAGGATCAAAACCGTGGAAGGCGACGAGGCCGCACTTAAAAGCGAATCTTCCATCAATATCGAATTTGTATACGATGGACAAAGTGTCGGAAAGTTTGATTCGGAAGCCGAATACATCAAAAAGAAAACGGAAGAATACAATAAAAAAGAGCCGGGCAGGGGTGACAGCTGGGCCAAAAGCTGGGTGAACGACCGTGAAGCCCGTTATGAACCAAGGTTCATTAATGAGTTCCAGGATGCAACCAATATGACCGTTAAGAAAGATGCCAAATACACCATGATCGTAAAAACAACTTCCACTGAACCGGGTTATAATATTGTTATCAGCAGGAAAAATGCTGAGGTTGACCTGGAAATTACCATTGTTGAAACGGCAGACAGGTCTAAAAAGATTGCGATCATCACCGTTAAAAATGCCCCGGGAAGAATTTTCGGCGGTTATGACTATGATACCGGTGTAAGGATAACCGAAGCTTATGCTGTAGCAGGTAAAAGACTTGGAAAGTATATCAAATAAATTATTCTTTAATCATTTCGGAAAACCTTCCATAGCGGAAGGTTTTTTTTATTCGCTAAGTTCAAATCCGGGTAATGGGTTAAATAATTTGCACAAGTTCCTGTTTGTACAATTAGTTTCCTTTTATTTGCAGCATGAGCAAGTTGACTGATAAACTCAAACACATGAGGTTCATTCGTGCGATCGTGTATGTGATCGTAGGTTTGTTCTCATACCCGGGTTTGAATATCATCAACAAACTGAAAATAGAAGGTACCGAGAACCTGGATGGTCTTCCCAAAAAAAATGTGTTGTTTGTAAGCAACCACCAGACCTATTTTGCAGAAGTGATTGCCTTCCTGCACATCTTTTGTGCAGTTAAATGGAGAAAGAAAAATAAACTCGGCATCCCCTATTACCTGCTGAATCCCTTTACCGGTGTATTTTTTGTTTCTGCTGCAGAAACCATGAAACAAAACTGGGTCACCCGCCTCTTTGAACTGGCCGGCTCCATCACTGTTCGCAGAACATGGAATGAAGGCAGTACGGAAGTGCGAAAAGGCCTTGATCCATCAGATACAAGAAAAATAGACAGAGCCCTTAAATCAAGCTGGGTGATCAATTTTCCACAAGGCACTACCAAAGCTTTTGCACCCGGCAGGAAAGGAACCATACTGCTCATCAAACAAAACAAACCGATCGTTATCCCGATCGTTATCGGTGGTTTCAACAAAGCATTTGATAAAAAAGGATTGAAGCTTGTTAAAAAAGGATCCGTTTTGTCGGTAAAATTCAAAGCCCCCCTGGATATTGATTATACACAGGATAATGATGCTATGATGGCAACAATCATGGATGCCATAGAACAAAGCGAAGCTTTTAAGGATAAAGATTGAAGAAGTATATGCCACCAGGGCACGAAGACACGAAGATTAAGCTGGGACATTTTCAAATTAATCCATCTCCAAATTTTCACATCTACACATTCTCACATTTTCACATCAAATAATACCGAACAGGGAATGATAAATGAGGAATGCTCAATGAAGAAGTAAATGCCACCAAGGCACGAAGACACAAAGATCAAGCAGAGCATTTTCAAATTAACTCATTTCCAAATTTTCAAATTTCCCCATCAACAAATATCGAACAGGGAATGATAAATGATGAATGCTCAATGTTCAATGCTCAATGAAGAAGTAAATGCCACTAAGGCACGAAGGCACAAAGATCAAGCAGCGCATTTTCAAATTAATTCATTTTCAAATTTCCACATTCTCACATTCCCTCATCACCAAATCATCAAATCATCTAATTATCAAATTCCCTCCTCATCATATCACCACATTTTATAACCATTAAAAACAAAAGCCATGAACTATTCAGTTTCCATGCTACAAAGCAAGAGCGATTGCGATACAATTATCGGCATCGCCAAATCAGAAAGAGACGGTTTGATCTACCGCAAAACCGGACTTGAAAGGCAGCTCGCCAATGCAGCTTCCACATCGGTAGAAATTGATACCAACCTGGCTTCAGCCACAGCGGAATTAAATGCCCTGCAGTCGGTAGTGGATGGCCTGCCCGAAGGCCCCACCAAAGACGAAACCCAGCGCAAGATCAAAAAGGTGGAATACCGCAAATTCCTCCTGGAAGAGCGCAAGGACAACTACGGGGTATTGGCCCTGCTGGAAAAGGAGTATGATATCGCCTGCCTCCAGAAAAATGTAGAAGAGGCAGAGGCATTCATCACTTCCATTGAAGACAAGAAGGCCACGCTTAACTAAGCAGGAATAAGCAGCAGCGGATCGCCAACGCAAGGCCGGCTTTCGGCTACAACAAAAAAGGGCAGCATACCGCTGCTGCTTTCCTTAAAATTTTTAAGCCTCGGTGCATGTCTAACGCATCGAAATTTTGAAATTCAAAACAAGTAAAAACAACGATCATGAACCATTATATATTCGACCGGGACTTTTTCTCAGGAACCATTGGCGGAACCCTGCTCGTGGTTTTCCTCAATATTAAGGCAGAACAATTGCTGAGTTCAGCCGTGGTAGCTGCCACCGGTGCGCTGGTAAGCTTTATCGTTTCTGTATTGTGCAGGTTTGCCTGGGAGAAGCTGAAAGAAAAATATAGAACAAGGAAATACGAATGAGGAATGTTGAACAAGGAATGAATGCCACCAAGACACGAAGGCACAAAGATTGAGCGAAACATTTCCAAATCAACTCATTTCCAAATTTTCACATTCTCACATCAACAAATATCGAACACAGAACAAGGAATATTAAATGTAGAACTAAACGCCACCAAGGCACGAAGCCACAAAGAGCATTTTCAAATTGCTTCATTTCCAAATTAGCTCATTTCCGAATTCTCACATTCTCCTTCAAACCACATAGCCATAAAGTTCACATAGAAAACAACCAGGCTCCTGATTCCACATCATCAAATCACCAAATCATCTAAAAAACATCGCTCAACTGACAGGTAATAACCCACCCTATTTTACCCTTTGAACAACCAACCCGCTTCGGCGGGATTTTTTATGGTCTGGAATTACAGGGCAGTATTATATTAGATTAGCGCAAATTTTAATTTTCATTGCCGCTTATATATACTGTGAACCATTGTTTTGTCTCTCCTGTTTTCAACAATTTTCAATTTGAATTAAACCTTACAGATTGTGTATATTTAATTGTTGGCAGCAAGCCTTGCAAATACCTAATTTCAGACATGAGGAAAGTCATTTTCTCTATTTGTTTTTGTTTGAATCTTTGATGTATGAAAATCAATAAAGTTTGGCATGAAAAAAACAAGATGCCCCAAAATCCAACTTTTGAGCAAAGAGTAAAATGGCACCTTGAGCATCAAAAAAATTGTTCATGCCGACCTATTGCAGGTAAACTAGCAGAAGAAATGAAAAAAAGAGGAATCAAATTCTAACTTCAATCTTTGAATATACCTCCACGCCTGCTGCCAACAACAGCATTGCACGCAAACTGGGCTGACGGAAGTACAATCGTCATCAAATCACTACCAATCTTCAGTAAATCGGCTTGACCGAAAACTAATCCGCCAGCAGCTTTTGGCTACGCTCTTAGTTCTGCTGGCTGGCTTTGCAGTTTAGTCAAAATTCCTCATCTTTAATAAGCATTTTCGCCGGGCGGACACAGCAACAATTCCAGCCCTGCGGCAAGCCTCGAACGTTGCTCCATTACAATTAAAACTTAGAATGATAATGACAGTAGAAGTCAGGCCTGCAAGAGAAACAGAAATTG
>WBZP01003269.1_pt1 | contig 17746 bp, 12 predicted proteins | sample 5204301 | NCBI WGS metagenome assembly WBZP01 (sample SAMN12412401, study PRJNA552823) | activated sludge metagenome | isolation source: activated sludge from nitrification reactor of wastewater treatment plant... | place: USA: Pennsylvania | collected 2017 | reverse complement strand
GGCTCGACTATAACATTTTTATGAGGGACTGCCAGATCAGGCGGGTAAAAAATTTGCCTGAATATGAAAGCCCGGATGAAATGTTTGCTGAACTGAAAAAGAACAATAAAACCAGATATCTAGCGTATAAGTTCTTTGAGAAGCTGGTAGAACTGAAAAGATATTTAAGAATATAAAAAAATATACAGGCCTGTTAATCGATGCCTAAAGTAACAATCATATACAGAAATATTCCACAGTACAGGATGGAATTCTATAACCTTTTGCGGGAAGGCCTGCAAAAGAAAGGGATAGAGTTTGACCTGATTTATGGGGATAATCCTTTCAAGGGAAGGGAGGATAGTGTTGATTGTGAGTGGGCTACTTTCAAAAAGAACTATACATTAAGCCTGCTGAATATTTACATCATCTGGCAGCCATGCATCAGGGAAGTTCATAACAGCGACCTGGTGATCGTTGAGCAGGCCAATAAACTTCTTTTTAACTACTACCTGATACTCCGGAAGATATTCCGAAATAAAAAATTTGCTTTCTGGGGACATGGATTGAATATGCAGCTCCCAAAGAAGAGCCTGTTCAACCGGTTCAAAATGACTTATATCAATAAGGCCAACTGGTGGTTCGCCTACACAGATGGAATCAAAAACTTCCTGGTAGACCAGGGAGTGGAAAGCAACAAAATCACAGTTGTACAAAATGCCATCGACACCAAAACACTGAATGAACTTTATCATTCCATACCCGAAGAAGAAGTAGAAACCCTCCGCCAAAAACATTGTATTGAAAAGGGAGAAAAAGTACTGATCTATTGCGGAGCACTTTCGAAAGAGAAGAATATCCAGTTCCTGCTCGATGCAGCAAATGAACTGAAGGCAAAAGGACATAAGTTCAAATTACTTGTCATGGGAAATGGCCCGCTGCTGAAAGATGTTCAGAAAGCTGCAGAAAAAAATCCATGGATCATATATACAGGCCCGAAATTCGGAAGAGATAAAGCACTTTATTTCCGGCTGTCGGATATTTTCCTGCTGCCCGGAGCCATGGGATTGGCCATACTTGACTCGTTTGCGTTTGAAACGCCCATGGTAACAATCAAGTATGATCATCATGGGCCTGAATTTGAATATATAGTAGATGATTACAATGCAGTGATTACTGAAAATAATATAGAAGACTTTACAAACAGGATCGGGAACCTGCTTAACAATCCCGAAAAAATGGATATGCTTAAGAAAACTTCTGCATTGATGATTCAGAAGTACAATATCCAGTCGATGGTAGATAATTTCATCGAAGGCATCGAAAAAGCATTGAAATAAAAGATTTTTGGGTAAATAGTATAAAGCCGAATAATGTTTTACGTGTTTTTACGTTATACCAATCAATGTGTTGTGCCCCAAATGTTATGTAACTTGCGCCCCGGAGGGGGTGGCAGGATGGGCAATTCGTCTTATCATAACAATTGAGTGAGAATCTTATGTCCCGTGTTGGCCCGCATTAACTAAAACGTTATACCAAAGAAACCGCTTACAAATCATGGAAACTACTCCTGTACTAGGATATAATGTGTTCTCTTCCAGGTTAGATGTATTGGATCCTTCCATCAAAAAACTACTCATCAATACTTTTAGCCCTAATTCATACGGGTTGGCATTGAGTGATAAAAACTTTGAGACCGCACTCAAGAATACCGATGTGCTGGTACTGGATGGCGTGGGCATTGCTTTTGGGTCGGTTTTGCTCAATGGAAAAAATATTAAAAAAATATCAGGCCAGGATTGTTTTGATTATTATATGGCGGAAGCCAACAAAAGAAACTGGAAAGTTTATTTTCTCGGTTCAACAGAACAAACCCTGCAGAAAATAAAAGACAGGGCAAAACAGGAATACCCAAATGTTACAACCGGATCTTATTCTCCGCCATATAAGCCAGAATTTTCTGATGAAGACAATGCAGTCATGGTAAATGCTATCAATGCATTTAAACCGGATGTATTGTTTGTGGGCCTTACTGCTCCCAAACAGGAAAAATGGGCTTATGAACACAGGGATAAAGTGAATGCAAGGATCATCAGTACTATCGGTAATGTATTCGATTGGTATGCCGGTAACAGTAAGCGTCCGGCCAAGATCTGGATCAACCTGCGCCTGGAATGGTTGGTAAGAATATTCCTGCGTCCTGAAATTTTTAAAAGAAACACGGGAAATCAAATGATGTTTTTAAGGGACCTGTTCCTGCATATTACACATATAAAAAGAATAAAAGCTTAGTTATGATCAAAGTAGCGTTGATAGGAGCCGGGAAAATGGGCCTCTCTCATCTCTCCATTTTAGGGGCACATCCCGATGTGGAGGTGGTTGGTGTTTGTGATACATCCAAAATGGTATTGGATGTAATGGATAAGTATACGAAAATTCAGGGCTTTACCGATTATGAGAAAATGATCGAAAAGGCAAAACCTGATGCTGTTTTTGTTTCCGTTCCAACTAAATTTCACCACAGCATGGTGAAAAACCTGCTGAATAAAGGCATACATGTTTTTGCAGAAAAACCACTCTGCCTTACTGTTGAGCAAAGTGAAGAACTCGTTCAGCTGGCAGCTGCCAATAAATGTATCAACCAGGTTGGCTATCACAACAAGTTTGTAGGCACATTCCGCGAAGTAAAAAATATTGTGAAGGGAGGGCTTCTTGGTGATATCTATCATTTTGTAGGAGAAGCATACGGACCGGTAGTGGTTCGCAAAAAACAGGAAACCTGGCGCTCCGATCCCTCTGAAGGAGGTGGTTGCCTGATGGATTATGCGTCACATGTGATTGACCTGATTAATGATATTCTGGCACCGGTTACAAGCTCCAAAGGAAGTATTCTGAAACCGGTTTACTCAAACAATGTTGAAGATGCAGTTTTTTCATTGCTGGAACTGAGCTCAAAAGTTTCGGGCGTATTGTCTGTTAACTGGAGTGATGATACACATCGTAAAATGTCAACATCCATTACAGTGATCGGCACCCGGGGTAAAATTATTTCTGATGCAAATGAACTGAAGGTATTCTTCAAAGACAGCAAAGTTCCCGAAGGATATTCCAAAGGCTGGAATGTGAAATACATTACAGAACTCACAGAGCCAGTTGACTTTTACCTCCGCGGCGAAGAGTATTCTGCACAGATAGATTATTTCGTTAAAACATGCCTTGGAAAAGTACCGAATACAATCAATACGTTTCATAGCGCCATGCTGACCGACAAAGCCATTTCAATCATTAAACAAAGTTCAAAATAAGTGATGGAAAGAATTTTATTTGGAGACAACCAGTTTTTTGCTGTTAATCATATTTCCGACGAGAAGTCGAGAGCCCAATCTATTCGTTTTAAAGACGACGAATCAATCATTCAAACACTTGATATAGCCCGTGCCGCAGGTTCAAATACATTTATGTGTACTACACATGACCGTATCGGCAATATCTGTGATATGATGAGAGCCAACCCGGCAAAGTATGCAGATTACCAGGTATTCCCCTGCATGCCCTATGCACATAAGTACGCCAATGCAGTAACAGAACTTGGTATTGCGGGTACACTCAAACAATATGTTCCCGGGAACTTCATCGGCTCTTTGTTTAAAGGAGGCGTTGCATACCTGTCGAAGGATTATCTCTCCATTATGGAGCTGTTGATCGATGCAGAAATGAAAATGTTCAAAGGCATCAAAACCCCGGTCATCTTTTTACAGAATGTAGTAACTGATTTGTTACTCGGACTCGGTATGGTTGATATTCTTGTGGCATTTCACAAATACGTTCAGAAAAAATACGATGCAGAAGCAGGGTTTATAACCATGAATATGCCTATGCTCCTGGATAAACTGGAAGCAGCAGGAATTGAAAACCCGATCATCTGTTCTTCTATCAACCTGGCAGGTTTTCGTATGTCAGGTGGAAAAGAGAAATATGAGGAAGTGCTGAGAACAAGAAAGGTTCGGGCTATAGCCATGCAGGTACTGGGCGGCGGTGCAATCAATCCCAAAGATGCAATTGAATATGTATGCGGGTTACCCAACATCGAATCAATTTTGTTTGGAGCCTCATCAAAAGGAAATATTACTCAAACCATTAATTACATAAACGAGTTTGACAAAAAAAGGGTGAGTTAACAGCTCAGCAAAAACAACCTCTGGAATGAACAGGCAGTTTGAAAGATATCTACAAATAACATTGATCCTGCTGGATCTGATCGTACTAAATACGATCTATTTCCTGTGCAAGATTATCTTCCTGAAAGAGATACCTTCCGGCTTTGGTAATTTTTACCTGCAGTATTGGGGAATCTCCAACGGGCTATGGATATTGCTGGCATCTGTTCTCAGAACTTACGCCATTAAAGTAATCATGAATTTCGAGTATTACTTTAAGCGCACGATCCAGGTTTTCCTCGTTTGGAGCATCAGCCTGCTGGTTTATCTTTTCTTTTCAAGGGCATTCGAGCTGTCAAGGTTGTTCATCATCACATCTGCAATAGGATTCGGGTTGTCATTGATGATCAACCGGTTCCTGTATCTCGGGATCAAACATTATTATAAAAGGAACCATCGTCTTACCAAGAAAATCCTGATCCTTGGGTATAATGAAACAGCCAAGAAACTCGCAAACTATTTTGAAGAAGACGGGGTTAATACCCAGGTGCTGGGTTATATTGAAGACATTAATAAAGTACAGGAGTTAACACATTACCCGGTACTCGGTAACCTCGACAATAGTTTGCAGGTAGCAAAGGATAATGATGTTGAAGAAATTTATTCAACCATTACACCTGAGCAGAATAAAGAAATTTACAGCCTGATGAAGCAGGCCGAGATCGAATGTATCCGTTTTAAAATTGTGCCCAATCTCTCTGTGTTTATCACAAGAGAAGTTCATATTGAATATTTTGGCGACCTGCCCATTCTTTCCCTGCGCAGCGAGCCGCTTGGAGACGTTGGAAACCGGGTAAAGAAAAGAATACTTGATATAGCAATCAGCTTGTTCGTAATTATATTCTTCCTGTCATGGATGATCCCAATATTTGCATTGATCATTTTCATTGAGTCGGGTGAAAGTGTTTTCTTCAAACAACTCCGCACGGGCAAGAATAAAAAACCTTTCTACTGCCTCAAATTCCGCAGTATGAAGTCGAATAAGGATGCAGATCTTAAACAGGCAACAGCCAATGATGCACGGGTTACCAGGATTGGTAAGTTCATCCGTAAAACTAGTCTTGATGAGTTTCCGCAATTCATCAATGTACTGAAAGGAGAAATGAGTATTGTTGGCCCAAGGCCGCACATGCTCAAGCATACAAATGATTATTCAAAGATCGTGGATGATTACATGGTGCGCCAGTTCCTGAAACCAGGGATCACCGGTTGGGCACAGATACACGGTTACAGGGGTGAGATCACCAACCCGGAACAGATTAAACTCAGGGTTGATAAGGATCTGTGGTACCTAGAAAACTGGAACCTTTGGCTCGATATACAGATCATATTCATGACTGGCTATTATGTGTTCAAAGGTGATGACAAAGCTTTTTAACCAGCAAAATAAACACCGGTTATGTTCTGATTCGTTCGGAGCATGAACCGACCAGCTTTTAATACAAACAGTATGAAAATTTTAATTACCGGCGTTGCAGGTTTTATCGGTTCCAATCTTGCAAAAAAGTTATTGGACCGCGATCATACCGTGATCGGTATGGATAACCTGAATTACGGCTTCCTACGTAACATTGAACCGATAAAGGATCATCCCAATTTTCAGTTCATCATGGGCGACATTGCAAACCCACTGATCCTGAAAGACGTAAAAGCTGATATAATCGTTCACCTGGCATCGCAGAAGATCCCACGTTACACCAATGCACTTCGTACACTAGAAGAGAACTATCTCATGTTGCGTAATGTAGTTCATAAGTGCATCATGGATGGTTCAAAGATTCTCTTTGCCTCCACTTCAGATGTGTATGGAAAGAATCCGAACATCCCGTTCGCAGAAACATCCGACCTGGTGATGGGCCCAACAACAGTAAAACGCTGGGCCTATGCATTATCGAAAATGTATGGGGAGCAATACATCATTGCCAATCATGATGAGTATGGAATGAAATACACGATCACCCGTTTCTTTGGTTCTTACGGGCCGCACCAGAACTTAACCTGGTGGGGCGGGCCTCAATCTGTATTTATTGAGAAGGCATATAAAAATGAAACGATCGATATTCATGGCGACGGTTCCCAAACAAGAACATTCACATTCGTGGATGACACGGTGATGGCGCTGGTGCATTGCATCGAAAACAATAAATCTGACAACGAGATATTTAATACCGGACCAAAATCAGATGCAGAAATATCAATTAAAGAACTTGCCATATTGATATGGAAACTTGTGAACGGACCGAACTCAGAACCTAAACTGAATTATATTCCTTATTCAACATTCGGTAATTATGAAGATGTAATGAGAAGGGTGCCGGATATTACGAAGCTCTGCAACACATTTAATTTTCAACCTCAATGGGATCTTGAAACAGGACTGAAAGTTACCATCGATTGGCAAAAGCAATTCCTCGTATAAAATAATTTCAACAGCTGAACATGGAATCAAAAAAATGGGGAATCGTTGGTGGTGGTATGATGGGCATGACCATTGCACACCGCCTGGCGCAACAGGGCCATCAGGTTACTGTATATGAAAGCGCACCCGAACTCGGAGGGCTTGTAAGCCCCTGGAAAATGCCTGTTCAAACAGCTGAAGGAACAAAGGATATTGAGTGGGATAAGTTTTATCATGTTATCCTGCTGTCAGACTTTTTTACAAGAGGCATTTTAAAAGATATAGATCTCGATGACAAGATAGAATGGGTTGAAACAAAAACGGGATTTTATATTGAAGGAAAACTGTATTCCATGTCGGATACTGTGGAGTTTCTGAAATTCCCTACACTCAACCTTATCGACAAATTCCGGTTGGGCCTTACCATACTTGTGGCTTCAAGGATTAAAGACTGGAAAAAACTCGAAAAAATTCCGCTTACCGACTGGTTGAAAAAATGGTCGGGTGCAAATACATACAATAAAATCTGGTTGCCACTGTTGCGGGCAAAACTGGGAGATAGTTATCAGCGCACTTCAGCAGTATTCATCTGGGCAACCATTCAACGCTTATACGGAGCCAGGAGAAGCGGCTTAAAGAAAGAGATGTTTGGCTTTGTAAAAGGCGGCTATAAAACAGTAATTGAATCATTCACAAATACGTTGCTAACCGAAGGTGTGAATATAAGAACAAACACCACGGTGAAAGAAGTAAAGACAGGTGCAGATAAAAAACCCCTCATCCAACTGATTGATGATAGCGTAGAATCCTTCGATGAAGTGATTGTTACGTTGCCTTCCTCTGTGTCCGCAAGGCTCTGCACCGGTCTTTCACCAAATGAAGTTAAACGGCTGAACGATGTTGAATACCTCGGCGTGATCTGCGTGGCGGTATTGCTCGACAGGTCGATCAGCGATTTTTATATCACCAATATCACCGATTCCAGATTCCCGTTCACCGGGGTTATCGAAATGTCGGCATTGGTGAACAAAGATTACCTGGGAGGATATGCATTGGTTTACCTGCCCAAATACGTGGTAAGTAATGACCCGCTTTTTGATCAGTCTGATGAAGAGATCAGGAATTATTTCATCAGCAATTTCAAAAGCATGTATCCATGGCTTACTGACAGTAACCTGAAATTTGCAGGAGTAGCAAAGGCTAAACACGTAATCACTGTTGCCCGGCTGAATTATTCGGAACTGCTGCCTGATATCAGAACTTCAGTACCCAATGTGTACATCGTGAACACATCGCATATCAAAGACGGCACATTGAATGTTAACGAAACAGTAAAGGTTGCTGAAACCAAACTGGAAGAAATATTAAAAGGATGAGCAAGAAAAAATTAATGGCGAGTATTTCCCTCGACCTCGATGATAAATGGTCGTATATGAAAGTGCACGGCGATGCCGGGTGGGAGAAATTTCCTTCTTACCTGGATATTGTGCTGCCTATCACACTTGATATCCTGGACAAGCTTGATATAAAGATCACTTTCTTTATTGTGGGACAGGATGCAGCAATAGAAAAAAATCACCCGGTGCTTCGGTCAATCGTGGAACGGGGACATGAAGTGGCTAACCATTCTTTCCATCATGAATCCTGGCTGAAAACCTATTCAAAAGAAAAAATAGAAGAAGAAATAAGAATTGCTGAAGAGGCAATATTAAAGGCAACAGGAAAACGAACCAATATGTTTCGGGGGCCCGGGTTCAGCTGGAGCAATGATCTGCTGGAAGTACTGCAAAAACGTAATTATATTTTTGATGCTTCATTGCTGCCTACTTATCTCTCCCCGTTGATGCGGAAATACTATTTTGCCAAATCAGATCTTTCAGCAGAAGAAAAAGAAAGCAGGAAGGAATTGTTTGGTTCTTTCAGTGAAAGCTTCTACCCGTTGAAACCATATATATGGGAACTGGAAAGCAAAAAGCAACTGATGGAAGTACCGGTTACTACCATACCGGTTTTCAAAATACCATTTCACCAGAGTTACCTCATCTACATAAGCAACATTTCTACGGGCTTGATGAAGTTGTATCTCCGTTTTGCGATCATGATGTGTAAACTCACAAGAACACAACCGAGCTACCTGCTTCACCCATTGGATTTTATCGGCGGAGATCACGTACCGGAACTCAAATTTTTCCCTGGGATGAATGTGCAGATGAAAAAGAAACTGGAAATTTTTGAATCAGCCATGATCATGATGAAAAAGAATTTTGAGCTACTCCCGATGGGAGCCTTTGCAGCAAGGCTGGCAGCGGAAAAACAAAAAGTAATAGCCATTAAAAAATAACAGCTTCAGATTAAAATGAAAATTTTTTCCATAGTAGGCGCAAGGCCGCAATTTATAAAGCTCGCCCCTTTGTCAGCAGCACTGGCGGGAAAGCATGAAGAATATATCGTGCACACCGGCCAGCACTATGACTATGCCATGTCGGAAAAAATTTTCGAAGACCTCGGTATCCGTAAACCGGATATTCACCTCAATACCGGTTCTGGCACACAGGCCACCCAAACCGGTGAAATGATGATCAAACTGGAGGCAGAGATGACAGAAAAAAAACCCGATATCATCATCATTTTCGGCGACACCAACTCTACACTGGCCGGAGCCATGGCAGCTTCCAAACTCTGTATTCCTATTATTCATATTGAAGCCGGGTTGAGAAGTTATAACCGCAGCATGCCGGAAGAGATTAACCGTATCGTGGCCGACCATGTTTCGGAATATCTTTTTGTGCCTACCCAAACGGCGGTAAATATTCTGAAAAGTGAAGGTTTGGGAAAAAATACCTATTTTACAGGCGATATTATGGTGGATACGATGAAGAATAACATCGGCATCGCACTCAATAAGTCCACCGTTATCCATGACCTGAATCTTGAAAACCAGGAATTTAACCTACTGACGCTTCACCGGAATTACAATGTTGACAATGCTGAAATCCTCGGGCATATATTAGCCCAGTTAGGACAGCTAGGTGAACTGATCATATTTCCTGTACACCCCCGAACAAGGAAAATGCTGGCATCCTCACCCAATGCAATACCTGCTAACATCAGGCTGGTAGAACCACAGGGTTACCTGGATTTTATTGCCCTGGAACATGTTTGCAAACGGATCATCACAGATTCCGGGGGCATACAAAAAGAAGCCTATATACTTAAGAAGCCGTGTATTACACTGCGTACCGAAACAGAGTGGATAGAAACCGTGGAAGAAAAATGGAACTGCCTCATAAACCCAACAGATAAATCAATTGCCTCTGTGATAGCATCTTTCAAAGTGCCCGAAAACCAACAGGAAATATTCGGAAAAGATGTAACTGAAAAAATGCTGAAAATAATTAACAGCATCGGGTAGTCTACCCGCAGGTTTTTTCCGTAAGTACTACTGAACTTTAAAATGACCTGCTATGCAATTGACCCTTCCAGACAAAGGCCTGTTGAGTAAAACCGGCGAAGTAGATTATTTCTACTGGAATTACAAATTTCCGATCAATATCATCCAGAAGTACAGGTTCAAAAGAATCCTGAAACTGATGGGCGATAAAAAATACGATTCAATACTCGAAGCCGGAACCGGCAGTGGTATTTTCATCCCGGAGTTATCGAAACATTGCAATAAACTCCAGGCCTGTGATATACATTCCAATTTTACACACATTCATGATATGTGTAAGCTTTACGGGATCAGGAATTACAGCCTCAGCACACAAAGTATTGAACAGACAGATTTTCCTGATAAATCATTCGACCTCGTGGTGGCAGTGAGTGTGCTTGAGTTTGTTCCCGACCAGCAAAAAGCCATGAATGAAATAAACAGGATACTCAAAGACGGGGGTGAGTTTATTACAATTTGCCCGATGGAAAGTAAAATACTAGACTGGTTTCTTTCGTTATATACCAGTAAAGCACCAAAGGAAGAATTCGGCAATGCCCGTCAAAAAGTGACTGACCTGCTGGAAAAGAATTTTACGGTGCTGAAAAAGGGATACATGTTACCGCTTATCGGTAAATTGTTCCCTGTTTATACACACTATAAATTAAAAAAGCCCCCAACGGCATGACCCAGACCAAACCTTTCGTTAGTATAGTAGCTCCCTGTTACAATGAAGAAGCGATCCTTCAGAATAATATAAACACGATCGCCAAATACATGGACTCCAAAAGTTCCAGGTATGATTGGGAGATACTGATTGTAAACGACGGAAGTAAGGATAAAACTGCAGAGATAGCAGATGCACTCGCTGCACAGCGAACCAACATCAGGGTAATACATCACCCCACCAACCTGAATCTTGGCAATGCCATGCAGACAGGTTTCCGAAATTCAAAAGGAGATATCATTGTGGTTGTTGACATCGACCTCAGTTATGCAGAAACATATATTGAAGAGATGGTAGATAAACTTGTAGAGACAAGGGCGGATATTGTTATCGCATCTCCATACATGAAAGGAGGAAAAGTTACGGCAGTTCCTTTCCAGCGGCGTGTTATGAGTAAGTGGGTGAACCGCTTCATGAGTTTTGCAGCACAGGATAAATATTACACATTCACCGGCATGGTGAGGGCTTACCGCAAAAGTTTTGTACAAACGCTTAATCTCAAAACAAGAGATTATGAGATTATGCCGGAGATCATATACAAGTCAATGATACTGCGGGCAAGAATCGTTGAAATACCCGCTCACCTCGACTGGACAGAACAAAATAAATATGCCGGTCAAAGAACTTCAAGCCTGAAAGTCTTACGAAGTTTCTTTTCTGGACTGATGTCCGGATTTATTTTTCGCCCTTATATTTTCTTCATGGGCATTGGAGCCATCCTGATGATACTCTCGTTGTATGAATTGATATGGCTGTTTTATGACACCGTTTCGTACATGGCTGAACTGCATAAAGCAGGCGCTGCAGACAGTGGTTTTTCTTTCAGTCTGGCAGCACAGTTCAACAAAAATCCCCAGAGTTTCCTGGTAGGAGGTATCACTTTTGTAATTGCCATCCAGTTTTTAAGCCTCGGATTTTTATCACTCCAGAACAAACGTTATTTTGAGGAGCTGTTCCACCTGGGCACTTCATTAAAAAAGCAGGCCCTGCAGAACAACAATCAAGATATTATAAACTAAACCGGGATCATATTGCTGTTCATTGAATGATCAGTAATGCGTCCTGATTTAAATCCCTTATATGCTGAATCGTATTCACGATATCAAGATCTTCCACAAGCCCTGGTTATTGTTCCTGCCTTTTTTAGTGTTGTACATCATTTATGTACTGATCTTTCCAACTACCGGTCACCAGGGAGATGAAGAGCGTTATTTAATGTTCGCTGATAATATCATTCATGGATTTTATTCGCCGGCACCACCCAATGTAAACCTTACCAACGGCCCGGGTTGGCCGTTGATGATAGCGCCTTTCCTGGCTTTGGGATTGCCCTTAATATCTATCACGATATTCAATGCATTCTGTTATTATGTATCAACTGTATTCCTGTACAAGGCATTGAAAGAAACTGTTTCTTTTAATCTTACAATCATATTCAGTTTTGCCTGGGCCTGTTATTATGTAGCGTTTCAGAATATGCCGTTCACTCATACTGAGACTTTCACGTACCTGCTCATATCTGTGTTTGTGTATGCGATGGCAAAAATATTTAAACCGGGAACAACAACGGGCGTGCGGAAATATATATTCCTGGCTGGCTTTATGATGGGCTTTATTGTATTAACAAAAGTTGCATTTGGGTTTGTAATGATCTTTACGCTTGCAGGATCAGCCTTGCTCTGGCTTTTCAACCGGCAAGCTGTGAATTATAAAAAAGGATTGTTTGTTTCATTGATTGCTTTTGCTACCGTGTTTCCTTACATGGTATACATCTATAATCTTACAGGAAGGGTATTATACTGGAGCACAACCGCAGGAAGTACATTGTACTGGGCGAGTTCTCCTTATAAAGAAGAATACGGTGATTGGAAACTGGAGTTGAAACAGGGGCCGGTAGAAATGGGTAATTACAATATACCAGGCGTAACAGATTCACTGGTTGCTCATCACCAGGCAGACTACAATGAGATTTATAAATATTCAGGTGTTGAACAGGATGATATGTGGAAGAAGAAGGCCATGGAGAATATTAAGAAGCACCCGATGAAATACCTGCAGAACTGTGTTTACAATGTTGGCAGGCTGGTATTTCATTATCCGTTCTCGCAGGCTGTGCAGCGGCCAAAAGTATTGCTGGTTTTCCCGGCAAATGGCATTATTCTTACATTGATGTTGTTCTGTCTTATACCCACGTTTATTAACTGGCGAAGACTGAATTATGGCCTAAGGTATATGCTGCTTTTTACTTTTTTATACCTTGGCGCCAGCACGATGGTTACAGCTTATGTAAGAATGTTCACTGTAATCGTTCCGATATTGTTTTTCTGGTTCGCAATGATTTTTCAAAATACAGTTAAGATAAACCTGAAATTTAATAAAGAATAAACCTGGAAATATTTACTGAATACAAAAGCCCGGTATTTTCCGGGCTTTTGTATTTCAATTAAGCTTTTGAAATTTATATTTTGATGACTTTTTTTACAAGCTGTTGTTTGTGATCGAATATAACTTTCAGGAAGTAAGTTCCTGGCTGAACAGTTGCAGTATTGAGTTTTTCAACCTGTTCGCCCGGATTAACTGTAACTTCTTTTTGAAGGACCAGCGCTCCACCTGCATTATAAAGTTGCAGCATGACAGGTTGCCTGTTGCTGTTGGCGCTGATGATTTTTGCAGTCAGCGTTTCAGCAACGGGATTTCCGAGTATGATAACATCATTGCTTCCGCTAACCTGTAACCTGTTTGCTCCAACAGTGATTCTTACATTATCTGTTGATATTCCTCCACGATTGTCGGTAACAGTTAGTTTAACATCATAAACACCCATCTCAAGGTCTGACAAGGTGGCGACCTGGGTATTGCCGTTGAATAAGTGATAAGCGCCTCCTGAAACAACATTCCATTCGTAAGATACAATGGCTCCATCGGTATCAATACCTGTACCTGTTAAGATGATGCTGTTTGCAGGAAGATAAATTACAGTGTCGGCGCCGGCATCAACAGATGGAAGTAGATTGGGAAGCACAACGGCAGCATTTACAGTGAGTTTCATGGTATCCACATCTGTAGCATTGCTGTTGTCGGTTACTCTCAGTTCAAAAAGGTAGACTCCTTCTGTTAAGTTTATAACACTTGTGCCGGCGCTGGCCGGATTTGAAATGCTGCTGCCAGCCGGTCCTGAAATTTGTCTCCACAAATAAGATGATATTACTCCATCAGGATCAGTACCGCTTCCGTTGAGTGTTGTGCTGTTTACAGGTAATGTAACAGACTGGTCAACGCCTGCATTGGCAACAGGAGCCTGGTTCATCGCCGGGTTGACCGTTACCTGCATCGTATCCACATCAGTAGCGCCACTGTTATCCGTTACTTTTAATTCAAATTTATAAGTGCCCTGGGAAAGTCCGCTTACCGTAGTTGAGGCAGCAGATGGGTTGGTGATTGTACCACTTGCCGGTCCTGAAATTTTTCTCCAGAGATAAGCAGTAATGCTTCCATCCGGATCAGAGCCGCTTCCGTTAAGCGATGCGATGTTTGTCGGCAACATAATGTTCTGATCGAGTCCTGCATTTGCAGTCGGAGCCTGGTTAACCGCCGGAGCTGGATTGACAGTAACAAACATAGTGTCAAGATCAGAAGCACCGTTGTTATCCGTTACTTTTAATTCAAATTGATAAACACCCTGCGACAATCCTGTTACCGTAGTAGCTGCTGAACTTGTATTTGTGATGCTGCCGTTCGCTGGCCCTGAAATTTTCCTCCAGAGATAAGCCGTGATGGTTCCATCGGGATCAGAGCCACTTCCATTAAGCGAAACACTGTTTGTTGGTAATGTAATTGTTTGATTATTTCCCGCATTGGCAGTTGGGAGTTGGTTCACAACCGGGGCTGGATTGACAGTAACAAACATAGTGTCAAGATCATTGGCGCCGCTGTTATCCGTTACTTTTAATTCGAATTGATAAACGCCTTGCGACAATCCTGTTACCGTAGTAGCTGCTGAACTTGTATTTGTAATAGTACCATTTGCTGGCCCTGAAATTTTCCTCCAGAGATAAGCCGTGATGGTTCCATCGGGATCAGTACCACTACCATTAAGCGAAACACTGTTCGTTGGTAAAGTAATTGTCTGATTATTTCCGGCATTTGCAGTTGGAGGTTGATTCACAACCGGGGCTGGATTGACAGTAACAAACATAGTGTCAAGATCATTGGCGCCGTTGTTATCCGTTACTTTTAATTCGAATTGATAAACACCCTGCGACAATCCTGTTACCGTAGTAGCTGCTGAACTTGTATTTGTAATAGTGCCGTTCGCTGGCCCTGAAATTTTTCTCCAGAGATAAGCAGTGATGGTTCCATCGGGATCAGTACCACTACCATTGAGTGAAACACTGTTCGTTGGTAAAGTAATTGTCTGATTATTTCCGGCATTGGCAGTTGGAGGTTGATTTACAACCAGGGCAGCATTAACCGTTATTTGTACAGTGTCAAGATCAGAAGCACCACTGTTATCAGTAACTTTTAATTCGAACTGATAAACGCCCTGCGACAATCCTGTTGCCGGAGTAGTTGCTGAAGTAGTATTTGTTATGCTGCCGTTCGCTGGCCCTGAAATTTTTCTCCAGAGATAAGCAGTGATGGTTCCATCGGGATCAGTACCACTACCATTGAGTGAAACACTGTTCGTTGGTAAAGTAATTGTCTGATTGGCGCCAGCATTCGCAACAGGGAGCTGATTTGCTGAGAGAGAAAAACTGATGTAATTGAGATTATATCCCCCGGTTATGTAATACACCCGCATTACTTTATCACCTGCAGTTAATGATATGCCTGGTATGCTCACAGTTTCCCAGGATTGAAATCCTCCTGTGTTCGGAACATCAACAGTGGCGATACTTGTTCCGTCCATTTCAACCCTTAAAGATGTTGCATTGTTTTGTGAGGACACACGGGCCTGTAATGTATAAACTCCCGTGCTGTTTACATGAACACTGTATTTCATCCATTCTCCGGCTTCTGTCCACCCGATGTTTCCATTTCCCTCGGTTGATTGTTCTATGTCCACCGATTCATTGGTGCGATAATAATTTCCGAGGTTATCACTTGTATTATCATAATAGGCCACATTCTGTCCTCCATCATCATAGTCTTCCAATTGAATGGTACCGGGAATAATATGTGCTGTTCCTCCATAAGGAGTATTTATCAATTGTCCCGTTACAATCACCTGCACAGTGTCAAGGTCGGATGCTCCTCCGTCATCAGTAACCTTTAATTCCAATTGATAAGTTCCTGCTGTAAATCCTGTAACTGTAGTTATTGCAGCAGCACTGTTGCTGATGCTTACATTGGCTGGCCCTGAAATTTTTCTCCAGAGATAAGTTGTGATGTTACCATCAGGATCGGTTCCGCTTCCTGCAAGTGTAGCTGTATTAACCGGCAAAGTCAGCGCAAGGTCTTGTCCTGCGTTGGCAACCGGGGGGATATTGGTACTGCTTGTTTTTATCAATACAATGGATGTATAAGGCTCCAGTGTAACAGAAGAATTGTATTGCTCCCCTTTCATATCTATGTACGTGGCACCGAGTGCAATTGTTTTTGCCTGGGCGGTTTCATTGTATTCAAACCGTAGGTCATTGGGATTAGAAATAGACAGGGGAGATTTTGTTGAGCCGGCGTCCTGCCCGGTGGCAGACTGCCATTGTGCAAGCGTGTTGCAGGAACTTCCGGAAAAATTTCTCCATATCCAGCCGTTCACTTCATCCAAAGGTCTTGCATAAATATTGTTGGAAGCTGTAAATGATGCCGGCATACCCGATGCTCCCGGATCAAAGAAAGCAGCATATTGACCGGTACCGCAATTGCCGCCGGCTGTGGCCGCAACAAATGTGTTATTGGTAACAGTAAGATTTGCTATTCCATAGCCACCATAATTGTTGTAATGTAATCCGCGTATACAATTGTAAACTGTATTTCCACTGATCGTGTTATCATGCCCTGCATTTGAAAAAATACCGAAGTATGCATTGGCAATACTGTTGTTTATATAATTGGTGTTAGGCGCAGTACCGTCATTATAAATTCCCATCGCTTCATTGAAGTTGGAAGAAGGAGCGCCTCCTTCCATAGCGCCTTTTGTATTTAATACGATGTTGTTGCTTACAGTTCTTTGCTGATAAACTGTACTTCCACTTACGCCATAAGGCCAGGGGTAGGTATATATACCACCACCATCATCTTTTACATAATTGGTATTGTTGATGAAATTTCCGTGAACCAGTGATCCATGTCCATCCCAGCGTATTCCTATATATCCGCAATTCTGCACATTGTTATACATTACCTGGCTGTTATCGCCGTGTGCAATGATACCGGTATAACTCAGGTCTCCACTTTCGCCCATACCGGCAATATTCCCGATATTATAAAGAACATTACCTGCGATATACGCATTTGATGAACTCGCCGCAAATATTCCGTTGCTGTTTATTTCTTTAAGGGTGCAGCCGGTTATTCTTACTCCGGGGGCATTGGGATAACAGTAAATTCCGTTTACGCCTACATAGGAAATATCACAATTCTGAACAGTGATGCCTGTGCGTGCAGAAATATCAATGGCATTTTTATTAAATCCCCTGAAATCGAGATTGTCAAAACAGATATAATCTTTGCTGTTTAGTGAAGCGCCGGCATCCAGAGTTGCAATCTGTACATTTCCCGGGTTGCTGCTGCTGTATATTTTTAGTTTTTTTGTTGATGGATTGAAATACCATTCATTCTGCGTGTCAAGTGTGCTTTCATGATTCTGAATAAAATATCCCCAACCTGCGGCCGGCTGATAGCTCATACCCGAAAAATTAACCGTATTTCCGGAAGTGCCGGTAATCAAAGCACGATCAAGATGCCACCGGGCAGTACGGGATGCAATTTCAGCGCCTGTCCAGTCAGTACTGTTCAGGTGTCCATTTGTATTATCGGTGATTGAAGTATTACCT
>WBZP01003268.1_pt1 | contig 17746 bp, 7 predicted proteins | sample 5204301 | NCBI WGS metagenome assembly WBZP01 (sample SAMN12412401, study PRJNA552823) | activated sludge metagenome | isolation source: activated sludge from nitrification reactor of wastewater treatment plant... | place: USA: Pennsylvania | collected 2017 | reverse complement strand
GCCAGACGCCATCGCGGACAGCGTGCTCGCTCCTGAATCCGCACGCGCTGAGCTCAAACAGAAGAGACTCAGCAGAATGGAAAGGAACACGCAGCGCCACCGCACGGCGCGCAGCGTAGGCAACCGAGCGGGCGGCGGCAAGTTTTGGCGACGGAATGCGCGCCGGAAGCGAGCAGCGAACCAGCAAACCCGAGTGTGAACGATTGTGACGTGAGTCGTGTTCGATATCAGTGGACAAGCTAATGTTGTGTTGCTTACGGCCATTGGCTCCAAGCGAGACATTCCAGTCGGCGGCGCTTTGCACGAAGACATCCGATGGCTGACGGCTCCGCTCATTCACCACGTATCAAGTGGTAGCTCACGTCCCTCGCGGTTTGTTTTATGTAGCTTGCAGCCGTGCTGGCTGCGTCTTGGGGTAGGCCGTCCTGTCTGAGCTCTTCGTTTGTGTAGGTTTCTTTGCCTTCGTTGCACGCTGTGAGTGGCGAGAACAGCGCGCTCATCGATCCCGTTGACCGCTCAGGCAGCGACGATGTACGAAAGCCGCACACGATGCAGTCCATTTCCGAGCTGTTCGAGAAAGAGTTGAGTCGCCTCATGAAATCCCAAGCTGCGAAGCCCAAGCGGTCAGCAAAGTCGGCCAAGTCAGCGACGGCTGAGCCTTCACAGGAATCGGGGGCAGACGCATCCTCTGCAGAGGAATTGGCTGCAATCGACGACGGGAAAATCCTCGACTACATCACGGGCAAGCCGGTTGCGGAGAACGACAAGGAGACGGTCCGCCAGCGCATCGCACGTGCACTCTTCCACGAGTACGGCCTGTCCGTCGATGACATGGAGCCCGACTTCAAGGTGAAGGTCGGGGACTCCGGCAAATCGTCGAACAAGAAGATCGACATCGCCATCTTCGAGCCCGGCTCTGAGCACACGCCTGAGAACGTGCGCCGTCTCGTCGTCTGCCAGAAGGAATTGAAGCTCGGCGAGAAGGGCGCGTACAAGATGCGCGACCACGAGCAGGCGGAGAAGGACCTCGAGCTGCTCAAGGACGCGATGGCCGCTTGCGAGAACTGCAAGTACGGCCTCTGGACCAACGGCCTCGAGTTCTTCTTCTTCCAGGTCAAGCGCACCAAGTTCGACGTGAAGTTCGTGCCGATCGGCGACTGGCCACTTGCCGATGAGTCGATCGGAACCCGCGAGGTCGCCTCCCACGCGAAGCTTCGGCGCGCCGATCCAGAGATGCTGCGCACCGCATTCCGTCGCTGCCACAACTTCATCCACGGCAACGAGGGCATGCCGAAGGACGCAGCGTTTTGGCAGTTCCTCTACCTCATCTTCGCCAAGATGCATGATGAGCGGCAGCCGAACGATGCACGCCGCTTTTGGGCAGGTCGCTTCGAAAAGAACGGTCAGCTCATCGACGAGCAGTTCGATCCTGGGGGACAAAAGGCCATCCGCGATCGCATCAAGCCGCTCTTTGACGAGGTGAAGAAGAAGTACTCGACCGTCTTCCGCGGCAACGAGGAGATCTCGCTCTCGGACCGCGCGCTGGCATTCATGGTGTCGGAGCTTGCAAAGTACGACTTCGGGCGCACCGACGTCGACGCGAAAGGTACCGCCTACCAGGAGATCGTCGGCACCAACCTGCGAGGTGATCGCGGCCAGTACTTCACGCCGCGTGGGGCCATCAAGCTCGTCGTCTCGATGCTCGACCCGAAGCCGAACGATCGTGTCATCGACCCGGCGTGCGGCACGGGCGGCTTCCTCACGGCCACGCTCGCGCACCTCGCCCACAAGTTCCAGGAGGAGAAGGGCATCGAGCCCGGAGCGGAGTCCACGCAAGAGTTCATCTCCATCCAGGAGCGCCTCGGCGAGTTCGTGAAGAAGAACCTGTTCGGGGCCGACTTCGACCCGTTCCTCGTTCGCGCCGCCCAGATGAACGCGGTGATGGCGAGCAACGCCGAAGCCCGCCTCTTCAACATCAACTCGCTAGAGTTCCCCGCTGGTCACCTTCCGGGCCTCGCCGACGCGAAGAAGCTCGCCGAGCTCGGCACGATGGACCTCGTGATGACCAATCCGCCCTTCGGCGCGGAGATCCCCATCACCGATCCGAACATCCTCAAGCACTTCGAGCTCGCGCATATCTGGGAGCGAACCGAGGAGGGCGGATTCAGGAACACGGGGCGCCTGCAGGGGAGCGTTGCGCCCGAGGTGCTGTTCATCGAGCGCTGCGTCGATTGGCTCAAGCCGGGCGGTCGTATGGGCATCGTCTTGCCCAATGGGATCCTCGGCAACCCGGGCGACGAGTACATCCGCTGGTGGATTGTCCGGCACACCTGGGTGCTCGCCAGCATCGACCTGCCCGTTGAGGTCTTCATCGTCGAGGCCAACGTCAACATCCTCACCAGCCTGCTGTTCTTGAAGAAGAAGACGCAGCGCGAAATCCAGGCTGCCGATCTCGGTGGCAAGACCGACTACCCGGTCTTCATGGCGGTTGCTGAGAAGGTCGGCTTCGATCGACGCGGTAACACGATCTACAAGCGCAGCCCCGACGGCGAGGAGATCCTCGAGGACGTAGAAGAAGTCGAGCGTGTTCGCACCAACGGCCACTTCGTGACCCGCAACCTGCGTCGGAAGAAGAAGAAGGTCGATGACGACCTGCCTGAGATCGCGAAGGCCTACCGCGAGTTCAGGAAGAAGAACGCGGAGCCTGGCGCATGAGGGTACAGACGGTCTCGAGCGCTCTGTTGCAGGGAGAAGGTCGCCGACTTGACTGCGGCCCGTACATGTCAGGCGCGCCGGAAGCGAAGCTCGCTCTCTCGAAGCTTCGCGCGACGAAGGTTACGCTCGTGTCGGTCACGCGAGGAGGAGCGGGTATCTTCAACGGAGGACGCTCTGCACGCACGTACGTCACGGAGGCACGCGATGGCGTGTCGTTCCTCGGTAGCACCGACATCCTCATGGGCGATCTATCGGGAGTTCCGCGTGTTGCGGCGTCACAGGCAGCTCGTGATTCTGGGCAACTACTTCAGCCTTACTGGAGCCTCATCACGCGTTCGGGAACCGTAGGGCGCATGGCGTTCTCGCGCCCCGACATGCGGGGGATGATGGCGAGCGAACACGTCCTACGTGTCGCCGCCGACCCAGAGAGAATCCCCCCCGGTTACCTCCACGCCTACCTCCGCTCAAAGTTCGGCGTGCCGCTCATCGTGTCGGGTACCTATGGGGCGATCATTCAGCACATTGAGCCCCACCATATCGCGGACCTTCCGGTTCCTCGCCTCGGCAAGTTGGTCGAGGGCCGCGCTGACGAGCTGCTCGTCGAGTCCGCGAACCTCTTGGCCAAGTATCAGGCAGACGTGAACAACGCGACGAAGCGGCTCTTTGTGTCCGTGGGGCTCGAGGACATCACCGCGGCGGACTGGCACCTGATGGGCCGTGACCTTGGCTTCGGCGTCGCCGCCCCATCCGTCGACTCGCTGCGCGCCCTCAACTTCACTCCGCGCTTCCAGAGGCTCGCGAAGGCCGTCAAGGCCGCGCTGCACAAGTCTCTGGGAGACCTGGTCGTGCCCGGCACTCTGCAGCGCGGCGCGCGATTCAAGCGGATTGACGCAGCGCCGCAGTACTCGTTCCAGCTCGTCGGCCAGCGAGAGCTCTTCTGGGTGAAGCCCGAAGGTCGCTGGATCGCGAAGTCGGCGGCCGGCAAAGACGTGCTGGTCGAACCGGGGACCATCCTTGTTGCCGCTCGCGGGACGCTCGGTGAATCAGAGCTCTACTGCCGAGGCGAGTTTATCTGGGGGTCGGCGACTCGAATCGCCTACTCGGAGGACCTGCTCCGTGTGATTGCAGACCCGGAGAAGGTGCCGAGCGGTTGCCTCTATGCGTTCATGCGCTCGGAGACAGCGTTCCGCATGCTGCGCTCGATCTCGACAGGAACCAAGCTGCAGGACCACCACCGTGTGATGCTGGCGGCGTTGCCGGTGCCCCTGCCTGCACGGAAGGTCCAGGAGGAAATCCACAGCCTCGTCGTCGATGCTTACGAGGCGCGCCACAAGGCGGTCGTTCTCGAGGACCAGGCCATCGCCCTGGTGGAGGATGCCATCGAGAAGGGGGCGAACTGATGGCCACGGTGATCCCGATCGGCGAGCCGGTGAACGAGGCCGAGCGCCAGGCCATCGCGTACCTGCGGGATCACCTGCCGACGAGCTACCTCGTCCTCCACAACTTCGAGATCGTCCGCGACGGCGAGACCTTCGAGGTCGACGTCGCTGTCATCACGCCGCACGCCGTCTTCCTCGTCGATGTGAAGGGAACGCGCGGGCTCATCGATGTCTACGGCCCCAAGTGGTACCCGGAGGGGCGTCAGCCCTTCAGCTCGCCGCTCGCGAAGCTTCGCGGCCATGCGAAGGCGATCAAGGGCGTCATCACCAGCAGCCAGCCCGGCCGGCGCGACCTCGATGACATTTACGTCGACGTCGCCGTCGTGCTCACGTCGCCCGACGCGACGCTCGTCGACCAGGGCGGACGCGATGCACCGACCGTCACGACGCTCAAGAAGGCGGCGGCGTTCTTCCAGAACAGCACGCGTATCCCCGCCGGCAAGTCGAAGAACATCGGCGCGCATCACAACATCATCGTGAAGGCGCTGCAGGGCGTGGCCAAGCCGCGCTCGGGACCGCTGCGCTTCGGGAACTGGCAGGTCGCCGAGAAGCTCGGGGGCACCGACTGCTACGTCGAGTACCGAGCCTTCAACGCCTTCGTTGGTCAGAAGTCGACCGTGCTCGTCCGCGCGTACCAGGCCGACCCGTACAAGCCGCCGGAGGAGCGCGAGAAGCAGAGGCGGCTGATCTCGACCGCCTACCGCGCGCTGAGCTCGATGCCGGGCCACCCGAGCATCGTGGGAGTGCGCGACTTCTTCCCGAGTGAGGCCGAGGACAAGTACTTCATCGTCACCGAGGACGTGCCGGGACAGGCACTGCGCGTCCACATCGAGAAGCCGACGCTGGCGCTCACGCTCGACCAGAAGAACACGATCACTGCCGACCTCCTGACCGCGCTTGGGCACCTGCTGGCGCACAAGGTCGTTCACCGGAATATCTCGCCATCGAACATCCTCATCGGCACTGATGGTCGGGTTCGCCTCACGGGCTTCGACTTCGCCCGCCCTGGGACCGACAACAGTCGCACCATCGCGCAGGAGATCATCGACGACCTCGAGCCCAAGTACATGGCGCCTGAGATCCACGGCGCGCCTGGCGCTGCGACACCCGCATCCGACATCTTCAGCGTCGGCCTCGTCATGTATGAGCTGTTCACGGGGGACCGGCCGTTCAAGACGCCTACCGAGCTCTTCGAGCAGAAGGCCGTGTTCGCAGTGAAGCCCAGCGCGGCCCGGCCCGAGCTTCCCAAGGGCTTCGACGCCTGGCTCCAGAAGCTGTGCAAGTTCGAGCCCGATCAGCGGCCGACACCTGCGTGGGCGCTGACCGAGCTGAAAGTCCTCCTTAACCCAAGTTCTGAGTCGGAGTCCGAGGGCGGCGCTGCGGCGCCAACGCCCGTGCCGGAGCCCGCCGCGCGCCAGCTCGACTACTCGAACCTGCTCGCGCAAACGCAGATCACGCCCAAGTACGTCATCGAGAAGCGTCTCGGGAAGCCGGGCTCTTTTGGCGTCGCGTACAAGGTCATCGACACGCTCGGCGACGTCTCGCGCGCGATGAAGCTCGTGCTGCGGGACCGCGTGTCGACCCTCGATCGGCTCAAGAAGGAGTACAAGACGCTCCTTCGCATCCCCGATCACCCGAACGTCGTGAAGGTGATCGACGCCGACTTCGTCCCCGGCAACGGCCCGCCCTTCATCGTCTTCGAGTACATCGACGGCCTCGACGTCGGCGAGATGATCGACGGCAGCCTCTTCGGACCCGAGGATGCGCTCGAGCTGGCGCGGCAGGTCGGCTCCGGCCTCGTGCATCTCCATGCGGCTGGCGTCTTCCACTGCGACATCAAGCCTCGCAACCTGCTGTGGACCGAGCGCGGGGCCAAGATCATCGACTTCAACGTCGCGGTCTTCGGAGCGAGTGGAGATCGCGGTGGGGGCTCGCGTCGCTACATCCCGCCCGACCTAGACCTCGAAGCGGTCCCGTCGCCCAGCGACCTCGCGGACCGCGACCTCTACGCCCTTGGCATCACGCTCTATGAGGCGGTGACGGGCCGCTACCCGTGGATCGACGCGCAGATTCCGCCGCCGGGGAAGACAGCCTGCGATCCGCGCGAGCAGTCGAACCTGGGCGACATCGCGCCCGAGCTGGTCGACGTGATGCTCAAGGCCATCGCACCCAAGCGCGGTGATCGATTCGCGTCCGCAGTCGAGCTGCAGGGAGCCCTCGCCAACGTGCCGGCAGCTCGGCGCGCCCCGCAGCCTGTAACGCCGGTGCCAACCTCGTGGGGTCCCCCGACGAACGGAGGCAACGGCAGCTCCTCGGGCGGACCCATTCCGCCGAACACCAACCCGTATGTCCGGCACCTGCTCACGGTCTATAGCCAGAGCAAGCGGAGCAACGCGGGCACGCGCGGGCTCGACGTCATCAGCGAGCAGACCTACGTAGAGACGGCGCTCGACCGCGACCTCTTGCCGTCGGTGCTCTCGGGCGAGTTCTCGCTCGTCCTCATCTCAGGCAACGCGGGTGACGGGAAGACGGCCTTCCTCCAGAAGCTCGAACGCGCCGCCCAGGACGAGCAGGCCATCATCGACCACTCCCTGCCGAACGGCGCGCGCTTTGAGCTCCGCGGGCGCACGTTCCTGTCGAACTACGACGGCAGCCAGGACGAAGGGGACCAGAAGAACGACGACGTCCTCCGAGCCTTCCTCGCTCCCTTCAAGGGCAGCGACTCGTCCGGCTGGGCCACGTCGAAGGAGACGCGCCTCATCGCCATCAACGAGGGCCGCCTCGTCGACTTCCTCGAGGCGAACCGCGCCGACTTTCCCGCGCTCGCCACGCTGGTGAAGGATGGGCTCCGAACGGGCGAGCCCGCTGAAGGCGTCGCCGTCGTGAACCTCAACCTGCGCAGCGTCGTCGTCGATCCGCGGGGCTTCGACAACTCGATCCTCGAGCGGCTCGTGAACCGGATGACCCACGAGAAGTTTTGGGAGCCCTGCCACGGCTGCGACCTGAGGGACCGCTGTTACGCGTTCCACAACGCCCAGACCATCCAGGACGAGACGGCGGGCAAGCACGTCGTCGAGCGGCTTAAGAGCCTCTACGCCGTCACGCACCTTCGCGGGCGGCTCCACATCACGCTGCGCGACCTTCGTTCGGCGCTCGCGTACATGCTCGTCGGCACGCGCGACTGCGACGAGATCCACGATCTCTACAAGAAGGGCCAGCGCGACGAGATCGTGCAGGGCTACTACTTCAACAGTTGGAAGGGCGGCGATGCACCGAACGCGGACCGCCTTCTCCCGCTGCTCTCCGAGGTCGACATCGCGGAAGCTGATGACCCGCGCCTCGACCGCGCGCTCGACTTCGTGTCTCCAACCGAGGACCGCACGCTGTTCCGCTTCGAGCGGCGCGGGAACTACGACCGCGAGATCCTGCGCAGCCTCTACGACGAGCTTCCACGCGACGTCTCCGGGCGCGTGAGCGTGCATCGCGCCGAGGCCCACCGGCGCTTCATCGCCATGGCGCGGCGGCGCGCGTTCTTCGAGCGGCGCGACACGGGCTGGCGTTCCATGCTGCCGTACAAGACGGCCGACGAGTTGCTGTCGGTCGTGCGCGGCGAGACCAAGCCGGAGGGCCTGCTCGACTCGCTACTCGTTGCGATCAATCGCGGCGAGGGCCTCACGCGCCCCGAGCGCATCGGCAACAACCTTGCCCTCGAAGTGCGGCGCGTCGACGGCGGCAGCGTCCGCTCGTACCGACTCTACGCGCGGGAGCGCTTCTCGCTCGAGCTGGCCGACCAGGCCACGCGCTCCCGCTTCGTCGAGCACATGCCCACGGGCCTCGTACTGCGCTACCAAGACCAGGCCGGGCTCGTCGCCGAGCTGCTCGTCTCGCTCGACGTGTACGAGATGCTGCGGCGCCTGAACGAGGGCTACCGACCGAGCGTCGAGGAGGAGCAGGGCTACTACCTGAGCCTCGCCGTCTTCAAGAACCTGCTGGGCTCCGCGCCCTACCAGGAGGTGCTGCTCAGCACGTCGGGCCATGACTTCTACCGCGTCGCACGGCACGCCGATGGGCGGCTCGAGATGACGCGCGCTCAGGGAGCGGTCTAATGTCCTTGTCCAAGCGCGATCGAGAGTTTCGGCTGCCGAAAATCAGCTACCTCGACTTCAAGCACCTCGAGATGGACCGCGTGCTCACCGCGTTCTTCGCTCGCCTGGCGCACAACGGCTACCCGAGTCGGCTGCGACGGAAGGTGGAGCTGTCCGTCGAAAGCTTCGTCGAGGAGTTCATGGAACACCCGGAGTGGTTCACCGGGTTCCAGGCGTATCCCGATGTCCTCGCACGTTGGGTGGAGACGCACCTCCTCGACGTCGTCAACCGAGGAAAGGCGAGCCAGGCGGTAGCTGCGCCGCGCCCGCTGCATGGCTTCACCTACCGCTTTCGCAACCCGAAGCACTCACGCGACTACGGCGCCGCGCAACACCTGTACGAGACCCTGTACGGCGCGCGGAATGGCGCCGGCCAGAAGGCGATCGAGCACCTCAACCATTTCTTCTTCCAGGGCCATGACAAGGTCACGGGAAAGGCTGACACGTCGTCTGTGCTCGACGTCGAGACGCAGGCGCTGCTGCGGTTGCTCGACCAAGTGGAGGACGCTCCCGACACGAAGTCGGGCCGCGAGACCTTCGCCCCGCTCTGCGTGGGCGCCGCCGACCTCCTCGCGGAGGACATTCAGCGGCTGCTGTTCTACCAGCGCTTCATCCCGCGCTCGGTGATGGTGGACTACCTGAAGGTCCTCATTGCCTTCCACCTGGGGCTCTATCACCTGCGGCTCCTCAAGCTCCTGCCGGCGCTGGTGCGCCGCAAGGGCGCTGACCCGACGTGCTCGACGAGCGCGTGCCCGATGAACCCGAAGAGCCCCGACAACCCGTTCGGCGACTGCCCGTACCGCGTGGGCATGGTCATCGACGTTGCTGGCCAGCCGGGTACGCCGATGGCGGCACTCGCCGAGCGCAGCGCGGACACCCACTACCGGCGCATCCCGACGTTCCTGCGCGCCTACTTCGCGACGAAGAAGCTCGACGAGTTCGCGACTGACCTCGTCCGGCGCGGGAAGCTCACGAAGCCGCCGAGCGGCGACTTCTCGGTGGGCGAGGTACTGCAGTTGCTCGACGCGCCGCTGAAAGCCGAGCGCGAGAAGTTCTTCGGCCAGCGCATCTCGAGCCTCGTCGAGGAGACCTCGGGCGCCAAGGACGCCGAGCTCGATCCCGAGGTGAAGGCGGTCACGGAGATGGGGCTCTCCGAGTTCGACGCATACATCGAGATGATCGTCGCGCTTCGCGGACCGTTCCACCGCAAGTACCTCACGCAGTGCATGGACTCGTTGCTCTTGAAGAACCGCCCGGGCTCGTTCATCGCGCAGGGTCGAACGAAGGATGCGCCGCGCCGCTTCGTTCTCGACAGTCGACTTCTCGAGGTACTCCTTCAACTCGCCGTGCTCAAGCCGGGCGGCGCCGCCGGGTTCCACACGGGCGAGCTGCGTGTCGACGAGCTGCTCGTCTTCCTGCGCGAGCGCTACGGCATCTTCATTGACCAGTTGCCGCGCGGCGACGGCTTCGCGATGACAAGCATCGAGGACCGCCGAGCCCTCCGCGACAACGTCCGCTCCTTCACGGGGCGCCTTCGCGAGGTGGGCTTCTACCGCGACCTCTCCGACGCCTACGTCACGCAAACCATCACCCCGAGGTATCGCATCGCTGCCGACGACACGGCCGCAGGAGGTCAGCCGTGAGCGCCGGTTTCCAGGAGCTGTCTTCGACGCAGCTCACGAACGAGCTGGAGAACGTCGCCGTGCCGCTGCTCGTCGAGCAGCTCCGCACCCGCGTCGCCGGCCACTGCATGCGCGTGAGCGACATCGACGCCGAGCTGATGACTCGGCTCTGTGCACGCCTGCGCGCAGAACTGCCGAACACGACGGTGGTCGTGCTCACCGACGGCAAGCTTCCCGTCCCGGCCGACCTCGGGGTGTCGAGCACCAAGCTTGTCGAGTTGCGCAACCCGCACGCCGACGGCACGCAGCGCCAACCGCTGCTCGTGTTCGTGCCGAGTGAGGTGCGCGCCTCGGCCGAGGACTCCTTCGGCGTCGCCACCTTCGAGGAGGTCTCGATCACGGGACTCTACGAGGCGCTCATCCAGCGGCTCATCGGCGAGATCCCTTCGACGCTGCGCGGCTCCGTCCAGGAGTCCCTGCGACGGCTTCGTGACTCCGAAAACCCTTGGGCGTTCGCCGATGCGCTCTCGACAGTGCGCTTCCTCCTCACGGCCAAGGTGAACGGCAACGACGTCGAGGCCATCGGCGCCTCGCTTTACGAGGTGGGGCTCGTGCCCGACTTCGAGTGGCTCACCCCGCCCGAAAAGGCGCCGCCGCGGCTGGTGCGCAACCGCGAGAGCGTCGAGAAGCTCACTTGGTCGGCGCGCTCGGAGCGCGGTCGCGTCGGCGAGCTTGGGCTCGCCAAGCGAGCCTTTCGCAACGAGCTCGGCAACTTCCTCGCCGAAGCAGGCACCGACGACCCGCGCCAGTGGGCACGTAGGATCGTTGTCGACCGGTCGCTATGGCCGCTCGCTTTCAACAAGTGGGAATTCGAGGACGGCGGCATGCAGCCGGACTCCATCTTCATCGGTGAGGTGCAGACGGACCTTCCGGCCGTCGATGACGACGAGACCAAGGAGCCCCTCGCGCAGCTCATCGGGCAGCGCATTCTGCCGGTCGCCAGCCTCAAGAAGTTCAACGTCACGTTCCGCGTCGAGCCGCACCCGAGCAAGGTGCAGGGCCTGGCCAAGTTCGTGGCCCAGGTCATCTCGAAGGAACACGGGCCCATCGGCCTCGCGCGTAGCAAGGCCGTGTGGAAGACCGCGACCGACAAGGCGACCATCTCCTTCTCGGCGCTCAGCAAGATCGATTGGGAGGAAGGCTGGCACTTCGTCCGCGTCCTCGCGCAGACGGAAGGCGGTGACCTGATCCCGCTCGTCGACTCGAACGGCAACGCCGTTGCGTGGAGCGCGGACACCGAAGCAGCGCTGCCACGCCCGAACGAGAGCGACCTGTTCTACGTACTGCCGGACACCGAGGTGGAGATCGAGCCCGCGCAGCGCGCGGTGCCGCGTGAGCCGAGCGCCCTGCACGCGCTCCTTCGCGCGCAGTTCACGGCCATCCTCGATGACCGCGATCCCGCCAGCGTCGTCTTCGGGCACGCTGCGTGGGCAGAGAAGACCAAGGGACATGTCTCCGGCGCGGACATGCTCGAGGTGAAGCTCGGGCGTGAAGGCTCCGTGCACGTCCCGGTTTCGCGGGCGCTCAAGGGCATCGAGCAGAAGATCCTCGCAGCGCCCGAGGGCCCGATCAGTTGGCGGATCCCGCTGAACCTCGGCGTCCCCGGCACGAGCACGGGCGAGGTGAACGGCTGGCCCCAGGGGCCGGCCGGCGACCGCTTCCTCGAAGCGCGAACACGCTACTTCGAAGCGGTGCGCGGCGGCACTGCCGAGCTGGTCACGCAGGGCATCGACGCGGGTGCCCACGCCGAGCTCGCAAGCGACTACGCCGAGGCGTATCTCGAGCTGCTCGCCGACCTCACGCGACGCGCCGAGGCGACCGCGAAGAGCGACTCGCAGCGGGCGTTCGCCGACCTGCGCAGGGTGCTCGCCCTCGACTCGGTTCTGCTCGCGAGCGTCGACCACCGTGGTCGCCGCCGCGACGCCGTTCTCGTCGCTCCGACACACCCGCTCCGCGCGCTCTGGTTCGCGACGTGGGCGAAGCTGGGCGCACGATGGGTAGCTGCAGCCAAGTCCGCGCCCCACGAGTACGTGGTCCCGACGCGCGAGGCGCTGCTGCGACTTCTGTCGCCAACGAGCTTCCCTCCGGTCCTGCCGACCGAAGCCGGACATGTCCTCACCGCTGTCGACAGCATCAACCCGTTCTGGACGCTCTTCGCTCCTTCGAACGAGGAAGATCCTCGCGGGCTCGTCGGAGAGGTGTGCACCGCCCTCGGCTTGCCTGAGCCCGCCATCGGCGGCGCGCTCATCGACGGCGCCTACCTCGCCTCGCGCGTGCGGCGCTACCTGGTGCAGCATCCCTACGTCCGCACGCTAACCATCAACGCGTTCAACCCGGGCCGCGCTGGTGTCCTCGGCGACATGCTCCTCGAGCTGCAGAAGGAGTCCGCGTTCGCGGATCTCCGCTACGACATCCGGCTCTTCGTGCCCGACCCAGACGCACCGGGCGTCGGCGAGGAGATCGCCGCGCTGCTCACCACCGACGGCGGCACCGCCGCACGCGAAGCGGACGCATTCTCCATCCCCGCCGAAACGCACCTTCATCCCAAGCTGCGCTTCGCGGTGCGCGCGACCAAGGACTTCCGCACCAGCCCCGAGACGCACGCGGCGCACCTGTCGCTGCTCTTCGACGTGTTCCCGGCCGAGGAAGTGGCCGCGCGCAAGGCCGACCCGCGTCACGCGACGGCTTTCGTGCACGGGCTCGTCCAGGAGTTTTCGACCGAGTACCACGAGGACGAGCTCACCGTTGCGTGGCGGCGCCTGCCTCGCCACGGCGTCGCGAAGCCCATCGAAGACGCGGAGGAACTGTCCGATTTGCTCGGCAGTCTCGCGGCGGCGATGTCGAGCGCGACGGCTACGATCGCCACCGGCCAGAGCGGCGTGGACTTGCGCCCGGTTGTGAGCCTCGCGCTCGGGCCGGACGACCGCGCGCTGTTGCACCAGGTCCATGAGGTGAGCGACTGGGTGTTCACGCTCGACCGCAACCTCGGCATCGAGTTCTTCGACCACGGTGGGCACGCGACGCGACCCGACTACCTGATCGACCACTCGCCCGACATGGCGAGCACGCTGGGCCACCGGCTCGTCATCACCTCGCGCTCAGTCGCCGAGCTCGAGGCGCTGCTCCGTCCCGTCCTCGAGCAGTACGGGCTGCAGGCCGAAGGGCGCCACGCGGTGGTGTTGCTCGACCAGCTTCGCTCGCTATCCGGCCGCCTCGCGCTGAAGCTCATCTCGTCGCCGGCGCAGCGGGCAGAAGCCCTCGGCCTTGCGCTCTCGCGCCTCTACCTGGAACACCAAGGCGTTTTCGAGAACCAACTCGTCGTGCCGCTCGACGCGCATCTCGACCTGTACCGCGTGTTGAAGCAGCAGGCCGACGAGCTAGGCGACGAGGTCAGCTTCAAGCGCACGGACCTCGGGCTCTTCGACCTCGACATTACTCAGCGAATCATCACGTGCCGCCTCGTCGAGGTGAAGTGCTACTCGGGCGTCGGCGATCTCTCCCAGTACAACGCCCTCAAGTCGAGCATCGCCGAGCAGATCGCCCAGAGCGAGCAGGTGCTCGCGCATCATTTCGACCCTCGGCGCACGCCCCAGGACCGTCCGGACCGCGCGTTCAAGACGCGCGAGCTCGCGCTGCTCCTCGAGTTCTATCTGGAGCGCGCCGAGCGCTACGGCACCATCAGCCGCGAGGCCGCCGACGAGGCACGCTTCTTCGTTCACACGCTGGACGACGGCTATCAGCTCGCGTTCACGCGCAGTGCGCTCATCTTCGACTTCGCCAAGCCCGGCACCGAGCCGCCCGAGAGCGAGAGTGGCATCGAGTACCACCGCATCGGCGTCGATCTCATTCGCCAACTCATCGAAGCCGCCGCGCCAAGCACCGAGTCGTCGGCGAGCCTCAGTGCCAGCTCGTCGGGAAGCGGTGGACCGAGCGGAGGATGCCCGCGCACGCGCGGCGTCACTGAAGTTCGCCGTCGTCGCGAGCGCGCCCCGTCCGTGCCGACGCTGGACGCGGCTGCGTTCCTCGGTTCGCCTCGCGACCACTCTGTCTCGTGGGAAGAGCTGCGCGGCCGCCAGCCGAGCGTCCCGCCTCATTCACACATGCCCGCCGCCTCGCAGGAGGCGGTACCCACGCCCGCCGTGGCGCCCGTGACGAGCCTCAGCGCGCCGGAGACCCCGAGCGTCGCGCCGTCGCCAATGGCCGCGCCAGTGGCCGACGTGGCGCACATCGCGGTGTCTCCCGAGCCCGCGGCAGCAGAGGAGCCCAGCTCCGCTCTCAACGTCGAGCAGAAGCCCGCTCCTGCCGTTCCTTACGACATCATGCTCGGCGTCACCGGCGACTCACCCCAGTACGGGCTCCTCGGGGACGTCTCGGGTCGACGAGTCGCGCTCGACCTGAACCAGACGCACACCATCAGCCTCTTCGGCGTCCAGGGCGGCGGCAAGAGCTACACGCTAGGAACGATCGCGGAGATGGCCTCGCTGCCCATCCCGAACATCAACGTTCTTCCGCAGCCGCTCGCGACGGTCATCTTCCACTACAGCCCGACGATGGACTACCGACCGGAGTTCACGTCGATGGTCGCGCCGAACAGCGAGTCCGCGCAGGTGAAGGCCCTGAAGGAAACCTTCGGCGCGGAGCCCCGCGCGCTCTCCGACGTGCTGCTTTTGGCGCCCGCCGACAAGCTCGACGAGCGCAAGCAGGAGTACCCGGACATCGAGGTGCGTCCGCTGAAGTTCGGTGCCGCCGAGTTACAAACGAGCCACTGGCGATTTCTGATGGGAGCGGTGGGCAACCAGGCGACCTACATCCGGCAGATCAATCGGGTGATGAAGTCGCTTCGCGACGACCTCACTCTCGTTGGGCTGAACCAAGGAATCGACGCCTCATCGCTGCCCGACCACCTGAAGGGCATGGCGAAGATGCGTCTCGAACTCGCGAGCGAGTACATCGATGACGCGGTTCGCCTGAAGGATGAGATCCGTCCAGGGCGCCTCATCATCGTCGACCTCCGGGACGAGTTCATCGAGAAGGACGAAGCCCTCGGGCTCTTCGTCGTGCTACTTCAACTCTTCGCGGACGCGAAGTACCGCGACGAGCAGGGGACAGAGCACTCGTTCAACAAGCTCGTCGTCTTCGATGAGGCCCACAAGTACATCGAGAGCCCGGACCTCGTGGCCGGCCTCATCGAGGTAGTACGCGAGATGCGCCACAAAGGGACCAGCATCATGGTCGCGAGCCAAGATCCGCCCTCGGTGCCTATCTCGCTCATCGAACTCTCGAGCCAGGTCATCCTCCACAAGTTCAACTCGCCCGCTTGGCTCAAGCACATCCAGAAGGCGAACGCGGCCCTCGGCTCCCTGACTCCGGAGAAGATGGCGAATCTTCGTCCGGGAGAAGCTTACGTCTGGTCAAGCAAGGCGAGCGATGAGGCATTCATAAAAGGGGCTGTGAAGATCCGCTGTCGTCCGCGGGTGACGCAACATGGTGGGGCAACCAAGACAGCAGTTACATGATGCGAAGAGGCTCCCGCCGTCTCGACCCAACACAGATCTCCAATCCCAACGAATTCCGTACCTGTTCGTGTCGGTGCACGCTCATGTTCTACCGGTGGACGGCTCGCAGCAGTGTCTATGGTAACTGGCGCCCTTGCTGCTACTATACCGTCGATGCTTCGAGGAGGGGGGAGCTGAACATCAGGCGTGCTATCATTACTTGCTCTCCTCCGGTCGTCTGACCTCAAAGATATGAGCTACCCGATCAGGATGACGACATGGAGCACCCAACTTCCCATGCGCCGCGCCAGTCAATCGCGATGAGATGGAGTGTCTGACCGACGTTGCGTTCGAGGCTGCGATCGAAGCTACGTCCGATTTTTCTTCTCACGCTCTGACTGACGTTGCGAACCACATGGTGAAACACACGCTGAAACAGCCTGTCGGACAATCTGTGATTCACAACGAGGCCGTCCGTAGCAGCGCATCGAGCCAACAGTCAAAAACAAAATAGCTCACCGATAGAAGTTTGACGCGATGAGCGTGCAGCCGAGCAGAATCGGTCTGCGCGATGCCATTGCTGAACGAGGACAACAGGAATCGGCTCTGGGCCGCCGCCGCTGGGTCCTTGAGCGCACCTTCGCGTGGCCGAAACGTAACCGCCGCCTCATCATCCGCTACGAGCGTCGCGCCGACATCCACCGACGTACTCGTCGGTATTCCATGCGCTTGCGTCCCCCTTTGGGACGAGCCGGAGGGGCTGGGAACAAAAGTTCAATCTACTTCCTCTTTTCGTCGCTGAGGAGCTGTTTAGCCATTGGGGTCATGTACCGCATTCCAAGCCGTTGTCCACTTATGCTGTCGAGGCTGATTTCGTTCTGCTTTTGGCTCTGAGAACGGGGCCGCTGCCGCGTGCAATCGCGCTCATCGGCCTTGCGACCTCGATCGATCACTTCCGCGCCCATCAATACCGCTCAGCGACGGCAGATATCGTGCATTATCAGGTTTCTATCACGAACATATCAATACCGCCCCGAGGCTGACGACCGTAGATTGATTTTAGCAGCGAGGAACACGGCAAAGGTTGCCGCGACCGTCGCGGATGAGACACCACCTCACGGAGATCGGCCAATGAGTAGACAGCCCAATCACGAAGCGGACATCAAGAATGGCAACTGGGGCACGCCCGGGACCAACAAGACCTGGGACCAAGCGCAGGGGAACCGGGGCAAACAGATGAACCCGAACCAGCAGCCCGAGCAGCGGCCCCATCAGCCAGCCCCAAGCCAAGGAGGGACGGGTAGCGGTCAGCACAGCAAGAAGTAGCGGAGACGGCCCGCACCGTGCGATGGAAGGGCACGGTGCGGGCCACCTATGATGGAGAAACTCCGATGAGCGAAGACAAGCCGAGCCGCCAAAAGTTCAAGTGGACCAAAGAGCTGGTCAATATCGCGCTGAACGATGGCATGACCCAGGAAGAGATCTCGAAGGTCTGCCGCACCCAGCAGAGCGTGGTCAGCAGTTGGAAGAACGGCAAAAACAAGGCCACGGAACAACAGCTCGCCGAGCTGCTCCGCCGATACGGCGCCCGGCTCAATCGAACCACGGCCAAGGTGTATCTGGTCAGCAACAGTCCGTCCGGCCTTGTGGTGAAGATCGGTCAACAGCCCTATCAGGAGCCGGAGGACACACGGATCGTGCAAGTGGAAGGCCCCGTCCTGTTCCGCTATACCTTCTGTCAGCCAATACGGATCGAGCGGGCCAAGAGTGTAGATTTGGGACGCGAGCCAATCGCACGTTGGATCGTGCATGGCCTTCCGCGCGCAAAGCTGCTGCTCGTAAGGCAAGTGCGGCGGGCGCTTACGGACACCAGGCTAGAGCGATGGAGGGATGCAGTACGTGAGGTGCTCGATAGTTACCAGGTCGGTACATGCGATTGGGTGGACTGTGCTGACGATGCGGGTCGGTGGATGTCCACACTTTCGGAACCAATGACCGCTTCAGAACTTGTTCAGTTGGTCGACGGCTACATTAGCGACTCGAAGCGAGTCCACAGTCCGCACGACGAGCTGGTGCTCCCCTATTTGATCCGAAAAGCCCTGGTGGAACACGGACATCCGGTGCCAGGGATAGACCGCATCACCGGCTTGGAGTAGATTCGCAGAACCCCCAACCAAAAGAGGTCCAGGCAAACCAAGCCAGATCCTCCCATATCACCGACAGGTAGTCTGGTGTCTCGCCTGCTCTCTTTACAGAGAGTTGCCACCGAG
>WBZP01003267.1_pt1 | contig 17754 bp, 16 predicted proteins | sample 5204301 | NCBI WGS metagenome assembly WBZP01 (sample SAMN12412401, study PRJNA552823) | activated sludge metagenome | isolation source: activated sludge from nitrification reactor of wastewater treatment plant... | place: USA: Pennsylvania | collected 2017 | reverse complement strand
AGGCGAGGCCGTGGACGCGGTCGAGGGCGAGCGAGTGCGAGGAGACCTCGAGGACGGCCCGCCGGCAGCCGGCGTCCTTCATCTCCCGGAAGAGGGCCTGCAGGTCCGAGGACTCGGGGGTCGTGCGCACGGCCTCGGCCACGCGGTTCCCCACGCGGTACTCGATCGTGCCGAGGAGGCCGCACGGCTCGCCGGCCGCCCGCACCGCGGAGTCGACGAGGTAGGCGGTCGTCGTCTTGCCGTTCGTGCCGGTGACGCCGACGAGGTCGAGGGCGGCCGCAGGGTCGCCGAGGAGGGCGGCCGAGAGCTCGGCGAGGGCTCGGCGGGCGCTCGCCACTCGAACCCACGCCCCGTCCCCGCGCGGCTCGTCCTCCGACACGACCGCGACGGCCCCCTTCTTCCGCGCCGCGTCGACGAACTGGTTGCCGTCGGCCACGGCGCCCCGGATCGCCACGAACAGGGCTCCCGGAGAGGCCCGGCGGGAGTCGTGGGCGATCTCGGTCACCTCGACGGAGGGGTCGCCGCGCAGCTGCGCCCCGGGCAGGCGGGCGAGGAGGTCGGCGAGCCTCACGGCTGGCCCCCCTTCCCGAGCGTCAGCACGCACGTGACGCCCGGCTCGATCTCGGAGCCCGGCTCCGGCGCCTGGGCGACCACCCGCCCCGAGCCGTGGAGCTCGACGACGAGGCCGCGGCGCGCCGCGGCGATCGCCGCCTCGCGCGCGGAGCGGCCCCGCAGGTCGGGCATGAGCCCGCCCTCCTCGACGGGCGGGGCGACCACCGGGCGCGAGGCCTGCGGACGATAGGCCGCGGGCACGTAGCTCTCGGGAGTGGTCGCCACCGCGCGCAGCAGGCGCGACGGGTCGTCGGGCGGCACCGCCAGCACCCGCAGGGCGCCCTCGGCGACGCGCGCGAAGAGGGGGGCCGCGACGTCCCCGCCCTGGTTGCGGGCCCCGCGGGGCGTGTCGAGCGAGGCGAGGACGACGAGGGCCGGGTGCGACAGCGGCGCGAAGCCGACGAACGAGGCCACGTGGTCGATCATCGAGTAGCGGCCGGTGGCGTCGATCTTCTGGGCGGTGCCGGTCTTGCCGGCGACCGGATAGCCGGGGACGTCGGCGTGACGGCCGGTGCCTTCGGTGACGACGCCGCGGAGGACGCCCGTCAGCGTGTCGACGGTGTCGGGCTCGAGCACGCGGCGCACGACGACCGGTTTCGCCTCGCGCGCGACGCGGCCGTCCCCGTCCTCGACGCGCTTCACGAGGAGCGGCTTCATGAGGTAGCCGCCGTTCGCGACGGCCGCCGCGGCCATCGTGATCTGGAGGCCCGTCACGCCGATCTCCTGCCCGAACGACAGCGACGGCAGGGAGAGGGCGCTCCACTTCGGGACCGGGCGGAAGAGGCCGCCCGACTCGCCGGGCAGCTCGATCCCCGTCGGCTCGCCGAACCCGAAGGCGCGCACGTAGCGGGCGAAGTTGTCGCGGCCGAGGCGCTGGGCCACGCGGATCATGCCGATGTCGCTCGACTTCGCGACCGCCTGGGCGAAGGTGAGCTGGTCGTAGACGGCGTGGTCGTTGATCGTGACCCCGGCGATGGCGATTCGCCCGTGGCCGCAGTCGAGGACCTCGCCCGTCTCGACGACCTTCTCCTGGATCCCCGCGGCGGCAGTGACGATCTTGAAGATGCTGCCCGGCTCGAACACGTCGGACACCGCGCGGTTGCGCCAGATCGCGGTCTTGTACGCCTGGTAGCGGTTCGGGTTGAAGGTCGGCCGGCCGGCCATCGCCAGGATCTCGCCGCTGAACGGCTCGACCACGATCACCATGCCCGCGACCGACTGCGTCTCGGCCACCGCGCGGTCGAGCTCGCGCTCCGCGATGTGCTGGATGGTCTGGTCGAGGGTGAGGACGACCGCGTCGCCCTCGGTCGAGGGCCGCTCGGTCTGGGCCACCGGCCGGCGCCGCGCGTCGGTGTGGACGACGACCTTCGCCGCGCGGCCGCGGATCTCCTTCTCGAGCGCGTACTCGATGCCGTACATGCCCGTGTTGTCGAGGCCAACGTAGCCGAGGACGTGGGCCCCGAGCTCGCGCTGCGGGTAGTAGCGGCGGTGCTCGGGGACGAAGCCGATCCCGTCGAGCTGGAGCTCGCGCACGCGGCGGGCCGTCGCCGGGTCGACCTTGCGCCGGATCCAGACGAAGGCGCGGTTCTTCTGGAGCTGGGCGAGGACCTCGCGCCGGCCGGCCGAGTCGAGGGAGAGGGCGTGGGCGAGGGCGGAGGCCGCCGCGTTCTCGTCGCCCACGTCCTGGGGCACGGCGTAGATGCTCTCGGCGTCGACCGAGACCGCGAGCGGGCGGCCGTGGCGGTCGAGGATCGGGCCGCGGCGCGGGTCGAGGTTGATCGTGCGCTCGCTCTGCCGCGTGCCCTGCTGGAGGAAGAACTCGCGGCCGAGCACCTGCAGGTGCACGAGGCGGATCCCGATCACGAGGGCCCAGAGAGTGATGGAGAGCGCGAGCAGCATGAGCCGCAGCCGCGTCTTGTTGTCGCGGGGCGTGCGGGCCGCGGCGAGCGCCGGCGGGACGAGCGGCACGCGCTCGAAGCTCACGGGCGCGCCTCCCCGCTCGCGGGCGCGTCGGCGCGGGCCTCGCGCCGCGGCTTCGGCCCGCCGGCCACGGTCGAGCCGGAGGGGAGCGGGCGCGGCACCTCGACGATGATCGACCGGTCGGGCGCGGGTGCCCCGAGGCCGAGCTCGCGGGTCGCGATGTCCTCGACGCGGCCGAGGTTCTCGAGCGCGGCCTTCTCGAGCTGGAGCTTCCTCTTCTCCTCGAGGAGGCGCTCCTTCTCGCGGTAGAGGTCGACGCTCGCCTGGCCCGCGCGGCGGATCTCGAGGGCCGGCCACGCGTAGAGGCCGAGGCCGGCGGCGAGGATCGCCACGAGGAGGATCAGGATCCAGATCTCGCGCCGCGAGCGCGGGTCGACCTGGCGCACCACGCGCGAGTTGTCGATCGGCTTCCCGAGCAGCACGACGCCCTCGTCCCTCACGCCGCGGCCCCCTCGCGCTCGAGAGCGCGGAGGCGCGCGGAGCGGGCCCGCGGGTTCCGGCTGGTCTCGTCGTCGCCCGGCCGCACGGGCTTGCGCACGAGCTCGCGGTAGCCCTGGCCGCGGAGGGCGCGGAACGTCTGCTTCACCGGCCGGTCCTCGAGCGAGTGGAACGCGATCACCGCGAGGCGGCCGCGAGGCTCGAGGCAGGCGGCGAGGGCGGTGAGGGCCTCGGCGAGGCCGTCGAGCTCGCGGTTCACCCGGATGCGGAGCGCCTGGAACGTGCGCGTCGCCGGGTGGAGGCCGGGACGACGGGGGCGGCCCGCCGCGCGGCGCACGACGTCGGCGAGGCGCGTCGTCGTGCGGATCTGCTCTCTCTCCCGCTCCCGCGCGATCGCCCGCGCGATGCGGCGCGAAGCGGGCTCCTCGCCGTACTCGTAGATGAGGTCGGCGAGGTCGCGCTCGGGGAGGCCGTTCACGAGGTCCTCCGCCGTCGTGCGGGCGGTGCGGTCGAGGCGCATGTCGAGCGGGCCCTCGGCCTGGAAGCTGAATCCGCGCTCCGCGTCGTCGAGCTGGACGGAGGAGACGCCGAGGTCGAGGAGGATGCCCCGCGCCCGCTCGCCGCCGAGATGGCGCGGGATCTCGCGGAAATCGGCGTGAACGAGCCGCGCGCGCTCGCCGAACGGGGCGAGCCGCTCCCCCGCGCGCGCGAGCGTCTCCGCGTCGCGATCGGTGCCGAGGAGCCGGCCGTCCGGTGACGTGGCGCGCAGGATCGCCTCCGCGTGGCCGCCGAGGCCGACGGTGCCGTCGACCCAGAGGCCGCCGGGCCTCACGTCCAGGAGCTCCAGCGCCTCGCGCAGGAGAACGCTCGCGTGGCCGGCATCAGATCCCATGCTCCGCGAGGAGCCTCCCGTCCTCGTCCGTGAACGGCTCCTTCTCGAACAGCCGCTCCGAAAGGCGCTTGAGGTTCCACACCGCGAGGTGGTTCTGCTGGCCGAGGACGCTGACGTCTCCCGCCATCGCCGCGCTCTCGCGCAGCAGCTGCGGGATCACGATCCGGCCCTGGCGGTCCATCTGCGCCGCCTGGCCGAAGAAGTTCACGCGCTCGAGGAAGCGCTGCTTCGACGGGTGCGACGAGGGCATCGCCGCGAGACGCTGCTCGATCTCGAGCCACACCGCCATCGGGTAGACCCGCACGAACTCCCCCGTCACGCTCGTGACGAAGAGCTCGACGCCCCACTGGGCTTCGATCGCCGAGCGGAATCCGTTCGGGACCTTGAGTCGGCCCTTGTCGTCGATCCGCGCCGGATGGTTGCCCCGCAGCATGACCTCGGAACCGTTTCGAGCGGAATGCGCTCCCCGCCGCTCCACGGAGCGGCGGACGGAGACCATTCCACTCCACAAATTTCCACAGGGAGTCTAGAAGCCCCTCGCGGGGCCTGTCAAGCCGAAACCCGAACTAGCTCTTGGGTTTCGCCTGTGGATCGCCACCGCCGCCGGGGGTCCCGGACGGCTCGGCGGGGCCGGGGGGGACGCTCGCCGGGGGGAGCGGCCACTGGATGTCGAGCGAGACGTCGTCGAGGAGGCGCTCGGAGTCCCGGACGAAGCGCGTCCAGACCTCGGGCGACCAGACCTCGAAGCGGTTCAGCACGCCGATCACGGTCGCGTCGCGGTCGAGCTCCACGGCCTGCCGCAGGGGCTGCGGCAGGAGGATGCGCCCCTGCACGTCGATCTCGCAGTCCACCGCGCGGCTGGTGAGCAGACGCGTGAGCGCCTTCACCTGCCGGCTGAAGGCCGGCAGCGCGGCGAGCTGAGCCTCGAGACGGGCCCACTCGGATGCGGGATAGACGGCCAGGCACTGGTCGAGCACGGTGGCGACCACCGACGGAGCGTCCCCGAGCGCGCGGCGGAAGGCCGCAGGGATGGGCAGCCGCCCCTTGGGATCGATCCGGTGCTGATAAGTGCCTTTGAACACAGCGAGCTGGGAGCTTTCCACACTTTCTTCCACTTTTCAACACCCGCCCCGGCTGAATCCCGCGTGGTTGCTGAGCGGGATTCAGCCGGCTTGTCTCGCCCCCGCACGGCGCCCCCTCTGCCCCACTATTTCGTGGTCGCTTCCTTCCCTCCGTTTCCCAAACCCACAAGGCAGTTTCCGTTGTCCGTTGTCCGGTGTCGGGTTTCGTTGTTGTACCCTCGCCCCCGGAATGGCCCACCGCATCGCCGGCGCCTATCTCGCCCAGCGCACGCTGTTCGGGATGAAGTTCGGCCTCGAGACGATGCGCACCCTGGTCGAGGCCCTCGGCCACCCGGAGCGGGCGTACCCGTCGCTTCTCATCGCCGGCACGAACGGCAAGGGTTCGGTCGCCGCATACGTCGATTCGGCGCTTCGGGCCTCGGGACTGCGGACCGGCCGCTACACCTCCCCTCACCTCGTGCGGATCAACGAACGGATCACGGTCGGCGGGCGCGAGATCAAAGACGCCGCGTTCGCGCGGGCGGTGATGGCCGTGCGCGACGCGGCGGCGGCTCTCGTGAAGCGCGGGACGCTCGCCGCGCACCCGACCTTCTTCGAAGCGGTCACCGCCGCGGCCCTCTGGCACTTCGCCCGCGCGCACGTCGACGTGGCCGTGCTCGAGGTCGGCCTCGGCGGCCGGCTCGACGCCACGAACGTCGTCGAGCCGGTGGCCGCCGCGATCGTCAGCATCGACTACGACCACCAGGCCTATCTGGGGGACACGCTCGACTCGATCGCGAGAGAGAAGGCCGGCGTCCTCCGCCCCAAGCGCGCGACGGTCCTCGGTCCCCTGCCCGCCGAAGCGAGGGACGCGATCGTCGCCGTCGCGAAGGAGACCGGCGCGCGCCTCGTCGACGCCCGCAAGGGCGCGCGGCTCGACGAGAGCTCGAGCCGAGGAGGCGAGCTCGTCTCTCTGGCCACACCCAGGGGCCGTTACGAGGGCATGAGGCCGCTACCGGGTGCACATCAGAGAGACAACCTGCTCGTGGCGGTGCGGCTCCTGGAGGAGGCGAAGACGGCCGGCCTCGCCGTCGACCTCGGCGCGCTCCCCGAGGCCACCGCGCGCACCCGCTGGCCGGGCCGGCTGCAACTCGTCCCCGGCGACCCGCCGATCCTCCTCGACGGCGCGCACAACCCCGCCGGCGCCCGCGCCCTCGCCGCCCACCTCGCCTCGGGCCCGCCGTTCGTGCTCCTCTTCGGCGCGATGAGCGACAAGGACGTCCCGGCCGTGGCTCAGGCCCTCTTCCCACTTGCCCGCGCCGTGGTCCTCACCCGGCCGAAGATCGCCCGCGCCGCGACCCCGGATGAGTTGGCCGCCCGAGCCGGCGCCCTCGCGCGCGACGCCCACAAGGTCGCGACGGTCCCCCGCGCCCTCGCCCGCGCGCGTCGGCTCGCGAAAGAGCGCGGCCACGGCACGATCGTCGTCGTGGCGGGAAGCCTCTACCTGGTGGGCGCAGTCAGCGACGCGCTGGCCCGCCGCGGCGAGCGGCGAAGCCGGCGGGACACGCTCCGCGACTGATTGCCACTCAGCGGGCCGGCGCGGCTCCGCCGATGAGCCCGCGGAAGTAGCGAAGCGACTCCGCCGAATCCCACTCCGCGGGGCCGACGGTGTGTTGCAGCAGCACCCCCGCGCGGTCGAGGACGAACGTCTCCGGGTAGCCGGTCGTGTGGTAGCGCGCCGCAGGGCCGCGACCACCGGGGTCGAGCAGCACCGGCATCGTGAGGTCATACTGCTTCACGAACTGCCGTAGAGCGGCCTCGTCCTCGTCGGTCGACACGGTGACGACGGCGAGGCCTTCCGGACCGAGCGTGCGGTGGAGCCTCTCGAGCGACGGCATCTCCGAGACGCAGGGCCCGCACCAGGTCGCCCAGAAGTTCAGGAGGACGACCTTGCCGCGGTACGAGCCGAGCTCGACCGACCGGCCGTCGAGCGCGGGAAGGCCGAAGCCCGGCGCGAGGGCGCCCTTCCTGAGCGCGTAGCCCTTGTTCTGGGCGAGGCGGACGTAGCCGAACGCCACCGCCACCACGACCACGACCACCGCCAGCGACCGGACCGCGTTCTTCATTCGAATCGATTGTATTCGGCTAGGGCCGCGTCCACGTCTCCACCCGGCGGGTGGCCCGCTCGACCCGCGGCCAGACGATCTCGTGCCCGATGCCGGGGCCCTCCGGCACCGCGATGGTGCCGTCCGGCGCCACCTCGACGGGCGGATCGACGAGGTCCTCATCGAAGTAGCGCGCGCTCGCCGCGGTGTCGCCCGGCAGCGTGAAGCCGGGCAGCGTCTGCAGATGGACGTTCGCGAGCCGGCCGATGCCGGACTCGAGCATGCCGCCGCACCAGACGGGAATGCCGCGGGCGCGGCAGACGTCGTGGACCGCGATCGCGCCGGAGAAGCCGCCCACGCGGCCGACCTTGACGTTCACGATCCGGCAGGCGCCGAGGTCGAGGGCGCGCCGCGCGTCGTCGGCCGAGCGGATCGACTCGTCGAGACAGATCGGCGTCCGCAGCTGCCGAGCGAGCGTCGCGTGGTCGACGATGTCGTCCCACGCGAGCGGCTGCTCGATCATCGTGAGCCCGAAGGGGTCCAGCCGCGCGAGGTGCGACACGTCGTCGAGCGTGTACGCGCTGTTCGCGTCGACCATCAGCGGCAGGTCGGGGTACCGCGCCCGGATCGCCTCGACCAGCGCCAGGTCGCGGCCGGGCTTGATCTTGACCTTCACGCGCCGGTAGCCGGCGGCGGTCTCGACCGCCACTCGCTCGAGAAGCGTCGCCTCGTCCTTCTGAAGGCCGATCGAGACGCCGGCCGCGATCCGCCCCGGACGGCCGCCGAGCACGCGGTGGAGCGGAGCGCCCTCGCGCCGCGACCACAGCTCCCAGACCGCCATCTCGAGCACGGCCTTCGCCATCTCGTGGCCCCGCACGCGGGCGAAGGCGGGAAGGACGTCGGCGGGATGCGGGAGGTCGAGGCCGAAGACCAGGGGCACGAGGAAGTCCCGCAGCACGTGCAGGACGGTCGCGTTCGTCTCGGGAAGGTAGAAGGGATCGACGTCGGCCACGCACTCGGCGTGGCCGGTGACGCCGTCGGCCGAGGCCGAGACGAGCAGGAACTCCTTCTCCGTCGTGCGGCCGAACGAGGTCTCGAAGGCGAAGCGCAGCGGGAGCGAGACCTGCCGGACCTCGACCCGCTCGAGCCTCACGCGGGCGCCGGCGTCTTCGCGGGGCGGGCCGTGCAGCGCCGGCAGCGCCCGTAGACGTGGTGGCGGTGCCCCTCGATCGTGAAGCCGATCCCGGCGGCGATCTCCTCCTGGATCCGCTCGACGTCGTCGCTGTGGAACTCGAAGATCTCTCCGCACGCCACGCAGACGAAGTGGTCGTGGTGGTCGCGGTTCCAGATCGGCTCGAAGCGCGCCTCGCCACCGAGGAGCAGCTCGCTCGCGAGCCCCGCGTCCTTGAAGAGCTTCAGCGCGCGGTAGATCGTCGTGCGGCCGACGTCGGCTCGGCGGCGCTTCACGAGCTTCAGCAGGTCCTCGACGGACACGTGGTGCCCGGTCTTCAGGAAAGCCTCGAGGATCGCCTCGCGCTGCCCGCTGCGCTTCAGGCCGTGCCGCGTGAGGTACGCGGAGAGAACCTCGCGCTCTTCGCGTCCGCTCTTGGGGGCCATGGACGCGCTCAGCCTAGACGCGGAGGGGGCTCAGGTCAACGCTGGGACGGGATTCGTCGCGGGAAGCGCGGCCGGCGCGAGGTCCGATCCCCTTACTCGGCGGCTCAGAGCTTCCGAATCAGGTAGTTGGGGTTCTTGGACACCTGTTCGTAGCGCCCCGACCCCAGAGCCTCCGCAACGACGCGCCGTACTGGCCAGGTGGTCTCGTCGGCCGAGTCGTCGAACAGAATCAGGCCTCTTGACTCGAGGACCGCGTCGACGAAGTCGAAGTCCTGACGGCAGCCTCGATAGCTGTGCTCTCCGTCGATATAGGCGAAACTCAGGGATCCGCCCAGTCGCGCCCGACGACCGAACAGGTCTGTTCGCTCCTCGCCCTGTCGCCAGGCACGAGAGAACTCCTCGGACGGCAGCTCGTAGCTGTGCGGAAGGCGGCCTTGACCGAAGAAGCGCACGTTGCGCACGAACGTCTCGCGAACATGCGCGAAGTACTCGTCGTGCCGTATCGAGGAGTCTCCAACCTGGAGATGTGCCGCCGCCAGGCTCGTCCATGCGTCGCACGTGAAGAGCACGTTGGGCAGACGCCGTCGGTTGAGCTCGTGGAGAAGCAGGCTCGTCGAGAGGCCGCAGAAGCTGCCGATTTCCAGGATCGGTGAGGAGGACGGCAGTTGAGAGAGTGCCTGCTCGAACAGGTGCGCGTTCCCAGCGTCGAACCAGCCTCCGATGGCCCAGGAGAGCCAGGTGCGGAACTCGTCTTCCTTCACGACGCCCGGCTTGATCCTTCGGTAGACGCGAAAGAGCGCCCGTCGGGCGAATTGCCACGGGCCGCCGACGCGCTGACTCAACGGTGGGGCCATTCCAGTGTCCACAGAGGACGTCTCGTATCGCGAGCGTCATGCTCCGACGGTGTCCGACCCTTCGGACCACCGCCGAGTGAACTGGCGGTGGCAGGTCGCCGCGCGCGTCTGGAGTATAGCCCCGGAGTTCCAGCGCCCTTACCGTGCTTGGCTCCGTGGCCGCACCAGGCCCGTATCGATCTCGGTTCTGCCATCAACCACGGGCTACCAACCGTGTGCCCAGGAGAGTCGCCCTGCCGAGGCGAAGTGCACGCGTGGCGGCCTGCCGCAGCCGAGGCGCGAGGCGCGTGTCGCCGTCCGTCGTGTCCGGCAGGACGAGCGTGCGCCACAGCAGCGCGGCGCGACGGCCGGCCAGCAGCTCCCACCGGACCCGGCCGAGGGACGCGGCCGACGGCTCGACGAAGGCGAGCGGGGCGGCCTCTCCCGCCTTCAGCCGGGCGGCGAGGGCCGTCGGCAGCGCGACACCGTCGGCCAGCTCTTCCGGCACCCGCGCGCCGGCCACCGCGCGCGCGGCGCGGAGGGCGGCCGCCAGCGGTACGAGGGCCCTGCTCTCGGCGGCTCGCGCTCGGAGTCGCCCGTCGTCGACGGCCTCCCGCTCCAGGACACGCCGGAAATCGAGCCACTGCACGAGGGACAGCGCGAGACCGTGCTGGAAGGTCGCGTGAAGGGCGAGCTGGAGCAGGAGGTCTTCGGGCGAGGGTCGGAAAGCCAGCTGCCGGCGCCCGGGCAGACGCCGGGACCAGAGCCCTTCGGCGTCGCACGGGAAAAGGCCGGGCGCCGAGGTCACGCTGCGGTGCAGCTCCAGCACCTCGCCCGAGGCGGCCTCGCGCAGGGCCCAGGCGTGGTCACCGCGCGAGATGACGACGAAGCCGCCCCGCTGAAGCAGCGCGAGCCCGTCGCGCCATCGCTCCAGGGCCAGGAGATCCACGTCGGACATCGGCCGATCGCTCTCGACGTCGTAGACCGTCTCCGCCAGCACGGCTCCCTTCAGGGGCAGCGTGCGGATGCCGGCCTCGGCCAGGAGGGCGCTCGTCCGGCTCAGGAGCTGGATCTGTGTGAGGGCGCGGGCCAGCCGCCGTCTGCGCGCGGCGGCGAGGGCCGTCCGCAGGGGCTCGGCCCCGGGCGCCGCGCCCCGCTCGATCGCTGCAAGTAGAAGGCCCGACACGCCTTGTGCGGCGGCAGCGCGGGCCAAACGCTCCAGGTCGACGGGGTCCGCGCCGGGCGGGGGGAGCACCCCGTCCCGGACGAACGCCTGAACGAGCGCCCGCGCCTTTGACTCAGGCACCGATCGAGCGTAGGGTTGCCCTCGCGGGGTGTCAACATGGGCGGAAGCGCCCTGCCGTGGAGGTGAGCGTGCGTTTGAGGGCTCTGGGCCTCGTGGGGGCGGTCGCCGCGGCGGCGCTCTTGCCCCTGTACGGCGACCCGCCGCCCGCCTCCGCCGTCTCGCATCCCGAGTGGGCGCGCCAGATCCTGCGCGGGCTCGATCTCCTGTCCGACGAGCCCGGCATCAACGACACGGCGGCGCAGGCGTTTGCCACGCTGTCCGGTCGCGACAGCCGCTCGTTCCGGGCCGACCGGTTCGTCCGCGGACGCGGAATCGAGACGGTCGGCGGTGAGAGCATCCGGGCCGCCGGCGGCATCGGAGAGGCCGTCTACTCGCTCGGTATCGCGCGCCCGGGCGACTACCGCCTGCGCCTGCAGGTGGCCTCGGCCGGTCCGGCGGAGGCCGAGGTGACGAAGGCCGGCGACACGAACCTTCTCCGCAGCTTCCCGGTCCCCGCCACGGGGGTCAAGGGCTGGGTCGACGCCGGGACGATCCACCTCGATCCGGGCGCCTACGACGCGGCCGTCCTCCTGCCGGAGGGCGGAAGCCTCGACTTCATCGAGCTCGCTCCGCCGTGCGTCGAGCCGATCGAGCCTGTCGGCGGCTGGAAGTCGGGCAGCATCACGACCACGGACGACGTGGCGGTCACGGTTCTGCAGGCGCTCGACCTCGAATCGGAGCTCCCGCCGGCCGGCTCGGCCCTCGAGCTCGACGGCGGCGCGCTGCGCGCCGAGTCCGGGCCGCCCGCGCTCGAGGGCACGACGAGCTTCAAGGGCGGCGCCCGCGGCTCGCGCGCGGTCCTGCAGGTCGAGATCCCCGAGGACGGCCTCTACACCATCTCGGTCTTCGGCACACACGTGGGCGGCCAGCGCTGGCTCGCCGACGGGTGCCGCAAGAGCCTGGTCTGCCCGGCGGTCGACGCGACGCCCGGCTGGCGCGTCGTCCTCTCCGGCCGCTTCCAGAAGGGACCGCACGTGTTCGACACCGTCATCGGTCCGAGCACGGTCGTCGAGCGGATCCGCATCGAGCCGAAGAAGGGCGAGCCGGCCGACTTCGTCGGGACGGTCGCCCGCCTGGGCCTCGACCTCGGCCCGGACGGCCCGGTCACGCGGGAGAAGGCCGAGGAGGCGCGACGCTTCCTCGACCGCCGGCACGCGGAGCTCGTGCAGGAGCTCTGCGGCGACATCCTGCAGCCGAACACGCTCGTGGCCGAGCTCGCCGACGCGGGCGGGGCCGACGCCGGCGAGGGTGGCGGCCCGGGCGGCCCGGGCGGAGACGGCGGGGGCGGCGGCAACCCGCCCGTGCCACCGCCGGTCGTCCCGCCCCTGCCGCCGGCCAGCCCCACGCTGCCGACGGCCTTCGCCAGCTCGCGCTAGAAGGGGGCGCCGGCTCCGAATCGAGAGGCGCTGCGTCCGCCCGAGGCCTGCCGGATCACGTCCGGGCGGGTTCTCGGGCTCAGACGTCTCCGGATCGGACGTGGGCGAATCTGCCCTTGAGCGCCAGAAGGGGCCGTTCGAACCACCTGTAGCTCAGGCGAGCCGCCACGACACTGACCAACAGCCCGGCCGAACCGACGATCACGATGAACCACGGTGACGTGGCGTCGATGCCCCGGGCAACTGTCCGGCTGAGGATGGTCAGCACGATGGCGTGCAGTAGGTAGAGTCCATACGTGATGCGGCCAAGACCAGTCGTTCGGGTGAACCAGGACATCTTGACGATCGACGACGCACAGAAGTTCTGCTCGAGCACGATGGCGGCGAACACGAGCGCACCGAGCAGCCGCTGGATGGGCCCGTAGAAAGAGAAGGTCCCCATGCAGGTCCCGAGGACGAGCGCGACCGCTGTGAGGTAGAGCGCTCCCGTCGCCGCCCGGGGAGCTTCCACGACGAAGCGCCTGAGGGCGTCCGAGGCTCGCCACGATTCAGCGGCAAGTCCTCCGATCGCCATGTCGGACATCACGCTGGCCGAGTGAAAATACAGGATCGGGTAGTCTCCGGCGTGCAGGGCTCGGAAGGCCAGCGAGGCCAGGATCAGCACTAGGCACACGGCCCGCAGGTACCTCCGCGGGACTTGGCTGACGACCAGTGGCCAGGTCAGATAGAACTGCTCTTCGATCGCCACCGACCAGGTCACGTTGACTGACATCGCGCCTTCGGAGCCGACCGATTGACGTAGCACGTCGAAGTTGCTGAGGAAGAAGACGTACCAGGCGACATTCCCCGTCCAGAGCGTGGGAGACAGATCGAGCAGCCGCCTCGCCGTCGGGTAGAGGAGGAAGCAGAACACGAGCACCACGTAGTACAGCGGCCAGATGCGCAGGATCCGTCGGATGTAGAAAGAGCGGACATCGAGCCGGCCGCGTTGATCGATCTCGGCGAGCATCAGGTACGTGATCAGGAACCCGCTGAGCACGAAGAAGAATGCGACGCCGACGCCGCCGGCACGAGGAACACCGAATCCGTGCTGGATGTAGACGAGCAGGAACGCTGCGAAGCGGAGGCCGTCGAGGTTCGGAAAGAAGATCCTGTCCGATGGTTGATGGCGGTTGGCCGCGCCGTCTATCGTTGGACCAGGCATACCAGGCCCGTGGTCGAGGGCGCGCTCTCGACACCCCGCGTGTCGCGCACCGAAACGCGCCAGCGGTACGTGCCGAGCCACGGGATGTCGAGCTGATACGGAGGCAGGCCGACCTCCCGGGCGAGGAGGACGTCGTCGGCCTTCAGTGACAGCAGCTCGACGTGGCTGGAGACCGCTCCTTTCGCGCTCCAGCGGAGCTCGACTGGCTGCCCGACGCGAACGTAGCGGACCTCCTGCCCCGGCAGGAGCGCCGTGGGCGCGGCCGGCAGTGGCGACGCGGGCTCCGGGGGGCGGCCGTCCGCCACCGAGGTCCCCTCGCCGGCCTTGATCTCGACGGTGCGGCCCGCCGCGCGGATGCGGAACGCTCCGGCGAGCGCGCTGGCCGCAGTTCGCCCGGCCGAGCGGCGCAGGACGAGGCGACCACCCCCGCGGACTTCTCCCTCGCCCACGCGGATCTTCACGATCTCCCGCCCGGCGCCGGCGAACTCGGCGCGCCCCTGCTCGAGGACTGTCGAGAGGACCGTCGCGCCCGGGATCGTGAGCATCGTCGATGGCCCGAGGGTCACGTTCATCCAGGGGAACTCGACCCGGGCGAGAGCCCCCTCGCCCGTGCGCAGCGTGTCGCCGGTGCGAAGCCGATCCCCGGCCGCGAGGCGCTTCCAGCTCGCCTTCAGGGGTAGCTCGGCCCGATCGACCTCGCGGTCGATCCAGGCAAGCTGGCCGACGACCACCCCGGTCCGCGCAGCCCGCGTCGCCGGCTGGGCCAGGGCGGAACCCGCCGCGACGAGCATCGAGGCGGCGAGTAGGACGCGGCGCACCGAGAGACTCAGACGCGCGCCCTCGCGGGCCGGCTCGGCCGGGGTGTCTCCGGCTTCCTCGCGCTCCCGGCGCCGTCCTTCTGCGGGTAGTAGTAGTACTGGTACGAGCGCGAGTGGACGTCGATGACGTTGAGAACCGCGCCAAGGAGGTACGGCGTCGCCTTGCGCAGCGCCAGCACGCTGCGCTTGACGAGCTTCTTGTCCACCTTCGCGTGCTGGATCACCAGGACCGTGTGGTCGGAGTGCCGGGCGAGCAGGAGCGCGTCCGTGACGGAGGCGAGCGGTGGCGAGTCGATCAGCACCCACTCGAACCGCTCGCGCAGCGACTGAAGCATGGCCGGCAGGTCGCGCCGCGCCAGGAGAGCCGGCGGGTTCGGCGGCAGCGGACCTGCCGTGATGATCGACAGGTTCGGGACCGCGGTGCTGCGCACCACCGACGCGAGCGGCTCCTTCTTCACGAACACGTCCGTGAAGCCCGGCTCGCGCGTGACGCCGAGCCGCTGGTGGAGCTGAGCCCGCCGCAGGTCGCAGTCCACGACGACCGTGCGCTCGCCCGAGCCCGCGAGGAGCCGGGCCAGGTTCACGATCGTGGTCGTCTTGCCCTCCTGGGGCGCCGTGCCGGTGACGAGCACCACCTGCCCGCCGTCGTCGCGCCGGGCGAAGATGAGCGAGGTCCGGAGGTTCTGGTACGCCTCGGTGGCGAGGGAATCACCTTCCTGCTCGTAGCGGGGCACCGCCGCGAGAAGGTCGAGATGCAGGTAGCGCTCGATCTCCTCGTGATCGCGAATCGTGTTTGCCAGGTAGTCGCGGGCGAGGACGGTGCCGAGCCCCGCGAGGAGGCCCAGCGCGAGGCCGATGAGGGCGATCCGCCGCTTCTCCGGGCGGACCGGGCTCGTGGGCGGGACGGCCCGGTCGACGATCGTGACGTTGTTGCTACGGATCGACGCCGCGATGTCCGTTTCCTTGATCTTCTGGAGAAGCACCTCGTAGAGGCTCTTCGCGGAGTCGGCCTCCTTCTTGAGCACGTCGAGCTCGGTCACCTTGCGGCTCTGAGTCGCCGCCTGCGCCTTCTGGGACTCGATCGCGCCGCGCAGCTCCGCCTCTCGCTGGCGCAGCTGCGCGTACTGCGCGTTGAGGCCGTCGAGGATCTGGGCCGCCCGCGCGCGCTTCGCCCGCTGGAGCTGCTCCACCTGCGCCCGGATCTTCTGGACCTCGGGATGGCCTTCCTTGTACTTCTCGCCGAGGCGCCCGAGGTCGACGGAGAGCGTGGCGAGCTGCGTGTTGAACCCGGTCACGCCGGGGTCGGCCGCGACCTGAGGCAGCGCGTCGAGCTCCTCGCCGCGCTGCTGCATGTCGCGCGCCTGCTTGAGCGCCGCCTCGATCGAGATCCTCTGCGCCTGGGCGCTGATGAAGTCCTCGTTGAGCTTCGTGATCGAGGTCGAGACGGCGGACACGCTGCCTTCCGGCACGTAGAGGTCCTGGTTGCGGAGGTTCTGGTAGAAGCGGTCCTGGGCCTCGCGCATGTCCTGCTGGGTCGCCGCGAGGCGCTCCTGCAGCCACTCGTAGGCCTTGCGCGCCGACTCGACGCGGGTCGCGAGCGTCTGTTCGATGTAGACCTCGGCCAGCGCGTTCGCCCACAGGGCGGCCTCGCGCGGGTCGCGATGGGTGACCGTCACGCTGACGAGGCGGCTCTCCGGCACCGGCTCGACGCCGACGTGGTCTATGAAGAGCGACGCGGAGTCGACGGACGACTTGAATGGCTCGCGGTCCGTGAGTTTCAGCTTCGCGACGACCTTCTCGCCGAGACCCTTCGACCGCAACACCTTGAACTGAGTGTTGTAGAAGTCGGTGTTCTGCCAATAGCCGCCCGCGCCCACGAGTGCGTCGGTGACGCTCATGAACGTGGGCGTGGGAGGCTCGATCTGGATCAGGACTCCGGCACGGTACTCGGGCTCCTGGACGAGGGCGACGACGAGGCCGAGGAGGAGCCCGACGACGGCGCAGGCGACGAGAAACGACCGGTGGCGCCAGAGGAGGCCGAGGTAGTAGCGGACGTCGATCTCGCGCTCGGATTGGCCCTGTCCGCTCGCATCGCCGGGTATGGGGACGCTGGACATCAGAACACCCGCCTCGGCACCGACACGACGTCGTTCGGCAGGAGCGCGATGTCCGGCTTCTTCCCGTTGCGCACGTCCTTCAGGCTGACCTCGATGACGGTCACCTTGCCGGACGGCGCGTCGGTGCGGCGCACCTTGACGTTGCCCGAGCCGAAGCGCGTCGGGCCCCCAGCGAGCGAGATCGCGCCGATGACGGTGAGGTCCGACTCGATCGCGTAGCGGCCCGGGCGGTTCACCTCGCCGTCGACGGTGACGAAGTACTTGGGCGAGGCGGTGATGATGTCCCCGCTGCGCAGCGGCAGCTCGAGGTTCACCATGTCCTGCGGCGTCGCCGCGTTCGAGAGGCGGACCTTCAGGGTCCGCGCGCCGCCCTCGAACGTCCCGTCGACACGGGTGATGACGACCTCGCCGGAGGCCGTCGTCTTGAACCCGCCGCTCTCGCTGAGGGCGTCGATGAGCCGAGTCCGGCCGCGGAGGGGCTTGCGGCCGGGGCTGTTCACCTCGCCCACGACCGAGACGAACTGGCTGTGGAACTCCCGGACCTTCACCTCGACCTGGGGCTTGACGAGGTAGTCCTTCTCGAGCAGGTTCGTCACCTTGCGCTGGATCTCGGCCACCGTCAGGCCGGCGACCTGGACCTCCCCGAGGAGCGGCATGGTCACGGCGCCGTTCGTCTGTACCGTCGGCACGCGCGAGGCCTCGTCGTTCCCGATGACGGTGACCTCGAGGATGTCGCCGGGGCCGACCTGGTAGTCGACGGTCCGGTCGCTGGCGGCCGGCCCCTCGGCGGGAACGGCGGTCGTGGCCGGTACGGGCTTCGCCGGCGGCGCGGCCTGCAGCAGGAGGGCGAGCGCGAGCGCGATCATGGCCGCGCCACTCCGGGGCCGAAACTGCCGATGCCCGCCTGAACGGTGAACCCGCTCGTGGTCACGTCGTAGCCCGGGAGGTTGGAGTCGCGCCTCTCGTGCCGGTAGTCGGCGCGCACCCAGGCGCGCCAGCTGATCGCTCTTCCGACCCCCAGGGACCAGCCCCGCACCTGGTCCCGCCGCGGCTCACCGACGCCGACGGCGTCATTCGGATAGCCGTTCCGAAGCCAGTTGACCGAGCCGCGGACCCAGGTCTCGAACGGCGCGGGAACGGTCAGCGCCAGCGTGGCCTGGTTCGTGACGTAGTACGCGTTCTCCTCGAAATAGGAGGGCTCCGAGGAGCGGAGCAGCGAAAGGTCGAGAGTGGAGGAGTGGCCCAGAGTTCTCTTGAGCGTCCCGCCGAGAATCACACCGCGATAGGAGGCGCTCGGCCCGCTCGCCTGAGGGTTCTCCTGCCAGCGGAACCCGGCGGTGAGCGCCGCTTCGAGCA
>WBZP01003266.1_pt1 | contig 17757 bp, 18 predicted proteins | sample 5204301 | NCBI WGS metagenome assembly WBZP01 (sample SAMN12412401, study PRJNA552823) | activated sludge metagenome | isolation source: activated sludge from nitrification reactor of wastewater treatment plant... | place: USA: Pennsylvania | collected 2017 | reverse complement strand
CCGGCTCAGTCCGAGCGCCGCCTGAACCGCTGACAAATGCGTCTGTAGGGAAAGATACTGAACGGAACAAGCGTGCCGCCAGACGGCGGCCAGGGATCATCGGTGTACCCCAAGGGTATTTCCGCTGGGCACACTGCATGCGTTGATGTGAAGCGGGTTGGACCACCGCTTCCGCATCGAGGACCTTTCTCCGAAACACGCGAACGGCAGATGTCTGCTCCAAAGAAGGAGCATGGCGGTGGTCAATGGGAGCCTGGAAATTGAAAAAGGGCACTTCAGAAGAAGTGCCCTTTTTCATGCGTGACTGGCGCGCCCGACACGATTCGAACGTGCGACTTCCACCTTCGGAGGGTGGCACTCTATCCATCTGAGCTACGGGCGCGGAGAGGGTGCGAAGCATAGCCGTTTTGTCGTTCGGCGTCCATGGCGCCTTCGTCCTGTCGCGATGGCCGGCCTGCAAGGCGCATGGATTGGCGCTCTACAGCGCTATATGTCGTGCAGCCGTCTATTGACGGCCTTCCTCGCGGTATCTATGCCAGAATCCCCTATCCATGCGGCCTCCGGCCCCGTGCCGTTTCAAGCTGCTGGCAGAGGCGTTCGGCGCCGTCGAGCAGGCGCGGGGTGTGGCGCTGAATCAAATCCGGATGGATGAAGAAGAGATTGTCGCGCGCGACGGCGGTGATCGACGTCCAGCGCTTCCAGTCGTCCAGCCACTCGGGGCGGGATGCGTCCATGCCGCTGGCAACAATGGCTTCGGGGTTGGCGGCGATGACCGCTTCGATGGTCACCGTCGGCGCCAGCGTTTCCACTGCTTCGAAAACGTTTTCGCCGCCGCATAGGCGGATGACGCTGGAGATGATCTGCTTGCCGCCCACGGTCATCAGGGGTTGTTTCCAGATCTGGTAGAAGGTACGCACCTGGGGCCGGCTGCTGTAGCGCTGTTGCAGCCCGGCGAAGCGTTCGCGAAAGCGCTTGGCGGCGGCATTGCCGATTTCGCTGCTGCCCGCCAGCACGCCGAAGCGCTCGATCTCGGCGGGCACATCTTCGATGCGCTCGACTTGCGAAACATAGACCGGGAAGCCGAGCGCCCGCAGCTTGTCGAGACTCGCCGGCACATTGCCGCTGCGCCAGCCGATGACCAGATCGGGCTTCAAGGCGAGCACCGTTTCAAGGTCGAAACTGGCGTAACTGCCGACGCGCTTGATCGTTTTCGCCGCTTCCGGGTAGTTGCTGAATTCAACTGTGCCGATCAGCTTTTCACCCCCGCCGGCGGCAAACAGGGTTTCGACCAGATGCGGCGCCAGGGTGACGATGCGCTGGGCCGGCCTGGCAAGACGGACGAGCGCTCCCGTGTCGTCGCGCACGACGACGTCGGCATAGGACAAGCTGCAAGCCGCGCACAGTGCAACTGCTCGCGCAAGGGTCAACGCGACTTTCAACTTTGATGGCCCCATTCGTCGATGGCCGTGATCAAGCGTTGCCATTGCGTTGCGGTGCCGGGCAAACCGAAACGCAGCAGGCTGTGCTGGGTGAAACGGCGCGTCAAGATGGCGCGTTGGGCGAAGTGTTCGTAAAGCGCGTCAAGCCCATGGTCATTCGCCGCCGCTGTTCCTGCGGCCATATTCAGGGTGCAGAACAATGCCGTGCGGCTGACCTCGCCCAAGGGGGCGAGGGCCTCGGCGAGGCGCAGCGAACTTGCCGCCAGATGCTGGCGCGCGCCGGCCTGCCAGGCCGTATCGGCGAGTGCGTGGCGGGCCACCACGCGCGCCGGATGCGCCACCGGCCAGGGCCCAATGGCTTCACGCAACCGATCCAGCTTTTCCGCCGCGCCGAAAATGAAACCGACGCGTGCGCCGGCCAGGCCGAAAAATTTGCCGAGCGAACGCAGCACGATCAGTCTGGGCGCTTGCGCGCTTCCGGCCAGACTGGCCAGGCCAGCGGCCGTGCTCTCCATTTCGGGGTCGGCAAAGGCTTCGTCGACGATCAGCCAGCCGCCGCGACGATCAAGCTGGGCGGCGGCTTCGAGCAATTCGTCGCGCGGCAAAGTCAATGCCGTCGGGTTATTGGGGTTGCACACCAGGACAATCGGCGTAGCGGCAGCCAGCGCACGTTGCAGGTTGGGCAGTCGACGCAAGCGGTGGCCGGCGCGCTGCCAGGCTTGCGGATGCTCTTCGTAGATCGGCGTCTGACAGACCACGGCAACCGGCGCGAAGAGCGTCGGCAGGATCTGGATCGCCGCCTGCGAGCCAGGCAGCACCAGCAGCCGGTCGTTGCCGTAGTACGCCGCGGCGCTTGCCTCCAGCCCGTCGTCGTCTTCCGGCAGGCGTTGCCAGCAGGCGGGGTCGATGGGCGGGATCGGGTAAGGCTGCGGGTTGATGCCGGTCGACAGATCCAGCCAGTCCGCGAGGGGGATGCCGTAACGTTGTGCCGCAGCACGCAGTTTGCCGCCGTGATCAAGCACCGGCCAACCCGCTCAGTAAGTACAGCAACAGCCAGAGGAGCATGCCGCGGCGTAGCAGCGTCAAGGCCCGAGGGATGTCGTCGCGGCCCGCCGGATGGCCTTCGCCAAGGACCGGCCGCACTTCGGTTTGCCCGTGGTAGACCGCCGCACCGCCCAAGGTCAGGCCCAGACTGCCGGCACCGGCCGCCATCACCGGGCCGGCGTTCGGGCTGTCCCACAGCGGCGCCTGCCGCCACCAACAGGCCAGGGCGCGGCGTGCACTGGTGAAACTCCCGCTGCACAGCGCGTAGCTCAGCGCGGTCAACCGGGCGGGCAGGAAATTGAGCCCATCGTCGATGCGCGCCGCTGCCCAGCCAAAGCGCAGGAGGCGCTCGGTCTTGTAGCCCCACATCGCGTCCAGCGTATTGGCCAGTCGGTAGAGCACCGCACCCGCGCCACCAAACAGGACGAACCAGAAGATCGCGCCGAATACGGCGTCATTGCCGTTCTCCAGCGTCGTCTCGACGCAGGCTTTGGCAACGCTGGCTTCATCGAGCGTGCCGGTATCGCGCGAAACGATCCAGCCGACATGCTGCCGCGCCGCCGGCAGGTCGCCCGCCGCCAGATCGGCAGCTACGCGTTCGGCATGTTCGGCGAGGCTGCGCCCGCCCAGCGCAAGATAGAGAAGGATGACCTCGACCACCCAGCCGAAAAGGTCATAGCGCTTGCCATAAAACGCCAGGGCTACCCAAGGCACCACCAGCAACACCCAGGCGAGCAGGCCGTTCGCCCGAGACCACCCGCCGCGATTGAACGCCCGCTCAAGGCCGCTGGCCAGTGCGCCGAAACCGACCAGTGGATGCCAGCGCTTCATCTCGCCAAGCAGCCGATCAAGCACCACGGCGGCGATCGCGGCCAGCGGCAGCCACAAGGTCGCGGGAACGTTGCGGCTGAACAGATCGAGAGATTCAAAAGCAGGCATGGCAAGCTCGGGAAAGCGGAGCGGGGATTTTACGCTGATTACGGTGACAATCCGCAGCCTGAACTGACGCGCTGCGGCGCTATTTCAGCGTCAGCGGCAGCCCCGCCGCGACCATCGTCACCTTGTCGCAAACCTTGGCGACGCGCTGGTTCAGCCGCCCCTGCTCGTCGGCAAACAGGCGCGACACGGCGGCCATGGGGATGATCCCCCAGCCCACTTCATTGGAGACGATGACGATCTTTCCGGGCAATTGCGGCAGGGTGTCGATCAAGGCCTGCACTTCGCGCTCGAGCAAAGGGCAATCGATCGGCTGGCCGGATTCCGCTTGCCTGGCCGCTTCTCCGGCAAACAGCAGATTCGATAGCCACAGCGTCAGGCAATCCACCAGCAAACACACATCGGCGGCGGCATTTTTTTGCAGGGCCGTCGCCAGTTCGAGCGGCGATTCGACCAGCCCCCATGCGCCCGGGCGGCGCGCCCGATGCAGCGCGATCCGTTGCGTCATTTCGCCGTCCAGCGCTTGCGCGGTGGCGACGTAAATCACGCGCAGGCCACTGGCCGCGGCGCGTTTTTCCGCCAGCGTGCTCTTGCCCGAACGGGCGCCACCGATGATCAGCTCTTTCATGCGCCAAGCTTAGCATGAGCGCCCGAGCGTATAATCGGCGCTTTGCCTCAGGCGACCTGGCCATGCCATTTTCTATCCCTCCGCTCGACAGCGCCCTGGATGCAGCGCTGCAGAACAAGATCGACCAGAAGACCAAGCCGCTGGGCTCGCTTGGCCAACTCGAAAAACTGGCTCTGCAACTCGGCCGGATCCAGCAAACGCTGACGCCGAAGCTGGCGCATCCGCATCTCCTGGTTTTTGCCGGCGACCACGGCGCCGCGCGGGCCGGCGTCTCGGCTTTTCCCCAGGACGTGACCTGGCAAATGGTCGAAAACTTTCTCGCCGGCGGCGCGGCAATCAATGTATTCGCCCGGCTGAACGGACTGCAGCTGAAGGTCATCGACGCGGGCGTGGCGCATGACTTCGGCCTTCGCCAGGGCCTGATCGACGCCAGCATGGGCCGTGGAACGCGCAGCTACCTTGACGAGCCGGCGATGAGTTCCGCCGATGTCACTGCCGCTCTGGCCCGGGGCGCCGCCATCGCCTACGCCCTGGCTGACGAAGGATGCAAGGTCGTCGGATTCGGCGACATGGGCATCGGCAACACGGCGTCGGCATCGCTGATCACCCACATACTGACGGGCACGCCGCTCACCGATTGCATCGGGCGGGGAACCGGCCTTGATGACGACGGACTGGCGCGCAAGCGTGCGCTGCTGGCGCAGGCGGTGCGCCGCGCGGCCCTGCCGGATAATGCTGACGTCCTGCAGGTGCTTGGCGAATTCGGGGGCTTCGAGATTGTCATGATGGCCGGCGCGATGCTCGGCGCCGCCGAACGCGGCATGCTGCTGCTGATCGACGGCTTCATCGTCACCGCCGCGCTGCTGGCAGCTTCCCGCCTGGCGCCCGGAATTCGCGATTACTGCATTTATTGCCACCGCTCCGCCGAACCGGGACATCGCGCGCAATTGCACGACCTTCGCGCCGAACCACTGCTCGACCTGGGCCTGCGTCTGGGCGAAGGCACCGGCGCGGCGCTGGCCTGGCCGCTGGTGCAGGCGGCAGCCGCCTTCCTGAATGAAATGGCGAGCTTCGAATCGGCGGGTGTAAGCGAAAAGAGTTAGCCCTGGAACTTGAAGATTTCGCTCATGGCCCTCAGGAACGAACTCGAATACTTCTTTGGCGCAGTCCGTTTCTTCACACGCCTGCCCGTTCCTGCCTGGGTCGGCCACAGCAGTGACGCACTGGAGCGTTCGTCGCGTTACTTTCCGGCGATCGGCCTGATCGTCGGCAGCGTTGCCGCGCTGGTCCTTACCCTGGGCGACCTGATCTGGCCTAAAACACTGGCTGTCCTGGCTTCGATGGCCAGTACGCTATACGTCACCGGCGCTTTTCACGAAGATGGCTGGAGCGACATGGTCGACGGGTTCGGCGGCGGCTGGGAAAAGCCGCAAATCCTGGCCATCATGAAGGACTCGCGAATCGGAAGTTTTGGCGCAGTGGCGCTGATCGTCCTGCTGCTCGCCAAGTTCTGCGCGCAGTTGGAGATCGACGTGGCCTTGCTTCCGCTCAGCCTGATCGCCGGGCATTCGCTCTCCCGACTGTGCGCAGTATCGCTGCTCGGCACGCTTGACTATGTGCGCGACGAAGGCAAGTCGAAGCCGCTGGCCACGCGCATCGGACGCGGCGAACTGGCTTTCGCTGCGTTGACCGCGCTGCTGCCGCTGCTCCTGCTGCCGCCACCGCAGGTACTCGTCGGCGTCGCTTTCGCCGTGCTCGCCACGCTGTGGCTGGCGCGCATGTTCAAGCGGCGTATCGGCGGCTATACCGGCGACTGTCTCGGCGCCACGCAGCAGTTATCTGAAGTCGCTTTCTACTTCGGCTTGCTGTGCAAGTTTTCCTGATCCGTCATACGCGCCCGCTGGTCGACGCCGGCATCTGTTATGGCCAACTGGACATTCCGGCCGAAGACCCGCGGCCCGTCGCGACGCGTCTGAAGCCCTTGCTGCCAACCGGCACGACGGTCTTCTCCAGCCCGTTGCAGCGCGCCCGGCAACTGGCCGAAGCGCTCGACCCGGAAGCGCTGTTCGACGAACGGCTGCGCGAAATCGACTTCGGCGAATGGGAAGGCCAGCCCTGGAACGCGCTTGACCGCCGTGCGCTCGACGCGTGGGCCGCCGATATTCTGCATTACGTTCCGCCCGGCGGTGAATCGGTCGCCGGACTGCAACGCCGGGCCATCGATTTTTCTGCCACGCTGCGTGGTTCGCCCGTCGCGCTGGTCACCCATGCCGGGGTCATTCGCGCCCTGCTCGGCCACTGGCGTCAGCTTCCCGTTGACCAGTGGACGACTTTGCAGATCGACTTTGGCAGCATGCTGGAAATCGAGATAGAACAGTGAACCCGCGAGCCATGACACTACCCCTGCCCGACGCCGACGCGCTGGCGTACAGCGAGGCACTGAAGCGCCGTATCGCGTATGAGATCGAATCCAGTGCCGGCTGGATCGATTTTGCGCGCTTCATGCAACTTGCCCTCTACGAGCCGGGAATGGGTTACTACTCGGGGGGCGCGCGCAAATTCGGCGCTGCCGGGGATTTCGTCACCGCGCCGGAAATCTCCGCGGCCTTCAGCCAGACGATCGGCGCTCAGGCCGAGCAGATTTTCGCACTCAGCGCGCCGCAGCTCATCGAGGTCGGTGCCGGCTCGGGGCGGCTGGCCGCCGACCTTCTGCTCGAACTCGAACGGCGCAGATCCCTTCCCGAGCGCTATGCCATTCTTGAGCTTTCAGGCGAGCTGCGCGAGCGCCAACGCCGGACGATCGGCCACAGCGCAGCGCATCTGCTAGCCCGCGTCGACTGGCTCGACCGTTTGCCGGAACGCTTTGACGGTCTGCTTCTGGCCAACGAACTGCTCGACGCCATGCCGGTGCATCTGGTGCTGTGGGGCCGTGGGGATGATGATCAAACGATTCTTGAACGCGGCGTAGCCTGGGAAAACAAGGCGTTGGTCTGGCGTGACCGCCCCGCCGGGAGCCGCTTGCTCGACCGCGCGCAGGCGCTGGCTGCGGAGTGCCAACCACCGCCCGGCTACTTGAGCGAGATCGGTCTGGCGGCGACGGACTGGACGGCGGCGTGGGCCGGGATTCTCGGCAAGGGCGCCCTGCTGCTCATCGACTATGGTTTCCCCCGCCACGAGTATTACCATCCGCAGCGCGACAGCGGCACGCTGATGTGCCACTACCGGCATCATGCACACGGCGATCCCTTCTTTCTCCCTGGTCTGCAGGACATTACCGCGCATGTCGATTTCACGGCGATTGTCGAATCGGGCGTAGGGGCAGGGCTGGATCTTCTCGGTTACACGACGCAGGCGGCATTTCTGCTCAACTGCGGGCTGACCGAGGTGCTGGCGCGAATACCGGTCGAAGACCACCGGCGCTATCTGCCGCAGGCACAAGCCGCGAACAAACTGATTTCACCCGCCGAGATGGGCGATTTGTTCAAGGTCCTTGCGTTCGGCCGGGGTATCGACACGACGCTGATCGGCTTTGCCCAAGGCGACCGCAGCGTAAGCTTGTGAATTCTGAAGGGTCAAGCCCCGGCAGGCGTCGCACCGGGACCTGAAGGTGGCGACCTCAATTTATTCAGGATGGCTTGGCGACGACGCCACAACGTCATCGCGTCCGGCGTCGGCCCTGGGCAGCGCGGTCCAAGCGGCATAGAGAACCTCGTCGCCGTAGGCGTCGTTATTGTGATTGCACGCTTCATCCAGGATTTTTCCCGTGTTCATTTCCATGACGATCGTCATTTGAACAAGCTCCGGTCGATTGATTGGACAGATAGTAAATTAACGGTCATACCCGAAAAGGGTTGAATGCCGCGCACCGATTTTTTCGTAAATTGGCACGCCCGCAGGCTCATGGGGTCGACGTCTGTGGCGCCGTGCCTTCCCGAGCCCGGATCATTCTGCCAAATTCAATGCTCTTTTGATAGCCGCCACCCGCGCTTCGTGCAGGCGCCCGGCAATCTGTGTGGCATCGCTGCAACTGTGGGCGATGGGCGCGGCGTCGATGGCGCGAATCGCCCCCAAAGCGATCAGGAACAATTCCGGCGCGGGGATCGGTTTGTCTTCCCAGCCCAGGCGGCCATGAAAATCACTGGCGCACGCTTCAAGCAGCTTTACGAAGCGTTGCGGACGCCGCAGCGCATCGGCGTCTTCCAGAATTCTGGCGAGGGTTGCTGCGCGCATTTCGGGGCCACGCCGTATGTCACCGTGGTAGCGCGCCACCAGGAGCGCCAGATCGCGACAATCGGCCGGCGTCTTCAGGTAAGCGCACACTTTCTCGACCATCGTTACGCTGCGGGCTTCATGCCCCACGTGACGGGGCAGTTCGGAAGCTGGCGTCAGGCCTTTGCCGAGATCGTGCAAGAGCACGGCAAAACGAACCGGCAGGTCATAACCTTGCCCTGCGGCGTAGTCGAGCGCCATCATGACATGTACGCCGGTGTCGATTTCGGGATGAAACTCGGCACGTTGCGGCACGCCGAACAAACGATCGAGTTCGGGTAACAGGCGTGCCAGCGCACCGCAGCTGCGCAGCACATCGATCATTCGGGACGGCTTGGCCTCCATCAATCCTTTGGCCAGTTCCTGCCAGACGCGCTCGGCAACCAGATGATCCGCCTCGCCGTTGTCGACCATACGGCGCATCAGTTCGGTAGTTTCGGGCGCGATGGAAAAATCGGTAAAGCGCGCCGCAAAGCGGGCGACGCGCAACAGGCGCACCGGATCCTCGGCAAACGCCGGACCGACATGGCGCAATATTCGCGCCTCGAGGTCGGCAACACCGTGAAACGGATCGATCAACGCGCCGTCGTCGGATTGCGCGATGGCATTGATGGTCAGGTCTCGACGCGCCAGATCTTCTTCCAGACTGACTTCGGGCGCAGCGTGAAAGGAGAAGCCGTGATAGCCGTGACCGGTCTTGCGTTCGGTGCGGGCCAGTGCGTACTCTTCATGCGTTTGCGGGTGCAAAAAGACCGGAAAGTCCTTGCCGACCGGCTTGAAGCCGCGTTGCCGCATCTCGTCGGGCGAGGCGCCGACGACCACATAATCACGATCCTGCACGGGAAGGCCAAGCAACTTGTCGCGTACTGCGCCTCCAACCGTGAAGATTTGCATGGCGACGGGAGAGCGGCCCCCTATTCCTTCTCGGCCAGCGCGCCGGCCCGCCATTCCTGCATGGCCGGCAGCGCGTACATGGTGTCCGCCCACGCACGCGATTGCGCAGGAAGGTGCACCGCATAGGTCAGGAAACGCCAGACAACTGGTGCAAACATCGCGTCGGCAATGGAGAACCTGCCGAAAAGAAAGGGGCCCAGATGCGCGAAACGCGTCCGGCAACCTTCCCAGATGGCCACGATGCGGGCAATATCGGTATCCACCTCGGCAGCGCGTATGTCATACGGATTCGAGGCGTGAATGTTCATCGGCATGTCCCGGCGCATGGCGACGAATCCGGAATGCATTTCGGCGCTGACGGCGCGTGCTTCTGCACGCATTTTTCGCTCGGACGGCCACAAGGAGGGGGAAATTTCGGCGAGGTATTCGCCGATCGCCAGAGAATCCCAGACGACGGTTTCACCGTCGACCAGGCAGGGCACGCTGCCGCTGGGCGAATACTTCAAGATTTCGGCCTTCGCCCCAACGCCGCTGAGGTGAATCCGTACCTCTTCGAAAGGCAGCTCGGTCTGCTTCAAGATCAACCAGGGTCGGAGACTCCAGGAGGAGTAATTTCGGTCACCGATGACCAGCTTCAGCATGACGGGATCTCCTAGCGTGTTTAGCGGCCGGCGCGACAACGGTATTGATCGAAGCGCATTTTTGGCCTGACCGAAGAAAGATAGCCCGGCGCCACCGCTTCAAGCGATTGGGGTTGCCAACCCGGATAATTTTGGCTTCCGCCGGTGACATTGTCCTGTTTCATCGAACGCAGATTATCCGGCGACATCGGTGGATTGGGCAGCAGGCTCATCAATCTGGCCAGCGGATAGGCCAGCGCATCGGGCAGATCGAGCACCCGGCGGCGACAACCGATCAGCGCGCTGGTGTAGTCGACAAGCTGGCGCAGGGTATAGACTTTTGGGCCGCACAAGTCGTACGTCTGCCCAAAAGTGGACCGATCCGTCAGGCATCCGGCGAAAGCGTCGGCCACGTCGCCGATATACACAGGCTGAAAGCGGGCCGAACCACCGGCCAGCGGCAGGACGGGGAGGAGCCTGAGCAAGGTGGCGAAGGTATTCAGAAACGAATCGCCCTGACCAAAGATGACCGAGGGCCGAAAGACGGTCACATCGACGCCGCCAGACGACGCGCCGACCGGGCCCATGGCCGCACGAACGACCGCTTCTCCGGCACCTTTCGAGCGCAGGTAAGCCGAAGGCGCATCGACCGCGGCGCCGAGCGCGCTCATATGCACCAGTCGGTTCACCCCGGCCTGCTTCATGGCGGCCAGAATCTTCTTCGGCAACTCGACGTGCGCGGCGGCAAAGCGTTTGCCGTAAGGCTGGCTGGAATCCCCATCGTGCAGTATGCCAACCAGGTTGATGACCGCATCGACGTCTTCCATCAAGGACACCAAAACTTGCGAGTCGTTAACGTCGGCCTCGACCATATAAACCGTCGGCAGCAATATGAGCTGTTTGGTATTGTCGCGACGACGCGACGGTATGGTGACGCGTATGCCTCGTTCGGAAAGCCGGTTGGCGATCCAGCCGCCAACAAATCCGCTACCGCCAATCAACAGCACCTTCTTGAGTTCCATAACGCCCTGACGATGTAATAAGTAGTAAAGGGCGGATTTTACGGCAATTCTTCGGCCTTTGGATCAACTGTCGAACGCGGCCCGATAACGCCGAGCCGGCCCTTGATCGACTGGGGTTTGCCGTCAAACAGCGCCGAATAATAAACCGAGTTGCTCATCACCTTCTTGACGTAATCGCGCGTTTCGTTGAATGGAATGGTCTCGGCGTAGATGGCGCCCTCCAGTGGCTGGTCGGAACGCCACTTCCGGGCACGGCCGGGGCCGGCATTGTAGGCCGCCGACGCCAGCACCGGATGATTGTCGAGACTCTCCATGACCAGTCGCATGTAGGTAGTGCCAAGCAACAGGTTGGTCGCCGTATCATTCACCTGTCCCTGGTGAAAGTCCTTGAGGCCGATCTTCCGGGCTACCCACTTGGCCGTGGCCGGCATCAGTTGCATCAGCCCGGATGCGCCGGCCGTCGATTTTGCATTGGTCACGAAACGACTCTCCTGGCGCATCAAGCCATAGACCCAGGCATCGTCCAGCGATTGGCCGATCGCTGCCGTGCGTACCTGATCGCTGTACGGAGACAGGTAACGCAGCGAGTAATCGTGTTCGGTCTTTGTCCGGTCGGCCGCCGCAATGGCACGGTCAAATATGCCGGCGTGCTCGGCGATCTCGGAGGCGGCAAGCAGTTCGCGATCGCTCATGCCACGCAGCGTCCAGTTCCATTCCTTGACACCCTCGCTGCGCAAATTGACGCGATATAGCGCAAGTGCGCGCCGCACGCCGGCGTTGGCCGCCACCCGCGCCTTTTCCTCGGTGGTCAGTGATGCCGCCTTGGGCGGCGTCATGATCGGGTGCCCCAACTCATCGTCCGCCAGATTGCCGTAGAAGTTCGGCTGCCCGGCAATCCTGGAAAACAAGGCATTGGCCTCCTCGATGCGCCCACCGGCACGGTAGGCGCGCCCCAACCAATAGACCCAGGCCGGTTGTTCGGCGAGTGCGGGCGGCATTTTTTCGATCGCCGTTCGCACCATTCCCCAGTCCAGCGCACGCAGTGCGGCGCGCACCTTCCATTGCGCCACTTCGTCGGACAGCACGGCAGCGTCGCCTTTGCGATACCACGGCAGTGCTTCGCTCATGTGCCGTTGTGCGGCCTGCCATCCAATCTGGCTCCACGCCCATGCGCTCTCGCTGCCCTGTAGCTGGCGCTCGATCTTGATCAATTGTTCCGAGGCCATGCGCGGGTCGTTTCGTGCGATGCGGCTGATCGCCAGCACGGCCAGTTCACGGTTGATCCGGCTGCCGGCCAGAGATGCCGATGGCAATTTTACCAACCACGGCAGTGGCGTATCGCAGACCGCCGTCGCCACCCGCGCGTCGGGCGTCTGGCTCGGCGGCAGATAGTTCATGCTGTAGCGGGCGGCAGACAGCTTGTTTGCTTCGAATTGTCGTCGAACTCGCGCCCAGACCGCATCGGCCAGCACGCGCTTTTCCAGAATGAGCGCCTCCAGAACCGGGTAGCACGATGCTGGAGGCTCGATCAGATTCAGCCACAGCGGCAGGGCATCGTCGAGCACGCTCGCGTCGCCGCGCGCCATGCGACTCTGCAAGGCATAACAGGAAAGCTCCTGATCGGGCTGGGCCAGCGCCGGATATTCGGCGTCGAACTCCCTCCACTGGTTCTTCATGCCCAGGAGCTTCAACCAGTCGGCTCGCAATTTTTCGGCAAGATAGCTTTTTTCGTAGCGCGCGAGGAAAGCCTTGATCACCGCCGGATCGGCGCTGCTCAGATCGAGCAGGATGCGCCAGTAGTCGACATAGGCCTCGAGATCATGGTCTTTCAACTCAGGAGCGATGCGCTCGAGTTTGGCGCGATCGCCAACTTTGACCGCATCGCGTGCTGCCAGAAACCGGTCATCGGCGTCGACGCCGGCAGCAGCCACGGTTGACATCAGCAGGGCAATGACGAGGAGAAAAGCAGTTGGACTGAACTTCATGATAAGCTGGATTTCCCCCGTAAACACTGATGTTCAGCATAGCACACGAGTTGCCGATTGACGCCAGAAACTCACTCCGATTTTATCGCCGACTCGAGCGATGTCTACCGTGCTGCGCTTCGCAAACGCAGCATCGAACGTCGCCTGGCGCTCTCGGAGGAAGTGTGCGCGCAACTCTCGAAACGGGTCTGCGCGTATCTTAACGACCGCTTTCCCCAACTCGCAGGGCTACGCGTCGGTTTCTGCTGGCCGGTTAAAAACGAACCTGACCTGCGGCCGCTGGTTGAATCCTGGATTGCCGCCGGCCAAGATGGATTCACGGCATTGCTGCCGGTTGTCCTTGAAGACGGTGTGAGTCTGGCGTTTCGCGCGTGGGCGCCGGGCTGCCGGCTGATTGCCGATCGCTACGGCATACCGACGCCAGACGATGGGGAATTCCAGATCCCCGAAGCGCTGTTGCTCCCGGTCAACGCCTTCGATGCCGAAGGCTACCGGATCGGTTATGGCGGCGGATTTTTTGATCGCACACTGGCATCGCTCAAACCCAAACCGTTGAGCATCGGCGTTGGCTTCGAACTGTCGCGCGTAGCCTCGATCCATCCTCGGCCACACGATGTCCGCCTCGACGCCATGGTCAGCGAAGCCGGCGTATTCTGGCACGCTTGACCGCACACCCGCGCACCCCGTCGCTGCACCGACGAACCTTCCTGGACGACACGCCACCCCGCCCAGGGTTCCAGGTTCACTCCTGCAGCGGCTTAGCGCACATGGTGCGACCCATGCTGTGCGATGCGCCCTTCGGCGCTCCATGAAGAGGTGCGCGCCGAGGGTTCGATCTTGAGAATGCGATGGGGTGCGCCATCCATGACAACGAAAACCGCGGCGGCGATGGCGGCGATATTGTCCTGCGCTTCGGTGTCGACGTGATGTTTCTGTACAACTTTGCTGCCTTGCGCTGCTTTCGTGTCGTGAGCTGTTCTAGCCGGTGGGGCCGCTTTGACAAACTGGGCCAGGCGATTGAGCATTGGAAAAAATGACAGGACAATACCAATGCCGCTGATGATCAAGAAGCTGAGAAAGAAGTCGATAACGCTCACGATCAGAGCGCCTTGGACGGTATCCGGAACTATCGTAGGCATGGTTGGTTCGTCTCAAAATGATTGCCGGCTTTCGGCATGTGATGTGCACACTGGCAGGCCATTCTCAGTTGACTCCAAGCAAGGCCAAGAGAATGCCGCCCGAGATGGCCGTTCCAAATACGCCGGCGAGATTGGGGCCCATGGCGTGGTAGATCAGCAGGTTCTTTGGATTTTCCTGGAATGCGACGATGTGCGAGACTCGCGCGGCGATGGGAACGGATGCGATACCGGCCGACCCGATCAGTGGGTTGATCTTGGTCTTCAGAAACAGATTCATGATCTTTGCCGTCACCACGCCTGACGCGGTACCGAAGAGGAAAGCCAACAATCCAAGCACAACGATTTCAAGGGTCTGGAATGTCAGAAATTTCTCTGCGGCCATGGTCGAACCGATGGCGACGGTCAAGATGATGATGATAACGTTCATCAACCCCCCTGCCGCTGTCTTGGACAGCCGGTCGGTGACCCCGACTTCTTTGAGCAGGTTGCCCAGCATCAGCATGGTGATCAGCGGGGCTACCGGCGGGAAGAACAGATTTACGACGATTGCGATGACCACGGGAAAGGCAATCTTTTCCAGTTTCGTCACCTTGCGCAATTCGGCCATGCCAATCTGGCGTTCCGCTTTGGTCGTCAGCAAACGCATCACCGGCGGCTGAATCATGGGCATTAACGCCATGTAAGAGTATGCCGCCACGGAAATCGGCCCGAGCAAATGCGGCGCCAGTTTGACGGCGACAAATATGGCCATGGGGCCATCGGCGCCACCGATGATGCCGATCGCTCCCGCCTCGCTGAGGGTGAAGCCGAGCATCTTGGCCAGGATCAAGGCCACAAAGATTCCCAGATGGGCTCCGGCGCCCAGAATCACCAGCCGTGGGTTGGCAATCATCGGCCCGAAATTGGTCATCGCACCGACGCCCAGAAAGATGAGCGGCGGGATGATGAGTTTCTCCACACCCATGTAGGCGTAGTGAAACAGGCCGCCGTCCTTGACGGCATAAAGCAGCGCCGAAACGGCCGGCCCGCCGGGAACGTCCGGGGGGCCCGGCACGTTGGCCACGATACAGGAAAACCCGATTCCGACGAGCAACAGGGGCTCGTAGTGCTTGGCGATCGCCAGGTAGATCATGATGACGCCAACGAGAATCATCAGCAGATTGCCGAAGGAAAAGTTGACAGCTCCTGTTTGGTCAAGGAGCGCCTGTAAAAACGTGAATATGAGGTCCAGCAAGTTTCACCTTCCTTTGTTGAAGCGTGCTTGATCGACAGGCATTCGAAATGTGTATGTCATAGATGGAGCGTTTTGGCCGTTCAACTACATGAACGGTGCCGGAGCTTATTTGACCTGACACCGGAAGGCACTAGGGTTGCCCCTAGTTTTACCGTGCTGGCCATACCGACATGTTAGAGTTGTTTTATTTTTTGAACGCTATCTTGATGACAAAGACATTGCGGAGCGCAGCCCTGCCGTGCTCAGCGCACATTCAATGGTGTGTGCGCTAATGCAGGACTCATCATCTCTTTCCTTGCAGCGCTTGCCAGACATGGTCCGCCGCATCACCAATAGCCGAATATCCGCGTTGGCGCTGGGGCTGGTGTTGTCGGTGCTGGTCGCTGCGCTCGATTACTCAACCGGATACGAGTTGCGCTTTGCCATCCTCCAGCTCGTTCCGATTGCCCTCGCAACGTGGACCGCTGGCTTGATCGCAGGCATTCTGATTGTCTCGGTATCCAGCGTGTTCTGGTTAGTGAGCTTTGGCTCGACGCATCCCTATTCCGGTGATTTCTTCTTCTACTGGGAAGGCGTGGCGATGGTGACCGTATACATCGCTTTTGTTTTGTTGCTAACCCGCTTGCGGCAAGCTTTGACCCGGTCGGACGAGCGATTTGTGCGCGTTCTTGAAGAGTTGCACGCTGCGGTTTATGTCGCTGATCAGGATAGCGGCGAGATGCTATATGCCAATCGCAGTCTGGCCCGCTTGATCGATGCCGACCCTTATTCCCAATCCACGGCCAAACTGGCTGCCCGCTTTGGTTTCGGCAACGCACCCTTGGCGAAACGGGATGACGAACACAGTCAATCGATGCAATCGGGGTTCATCTCGCACGAAGCGCGTGATCCGACCAATGGCCGTTGGTACCTGGTTCAGGTCGGACCGATACCTTGGAAATCAGGCCGTTCCGTCAGCGTCCAGGTCATTACCGATATTTCCGAACAGAAGCGCGCCCAGGCATTGAAACGGCAACATCAGGACATGTTGCACCAGACGGCCCGTATCGCGGCGCTGGCAGAGATCGCCTCCTCTCTGGCCCATGAAGTCAACCAGCCACTGACGGCCATCGTAAGCTATAACGATGCCTGCCTGCGCTTGTTGAATAATCCTGGCTGTGAAAAGAGTGAAGTCATCACCGCATTGCAGCGCTGCCGTGAACAGGCTCTGAGAGCCGGCAGAATCATCAGTCGGGTACGCGAGTTTATCCGCAGCAAGCGGCCAAACCCAACCCGTTGCCATATCAATTCGCTGGTCCGGGAATCGATCGAGCTTCTTGAAGCACAACTTGAGGACAAGGACATTTGCGTTGAAATGTCCTTGTCAGAACACCTGCCCTCAATCCATGCCGACCAGACGCTGCTGGTGCAGGTCATTGTAAACCTTGTACAGAACGCCATCGATGCCACGGAAAAATCGGCACCGTCCGATCGAAAACTCACCTTGATGAGCGGCAATACGGACAATGGCGAAATCGTAGTATCTGTTTCCGATCGGGGCGCAGGAATTCCGGAAACGATTGGCGACCAGCTCTATACACCCCTGTTTACCACCAAATCGCAGGGCCTGGGTTTGGGCTTGTCTATTTGCCGTTCCGTTGTGGAAGCACACGGCGGACGCATATGGCATGAGGCCAATTCGGAGTGTGGCTGCACTTTCCATATCACCCTACCGCCGGAGGTCGTTTGACAGCTTGGGACAACGACAGGCATACGGTCTTTGTTGTGGATGACGACGAAGCCGTTTGCGATGCTCTCGGAATGTTGCTGCGTGCTGCCGGGCTGCGGGTCGAGACCTTCTGCTCGGCCTCTTTATTCCTCAAGGCCTACCGACCGGGCTCGAGTGCTTGCCTGATCCTGGATATTCGCATGCCCGGCATGAGCGGACTGGATCTGCAAGACGAATTGTACAAGCGCAGAATTTCGATACCGATCATTTTTCTTACCGGGCATGGCGATGTGCCCATGGCAGTACGCGCATTGAAAAAAGGCGCCTTTGACTTCATTGAAAAGCCGCATGAACAAGAGCGGCTGGTATTGGCCGTGCTCAACGCGCTGCGTGCGGACGATGGGCGTAAGGCGCTGTCAGGCCGATATGACGAAAACGCACCGGATCTGGCCTCCCGGCTGGCCACGCTTTCCGAACGTGAGCGTGAAATCTTGGAGCGAATTCTGGAGGGCTGGCAAACACGGCAAATTTCGCAGGAGTTGCACATCAGCGTCAAAACAGTGGAGTTTCACCGCGCTCACATCAGGGAAAAGCTTGGCGTCGCATCGCAAGCCCAATTGTTCAGCCTGTTCATCCCGTCCGAAGGAAGAACTTGAAGCGGATGTTCCCCGAAATCTGACTGATCCTTCTCAGGGCGACTTATGGTTGCGAACAAAGTTCTCCAGTTGATCCGCTGGCATGGGTCGCGCGAACCAGTAGCCCTGTATCTCGTCGCAATGGAACAGTTGAAGCATCTGGGCCAGTTCCTCGGTTTCAACGCCCTCGGCAATCGTTGTCAG
>WBZP01003265.1_pt1 | contig 17761 bp, 23 predicted proteins | sample 5204301 | NCBI WGS metagenome assembly WBZP01 (sample SAMN12412401, study PRJNA552823) | activated sludge metagenome | isolation source: activated sludge from nitrification reactor of wastewater treatment plant... | place: USA: Pennsylvania | collected 2017 | reverse complement strand
TTTTCAGCCTCGTGGCGGATGACGTATGAAACTTCTTGAAAAATCAGCGCTTCGAGCATCGGCAGCAGATCAAGCAAAATCAGCAAGTTATTTTTATCAAACTCCGGTTAACCCCTGAGTTTGATTTAATGCCTCCTATGGATGCTAACCTTTTGATTGTGATTGTCAGAACTGTCCGAAGTATTGACCCGACAGGCTCACGCGCAACCACATTCTTCGTGGCGCGATCCTCGCGACGGCGCTCGCCGGTAGCGCGGTCGCCCGAGCGGCAATCCACGACGACGCCGAGCGCGAACGGGCCTACGGCGCGGCGTCTAAGATCGGCACGTTCAGCGACGCGCTCATGGCCGAAGCGAAGCAGCAGGGCTGGGTCGTCATCAGCATGAAGAACGACTGGAAGCGGATCTTCGCGTTCGAGCCGTGAGCGACGGCGCCCCTTGATGACCATACAATAAACTATTGATAATATATCTAAATAGATATATCGATTGCCATGAACGGGAACGAGGTCATCAAAAAACTGCAAGCCGCTGGTTGGAAACTGGACCGGATCAACGGTAGCCATCACATCCTGATGAAGGGTGGCAAGATGGTCCCGGTCCCCGTTCATGGCAATCGCGACTTCGGCCCTGGCTTGGTGGCATCCATCGCCCGGCAAACCGGCGTCAAACTGAAATAAAGAGGCCGTTATGGACATTCGCTATCCCGCCGTGCTGGAAACTCAAGAGAACGGCGCGCTCCTGGTGCGCTTCGTCGATCTGGACGACACCTTTACGGAAGGCGCAACGCTGGACGAAGCGTTGTTCAACGGCGCCGAAGTGCTGTCGGCCATGCTGGGGTGCCGGCTGGATCACGATCTACCCATTCCCGATCCTTCCCCCGCTGGCGACGGGATGTATTTGATCGCCCCGGACGCCCGAACCCAAGCGGCCTTGCTGATCCGTCGGGCGCGGGGGGATCGGTCGCTGGCGGAGCTGGCCCGCGCGCTGGAAACCTCCTGGCCCTCGGCCCAGCGCTTGGAAAATCCCCGCCACTCCCCGACGCTGCGCCAACTGGAAAAGGCGGCGGCGGCTTTGGGCAAACGCCTGGTGTTGGTGCTGGAGTGATTCGGCGCCCCGGTTTGATTCCCTCGAAAGCGGGGAAATTGAACCGGTGGAATCCCACCCGTTTGGAATCGCCCGCGCCGCGTCCTGCTCCCCCGCTGGCAACGAATTCGGGCCGGACGCCCGGACGAGCCGGTCGGACCCAGTGCCCAATGGACCGAACCGACTTGGGACGCGGTCGCCGGCCGCGTCCCAATACGCCGAAACGATGGGCGGTTCAATTTCCCATCCTTATCGCTGGAACGCCGCTTTCCAGTCGCCCTTTTCAAGAGGAGTGACACCACCATGACCAACGCCCGTTTCAATCATCCGCGCGGGGTGCGCATGTGGCTAGCGGGAGTGGGCCTTCTGGGCCTTTCCGCCTGCGGTACCCTGCAACCGCCCCCCACCGAACAGAGCATTGCCGGTCTGACGCCCGCGGGCACCGTGGCCCTGACCGAGACCGTCGCGGCGGGTATGACGGGGGGAACCGGTTCGCTGACGTTCCAGGGGCGCACCTATCCGTTCAGGGTCGTCGGCACGGTGGTCGGACCCGGTGGCGCTTCGCGGATCCAGGCCGTCGGCGAGGTCTACCGGCTGAACCGTCTGTCCGATTTCGAGGGGACTTATTCGGAGGGAACGGGGCAGGCTGGACTCGCCACGTCGGGTAAGGCGGAATTGTGGATGCGGAACCAGGCGGGCGTGATCATGCACCTGACCGGCACCAGCGAGGGCGTCGTGCTCTCGCTCGGGCGCGATGAGGTCCTGGTCCAACTGGCGAACTGAACCCACGCCACCGAACGGAACCGGCGGGTCTCGACCCCTTCGAGACGACGCGGGCCTGCCCGGGCTAACCGACGAGTACTCTTGCATGTCCAGCGCGGTTGGAGGCGCTCTATCATCAGTAACTATTTGTCTTTAAAAGATTAATTCCCATATAGGCTCTGAAACCATCTGGGCGCTTTACGGGCGCACCTCACCCACCGTCAGCCGGCCCAGTGCATCGCCGGCCACCCGGTAGCGTGGTGCATCCGGAGAACGGTCGTCGGCGAAGCCGAACACGGCGACGAATTCGGTGGTTTCGCCGCTGGCCAGCAATACCACCTGCGGCAGCTTGCCGGTGGTTTTCAGATCGGCCGGCCGCCCCTCGATCCACAGGCCAAGGGCGATGTCCTCGGGCAACGCATGCCGGATCAGGGTATCAGCGGTGGCGGGGGGCCGCCATTCACCTTTCTCGCCCAGGCTCAGAATCGCGTAGCCGGCGCGGCCGAACTGGATGCCACGCAGTTCGCCGCTCAGGATCGCTTCCTGCTGGTGCAGTTCCACCAGCGCCGCCAGCCGCCGCGCCTCCTCGGCCAGGCGCTCGCGCGGGCCGCCGCCGACCGACAGCAGGGCGAAGCTGGTGATGATGCCGATCAGCACCAGCACCACCATGATTTCCAGCAGGGTGAAACCGCGCGGCGGCGTGGTCATTTCAATAGGCCATGCCTGAGTGCTTGAGTGCCTCGGCGCCTGCCCTATTCATCCAGATTCCAGTTGCCGAGGTCAGCGTCCACGCCTTCGCCGCCCGGTTGGCCGTCGGCGCCCAGCGAGTAGATGTCGATGTCGCCGTGTTGGCCGGGGCTGAGGTACTGATACGGCTTGCCCCAGGGATCCTTGGGCAGCTTGTCCAGATAGCCGCCTTCCTGCCAGTGCGGCGCTTCGGCGGGTTTTTGCACCAGCGCCTCCATGCCCTGCTCGGTGGTCGGGTAGCGGAAGTTGTGCAGCCGGTATAAATCCATCTGGTTCTTGATCACCCGAATATCCTGCTTGGCCTTGACCACCCGGGCCTTGTCCGGGTTGTCCATGATGCGCGGCACCACCACGGCGGCCAGAATGCTGAGGATCACCACCACGACCATGACTTCGATCAGGGTGAAGCCGCGCGGGCGTGTGGGCAGCCCATGTCGCGAGGAATGTCTGGATTGGATTCCCCCCCGCGCTTGAGGGGGGGTGGCGCGAAGCGCCGGGGAGCTTGTGAACATGGGAATCTCCAGAATCCGGTTTTAAACGGTGGCTCAGGCGCGGCTCAGCCGGTACAGGGCGATTTCGCCCAGCAGGTTGGGCCACAACTCCGGCCCCAGCCGGGGGCGATGGGCATGGTCGAGGACCGTGCGTTGCAGGATGTCGATGCGCTTGCGCCGGCACAGTTGCTCGAAATCGCGCAGGGTGAACAGGTGGATATTCGGCGTGTCGTACCACTGGTAGGGCAGGGCTTTGCCCACCGGCATCAAGCCTTGCAGAGCGATCTGCATCCGGCAGCGCCAGAAACCGAAGTTGGGAAAGGTCACGATGCCTTGCCGGCCCACTCGCAGCATTTCGTCCAGCAACGCCTCGGTTTGCCGCACGGCTTGCAGGGTCTGGGTCATGATGACGTAGTCGAAGCTGCTGTCGCCAAAGTCGGCCAGCCCCGCTTCCAGGTCGGCGTGGATGACATTCACCCCGGCCTGAATGCATTGGACCATGTTGGCGCTGTCGATTTCCAAACCGTAGCCGCTCACCTGCCGGTGTTCGCGCAGATAGGCCAGCAGTGCGCCGTCGCCGCAGCCCAAATCCAGTACGCGCGCGCCGGGGCGAATCCAGGCGCTGATCAGTTCCAGTTCAGGCCGCATGGGCGTTCACCTCGCGGGCGACCCGCGTCAGATAGCCGCGCAGCACCTCGTGGTACAGCGGGATCGGCATCAGGAAAGCATCGTGACCGTATTCCGAGGGAATTTCGGCATAGCTGACCTCGCGCCCAGCCCGTACCAGCGCCCGGACGATTTCGCGCGACCGGGCCGGCGCGAACCGCCAGTCGCTGGTGAAGGCGATGACCAGGAACCGCGCTTGCGCCCGGTGAAAGGCCGTAGCCAGGTCGTTGTCGAAATCCGCCGCCGGGTCGAAGTAGTCCAGCGTCTTGGTGATCAGTAGATAGGTGTTGGCGTCGAAGCGGTCCACGAAGGCATGGCCCTGATGGCGCAGATAGCTTTCCACCTGAAATTCGGTGTCGAAGTTGAAATTGAAATTCATTCTGCCTTCGCGCAACTCGCGGCCAAACTTGGCGCGCATGCCCTCGTCGGACAGATAGGTGATATGGCCGAGCATCCGGGCCAGCACCAGCCCGCGCCGCGGCACCACCCCGAATTCGTAGTAGTGGCCATGGTGGAAGTCGGGGTCGGACAGGATCGCCTGCCGCGCCACTTCGTTGAAGGCGATGTTCATGGCCGACAGGCGCGGGGCGGCGGCGATGACCAGGGAATGGCGCACCCGTTCGGGGAAGGTAATGGCCCACTGCATGGCCTGCATCCCGCCCAGACTGCCGCCGATGATCGCCGCCCACTGGGTGATGCCCAACCGGTCGGCCAGCCGCGCCTGGCTGCGCACCCAGTCCTTGACGGTGACGATGGGGAAATCCGGGCCATAGGGTTTGCGGTTGTCCGGGTTGATGAAGGTCGGTCCGGTGGAGCCTTTGCAACCGCCCAGATTGTTGCAGCACGCCACGAAGAACTCGCGGGTATCAATCGGCTTGCCGGGACCGATGCAGGTGTCCCACCAGCCGGGTTTGCCCGGATCGTCCTCGTCGTGATAGCCGGCGACGTGATGATCGCCCGACAGCGCGTGGCAGATCAGCACGGCGTTGCTGCGGTCGGCGTTCAGCGTACCGTAGGTTTCGTAAACCATTTCGTATTCCGCCAGCGACCGGCCACAGTCCAGCGCCAGCGGTTCTTCGAAGCAGGCGGTCTGGGGAGTGACCAGACCCACGGAATCCGGGGGAAAAGTATGCGGCATGGGCTCCTAACCGTCGTGGTGATGTCTTTGGGGGATGGGTTAAAACCGGGCGTCAAGTCTAGTCGGGGCCAGGTTTAGCGGCAACCGAACATTGTTCTGAATAACTTACTGCTTTTGCAAATTTTTTAAGATCGCTCGCCTTGCTCCGCGGTTGTAGGAGGGGGATCGGGGCGCGCTTTTTGATCTCGGCGGTGAATTCCGGTTCGTGCCCCACCCCTTGTGGCGGATTCCACCAGTTCTCGCTCGGTTCGCTCGGGGTGAACGCGAGCCGGCGCCGGACGAAGTCTTCAGTGGTCATGGAATGGGCGGGGAACGGCTCAGGATGCAGCCGGCGGTTCGATACCGGGCGGCCACCGCTTCGGCGCGGCGATGCGCCACCGTTTGTCGCGGCCAGTTTCGCCGGCCAGCAGCGTCACCTGGCTTTTCGCCACCCCGAACAGCGTCGCCAGCACTTCCCGCAAATGCGCGTTCGCCTGACCGTCCACCGGCGGGGCGGTGATGCGGACCCGGAACCGGTCCTCCCGCAGTCCCGCCCATTCGTCGCGGCTGGCGCGCGGCTGCGCCCGCACCTGAAGAATCAGGTCGACGCCATCCCAGCGGTAGCCGGTGGTGGCCATGGTTTCAGCGCAAGCCGGTTAACAGGCCGAGAACATCCTGCAACAGCAGACTGACGAAGATCAGCGCCACCACCACCAGCATCGGCGCCAAATCCACGCCGGAAATCGGCGGCAGCACCCGCCGGGCCGGTCGCAGCAGCGGCGCGGTCAACTGAGACAGCACCCGCGCCGCCGGATGACGGGGATCGGGATTGACCCAGCTCAGCACCGCCTGGATGATGATGCCCCACAGGTAGATGTTGATCAGCAGCTTGAGCAGTTCCATCACGGTCAGCAGCAACAGGCCGCCGACGCCGAGAGGGCGGCCGAACAGCAGGGCCACCAACAGCACCTCGATCAGTTGCAGGGCGAAGGCCAGCACCACCGCCGCCAGATCCAAACCCCGGTAGCCCGGCACGATCCGGCGCAGCGGCAGCAGCGGCGGGTTGGTGATGCGGACCAGAAACTGCACCAGCGGGTTATAGAAATCGGCCCGCACCCACTGCAGCAAAAAGCGCAGCATCACCGCCAGGATGTAGAAACCGAATACGGTTTGAATCAGAAAAACCGTCGCGGTCATGGCTGGCCCCCCAGCAGATCGCCCAGTTCCTCGGAGCGGTGGCGGGCGGCTTCCAGCGCCTTGGCGACTAGGTCGTCCAGGCCGTTGGCCAGCAGTTCCGGCGCTTCCAGGATCGCCAGCGAGGCGTTCAGCGACCTGGCGATCAGCACATCGAGCTGCTCGTCCTGGAACACGCTGATCGCCCGCTCGGTGGTGCCGCCCGGCGAGGTGACCCGGGCGCGCAGCGCGGCCGCGTTATCGGGGCTTTCCAGCGCCATCTTGGCAGCGCCGAACGCGGTCTGGATGGTCAGCAGCCGCGCGACCTCGGCATCCAGCCCGAGCCGGACACCGATCTTTTCCAGGGTTTCCATCAGCAGGAAAAAATAGGCGGGTCCACTGCCGGACAGGGCGGTGACTGCGTCCAGCAGACCCTCGGCGGCCACCCAGACCACCAGCCCGACGGCCCGCAGGATCGATTCGGCGGTCTGCCGCTGACTGGCGCTCACTTGGGCGTTGGCGAACAGCGCGGTGGCGCCGCTGCCGACCAGGGCCGGGGTGTTGGGCATGGCGCGGACGATGGCGGCCGCGCCGCCCAGCCAACGGCGAAGATCCGGCTCGCGCACGCCGGCGGCGATGGAAATCACCAGCGGTTGGCGCGCGCTGACGGTCTCGGCCAATTCCTTGGCCACCGGGCGCAACACCTGTGGTTTGACCGCCAGCACCACGATCTCGCCCTGGGTGGCGATTTCCCGGTTGTCGGCGCCGGTGTGGATGCCGAAGCGCCCACGCAGGATTGCCCGTTGGCTGGCGTCGGGTTCGGCCACCCACAGGTGTGTGGGATCGCTGCCGCTGGCGATCAAACCGCCGATCAGGCTGCGGGCCATGTTGCCGCCGCCGATAAAGGCAATGGGGGTATCTCTCATCTCCGCCTCGTGGGTTTAAGACTTGGGTGACGTTCGGGCGAAACTGGACGTTGTTGGCGATAGCGCCGGTTTACTCGCGCCGGTTCGCCGGTCAGGGTTTGCCGCCCAGCAGTTCGGTGACCCGTTCGCTGAGATTGGCAAGCTGGTTGTCGTCCTGATAGGCCTGATAGACCTGTTGTTTGCGGTTGGCGTCGAATTGCTGATAGAGCGTGTAGGTGCCCGGCAAATTTTTGCGCAGCGCCTGCTCGAAGGCCGCTGGATCCAGTCCGGCATCCAGCCGGCCGGCCTTGGCGTCAGGCTGGGTGGTCGGCGCCGTCGGGCTGGATTGCGGTTGGCTGGTCATCAGGATTACCGCCTGCCGCTTGGCTTCATCCTCGATTTCGCGCAGGTAGCTGTCGTCCGCGCCGAGCAGGAGCGGAACGGCCAGCAGCAACAGGCCGGGTAACCCGCCGCGCGCGGCGGGAGCAGGCAGGGGACGGGAGGACGACATCGTTAGGTTCTCGGGGCGATACGGTTTGGATAATCGTTACGCTAGCATAGCGTAAAGCCGCGTTCAGAGGCGCGCCCCGAACAGGGCGGTGCCCACGCGTACCAGGGTCGCCCCCTCGGCGATGGCGGCTTCCAGATCGTCGGACATGCCCATCGACAGCGTGTCCAGCGCCAGTCCGGCGGCGATGAGCGGCTCCCGCAGGGACCGCAGCCGGGCGAAGGCATGGCGTTGCGCGGTGAAATCCGCCGCCGGCGCGGGAATCGCCATCAGGCCGCGCAGCCGCAATCCCGGCAGCGCGGCGACCGCGGCGGCGACCGCGCCCACGTCCGCCGGGTCCAGGCCGTGCTTGCTGGCTTCCCGGTCGATGTTGACCTGCAAGCAGACGTTCAGGGGCGGCAGGGGTTCGGGCCGTTGCGCGCTTAACCGCTCGGCGATTTTCAGCCGGTCCAGGCTATGAACCCAGGCGAAACGCGCGGCGATGTCCCGGGTCTTGTTGGCCTGAATCGGGCCGATGAAGTGCCATTCCAGCGCCAGCGCCGCCAGTTCGGCCATTTTGTCCAGCGCTTCCTGGACGTAGTTTTCCCCGAAGCAGGTCTGGCCGGCGGCCGCCATGGCGGCGATGGCGGCCGCCGGCTGGGTCTTGCTGACCGCCAGCAGTCGCACCGCGCCTGGCGGGCGCTGAAAGCGGTGTTCGGCGGCGCGGAGGCGGTCCCGCACCGCTCGGAGGCGGTCGGCGAAGTCGGTGGTCATGCGGGCTGGATTCCCTGAGTGGATAGCGCGGTACGATGCCTTGCGGTAGATATATACTAATTTGAAATCCGATTCAGCGCGCGGCTCGCCAGCGGGCCGTCATTCAACGCCTATGCGGGAGCAATCGCCATGAACCTCGACGAACTGTTGACCTTTTCCGTGCAAAACAAAGCTTCGGACCTGCATCTGTCGGCTGGTTTGCCGCCGATGATCCGGGTGGACGGCGATGTCCGCCGCATCAACGTGCCGGCGCTGGAGCACAAGCAGGTCCACGGCCTGATCTACGACATCATGAACGACAAGCAGCGCAAGGACTACGACGAATTCCTGGAATGCGACTTCTCGTTCGAGATTCCCAAGCTGGCCCGCTTCCGCGTCAATGCCTTCAATCAGAACCGGGGAGCGGCGGGCGTGTTCCGCACCATTCCCACCACGATCCTGACGCTGGATGATTTGGGGTGTCCGCCGGTGTTCCGGGATCTGATCGATGTCCCGCGCGGGTTGATCCTGGTCACCGGTCCCACTGGCTCGGGCAAGTCCACCACCCTGGCGGCGATGGTCGACCATATCAACAAGAACGAGTATGGCCATATTCTGACCATCGAGGATCCGATTGAATTCGTCCACCAGAGCCAGCGCTGTCTGGTCAACCAACGCGAGGTGCATCGCGATACGCTCGGATTCAACGAGGCGCTGCGCTCGGCGCTGCGCGAGGACCCGGACATCATTCTGGTCGGCGAAATGCGCGACCAGGAAACCATCCGGCTGGCGTTGACCGCCTCCGAGACCGGCCACCTGGTGTTCGGCACGCTGCACACCAGTTCCGCGCCCAAGACCATCGACCGTATCATCGACGTATTCCCGGCCGGCGAAAAGCCGATGGTGCGCTCGATGCTGTCGGAGTCGCTGCGCGCGGTGATCTCGCAGGCGCTGCTGAAGAAAAAGGGCGGCGGCCGGACGGCGGTGCATGAGATCATGGTTGGCGTTCCCGCCATTCGTAACCTGATCCGCGAGGACAAGGTGGCGCAAATGTACTCATCCATTCAGACCGGCTCGGCCTATGGCATGCAGACGCTCGATCAGGCGTTGCTGGAGGTCATCAAGAAGGGACTGGTCAGCCGCGAGGAGGCCGTCACCTACGCCCAAAACAAGGCGTCGTTCAAGGCGATGTGAGCGACCAGGCCGGCGAGCGAACAAGGCATTTTTCCCCCAGGAGGTTTGTCATGGCCGCGATCTTGGCGCCGGTCCACCGCTGGACCCGGCGACAATACGAAACCATGGTGCTACAGAATATCTTTCAGCCGGGAGAGCGGGTGGAACTGATTGACGGAGTGATCGTGGATATGTCGCCGCAAAAAAGTTTTCATTCAGTCGCAACGCGACTGGTCGAGGATGCCTTGCGGATCGCGTTCGCAACTCGCCATGATGTCCGTCTCGACGACGCTTCCGAGCCGGAACCCGATGTCGCCGTGGTTCCCGGCAAGGCGCGGGATTATACCCAGGCCCATCCGACCACCGCCGTGCTGGTGGTTGAGGTCGCCGACGCCACGCTGAGGCTGGATTGCAAAACCAAGCAGGCGGTCTATGCTCGCAACGGCATTGCCGAGTACTGGATCGTCAACCTCAAGGACAACTGCCTCGAAGTCTACCGGGATCCCCAAGGGGATCAGTACTGCTCACAGATGATCCTGAGATGCGGCGATACCGTATCGCCGCTGGCCCGACCCGCTCACGCCATCGCCGTGGCCGACCTGCTGCCGTAAGGTGGAACCGGCTGGAAGCCGGTTTCACACCTTTCAAGCCTCACGCCTCGTAAACCATCCGCCCTTCCAGCAGGGTGTGCGTGACCCGCCCGTGCAGTTCCCAGCCGATGAACGGGCTGTTCTGGCCGCGACTGCGCAGGGTGTCGGCGGTCGCCAGCCAGTGGGCATCCGGGTCGAACACGCAAACATCGGCCCGCGCGCCGACGCCCAGATGACCGCTATCCAGTCCCAGAATCCGCGCCGGTCCCCAAGTCAGACGTTCGATCACCGCCGTCAAGGGAAAAGCGCCGTCTTGCACCAGCCGCAAACTCAGCGCCAGCAGGGTATCCAGCCCGGAAATACCCGGCTCGGTGTCACCGAACGGCGCCTGCTTGGCGTCGGGTTCGTGCGGCTGATGGTCGGAGCAAATCGCGCCCAGCACGCCGCTGGCCAAACCGGCTCGCAGGGCGTCCTTGTCGCGCACCCCGCGCAGCGGCGGCCGGACATGGCATTGGCTGTCGAAGCCGGCCAAGTCGATTTCGCTCAGGTGCAAATGGTGAACGGCGACATCGGCGGTGACCGGTAGACCTTCCGCATGAGCGCGCGCCACCAGTTCCACGGCGCGGGCGCTGGACAGCCGGCCGAAGTGGACCCGCACGCCCAAGTCGCGCACCAGCTCCAGATCGCGGGCGAGGGCGCCGGTTTCCGCCGCCACCGGAATGTTGGACAAGCCCATCCGGGTTGCCACCTGCCCATCGTGGGCAATGCCATGGCCAAGCCAGGGATCGAGCGGGGTCAAAAATACGGTCAGATCGAAAGTAGCGGCGTATTCCAGCGCCCGCCGCAAGACCAGGGTGTTGACCAGCGGTCGGCCACCATCACTAACCCCAACGCAGCCGGCGTCCTTGAGCGCCGCCATTTCCGCCAGCCGTTCGCCGCGCAGCCGGTGAGTCAGCGCACCCAGCGTGAGTACCCGACTATGACCGGCCGCCTTGACTCGGCGGCGGATAAATTCCACCACCGCCGGTTCGTCGATCACTGGATCCGTGTCGGGCGGGCAAACCAGCGTAGTGATGCCGGCGGCGGCGGCGGCGCGAGTCTCGCTGGCGATGGTGGCTTTATGCTCCTGACCGGGTTCCCGCAAGCGGGCGCAGAGGTCAATCAGGCCGGGACAGACCATGCGGTCGCGGGCATCGATCTCTCGCGCGGCGGTGAAACCAGCCGGCGGCCGGCCGAGGCCAACGATCCGCCCTTCAGCGATGAACACATCCAGCGGCGCGTCAACTCCGTGGGCCGGATCGATCAGCCGGCCGCCGCGAATGGCGATGCGCATCAGCCATCCTCCCCAACTGGCCGGGCGTGGTGGCCCAGGGTGATGGACATGATCGCCATCCGCACCGCAATCCCGTTGGTAACCTGTTCCAGAATCACCGCGCGCGGTCCGTCGGCCACCCGCGAGTCGATTTCCACCCCGCGGTTGATCGGGCCGGGATGCATGACGATAGCGTCTGGTTTGGCCAGCGCCAGCCGTTCTTCGGTCAGACCGTAGCGTTGGAAAAATTCCTGTTCAGTCGGCAACAGCGCGCCCTCCATCCGTTCTTTTTGCAGGCGCAGCATGACCACGACATCCACATCCCGCAATCCTCGTTGCATGTCGTGGAATACATGCACCCCCAGGGTTTCGACTTGCGCCGGCAGCAAGGTGCGCGGTGCGATCACCCGGATTTCGCCAGCGCCGAGGATGTTGAGGGCGTGGATCAGCGAGCGGGCCACCCGCGAGTGCAGGATGTCGCCGACGATAGCGACTCGCAGGTTGGGAAAATCCGGCTTGTGGCGGCGGATGGTGAACACGTCCAGCATCGCCTGGGTGGGGTGGGCGTGACGGCCATCGCCGGCGTTGAGCACGGCGATGTGCGGCTTGACATGGCGGGCGATGAATTCCGCCGCGCCGCTCTGTTCGTGGCGCACCACGAACATGTCGCACTGCATGGCCTCGATGTTGCGCAGAGTGTCGAGCAGGCTTTCGCCCTTGACCGCCGACGAGGTGGCGATATTGAGGGTGAGTACGTCGGCCGACAGCCGTTTGGCGGCTAGCTCGAAGGTGGTGCGGGTGCGGGTGCTGGCTTCGAAGAACAGGTTGACCACGGTCTTGCCGTGCAGGGTCGGCAGTTTCTTGACCCGGCGCTCGGCCACGCCGTGCAGCGATTCGGCGGTGTCCAGGATTTCGGTCAGGTGGCGGCGGCTCAGCCCTTCCACGGTCAGGAAGTGCAGCAAGCGGCCCTGGCGATCCAGTTGAACGTTGATGGTACTCATGGCGTGGTTTGAATGAGCAATTGCAAGGGCTCGGGGCCGGTGAGCTGGATGTGGCTGTCGGCAGGGAGTTCCAGCCGGGAGCCAGCCACATTGGCCTCGATCGGCAGTTCCCGTCCGCCGCGATCCACCAGCACCGCCAGCAGCACCGAAGCCGGTCGGCCGTAATCGAACAGTTCGTTCAGCGCGGCGCGAATGGTGCGGCCGGTGTAGAGCACGTCGTCGACCAGCACCAGATGGCGGCCGTCTACGTCGAACGGCAGTTCCGAGGGCCGAACCTGCGGATTGACCCCGATCCGACTGAAATCGTCGCGGTAAAAGGAGATGTCCAGTTGGCCGAGGGGGGTGACGATGTCCAACCGCTGGCGCAGCCGTTCGGCGACCCAGACGCCGCCGGTGTGAATGCCCACCAGCGCGGGTTCGGCGATGCCGCGCCGGGCCAGCAGTTCCCGCAGTTGCACGGCCATCGCTTCGATCAGGAATTCGGCGTCGCGCATGGGGCGAGGCTCCGTTGGTGGTTGAACCAGCTTTCCAGAATGACCGCCGCCGCCTGGGCATCCAGCGCGGGGTCGTTGTTTCGGCGGCGGCGGCCGGCGGCGGCCTCGAACCAGCGTTGTTCGGCTTCCCAGGAGGACAGCCGTTCGTCGATGGTGGCCACTGGCAGATGGAAACGCCCCTGCAATTGGTGGCTGAAGCGCAACGCGGCTTCCGTTACGGTGCTGGCGGTGTCGTCGGCGTGGCGCGGTACGCCGACTACCAGCCAGTCCGGCCGCCATTCCTGAATCAGCCGGCCGATGGCGTCCCAGTCGGGGCGCTGCTGGCGGGTGGGTAGGGCGCGCAGGGGGCGGGCCGCGCCGGTGACCGCCTCGCCGACCGCGACGCCGATGCGGGCGCGGCCAAAGTCGAAGCCCAGCGCGACCCGGCGGGCCGGCGCGGCGGCCGGGTTCGAGCCGTGGTCAGGCGTGGCCGGCATCGGTGGACAGCAGGTTGAGGTCGATGCCCAACAGAGCGGCGGCGGCGAGCCAGCGCTGCTCGCTGGGAGTGTGGAACAGAACGTCGAAATTGACGGGGCTGGACAGCCAGGAGTTTTCCGCCAACTCCCGTTCCAGTTGCCCCGGTCCCCAGCCGGCGTAGCCGAGAGTGACCAGCAGATGGTCGGGACCTTGGCCATCCGCCACGGCTTGCAGGATGTCGCGGGAGGTGGTGATGCCGATGTGGTCGGTCACGCGCAAGGTGGCACCCCAGTGGCCGACCGGGCTGTGGAGGACGAAGCCCTGTTCGGGTTGCACCGGACCGCCAGAGTAGATCGGCATCTTCGCCAGGTCGAACCGGGCGGTGGCGATTTGCAAATGGTCGAGCAGTTGTTCGAGCGTGAGGTTGAGCGGCCGGTTGATGACCAGTCCCAGCGCGCCGCTGGCGTTGTGCTCGCTGATATAGATGACCGTCTGAAAAAAATTCGGATCGGCCAGCGTGGGCATGGCGATCAGGAACTGATGGGTCAGAGAGGTGGAGTCGGTCATGGCTCATAGTATCGGAATTCATCCCCCCCTTGACAAGCCGCGGGGGTCGGTCAGTTCCGCCGATAGCCGGGCGCATGGACCGCCGCCAACCGGATCGCTTCCTCCAGGCTGAGGGAGTTGGCCATGCCGGTGCCGGCGAGGTCGAACGCGGTGCCGTGGTCCACCGAAGTGCGGATGAAGGGCAGGCCGAGGGTGACCGCGATGGTGCGCTGGAAATCCACCATCTTGGTGGCGATGTGACCCTGATCGTGATACAGCGACAACACGGCGTCGAACGCGCCGTGCAGGGCCAGATGGAACACCGAATCGGCGGCGATGGGGCCGGCGACGTCGAGGCCAAGATTCCGGGCGTCGGCGATGGCCGGTTCCAGTTCCCGGCTTTCCTCGTCGCCGAACAGCCCATGCTCGCCGCCATGCGGATTGAGGCCCGCCACCGCCAGCCGTGGTCGGGGAATGCCCAGGATTTCCAGCGCCTGGGCGCAGCGCTGGAGGTAATCCAGCACCCGTTGCCGGGTGACCAGCTTGATCGCTCCCGCCAGCGAGACGTGCCGGCTCAAAAAGAACACTTTGAGATCAAAGACCTGAAACATGGTCAGCGGATCGGGGGTTCCGGTCAGTCGGCCGAGCAGTTCGGTATGGCCGATGTCGGTTACGCCGGCGGCCTTGAAAGCTTCCTTGTTGATCGGGGTGGTGGCCAGCGCGTCCGCCTGGCCGGCCTGGCACAGGGTCACGGCGCGTTCGATGAACTCGCAGGCGGCGCGGCCCGCCGCCGCCTGGACCTGGCCGAACGCCACCCGCTCGGCGTCCACGTTGGCTAAATCCACCAGGTCGATGACGCCGGGCTGGTAGCGACCCTGGGCGGGATCGGTTACGATCCGCAGCGCCAAATCCAGCCCGGTGACCCGCAGGGCGCGGCGCAGGGCGCCGGCCTCGCCGATGACCAGTGGTTTGGCGGTCTGGTAAACGGCTGGATTGGCCAGCGCCTTGACCACGATTTCCGGGCCGACGCCGGCGATGTCGCCCAGGGGGATGCCGATGATGCTGCGTTTCATGTCGCTTGCCTCCGCGTGGCGATGATGAGGTCCAGAAAGGGGGTCGGGGGTGAGGGGCGTGGATTCAACGACTTACCCCCTCACCCTGGATGTGGGAGTCGAACGGGCACGACCGGCCCCGGCTCGGGGCATTGCAGCATGAACTGGGATTTACGCATTGATAAACTAAAGCTGATATTATATCTATAATTATTAATAGTTTAGCAAGATACTGCCAACAACGAAATCCATGAAAATCGCTCAAAACTATTCTACTGGGCCTCTTGCCTCAGTGCCTTAACTCCTCATACACCGCCCGTGTCTTTTCAAACACAATTCGTTCGTCGAATTCGGCCAGCACCTTGACGCGGCTGGCTTGGCCCATGCGCTGGCGGGTTTCGGGTTCATGGCAGAGGCGGCGGAGAGCATTGGCGAGAGCGGTGGCGTCTTTGATGGGGACGAGCAGGCCGTTGACCTCGTGCTGGACGATTTCGCGGCAGCCGGGGGCGTCGGCGGCGACGAGGGGCAGGCCGCAGGCGGCGGCTTCGAGCAGGCTGCGGGGGACACCTTCGCCGTAGCTGCTGAGGAGGACAGCAATGTCGGTTTCCGCCAGCAGGGCCGGCATGTCGTCTACATGACCGAGCAGAGTCAGCAGTCCTTGGCGTTGCCAGTCGGTGAGCGTGTCCGGCGACACCGAGGCCGGGTTGCCGGGGTCGGCCGCGCCGGCCAGTTGCAACTCGACTGGCAACCCCTCGCCGCGCAACTGGCGGGCCGCTTCCGCATACTCGCCCACTCCTTTGTCCCACAGCAGACGGGCGGCCAGCAGCACCCGCAATGGGCCAGACTGGCGTGGACCGATTCGGGGCTGAAACTGCTGGAGATTGACCCCGGAACCGCGAATCAGACGGCTGAGTTCAGGGCGAATCAGGCCCAGGTCGATAAACTTCTGCTGGTCGTCGGGGTTTTGCACGATCAGGCGACTGTGGGGACCGTTCAGTTCGAGGCGCAGAAAAAGGCAAACCAGCGGGCGCAACCAGCGGGCTTTAGCGTTTTGACTGGTGAAGATATAGCCGAGGCCCGTGACCGCATTAACGCGGGCGGGAATACCCGCGAGGCGGGCGGCCAGCGCCCCCAGGATCACGCATTTGAGGGTGAAGTGGTGGACAAGGTCAGGGTGTTCCTCGGCGTAAAGGCGGCGGATGTGGTTGAGCAGGACGAGTTCGCGGAGGGGATTCAGGCTGCGCCGCTGCATGGAGACGGTCAGAGTGCGGAAGCCGGCGGGGCTTGGAGTTTGGCGACGTAGGGGCCGGGCGGGGTGAGCATGACGATGTCATGACCATGGTCGCGCAGGTAGCGGGCGAGTGGCAGGCGGAAATTGTAGAGATACCATTCGGTATTGGCGAAGAACAAGATTTTCACGATGGTTGGTTTCGCTAAGACAATCCATGAAGGTTGTACACTGTAGCGTATACGGCCAGGGCAATCGCGCTATGCGGTAGCCGGACTGGGCTGGCCGAGGAGTAGGCGCAACCGGTACTCATCGTTGAGGGCGGCCCGGAGTTTGCGGCGCCGGATGCTCTCCCGCGCCGGGCCGTTGTGGTGGAGCACGTTCAGGGCCATACGACGGATCAGGGCCAGGTTTTCTGCCGAGTGGTCGTTGCGCGTCCGACAGGCATCTTCGCCAAATTGCACGTCCAAGACCCAGTGCTGTTGATTTTCGATGCCCCAGTGCTGGCGCACCGTGGCCGTCAACCGATCCCGCTCCGCCAGCGAGGACAGGAAGTAGCGGCATTCGGTGGTGGTTTTTTCCCCGATGATGCGAGTGGACTCGACCCGCCCGACGGCCTGGAGCCCGGCCCAATCCGGTTTGGCCTCCAGCCAGTCGATCTGGTGGCTCAGGGCATAGCGGCGGATTTCAATCCGGCCGTGGTCCTTCTCCACCGTTTCCAGCACGGGCAGGTGTCCGCGCCCCACTTCGGTATCCAGCCACAGTTGCACGTCCTCGCACAAGGTCGGAGGGTGGTCCTTGAGGGTCAGGACGTAGTCAGCGCCCGCGTCCACGATCGCTTGGGCGATGGCTTTCTGGCAGCCCATGGCGTCGATCGACACCACCGCCCCCGCAGGTCGAGCAGCGCCAGCAGGTCCGGGATCGCCGTGATCTCATTGGACTTCTCCGCCACCGCCTGCTGCGCCAACACCCAGCGCGCCCGCCCGGCGAAGGCACTCACCAGATGTACGGCCGGGTTCGCCCCGTCCCGACTGCCCCGCAAGGCCTTCCCATCTAGACACCCTTGCTCGCCCGCCAAGCCCGGCAACGCCGCCGTGGCCCAGGCGGTGAAGGCCGCCCGAAACGCCACCGGATCGATCCGCCCCAGCACGTCGCTCAAGGTGTCGTGCGAGGGAATGCCATTGGGCAGGTCCAGAAAGCCCCGTAACCACGCTTCCTTCTCCTCGGCAAAGGCTTCCATTCCCACCCAGTCCTCTACGCCACTCAAGACCGCGCACAGGACAATCATCAGAATATCATGGAGTTTGTGGAGCTTGTTCCGCGCCTCGCGGCGGGGATCGGGCAGATCGGCGAAATAGGGGCGCGGGTCGAGTCGTTGGGGCAGCATCAGTTCTCTCCAGTCGATAATCCGGATTCGGTTACCCCAGCAATCCACCTCCTGTCAACCCCCTACATAGCGCGATTGCCCTGGCCAGCCCCCGAACCCGGGTGTGATTTAAAGTGATGCAAGCCTCATCATGCGGTACGACCTTATACCTACCGACACTGTTTGAGGAGATCCCCGATGCTTGCGACTGATCGTAACCAGAGATTATTGGAGCGCCTGAATAGACATCCGCTGTTGTGTGCGCGGATTGAAAGCTTGTTGGGGGTAGTCGAGGATGCAGCGGGTGACTGTGAACAAGCGAATGCGGCGGAACGACGGGTGATCGAAGAACTGCGG
>WBZP01003264.1_pt1 | contig 17761 bp, 15 predicted proteins | sample 5204301 | NCBI WGS metagenome assembly WBZP01 (sample SAMN12412401, study PRJNA552823) | activated sludge metagenome | isolation source: activated sludge from nitrification reactor of wastewater treatment plant... | place: USA: Pennsylvania | collected 2017 | reverse complement strand
TACATTTCTCACATTTCCTTCGTGTCCTCTGCGAAAACCTTCGCGTTCTCTGCGGTTAGAATTTCACACAACGTAACAAAGCATACAACGGAACTACGGTTGAACCAAATCACATTCCAGCACATTTATCACAGTCAGCACATTTCCCTTCGTGTTCCTTTCTGCCTTGGAGGCTTCGTGGTTCAATTTCATCAGCACATTAACCTACCACCCAATCCCGTAATCCTCCCCATGATTACTGCTGCCGCCCCAGAAACTCCCATGCACTGCATCAAAGAAAATGGCATTGATGGGCCCGCTGGTGCGCTCTTCAAACGTTAACGTGTACCCCATTTTCCGGAGTTCTTTCCGCACCCAGTCAGGTGTCTGGTCATTGACCAGCAGGTGCCCCGCCCGCGGACGCCGGTCTTCCTCTCTCGTTCCGCCCAGCGATAACCACAGCTGCGAAGTATTGATATTGGCGGCTTCCGCAGCCTCCTGTACCGTCATGCCAAACTCCACCACATTCAGGAAAAACTGCAGCAGGTTCTGATCCTGGGTATCACCGCCCTGCACCGCAAAAGCCAGGAATGGCTTTCCTCCTTTTAACGCTAGGGTAGGCGTCAGCGTTACCCGGGGGCGCTTGCCGGGGGCGATCACGTTGAAAGGATTGAGTGCGGAATCCAGCACAAAGCTCTGCAGCCGCTGGCTCATACCAATACCCGTGTTCCCGGCTATACAGGCCGGTATCCAGCCCCCGGAAGGCGTAATGGATACCACCCAGCCTTCTTCATCGGCTGCTTCCACCGAGGTGGTTCCCGCGTACAGGCGTTGCCGGTAGTTATCATCATTAAAAGCACGTCCCCGCTGATCATGTACCGGTACAGCTCCGGGTGCACCCGATGATTTGGCCGGCGAAAAGCCCCGCTGCTTTAATAATCCGGTATAAGGATTCACCGCGCCCATAAAAGGATAGGGATCACCGGGGCCCGCTGCAGGATCATTTTTATCCGTACTGATCTGCCCTGCCCGCTGCCGGGCATACTCCTTACTCAGCAGACCGCGCATGGGTTCCTCCGGCGCAAAAGCCGGATCACCGTAATAAAAATCCCGGTCGGCAAAGGCCAGGTTCATGGCCTGGTACAACGTGTGTATATACCGGGCGCTGTTATAGCCCATGGCCTTCAGATCGAAATTTTCCAGGATGTTCAGGCACTGCAGCATCACCGGCCCCTGCGTCCACTGCTGCAGCTTGTATACCTCAATGCCTTTGTAATCCACTTTCAGCGGTTCCTCTTCCACCGGCTGCCAGCGTGCCAGGTCATTCATCGTAATCAATCCACCCTGTTCCCGGCAACCGCGGACAAACTCTTCCGCGATATCTCCCTTATAAAAACGGTCATAGGCCGCCATGATGGCTTCGCGCCGGTTCTTTCCTTTTTTCAGGGCCTGCTGCTCCGCTTCCACCAGCTTCCGGAGGGTAACTAACAGGTCGGCCTGTACGAAAATCTCCCCGGCCGCCGGCGCTTCCCGTACCGCACCTGCATGCGGCAGGAACACCTTTTTACTGTATGGCCATTCTTTGATGCGCTGTTTATTCCGTTCCAGGCTGTTGGCCGTCTGCGCTTCGATGGGATAGCCGGCGGCCAGTTCCATTGAAGGCGCCAGCACCTGCTGCAGGCTGAGCTTTCCGTAATTACTCAGCATCAGGCAGAGCCCGCCGAAAGTGCCGGGCGTTACCGCAGCCAGCGGACCGTACTCCGGCGGAAAGCGATATCCCTTCTCGCGGAAAAAATCCACCGTAGCCCCGGTGGGCGCCACACCCAGGGCATTGATGCCGATCACTTTGCCGGTTTTCGGATGATAGATCAGCGCCTGTGTTTCGCCGCCCCAGCTCAGCACATCCCACATGGTACAGGTAGCCGCCAGCATGGCACAGGCCGCATCCACCGCGTTGCCGCCCTGCTGGAATATCATTGATCCCGCCGTGGCCGCCAGCGGTTTACCGGTAATGGCCATCCAGTGTTTCCCGTGCAGCGGCGGTTTCTGGGTTGGCTGGGCGGTGCCAAAAAGGGGAAGCAGGCAGAAGAGGAATCGTTTCATAGTAATGATATTGAAATACAATTCAGCAAAAAGGCAGGGGCTGTGAGCGGTGGTACATGGCTCAGCAGAGGTCGCTGTTTTCCGCTGCTGCTCCGGCGCAGGGCCTGGCGCTGATCCTCACCGGGGCATCCGCTGCAACCAGCCAGCCCGTGGGCGTTTCAGCTATATGCAGCCACCGAAATCATCAGGACTTACTCACCTGTTGTTCCTGCAGAAAACGGCTCCACTCTTCCAGCATCTTTCCCTTCAGCACCCGGGGAAATTTATGCTGTCCGCCTTCCTTACCCTTGCTTTTGAGGAAGTCCATAAAAACGCGTTCAGGCAGCACCGTTACTTTCACGTCCTTCAGGGCATGACGGCGCTCCACTTCATAATCATCGTTGAGGGATTTGAGGGCGGTATCAATGTGGCGGGCAAGATCAGCCGCATCCGGACCATCATCACACGCCACATACCAGTGATGGGCAAAGAAGCTGCCATGCGGCACGCCGGCCACGGTATATTCCGGGATACAGAGATTGAGTTCGGTACTTACCAGCTCAATGGCCTTGTTCATATTGTCTACACTGAGGTGCTCCCCCACGAGGCTCAGGAAATGCTTGGTGCGGCCGGTGATGATAATCTCACTACGTTCCTTGTCTACCAGCCGAACCGTATCCCCAATCGCGTAGCGCCAGGCGCCGGCATTGGTGCTGATGAGTACAGCATAGTCCTTCTGCTCCTCAATTTCATGGATCATCAGTGCTTCCGGGTTTTCCACCATATTGCCCTCGCTGTCGAAATTCTGGTCATCGAAGGGCACAAACTCAAAGAAGATATTATTGTTCAGGGCCAGGTGCATGCCCTGGGATCCCTGCCGGTTCTGGTAAGCCAGGAATCCTTCGCTGGCCAGGTAGGTTTCAATATAGGTAATGGGTTTGCCCAGCAGTTTTTCAAACCCTTTTTTATAGGGCTCCATGGCCACACCGCCGTGTACATAAAAAGACAGGTTGGGCCAGATATCGTGGATGCTGTTCAGCTGATACCGTTCAATGATCTTCTCCATGCACAGCTGCAGCCAGGCCGGTACCCCTACGATAAAGCCGATGTCCCAGCCCGGGGCATTCTCCACAATCTCTTCCAGCTTTTTCGCCCAGTCGCGCTCTTTGGCAATTTTCTTTCCGGGCTTATATAGGCGCTGAAACCAGAACGGAATATTTTTCTGCTGGATACCGCTGAGATCGCCCGCATAATAGGTAGGACCTTTCTGCAGCTGGGTACTGCCGCCCAGCATGAGCCATCCTTTTCCCACCGCGCGTTTGGGCACATCCTCATAGCGGGCCAGGCTGATCAGCTGGCGGATACTGGTGAGGGTATTGGCCCGGATCAGGTCACGGGTAATAGGGATGTATTTACTGGTGGCGTCGCTGGTGCCGCTGCTGAGGGCGAAGTAGCGGATGGTGCCCGGCCAGCAAACGTCAGGAACGCCTTCTTTGGCCTTGTGCCACCAGGCATCAAATATTTTATTGTAATTAAAGGTGGGAACCAGCTGCTGGAAGCGTTTGCCAGGGTGCCGGCTGAGCAGGATTTCATCAAAGCGGTAAGCCTGGCCAAATTCGGTGAACCGGGCCTTGCGCAGCAGTTTTTTCAGCACTTTCAGTTGCTGGCGCCGGGGATCGCTCACCGGTATACGGAGAGCGGCGGCAATCGCTTTAGGCAGTTTCAGTTCAATAATCGCCATCAGGGTGGGTTGTGGCCGTCAGCATCCCGGCCTATTTGCTGGTCAGGCAGTTTACTGGGTAGCGGATGGGTACAAATATAATCCGCCCGATGCACATATTCCATGGCTGCGGGAAATGAGTGGGCAGCTGCCGGGTGAAAGGCTAAACAAAAATAGTACGGTCACCGCCCGGATCCGCTCAGCCGCCCACGGGCTGCCGGACAGCAATGGAAACCCCTGTGGCAGGCAGTGCCTGCACAGGGTTGGAATGAATGGCCGGAACCGCCGCTGAAACAGGCACTGCCGCCCACAGCCCCTTCCACCAGCGGTAACCGCAATCTGGCATAATTGCAGTAGGTTTGCCGCAACCAAATTTTGCGATATGAAGAAGTTTTTTGTTTCCATTATTCTTTCCATCAGCCTTCTGCGTGCCAGCGCCGATGAAGGTATGTGGCTGCCCATGCTGCTGGGTCAGCAGGTGTACAACGACATGGTGAAAAAAGGCCTGAAACTCACCAAAGAACAACTGTACTCCATCAATAAATCTTCCATCAAAGATGCCATCATCATTTTCGGCGGCGGCTGTACCGGTGAGATTGTGAGCGCTGAAGGCCTCATCTTCACCAACCACCACTGCGGATACGATGCCATCGCCACGGCCAGCTCAGTGGAGCACAATTACCTGAAAGATGGTTTCTATGCGCTGAGCAAGGACCAGGAAATCAAGACCAGCCTCACCGTGCAGTTCCTCGACCGCATTGTGGATGTAACCAAAGAAGTGGAAGAGGCGGTGAAAGGACTGAGCTGGGCCGACCGCATAAAGAAAATGCCGGATGTGTACAAGAGCATCACCGATAAGGTAGCTGATAAGGACAACGGGCTGTCCGGACGTATCTACAGCATGTTCAAGGGCAACCAGTACCTGATGTATGTATATAAAACCTACCGCGATATCCGCCTCGTGGGTACTCCGCCCGAAAGCGTGGGTAAATTCGGCGGCGATACCGATAACTGGGAATGGCCCCGCCACACCGGTGATTTCTCCGTGTTCCGTGTGTACATGAGCAAGGACGGAAAGCCGGCTGAACACAGCGCTGAGAATGTGCCGCTGAAGCCAAAGCATTTCCTGCCCGTAAGCCTGAAAGGCATCAAAGACGGTGATTATGCTATGATCTATGGTTACCCCGGCAGCACCAACCGCTACGAAACCAGCTACGGCGTTAAACTGAAAAATGATATCGACAATCCTTCGCTGGTGAACCTCCGCGACATGCGTCTCAAATTCATGCATGAGCAGATGATCAAAGACCCGGCCGTGAAACTGAAACTGGCCAGCAACTACGCCGGCGTAGCCAACTACTGGAAGTTTTTTGACGGGGAAACCAAACAGCTGAAAAAATTCCGCACCTACGAAGAGAAGCAGGCTTTCGAAAGCAAATTTCAAAGCTGGGCAAAGGGTAAACCCGATTACGAAAACCTGCTGGCCGACTACGCGAAAAACTATGAAACCTGGACGCCCTACAGCAAACACCGCGTGTACATCAATGAAGGGATCATGGGTTCCCAGCTGGCTGCTTTTGCCGCCGCGCTGATCAAGCTGGAAGCGGATATGGTAAAAACAGGCGCCTCTTCTGCCGACATCAAAAAATCAGTGGAGAATGCCAAAGCTGCCCGCAAGGGATATGAAGAAGATGCCGACCGGGCCAGCGATGAAAAAATCCTGGCGGCGGTTTGCCAGATGTTCTACAACGACATTGATAAAAACCAGCACCCGATTGGTTTCTATGAAGGACTGAAAAACACCTACGGAGACCTGAAAGATGATGCCACGTACAAAAAATGGGCGAAGGATGTGTATGAAAAAACACTGCTGCTGGATGAGGCCCGCTGGAAAGCATTCACAGAAAACCCGGATGCCAATACGCTGCAGGCGGATCCCGCTTTTGCTTTCGCCGCTGCCTTTGTAAAAAACTACAACACCAAATATTCACCCATGTACCAGGCCTTTGTTTCCAAAAACAATGAGCTGGGCCGCAGCTATATGAAAGGCATCATGGAGATGAACCCGGCCGCTGCTGCCAAAATGTACCCCGATGCCAACTTCAGCATGCGGGTGAGCTACGGTAATGTAAAGAGCTACAAACCCCGCGATGCCGTGAGCTATGATTATGTATGCACCGGCAAGGGTATCCTGGAGAAATATGTACCCGGTGATTATGAGTTCGATCTGCCCGCGAAGCAGATAGAGCTGATGAAGAAGAAAGATTACGGCCAGTACATTGATAAAGGCCGGAACGACCTCGTGGTTTGTTTCATCACCACCAACGATATCACCGGCGGCAACAGCGGCAGCCCGGTGATTGACGGCAGCGGTAACCTGATTGGCCTCGCCTTCGACGGCAACTACGAAGCGCTGAGCCACAAGATCGCGTTCGACAAAGACCTGAACCGCACCATCTGCGTGGATGTTCGTTATGTGCTGTGGTGCATTGATAAACTGGGTGGGGCGCCGAATATTATTAAGGAGCTGAAGCTGGTGAGATAATTTGGTGATGTGAAGATTTGGTGATGTGCTGATGATGAAGCCATGTGATGGAATGTGACAAATGTGATAAATGTGATGAATGTGTGGGGCATACTCCCTTTGCTGCTTTGCTCCTTAGCGGCTTTGCGGGAAATGGAACCACAAAGACACGAAGGAAGAACAAGGAGCACAAAGGGGTTTAAAAAAAGCACTCCGTTTATAAACAGCAGCCGCGGCAACAGTCGCGGCTGCTGTTTTATTTAGCAGCATCGGGGATGCATCACATTTGTCACATTCAATCACATTTTTCACATTTGTCACATTCCATCACATTCCTCACATTTGTTACATACAGCAACCTTAAACTTTCAACCTTAAACTTTTTTGTGCCCATCCTCAACATCGAATTCAAAGCCCGCTGCGCGGATATTTCAGCTGCTGAACAAATATTGCTGCAGTTCAACCCCCGCTTTGCCGGAGAAGACCACCAGGTGGATACCTACTTCCATGTTCCTGTTGGACGGCTGAAGCTCCGGGAAGGAAATATTGAAAACGCGCTGATTCATTATGAGCGGGAAAACACGGCCGGCAGCAAAGCCTCTACCGTGTTACTGTACAGGTCAGCCCCCGGAAGCGGCCTCAAAGCCATACTGGAAAAAGCCCTCGGTATAAAAGCCGTGGTGGATAAGTGCCGGCGGATTTATTTTATCGATAACATCAAATTTCACTTTGACCGGGTGGAAAATCTGGGTACTTTTATTGAAGTGGAAGCCATCGATGCCAACGGCTCTGTTGGCCGGGAACGGTTACAGCAACAATGCGATCACTGGGCAACTCAGTTCGGGGTGAAGCCGGAAACTTATGAATCGGAATCCTACAGCGATCTTTTAATGAAAATTTCCGGAAACAAATGAACCTCCGGCCCCTTCATCGGTTAATTTTGCTCAAAACCCATCATATGCGTAAACTGCTTGTACTTATTTCATTCATTTCAACCTGTTATACCATGGAAGCGCAAGGAAGAAGGGCCGCTGTGGTAGGTGAGGAAATCACCTATACCTCGGCCGACGGCACCCGCCTGAAAGGTTATATCGCCGTGGATGAAGCCCGCAAGGGAAAACGTCCCGGTATCGTTGTGATTCACGAATGGTGGGGCTGCAATGAATACGCCCGTTACCGTGCCGATATGCTCGCCGCCCTGGGTTATGTGGCCATTGCCGCCGACATGTATGGTGATGGGAAAGAAGGTCCTACCCCGAAAGAAGCCGGAGCGCTGGCCGGACCTTTTTACAGCAACCCCCAGCTGGTGCAGGAACGCATTGAAGCCGCAGTGAAAAAACTGAAAGAGCATCCCGAAACGGATCCTGACCAGCTGGCCTGTATGGGTTATTGCTTCGGTGGTTCCATGAGCCTCACGGCTGCCAAACTGGGAATGGATTTCAAAGCGGTGGTAAGTTTCCACGGCGGACTGGCGGGTATCCCGGCTGAACCCGGTAAAACCAAAGCCAAAATCCTGGTATGTCATGGCGCGGCCGATAAGTTTATCAGCGAGGAAGAACTGAACAACTTCCGCAAAAACCTGGATGAAGTGAAAGCGGATTATACGTTTATCGCTTACCCCGATGCCACCCACGCCTTCACCAATCCGAAGGCTACCGAAAACGGAAAGCAATTCAATATTCCCATCGCCTATAATGCCATCGCGGATAAGAAGAGCTGGGAGGATATGAAGGCGTTTTTCAATCAGGTGTTTGGAAAATAGAAGAAGGGAACCACCAAGACACAAAGACAAAAAAGGAGCACGAAGCAACTGAATGTGATGAAATATTATAAATGTGTTGGAATGTGACTGGGTTCCTATGTTGTTTCGTTGTATTCTTTGTTTCAGTGTGTGTAATTTTAACCGCAGAGAACGCGAAGGTTTTCGCAGAGGACACGAAGGAAATGTGAGAAATGTGCAAATATGCAAATGTGCAAATGAAGGGAACCACGAAGGCTCCAAGGCAGAAAGGAACACGAAGGGAAATGTGCTGAGTGTGATAAATGTGTTGGAATGTGTTTGGTCCGTGGTACCGTTGTATGCTTTGTTACGTTGTGTGAAATTCTAACCGCAGAGAACGCGAAGGTTTTCGCAGAGTAAACAGAGGGATAGTGATGAATGTTTCAATGAACTTTCTCACGGAGCCAACCTTTTGAACCTTTTGAACCCCTGGAACCTTTTGAACCTTTTTCCCGTCGCCAACCTTTTGAACCTTGAACTTTGAACTTTTGAACCTCCTTTCCCGTCTCCAACCTTAAACCATTAAACCTTAAACTTTAAACTTTTCCGTGTCCGAAGACCTCTCCATCATCCACGGCAGTAAAGCCGATCAGTACCGTTCCCTGCTGCCGCAGATCAGGGCGCTGATTACCGGTGAGCCCGACCTGGTAGCCAACCTGGCCAACATCTGCGCGGCCCTGAAAGAGCAGTTTGGCTGGCTGTGGGTGGGCTTTTACCTCGTGAAAGAAGAGGAACTGGTACTGGGGCCCTTCCAGGGGCCGATAGCATGTACGCGTATCCGTAAGGGAAGGGGTGTATGTGGTACGGCCTGGGAAAAAGGAGTCACACTCATCGTTCCGGATGTGGAGCTGTTTCCTGGACATATCGCCTGCAGCAGCCTGTCAAAATCAGAAATCGTGGTGCCCTGGATCGTCAACGGTGTCGTTGCGGGTGTACTGGATGTGGACAGCGCTGAACTGAACAGTTTTGATACCACCGACCAGCAATACCTGGAAGAGGTGGTGAGCTGGATTCAGCCCTGATCAATGCCGGTTTTATCAACCCACCGGAAACCAATTCCATGCATGGTTTCAATCCGCACGCCTTGTTCGCCGGCAAAAATTTTGCGGAGCCTTGAAATAAATACATCCAGGCTGCGCCCGTAAAAATATCCTTCCTGCCCCCAGATGGCCGACAGAATCTGTTCCCGTTTCAGCACCTGGTTGGCATGATCCAGCAACAGCCTGAGCAGCTCCGCTTCCTTTTGTGTTAAAATAATTTCCTCCCCTTCTTTCTGGAGTGAGAAATTGGCGGGATCAAACCGGTAAGCACCGGCGTGATAAATGTCCGCGGGTGCAGCAGCCGACTTGCGGGGACGGGAAAGAAAGATCTCCATCTTAAGTACCAGCTCTTCCAGGCTGAAAGGTTTTACGAGGTAATCATCCGCACCGGTTCGTAATCCCTTCAAACGGTCTTCCTGCAGTGTTTTCGCGGAAAGAAAGATTACGGGCACATCCGGGTCCCGGGCCCTGATGGCCGCCGCGATGGCAAAACCATCGGCGCCGGGAAGCATGATATCCAGAATGCAGCAGCTGTATTTACCCTTGGCAAAAGCCTGCAAACAATCCTGTCCGTTGGAGAAATGATCCACCGTAAAGCCATGCTGCTGCAGTCCTTCCCGGGTCAGAAAAGCCAGTGTTTCATCATCCTCCGCGTATAGTATATGCCGTTGCATGCGTATCGTTTTCCGTTCAGGTCAATTCATCAACAGGTTTACTTCTGTACCTTTTCCCGGGGTACTTTTCACCGTTAGTTTCCATCTGTGCAGGTCTGCTACCTTTTTCACGTAGTAAAGTCCCAGTCCAAACCCGCTGACAGCCAGCTGCCGGTGTTCGGGTGCGCGGTAAAACTTATCAAAGATATGCTTCAGGCTTCTCGCAGAGATGCCGGCACCGTGATCAGTGATCCGGATTGCAGGACTCCCCGTTTCCCGGTATAATTCTACCCGGATATCGGGTTTGCCGCTGCTGTATTTGGCTGCATTGTCGAGCAGGTTATACAGGATATTGGCAAAATGAAAAGGATCTGCCTGAACCGTCATCTCTCCGTCCCGGTTATCCACCTGCAGGTGCGCCTGGGGATATTTCAGCCGGATGATCTGCAGGGCATTGTCCAGCAACGCAGCCACCGTAACCTGTTGTGGCTGCAGCTGCAGGGTAAACCGGTCGCTGCGGGCGATGTGGAGCAGGTTTTCCAGGTGCTGGTCCAGTTTTTTACCCTGCTCCGTGATGATCTGCGCGTATTGTTTGAGTTTATCGTCTTCCTGTACCCGGGCATCGCGTGAGAGAAACCCGGAAGCGATCAGGATAGAAGAAAGCGGCGTTTTAAACTCATGGGTCATGTTGTTGATGAAATCCTTTTGCAACAGGGCATAGCGTTCCTGTTGCCGGATAACATAAAGGGCATACCCGTAAATACACAAAATCACGATCATCACGGCGCAGACAATAATCCAGCCCCGGAGCGAACGGTAGATCATGCCACTGTAGCCCGGAAAGCGCACGGCAAAATAGTACACCAGGTTGCTGACCTTGGGGAAAATGGTGGGCTGCTGAACCGGGAACTGCCTGCCCGGTTCCACATAGCTGCCGTAGAGCATGTCATCTGTTTCACAATCATAGATGGCATACTCGAATGGTGCGGTAATGCCTTTTGCCCGGAAAGTATTCAGCAACAGCAGCTCCAGCACCTCCGCTTCAAAATCATTACGCATGTTCACGAGATAGTAATCCCCTGACTGCTTTTGTACCGGATTCACATGCGGGGTGGTATAACCGTAATAACGGTGAATGCCGTTGGCCACTTCCAGTAAGGCTACCTGGATGGTTTGACTGAATTTACGCTGTTCCTCCTCCGCAGCTTTCCGCAGCCAGCCCACCTGGATAATGATAATGCCGATAAAGGCAGCAATTCCGGCCAGTATAATGAAAAAGCGGCTTCGCTTCATGATACAATGATACTGTAAAACAAAGGGGCTTCGATGGTTTTACAAATTGTTTACAAAGGATTTGAATGCAATTAACAGGCCCAGCAGACAAGTGACGCTAGTTTTACGTTTCACCAAAAAACAAATTATTATGAAAAAAATCAGCTCACTGTTCCTGATCCTTGCCGCCTCCTTCGCGTCTATGTCATTCACCGGGCCCCTGCCTGCAGCCGGTCATACATGGCAGCCTTTAACCCTGAAGGTAGCCTGGGCCGATGAAGCGCACGACTTTGGTACCATCCCGCAAGGCAAACCAGTTTCCCATGCATTCAGCTTTACCAATACCGGCGATGAACCGGTGATCATTGCAGAAGTGCATACCAGCTGCGGCTGCACCGCTTCCGACTATACGAAGGAACCCATTGCGCCCGGTAAAACCTCCACCATCAAAGTAACTTTTAATGCCAATGCCAAAGGAGCATTCAACAAAACCGTCACGGTTGACTTCCAGGATGCTTCTTTGAAAAAAGTACTGAATATTAAGGGAAGTGTGGAATAAGAAGAGGGAATGTGATCAATGTGCAAATGTGCAAATGTGCCAATGAAACTCATCCCTTTGCTGCTTTGCTCCTTAGCGGCTTTGGGTGAAATGCTTAACCACAATGTTCACAAAGGAATTTAGAAAGGTCACGAAGGATTTTAATGTGCTGAAATGTGATTGGCACCTCCCGTGGTACCGTTGTATTCTTTGCTTCGTTGTGTGAAAACATTCTCAGCTCACCGGCACATTATCCTTCCATCCCCACAGGTACCGGCAGGCATAGGTACGGTATGGGCTCCAGCGTTTTGAGCGCTGGAGCATTTTTTCTTTCAGTTCCTTTTTATCTGCAGGATTCCAACGGTATAAGCGGGCCATGCTTTGCTGGATGCCGAGATCATCCACCGCAAATACATCTTCCCGCGCCAGGGTAAACATCAGCAGCATTTCCACCGTCCACTGTCCCACTCCTTTGATTTGTGTAAGGTATGCAATCACTTCTGCATCGGGCATGCGGTACAATTGGGCATCCGTAATTTTTTCATCCCGGAAAAACCGGCACACATTCTGAACGTACTGTGTTTTCGCATTACTCAGTCCTACGCCCCGGAGCGTTTCATACGGCGTATCGAGTATGGCTTCCATGCTGGGTTTTTTCCCGGGGTACAATGCCAGGAAGCGCTGGTGAATGATATCGGCCACCTTTGTACTCAGCTGCTGACTCATGATGGAGCCGCACAGATGCAGCCAAACCTGCCGTTTGCGGACAAGCAGCGGCGGATCCTGCAGGAGTATGATTTTCCGGAGACCGGCGTCAGCACTGAGATGGGTGAGGTGTTGCATGAAACGTTCAAAAGTTCAAGGTTCAAGGTTCAAAAGGTTGGCGACGGGAAAAAGGTTCAAAAGGTTCCAGGGGTTCAAAAGGTTCAAAAGGTTAACTCCGGGAGAAGGCTCATCGGCACATCATCAAATTACCAAATCACCAAATCACTTTGTGTCCTTTGTTAACTCCTTTGTGAACATTGTGGTTAAGCATTTCACGCAAAGGGAGCAGGCGCATCAGCACATACCCAAATTATCAAATCACCCAATCATTTCCACCCTATTGACTCTTGGGATAATCAAAAAAAAGGAATTCCTTTTTTGCTTTTTCAAACAGCTTCCAGGAAACCCCTTCTATCTTCACGGCAAAAACGCCGCAGGTGGGCATGTTGTCTATCCGCACTTCATCGGTCAACTGGTTTACAAAAGCGGTAATGCCCGGATTGTGGGAAAAAACCGCCACCGTGTTGAACGCATCATTCAGCTCATTGACCACCTCGAAGAAAACAGACGGAGGAGCATGGTACAGTTTTGATACCAGTAAGATGTCTTCTTTTTTCCGGTGATAGGTGTCTGCAAAATACTCGGCGGTTTTGCGGGCACGTTTAGCGGGACTGGACACAAATGCATCTATCAGTATATTCTTATTCTTCAGCCGCTGCGCCATCACCGGGGCATCCTTTTTTCCACGTTCATTGAGGGGGCGGTCAAAATCGTTCAGCGTTTCCCAGTCCCAGCTGCTCTTGGCATGCCGGATAATCAGCAGTGTTTTAGACAGGGGTATTTCGCTTGCACTAATCATATCCTGAAAGTAATGAAAAGCGGCTGATCCTGCAATCGTTTATCTGTAATCAGTATCCGCGCACATTCTTTCCTTCCATATAATTCATGAAAGCCTTGTTGCATACGCGGTTGCCACCGGGAGTTGGGTAATTGCCGGTGAAATACCAGTCGCCGGTATTGGTAGGACAGGCTTTGTGCAGGGTTTCGATGGTCTGGTAAATCACATCCACCGGTATTGTCAGTTCTTTCGGAGTGATGAGTTGTGCAATTTTACCGGAAATTTCTTCCAGGGTAAATGGTTTGTACACCCGCCTTACCAGGTTTTCCGTATGCAGCCGGTTGGTCCGGTTCAACTCCTTGCATTCGGCCAGCAGTTCATCCAGCAAGGCAGACTGACCGCTTTCATGCAACAGTTCAACAGCTGCTTTGAAAGCCACAAAATCACCGAGTTTGCTCATATCAATGCCGTAACAATCCGGGTAGCGTATCTGCGGGGCAGAGGAAACAATGATGATGCGTTTCGGCTGCAGGCGGGCCAGCATGCGCACAATACTTTCCCGGAGCGTGGTACCCCGTACGATCGAATCATCAATCACCACGAGCGTGTCTTCCTGCGGGCGGACCGTACCATAGGTGATATCGTATACATGCTGCACCATTTCGTTCCGGCTGCTGTCTTCCGTAATAAACGTGCGCAGCTTTACGTCCTTGATGGCGATCTTTTCAATCCGCACTTTCCGGCTTACCATCTCCGTTAGTTTGTCGGGCTCAATCTCATTTCCCCAGCTGAGAATCTTATCAATCTTTACCCGGGTGAGATAGTCATCCGCACCTTTAATCAGGCCATAAAATGCGGTCTCCGCAGTATTGGGAATAAACGAGAAGATGGTATTCTTCAGATCGTTGTTGATGGCTTTCAGCACCGGTTCGCTGAGGTAATAGCCCAGTGCCGAGCGCTCCCGGTATATTTTTTCATCGCTTCCGCGGCTGAAATAAATGCGTTCAAAACTGCAGGCACGGCGTTCTTTGGGTTCCAGGATTTCCTCCACCCGCCAGTTGCCTTCGGAATCTACCAGGAGTGCGTTACCCGGCATCAGTTCCTGTACTTCATTTTCACCCACATTGAATGCGGTACGGATCGCAGCCCGTTCACTGGCAGCCACGATTACTTCATCATTCACATAATAATAGGACGGACGAATACCGTGCGCATCCCGTACTACAAAAGCGCTGCCGTTGCCCACCAGTCCGCAGAAATTAAACCCGCCGTCGAATAACGGAACTGCTTTGCGCAGCACTTTCAGCATATCCAGTTTTCCTGGTGCCGCTTCATCCCCCTTTACCATAAAATGATGCAGTACTTCCATCATGGCTGCGAGATCGCTCTGGCGCTGGAAAACACCCGGTTCAACATTAATCAGGCTGAATAACTCTTCCGTATTTACAAGATTGAAGTTGCCGGCGAGGGCCAGGTTGCGGGCAGGGATGGTATCCCGCTTGATAAAAGGGTGGCAGAATTCTACATTATTACGTCCCTGGGTTCCGTATCGGAGGTGACCCAGCAACAGCTCCCCCAGAAAGTTTACATGACCCTTCATCAGTCCGGGGTGCTGCTTGATATCGGGCTGATACTTTTCAATCTCATCGATCTCCCTGCCCACCTGCTGAAACACATCGGCAATCGGCTGGTGCGCACTGCTGCGGAGCCGGTGCATGAAAGGATAGCCGGGCTCTACATTGAGTTTAACGGTAGCAATCCCGGCGCCATCCTGCCCCCGGTTGTGCTGCTTTTCCATCAGCAGGTAAAGCTTATTGAGTCCGTAGAGTACAGTGCCGTATTGTTGCTGAAAATAACTGAAGGGCTTGCGGAGGCGGATGAAAGCAAGGCCGCATTCGTGTTTGATCTCGTCGCTCATGTGTGGGAGTGAGGAGCAAAGGTAGATTTTAAAACCATTACTGATTATTAATTATTGATGATTGGGTGTAAGCGGTGGCGGTTAGCAGCTGTAAAAATCAGGCATTTAAAGAGAGAAGGACCCCGGCCTGATAAAGCGCCCAATCATTAATAATCAATAATAAATAACGTGTTGTGCTATTGAAATGAAGTATAAATGATCTGATCGAAACCAATATGGTTGCGGACTTCAACGATCAGGGATCACCTGTTGAGTTTACAGTAGCACAGAAGTTTAATCAGGGAACCATCCCGAAAACGGGGTGTAATCGTTTTCGTCCCGATCGGGATCGGGATTTTTTTGTTACTTTTTTGGAGAAGCAAAAAAGTAAAGCAAACAATCTTGAAGTTTTTCAGAGAATCTTGATCCTACATTAATAATGGCAATAGCACAACACGTTAATAAATAATCAATCTACAGCCCGCTGATACACAAGCCAATCTGGTAAGGCCTGATTTCCGGACCAGAACCATCTTTCAGCAAGCCGGTGAGGGAGTAATTGCAAACAAGGGAGAAATGACCGATGCCCACCCTGCCTGTAAGCATAAATCGGTTGGTGTTGAAGAAGGTACGCTTGCTTTCCTTTTCGGTATAGGAGTTGATGGTGGTGCCGTTTTTATCCTGCAGGGTTTTACCCTTGGTATGCGCGTTGATGAGGGTGCTGACTTTAGCGCCAATGGCTGCTTTCCAGCTTTTGTTGCCTTTCTGCGGACTGAAAACATATCTCAGTTCCACCGGCACTTCCAGGTAAGCGGTTACCAGTTTGTACTTTTTGAAGTGATCAGCCGAATCGAGGTTGCGGAAGGGCAATACCCGTGTGCCGGTTGCCTTTAGATCCACCGCCATCCGGTTGAAAAAGATACTGCTTCCATTCACCCCCAGGCCAAAAGCCACGCTCCAGCGGGGATCCGTTTTGAAAGGCTTATCAAAAAGAAAGGAGACGCCAAAGCCTCTGGAAAGTCCACCCATATGGCTGCTGATGCTGTCAGGCACACCCGACCAGCGGTCGTTGGTGAGCTGGATCATGAAATGGTCGCTGGCCCTGTCAAGGGTTTCTTTTCTCCAGTCCTTTTGCTGGGCACCGGCGTTCAACAGGGAAAACAGTACAAACACCGTAGCAACAATTTTCTTCATAAGAGGTGGTTAGCCGGCAAAAATATCCTGCCGGGGGTTAATGAAAGGTTAAATGACCCGGCATTCAGCCTTCTGGTTATCCGCGCAAGTTATCTCAATTCGGGGAGAATATGAAACAGCGGGGCGGCGGGTCCCGTCTTTTAAAAGGAACCATCCGGAGTACCGGCAGAGATGGAACAGGTTCCAATTCCCGGATAAAGGGCCATCCGGTAATAAGAATGTTGGGAGCGGCCCTGTCATGCATACAGTACGTTATTGCCGGGAAAGGCCGGATTTAGAAAAATCAGTACATTCATTCCAAAGAATCTGTTTTGAGCAAAGCACTGGATGCATTCAGAAAAAACTACCTGCATGGTGTGGCCTGGACCCAACGGAAGGACGGTGTGCCGCTGCACATCCTGGATGATCTTTCACCGTCGGAACGTTCGGTGGCAGAGGAAGAACTGATCGGGGCGCTTTCCTTGAATGATGAATGGCCGGTGCAGGGTCTTGCACATATCCGTTCCCGTAAAGCGCTGCCCAGACTGAAAGAATTGCTGTCGGAAAGCAGGGGGCGCATGAAAATCATCATCGCACACGCCCTTTACCGGATCAGTGGCGACCCTGCCATGGTCCCGCTGGTATCGGCGGAGCTGGCTGAAATCCGGAATAACTATGAACTCATTGAAATCCTTTATCTGCTGCCCGGTTTCGGAGATGAAATGATCAACGGACAGTTACGTGCTTACCTGGAACATCCGGAATACCTGGTGGCCTATAACGCGGCCAGGGCGCTGGGATTGAATACCGATGAAGTTGTGCGCAGGTTCAGGGGACGCGGGGGAGTTACGCCCATGTCCGCGGCAACCCCCGTTGCCAGCGCCGAACCAGTTGCCCCCCGGTCAACTCCGCTTGAATCCTCCCCTGCGAATACCGGAAGTCAGGATATACCCACCGGAGAGAAAAAAACGACGGAGGCCAAACTGCGGCTGGCCAGTATGATCCTGTTTGGTATTTCACTCGCACTGCCAGCCTATTGCACGGGATCCACCTGCAGTCATTCCCTGCTGGTTTTTTTACTGGGCGGTTTGGGATTGCTGGGAGGGCATGGCTGGAGCTGGCTGGCCAACCCATTATTGTTTGTATCCTGGGGTACTTTACGCCGCTCTCCGCGGTTATCGATGATGCTTTCCACGCTGGCTTTTCTGTTCGCGGGGTTGTTTATGTTAGGAGGTTCCGTGCCGGTGAACGAAAACGGCGGGGTACAGTCGGTCACAGCGCTGAAAGCAGGCTACTGGTGCTGGTTGCTGAGCAACGGACTGATGATGATGGGCGCAATGAGCAAGGTATACCGGCTCAACCTGGTCTGGCGGACTGAGCGGCTGGCAAGGGGCGAGGCGAGTAAGTTTAACTAACGGGAAGGGTTATAGTGCAAATGGAACCACGAGTCACTACGTCACGAAGGAACACGAAGGGATGTAAAAAGAGATTTGGTGATTT
>WBZP01003261.1_pt1 | contig 17764 bp, 12 predicted proteins | sample 5204301 | NCBI WGS metagenome assembly WBZP01 (sample SAMN12412401, study PRJNA552823) | activated sludge metagenome | isolation source: activated sludge from nitrification reactor of wastewater treatment plant... | place: USA: Pennsylvania | collected 2017 | reverse complement strand
ACGACCCTCAGTCGAGTCCCATCTTCAACTTCGTCACGGCCTCGATCCATGCATTCCGGATGCCGGCGTTCTTCTGGGTTTCGGGATTCTTCTGCGCCATGACTTTCGAGCGCACCGGGTCGGCAGGCATCGTGCGATCACGGCTGCCGCGGCTCCTGATCCCATTGCTCGTCGCCATGTTCACCCTAAACGTCCTCCAGGACATCCTCGTCGGCGCAAGGCATGACCGGCCCATCGCCCAAGTCCTCGCCGAAGGATGGCACCTCTACCACCTCTGGTTCCTCGTCAATCTCATCGTCTACGTCGCGGTCGCGGCACTGCTCATGCCGCTGTGGTCGCCGAGCGAGAGCGCCAGGCCACAGCTGGCGCGCAGTCGGGCGCTGGGGTACTTCGGGGCGATCGTGCTGAGCACGTACTTGCTGGTGCTCGCGGTGCGCGCGACGGGCCTGGCGCACTCCAGAGTGCTGGGTCTTACCACCCCGTACAGCCTCGCGATGTACGCACTGTTCTTTGGAGTGGGGGCGTTGATGTACGTTCGCCGCGACCTCTGCACCCGTTTCTTCGCAATTCCGGCCTGGACCCTATTTCCGGCCGTCGCGATCGCCATCTACCTGTCACCGTTCACTGCGGGGAAGGCTAGCCTGATGACCGAGACCGCGGAGTTGCTCCACGTCACGGTCGTATGGATCTCCGTCGGAGCGATCCACGGATGGTTCCATCGGGTGTTTCGCCGCAAGACGGTCTTCACGAGAGCTGCGAGCGAATCCACCTACACCGTGTATCTGTTTCACCACATCGTTGTCGTTGCCCTTGCACTCTGCTTGCTCCCGCTACCGTGGGGCCCGTCGCAGAAGTTCGCGTTCATCGTCGCGGCAACGGTTGTAGTGACACTGGCCATTCACTACGCGCTGATCAGGCCCAGCGCGGTGTTACGTCTGCTCTTCAACGGCAGGATCTCCAGCGCTCGGCCTTCAGGGACGGAGGCGACAACCAAGCGTGGCGTATAGCCGGTCGTATCTTGGTAGACCAGCAGGCGCCCTCGGCCCGGTGCTCCGGCACCAGACCGATCTCACCTTCGTCAACATGCGCCGAGCCTCAACGGCACTGGCGACCACACAGCAAGCGACTTCTGGCGCTCGCTCAGCCGCCGTCGAAACGCCAGTCCGGCGCGTGCCGCCGCAGCCACTGCTCGAACATCATCAGGATCCACACCATCTCGCCGTAGTAGCCGGGGTGCGCCGGCAGGTACTCACCGAGCAGGCGATCGACGAACTCGGGTCGCACCACGCCGCGCGTGCCAAAGCCGCGCACCGAGTCCGTGGCCAGCGCCTTCAGGGCCGCGTGCTTCGTCGCCCACACGCCGAACGGCAGCCCGAAGCCCTTCTTCTGCTTGGTGATGATCTCCGGCGGCAGGAAGTCGCGCAGCGCCTCCTTGAAGAACCAGCGCAGCACGCGGCCCTTCACCTTGTACTCGGGCGGCAGCGTCGTCGAGAAGTCCACCAGCGCGTCGCTCAACATGGGATAGCCGACCTCGAGGCCCGCCAGCGCCGTCGTGCCGCGCACCTTGGGCAGGTCGCTCTCGGCCAGGGTGTAGCGCCAGTCGTAGGCGAGGTGACGGTCGAGGTCGTAGTCGGCGCGGGCCAGCGCCCACACCTCGCGCTGTTGCTCGAACACCGACTCGGGCCGCACCGCGCGCAGGAAGCCGTCCTGCAGCAGGTTCTGCGGCCCCAGGCGCAACAGCAGGTTGTAGTGGTGCAGCCGGTCAGGCAGCCCGGTCTCTGCGAACTGGACGTAGTTGCGTCCGCGCCGCAGCATCGGGACCCTCCCGGCCCCGGGCAGCGCCAGGACGGGCTTCACCAGGCCGTGGCGCACGATGGCCGGCACGCGGGCCCACAGCTCGAACACCTTCTGGTCGGCGTAGCGGGCGTTGCCGCCGAACAGCTCGTCGCCGCCGTCGCCGGCCAGCAGCCGCGTGACGCCGTCCTCGCGCGCACGCAGGGCGCAGCAGTAGGCGGGCAGGGCCGAAGAGTTGCCGAAGGGCTGGTCGTACGCGCCCGCCACGTGGGCGATGCCCTGCACCAGGTCGTCCGGCGTCACGTAGTACTCGTGCTGCACGGCGCCGAAGTGCCTGGCCGCGATGCGCGCGAACGCCATCTCGTCGTAGCCCTCGGCCTCGAAGCCGATCGAGTAGGTGTGCACCTCGCCCACGACCTGCTTGATCAGCCCGGCGACGGTGGAACTGTCGGTGCCGCCGCTCAGGAAGCAGGCCGGCACCCCGTCATCGAGCTCGGCCCTCACCGCCTCGGTGAGCAGGCGGCGGAACTCGGCCTTGAGCGCGTCGAAGGACGGCGCGCGGTCCGGGCGGAAGTCGGGCCGGGCGTAGGGCACGACCGACATCCGCTGGCCGTCCCACTCGGCCAGGTGGCCGGCCGGCAGCCGCTGCACGCCGCGGAAGATCGTGCGCGGCGCCGGAACGGCGTGGAAGAACAGGTAGTCGTAGATCGCCTGCGGATCGAGCTCGCGCCCGCCGAGCGCGGTGGCGGCCTCGGCGAATCGCGGCTGGCCATCCTGCACCGTCCAGCACAGGGTCTCGCGCGCGAAGCGGTCGACGACCGCGGCCACGCGCCCCCCGACCATCGGCGCCACCGCCGCGAAGCCACCGGTCGAGGCGGCCGCGGCCGCACGCGGGCCGAGCGCCGCGGCGGCGTCGCCCCACGAGCCTTGGCCGCCGGCCCAGGCGGGCCGGCCCTGCTCGAGCGCTTCGACACCGGCCGACGGCGTCGGCCCCTCCGGCACGCCACGCGCGCGCCCTTCGAGCACCGTCACACCAGCACCTCCACGCACCCCGGATGCCCGAGGAAGGCCTGCGGACTGGCGCTCGCCCCGTAGGCCCCCGACTGGAAGACCACCACCAGGTCGCCCACCTGCGCCACCTGCAGCTCCATCCGGTCGGCCAGCAGGTCGAGCGGCGTGCACAGCGGCCCCACCACCGACGCCACCTCGCGCTCGACGCTCCCCGCCCGGTTGCCGATCGTCACCGGGTAGTTCTTGCGCACGACCTGCCCGAAGTTGCCCGAGGCCGCCAGATGGTGGTTGAGCCCGCCGTCGCAGACCAGGAACACCTGCCCGCGCGACACCTTGCGGTCGACGATGCGCGTGACGTAGAGGCCCGCCTCGCCAACCAGGTAGCGCCCGAGCTCGATCACGATCGAGGCCTCGGGCAGGTCGGCGCGCGCGCGCTCGGCGAGTACCGCCAGGTTGGCCCCGATCGGCTCCAGCGCCAGCCGCTGCTCGCCGGGGAAGTACGGGATGCCGAAGCCACCGCCCAGGTTCAGGAAGCGCACCGGCGCGGGCGCGTCGGCGGCGAGCCGCAGCGCGAGCTCGTAGCTCTTGAGCTGCGCCTCGCAGATCGACTCGGCGCGCAGGTTCTGCGAGCCGGCGAAGAGGTGGAAGCCCTCGAAGGCCAGCCCCTCGCGCGCCGCGAAGGCCAGCGCCTCGGGCACGAGCTCGACGTCGAGCCCGAACTGCTTGGGCCCGCCGCCCATCTTCATGCCCGAGCCCTTGAGCTCGAAGTCCGGGTTCACCCGCACCGCCACACGCGCCGGCAGCCCGAGCTCCTGCGACGCACGCGCCAGCACCGGCAGCTCGCGCATCGACTCGACGTTGACCAGCACCCCCGCGGCCACGCTCTGGCGCAGCTCCGGGTCGCGCTTGCCCGGCCCGGCGAAGCTCACCTCCGCCGGATCGGCACCCGCATCCAGCGCCACCTTCAGCTCGCCGGCCGAGGCGACGTCGATGCCGTCCACCAGAGCGGCCATGAACTGCACGACGGCCGGCATCGGGTTGGCCTTCATCGCGTAGTGCAGCTTCACCGCGCGCGGCAGCGCGGCGCGCAACTCGGCCACGCGCTGGCGCAGCAGGGCGCGGTCGTAGAGGTAGAAGGGCGTCGTGCCCACGCGCGCGGCGAGGCGCGAGAGGGGCTGGCCGCCGGCGAGCAACTCGCCGTGGTCACCGACGGCGAACTGGCTCATCGGTGAGTGGACGGGCATCGGGCGGTTCGTGGGTATGTTCATTCGTACAGCGGCATTCAATGAGACTCCGGCCTGCCGCCGAGCCAGTCGACCCGCACACCCTCGAATCGACGGAAGTCCCGGTCGAAGGTGCCGACGACGGCCCCATGTTCCTGCGCCAGGGCGGCAAGGTGGGCGTCGGTGGTGAGGTTGCCGGCAGTGCCCGCCTGCCGCAGCACTCGCCCGAGCAGGGCCGCATGCCGGGGGCCTGGATGCACCACCCGTGAACCGGGCGTCTGCAGCCAGACATCGACGATGCCGAGCGCCCGATCGACCGGCAGCGGCGTCGCGTACACGCCGGGCCGCGTGGTGATGCGCAGGAAGCCGAGCAGCGACACCCAGGCGAGCGCCAGCCCTTCGCCGCTCTGGACGCCGTCGCTCAGCCAGCGCGCGGCCGCGTCATGTGCCGGTGAACCCTGGTTGACGGCGTGCACGAGCACGTTGACATCGGGCAGGCGCATCGACGGGGTCCGCCGGTCAGCGACCCTGTTGGAGCTTGGCGACCAGTTCCTGGTCTTCCAGCTCTGTGGCCAGGGCGTTGAGGTTGTCGGTGGACACCAGCAACGCTCCCATGTCGAAGGTCGGCTGCATGAACGCAGCCGCCGCATCCGCGGCACGCAAGCGTAGGCCGCGCCGAAGGCCGTCGTTCAGCACGTCCTTGAACGATGCGTCCCGCTCGCGCATCGCGTTCTTCACCAGGGCTTCGACGTCTGGGTCGAGCGTGATCGTCGTTCTCATTGCATCAAAGCATCAACTCAGTCGCATCATGATGCATCGACCTGAGCCAAGCCGTCAATCCTTGTTCTCATGCCACTCGGTCGCGAGCTTCTTGCGGTCAATCTTGCCGTTCGGGTTGCGCGGCAGCGGCCCGGCCATCGGCGCCACGCCTTGCGGCACCATGTAGGCGGGCATGCGCGCCTTGCACTCGGCCAGCAGGCCGGGCACGTCGAGCGCAGCCGAGCCGTCGGGCGCAGTGGCGATGACTTGGATCGCCTGACCCAGTGCCGGATGGTCGACGCCGAAGGCGACACACTCGCCGACCCGCTTCGTCGCGTAGAGCACCTCCTCCACCTCGGTCGGGCTCACGCGGTAGCCCGAGGTCTTGATCATCTCGTCGCGCCGGCCGACGAAGTAGAGATAGCCCTCGGCGTCGCGCCTCACCGTGTCGCCGCTGAACACCGCGAACTCGGGCAGCTGCAGGCCGGCGACGCGCCCGCCATGCCAGGGCTGCAGCAGCTTGTAGCGCTCGGCGGTCTTTTCGGCGTCGTTCCAGTAGCCCTGGCCGACGAGCGCGCCGCGGTGCACCAGCTCGCCCGGCTCGTCGGGCGCGCACTCGGTGCCGTCGTCGCGCAGCACCAGGATCTCGGCGTTCGGGATCGCCTTGCCGATGCTGTCGGGCCGGCGGTCCACCTCGTCGGGCGGCAGGTAGGTCGAGCGGAAGGCCTCGGTCAGGCCGTACATCAGGAAGGGCCTGGCGTGCGGCACGCGCGCGCGCAGCGCGTCCAGCGTCTCGCGTGGCATGCGCCCGCCGGTGTTGGCAAAGTAGCGCAGGTGCGTGTCGATGGCTGCCGGCCACTCGAGCTGCGTGAGCTGGATGTAGAGCGGCGGCACCGCGGTGAGCCCCGTGACCTTCTCGCGCTCCATCGCCTTCAGCACGTCGCGCGGCAGCAGGTAGTTGAGCAGCACCACCCGCGCGCCGGCGTGGAAGGCGGTGGTGAGCTGGCTGAAGCCGGCGTCGAAGGACAGCGGCAGCGCCGCCAGCAGCGTGTCGGACGGCCGGTTCTCGAGATAGCTCGCCACGCTCTTGGCGCCCGCGACCATGTTGCGGTGGCTCAGCACCACGCCCTTGGGCCGGCCCGTGGAGCCGCTGGTATAGAGGATCGAGACGATGTCGGTGTCGATCACGCGGTGGCCGGCGCGCGGCGGTGCGTCGAGCAGCGCATCCCAGGCATGCAGCGCCAGGCCCGTCGGCACGCCCACGCCGTCGGGCGCGGGGCCGGTGAGCACCACGTGCCGCAGGTCCGGGCAGGCGCCCTCGGGCGTGGCCAGCGCCGCGGCCAGCAGCGCCCAGCGCTCGGGCGAGGTGACGAGCACGCGGACGTTGCAGTCGCGCGCGATGTAGACCACCTGCTCGGGCTTGAGCAGCGGGTTCATCGGCACCATCACGCCCCCGGCCGCTGGCGCGCCGAAGCTCGCGACCACGGTCTCGAAGCGCTTCTCGAGCCAGATGCCGACGCGGTCGGTGCGCTCGAGGCCGAGGGCGAGCAGGCCGGCTGCACAACGCCCCACCATCTCGTGCAAGTCGGCGTAGGCCAGGGTCTCCCGGCCACTGGTCAGCGCCGCAGATGCGGGTGCCCGCATCGCGGCCAGTGCCGGCAGGTCGTGCAGGAGAAAGGCGTCTTTCATCGGCAAAGGGCGGGATGGGACAGGTCGGACCGCGCGGCACACGAGCCTCGGATTCGCGGCGCATTCTCGGCCAGCCGCCCACCGTGCGGCGGCCACCCTCGAGCATCGGACCCTTGTGACCGTGACACCTTGCCGCTCGGCCCGCGGCATCGCGGCACACGGGCCAAGTGCCCTGGGCAAGTACGTCGTTTCAACGACCTGTTGATGATCAGACCGCGCGAATAACCAAGTGGACCTCCGTGCGGTCTGGCGCGAGATCCCTCACTCAACCAGCGATCCGATGGCCGCGCGCGTGCCTTCCTATGCGCAGGCCACGGTGCCCTGTGTTCGCGGCCGATCCCGTGCCCAGGGCGAAAAACGACGCTCCGGGTCTTGAGCGCCCCGAGGGCTGCACCCGCGCCGCCGGTCGACCGCAGCGCGCGCCCGTAAGAGCCCGAGGCACGATCAAGGGGATCCTTCCGCTCGTTCAGTCCTTTGGCCGCCAGCCCAGCCCCGCGGCCAAAGCCATCCCAAGGCGCCTGACATGACGCGGCCGAAGCGCCCACGCGTGCAGCAGCGACCGAGCACCAAGCCACCGGTCACCATAGGCGAGATGATGCCGCCCAAACTCGGCCCGATAGCGCGCGAGAATTTCACCGAACCGTCTCGCCTCCATCGCCCGCCCATCCGCGCTCGCCAAGCCGAATCGCGCCGCGTAACGCTCCAGCAGTTCGACCCGGTAATCGCGCCTGCGCACCATGCGCGAACCCTGCACCGGATGATGCCGATACAAGGTCGGCGGCCAGTTCAGCAGGGCGAACTGCGTCACTTGCGCCATGCGCAGCCACAGGTCCCAGTCCTCGCTGTACTCCAGCGTTTCGTCGAACCCGCCGACTGCTGCCACAACGTCCCGTCGCAGCATGGTGCCGCTGGTCAGCGCCCAGCAGTCGGCCAGGAACTGGTGATACACGTGGCCCGAGTACTCCGCAACGATGCCCAAACCGGGGTCTGGCCCCCAGATGGACTCCGGATCCGGATATGCGCCCCCGAAGGGACGCCAATGGTGATAGGCGCAGACGGCCGCGCCGGTGTGCGGGTGCGCGTCCAGCCACGTCACTTGCCGTTCAACCTGCCGGGGGTGCCAGATGTCGTCTTGGTCGAGAAAGATGATGTAGCGTCCGCGCGCCGCCTTGAGCCCGCGATTGCGCGCTGCGCTGACCCCCGAGTTGGCCTGCTTGAATACGGTCGCCTGCGGCGCTTCGGCTTCGACCACTTTGATCGTGTCGTCCGTCGAGCCATCGTCAACGATGATCAGTTCGAGACCGACCTGGGTCTGACTTTGCACCGCGCGCAGCGTGTCGGCGAGAACCCGCGTGCCATTGAAGGTCGGAACGACAACCGTCGCGACAATACCCGAGTTCGCGCGAGCTTTCACGCAGACCCTACCGTTCAGCCTTACTCAGAACATCCGCCCACAGTCCAGCGGCCGCCCAGAGCCCCGCGCGAGTAAAGTTGTCCGCGCCCCTCCGCGGCGCCTACCAGGCCAACGTCTGATTTGTTCAAGACAGCGCCCCATTTTCGCAACAAGCATCTGAAAGTGTAGGGAGCTTCGGTCGGCACGGCGGTCACTCTGCCTGCTGTGACCCGCGGCCTGTGCAGGATTGCGCGACTTGCGCCCGGGTCCTGGGGCAAGCAAGGTGTCGCAGCCGCGCGCCGATGGCTCGCCACAGACTGCGGCGCGCCTCGTCGCCACTGATACGCCCTCGCGGGCAAGGCACCCAGCGCCCGTATCCGGCCGCGGCATGCTCTCGCCCGTATTGCATCGGTGGGTCGGCATGCTCTGCGGACTGGGGCTTCCGGGCCCTGCTACCGCATCGAAGGCGCGGGACAACCGGCAGCCAGGGGAGAGCGGTTCAGTTTCGGTGTGCGCCGGTCGATATTGGGAGGACCGACCGCCACAGGCTCGCATCAGACGAACTCACGACCAATGACTGAAGATAATGCGCCACTCGGCCCGCAGCTGACGGGGCCTCAAACGACCGGGTCGGGCGTCGACCTGAAGCGCCGGGACGTGATTCGACTTGCACTGATGTCCTTGGGGTCCTCGCCGCTCATCGCGGCGTGCGGCGGCGGAGGTGTCGACGCGGCCGTGCCGAGCGAACAGCCCACGGGGGTCGGGCCTCCGCCAACGGTGCCTCCCGCCCCGGCGCCGGTGCCAGTCCCTCCCCCTGCGCCCGAACCCGCGCCACCGCCTACGCCGGAGCCCGCACCACCGCCTACGCCGGAGCCCGCACCACCGCCTACGCCGGAGCCCGCGCCACCGCCTGCGCCGGAGCCCGCACCGTCGCCGCCATCTCCTGCCGGAGCCGCTTTTCCGACCAACCTGGTGATGACCTCGGCCTCGGCTGCCGTTGGCGTGACCTATGGCCAAGCGTTCAAGCCAGGCGCGATGCCGCCTGGCGACTCGCTCGCAGGTCGCCAACTGAATGTCGTTTCGACCTGGCCGGATGGTTCGTGTCGCTTCGGCCTTGTATCTACTGTGAAGAGCGGCGCCACGAGATACTCTGACGGGCTATCCATCGGACAGGCAGCGGCCGGCCCCGTTCTTACAACCGCGGACCTCAGGGCGAAGTTGTCCCAGGCCGTCTCGATCGGCGCCGGCGCGTTCGGTTCGGCGTCGTGGTCAGGTAGCGACTGGGACTCGCCCTGGATGACATGGGCATCTGGCCCTGTGATGTCATCTTGGGTGTATCGCAAGCAGATCGGCACTGATCGTCATCTTGTCGCCTGGCTCGAAGTGCGGATGTGGAGCACCGGAGCGGTCGAAGTGCTACCGTGGGTCGAGAACGGCTACCTCACGGTCCCTGGACCCACCAACAAGAGTGCGACTTACACGTTCTCGATGGGAGGGGCGCAGCGATTCTCTCTGGCGATCGACCTTCCGCACCACTGCCGCACGCCGCTCGTCAGCGGCACCGCGCTGTCGCACTGGCTCGGCACCGATCCTGGCATCGTCGTCAAGCACGATGCTGCGTACATGATGGCGACCGAGATGGTGCCGACTTACGGCGTGACGGTTTCGCCTTCTGCCGCTGCCGTCACCAGTCTGCCGACGACGTACACGCCCCTGCAGCAAGGCGGATACCCGAGTCTCATGGGCAATGCCGGTGCTCACGATTCCATCGGTCCGCTGCCGATCTGGGACGTGCTGTACCTGACGTCCTCGGCGCCGCTGACCTGGGCCGCGCTGCAGCGCAATGCCTACAGCGCGGGCCGCTACGCGCTCCACTACCGCGACAACACGACCGGATCGAACTCGCCACCCAGGCTGGTCGACCATCCGAGCACCAACTACTACAACGACGGGTGCTACAAGACGGCGGCGAGCGGCGGCACCATGACGCCAGCTCCGTCCGGCACGGTCCCGAAGCAGTGGGCATTCACCCACCAGCCCGCCGTCGGCTACATGGCCGCGCTGGTGACAGGCCGGTGGTATCACATCGAGACGGTGCAGTTCGCCGCGCTGTCCGGCGTGTTCTGGCTCCAAAGTCCCTCGTGGGCACGCAATGGAGCGGATGGAAGGCTCAACACGACGGATGCCAGCCACCGCGGTGTCGCGTGGTGCCTGCGCGATCTGGTCAACGCCGCGAACATCTCCCCGGACGGAACGGCCAAGAGAGAGTGCGTTCGGATCCTGCAGAACAACATCGACTGGTACTGGGCGCGCTACGTGAACCAGGCGAATTGCCCGCAGGGGTTCACGGAGCCTTACAGCGACATCGAAAGCGGCGTCAGCGGATTCCAGACGCAAAGTTGGCAGAACCACTTCTTCAACTGGGCGTGGGGCTGGGCGAAGGCGGTCATGCCACCGATCGACGCAACAAGCAGCAGTCGACTCGATGCGTTCTATGCCTGGAACGTGCAGTCCGTGATCGGCCTGTGCGGCGGCACTGCGGCGAACGAATACCTGTTCCGCGATGCCGGCATGAGCGAGATCAGCGTCGCTCCGAGCACGTCATCCAACTGGGCGACGGGCGCCGGCCCGTGGCACGCAGACTGGGGTGCAGTGTGGGCGGCTACGCAGGCGTTCCTGCCCACGGGGTCGAAAATCTGGGGCGACGGCACTTGGCGCATGGACACGTACCCGGCGAGCGCAGCATCGTCGTCTGGGTGGTGGGCCAACTTCCTGCCGGCGTTGGCCTACGCGGTGCAGAACGAGGTACCGAAGGCATGGGCGGCGTGGGAGCGCGTCACCAGCTCGCCGACCTGGTTCAGGTTCCTCGACAACTGCGCGGCGGAGCCACAGTGGTGCGTCAAGGCCGCTGACAGGTTACCGACCTACGTTCCGGAGGCCAACGCTGCGGCGGCACTGACCGTCGCCAACGGCAAGCTCGCCAACTCCTACAACAGCCAGTGCCACCCGGCATTCGCACCCTATTACTTCAATACCACGAATGCCACTTACGGTGGTGCATTCAAGAATCCGTACTGGGGACGATACGGTTGCACCCTGTTTGGGTCCGGCGGGCACGGTAACCACAACGACAACTCTCTGACCGTCGCGGAGTACGGTCGGACCCAGGTCAAATTCAAACGTGTCATGGACCCCACGCCGTGGTTCGGGACGACCCCGATTGCAGGTAGGACGCTTGGTGACCTGCAGGTCGCCAACAGTGCCGCCGAGCGGTGGGACAAGAGCTACGACGGCACCTATCAGCATGACAAGACTGACGAACTGCTTGGGGGCGCCGGCCCCTATGAGTTCCGGTACGGCATCAGCCTGATAGACGGCAAGGTCTGCGCGTCGCATACCTACGGTGGCCGAGTCTTCCTTGGGCCGCTCGATGGGGGCGCGCCGAATGGCACCCTGCTGACGCTGGCGAATGCCGCACTCAACCGATACTCGGTCCAGGGCTGCATCGCGTATATGGCGGTGAACTTCACCTCCACAGCGACTCCCTCGTCGGCAACGACCTGGTACAAGCATTCGACGGATCGAGCCAACGAGGGCCGCAGTTCTATCCTTGGAGACGCTCCGGTACCAGGTACGTCACCCCTGTTGGCCGTGGTCGTGCCAGGTCAGAAGCGCGTCTACTACCAGACGCGGGGCGGGCAGTACGGCGTGCGGTGGTATGACCTGACCACAAGGCACCTCGTCACCGGGACCGGGACCGGGTTCGATTTCTGGCTGGGGGACATCGAACCGGGGTCATATCTCGCTGAGCACGGCGCCCTCATCCACGTACCGCAGCGCAATCTTCTGTTGTGCGTGTACCGCTACCAGCGGAATGCAAGGGTTCAGTGGATGGACGTGAGCCGGGATCAACCGACGCTGGCGTCGCCATACGGAGGTACGGCCAGCCTGAGCATGCCAATCCCGGTGGGCTATCGTTGGGGTGCCGTGACTTGGGTGCCGGATTCACGGCGGCTGTTCTTCTACGGCACGGAGTCTGGAGGCAACGTCGTCTATGAGGTGGCGATCCCGACCACTTTGACGAACACGTGGACGGTGGAACAGGTCACCATCGGCGGGGCCATGCCTGATCTTGTTTCGCACCCCGCTGCGCCGCCCGGGCCGTGGCAGTTCCACTATGGAAAGCGCACGGAGTACGATCCGAGAATCAAGTCCGTGTTTTATTACGAGAATCGCAACAGAAATACAGACGTGGCGTACGTCATTAGGCCGCGGAACACCTGAGTGCGATGATGATGATCGGTGTAGCGCTCCTATCCTGGCTCGGCAACCTTGAGCATCAGCCGATTGGCGAATGCGCCATCGAACCGGCACACTGCACGTGGCATGTGCGATGTTTCACGCAGAGAGGCTTGCGGTCTGTTGGCTATCAGCAGGGACGCTTCGCACCCGCTCCTGATGTACACCTCGATGCGCTTGCGTTGTGACAGGATCCAAGGTCCCCGCCCGGTTTGCGAATCCAGTTCGATTGTCTTGGCAACCCGCATTGCTCAACGAGTCTGCGTCTGCGCGTGACCGCCCGTCCATGTGAATACCCATCCTCCAAGTCACTTCCGGGTTATATGGCTCGATGACTTCGACAAGCTTCCTCCTGCCGTGTCGTTACTGTTCGAGTCGGCAGAGAAGGCGGACTTCCAGCTCGGGCTCGACTGGTTCCGGTTGCTGGCCGGCTCCACTTTGGGCCGGCAGCACGTCGTCAGTATCGGCGTGCTGCTCGATGGCGATCGTCCGTTAGCGGCCCTGCCCTTGCGAGTGGGCGTCGGCCGCGCGGGCACGGAAGTCGGAGCGCTTGCAAACTTCTACACCTCCCGATTCGCGCCGCTGCTCAACCCCGAGGTGAGGGCAACGGATCTTGCGTCGCTGATCACTGGGCTGCGCAGCATGGCCACGCGTCCGCGGTCGATGTCCTTCTGGCCGCTCGAGAAAGACTCCCCCGAGTTCGCACTCCTGCGCGAGTCCATCCTCTGCGCGGGCCTTCGACCATTCGAGTACTTCTGCTTCGGCAACTGGCACCTCCCGCTCACCGGCCCGCGCCCCTCGTGGGACGAGTATCTTCGGAGACGCCCCGGTGAAGTGCGCAACACGCTGCGCCGGATGACACGCCGCTTCGATGCCGAGGGCGGACGCATCGAGATCGTGATGGACGCCGGAGACCTCGACCGGGCCATTGCGGCCTACGGCGCCGTGTATCAAGCCAGCTGGAAGCGACCGGAGCCTCATCCGGGGTTCATGCCGGGCCTGATCCTGCTCTGTGCCCGGCGCGGCTGGCTCAGGCTCGGCATCGCATGGATTGGCGCGCAGCCGATCGCAGCGCAGCTATGGATCGTGGCGCACGGTCGGGCGAGCATCTTCAAACTCGCCTACGACTCCGAATTCGGCCGCCTCTCCCCTGGCACCCTTCTGACGGCAGCACTCATGCGGCACGTCATCGAAGTCGATCGCGTCGACGAAGTGGATTACCTCACGGGAGACGACGACTACAAGCGGGCCTGGATGACCCACAGGCGCGAGCGATGGGGCATCGTTGCCTACGACCCTCGCACACTCGGAGGTGCGTGGCTGCTCGCCCGTGAGCGGGCAGTTCGGACGGCCAAGCCTCTGCTGGCCCGATGGCACAGCCGGGGCCGAGCGCCCTAGCACGGCCGTGGGTCGCGTGGCAATCAACCAGGAATCCGGACAAGACGACGGCACTGCGCATGGACACCAACGATCTCCCGCCCCGCTACGGGCTACACGCCGGCTTCGTGCGCTCGGCCACTGCGCATCCGGCGCGTCCGGCGCTCGAGGTGGGCGAGGAGAGCCTCTCCTACGCACAACTGCGGGAACGCTCGCTCGCCATGGCCGCTGCGCTATGGCGCGGATGTGCTGATTCGGCACCCAAGGTCGGCATCCTTGCGAGCCGCTCGGTGGTGATGTACTGCGGGATCCTGGGCACGCTGATGGCCGGGGGCACCGTGGTTCCGCTCAACCCCGCGTTTCCGACAGAGCGAACGAGGCAAATGCTGGAACTCGCCGATGCCGACGCGCTCGTCGTCGACGCGACGGCGGAGCCGGTGCTCGATGCCCTTCTGTCCGGCGTGACGCGGCCGCTTCTCATCATCACCGCCCCCGGGTCGGTGGCAACACTCTCTGCACGCTGGCCGGCGCACCGGTTCGCGGCCGCGTCACGAGTCGCGGGATTCGAGCCTCGCGCCGTGTACCCGGACGACCTCGCCTACCTCTTCTTCACCTCCGGCAGCACTGGCGTGCCGAAGGGCGTGGGCGTCCTGCACCGCAACGCGAGCCGCTTCGTCGAGATGTCGCTGGAGCGCTACGCGGAGCTTGGCATCGGCCACACCGACCGCTTCTCGCAGTTCTACGACATCACGTTCGACTCGTCGATGTTCGACCTCTTCGTATCGTGGGCCGCAGGCGCGTGCCTGTGCTGCCCGACGACCGTCGAGTGGGTCAACCCGAACAAGTACATCGTCGCGCGCGGCCTCACGGTGATCGACATCGTACCGTCCACCGGCCACGCCATGAACCGCAGCAACGGCTGGCGGCCCGGGCGCTTCCAGCAACTGCGCCTGTGTCGCTTCGGCGGCGAGGCACTGTCAACCGACCTGGCCGCCACGCTGGCCGTCGCCGCGCCGAACGCGGCGATCGACAACGTGTACGGCCCCACCGAGTGCACCGTCGATGCCGCCTACTACCGCTGGGATCGCGAGCGCTCGGCGGCCGAGGCCACACACGGCGTCGTGCCGATCGGCGTCGCAGGCCCGAAGGTGGGCCTGCGCGTGGTCGACGAGCATCTGCGCGAGGTGCCCGTCGGCAGCGAGGGCGAACTGCTCATCAGCGGCCCGCAGGTCACTCCGGGCTACTGGAAGAACCCGGAGCGCACGGCGCAGAGCTTCGTGCGCTTCCCTGGCAGCGACGCCGTGCACTACCGCACCGGCGACCTGGTGCGCCGCGTGCCGGACGGCCAGCCGATCCCTTATCTTGGCCGCATGGACTACCAGATCAAGATCTCCGGCGTGCGCATCGAGCTCGGCGAGGTCGAGCAGGCGATGCGGAAGGCCAGCGGCACCGACATGGCCGTGGCCGTCGGCTGGCCGCCCACGACGAGCGGCGCCTCCGGCATCGTCGGCTTCGTCGCGCGGCCCGGCGCCGACGTCGGGGCGATCCGTCGCCAGCTCAAGGAGACGCTGCCCTCCGTGATGGTGCCGAAGGAGATCCTCGTCATCGACGAGATGCCTCTCAACGTCAACGGCAAGGTCGACCGCAAGGCCCTGCTCGAGCGCTTGAAGTCCGAGTCCGAACAAGCCTGAACGCGAGCGCACGCCGTGGCCAAAGAGATCCTGATGTGCGCGCCGACGCACTTCGATGTCGAGTACGAAATCAACCCCTGGATGCACTGCGACAACCCGGTGGTTCACTCCAGGGCGCTGGCCGAGTGGCAGGCCCTGCACCACATCTACACGGAGCGCCTGGGCTGGAGGGTGCACCTGCTCGAGCCCCGCGCCCACCTGCCCGATCTCGTCTTCACCGCCAACGGCGGCCTGGTCATTGGCGGCAAGGTGACGTTGCCCTGCTTCCGCCACCCGGAACGGCAGGGCGAGACCCCGTTCTTCGACGCCTGGTTCCAGGCGAACGGGTTCACCGCACTGGGGGCGCCGGTGCACGACTTCGAGGGTGAAGGCGATGCCCTGCTCTGGAACGACGTGCTGTTCGCAGGCTACCCCTGGCGCAGCGACAAGCTGGCGCACCGGACCCTGGCGCAGAGCTTCGGCGTCGAGGTCGTGAGCCTGCAGTTGACCGACGCCCGCTTCTACCACCTGGACACCGCGTTCACGACGGTCAACAAGACGACGGTCGCCCTGTTCGCGCCGGCCTTCACGGCCGAGAGCGTGGACCGCGTGCGCCGCGTGGTGCCCAACGTCATCCTGGCCAGCGAGGCGGACGCGGTCGCCTACGGCCTCAACGCGATGAGCGACGGTGAGCACATCGTGCTCAGCGACCGCGCCGTGGGTCTCATCGACACCTACCGGCGCATGGGCATGCAGGTCTGGCCCACGCCGATCGGCGAGTTTCAGAAGTCCGGAGGGGGGGTGAAGTGCCTGAGTCTCGAGTTGAGGCGTTGACCCACACCGGGGCCAGATCAAGCGATCAGTTCCTGATGGCGTACCCACTTGTCGCCGCGCAGCCATACGCACCGCGACAGCGGGTCAATCTCCCGCACTGGGGGGGACCAATCGGGCAGCCGACTGCGCACTCGGACCCGGCCGCCTATGTCGAACGAACGCACTCTCGCCACGGTCCTGAATCCGGCCGACTGGTGGGCGCGAACGGACTGCTCGTTCTCCCAGTCGACATCGCTCCACACGCGGCAGGGGCCATTCCCACCCAGCACGGCCAGGGCATGGGCGATGTGCGAGAGTAGTCGCCTTCCGCGGCATACCGGCGCCACGAATACATCGCGAACCCAGAACTCGTGGGGCCCCAGCGGCATCAGCCAGTTGAGCTCGTCGATGTATCGTCCCTCCTGGCCCGCCGCCCACGTCGATGCGACCGGCTGCCCCTCGAGTTCGAATCGCAGGAAGCGCAGTCCATTCGCAAGCCGCTTGTCCATTCTGCCCACCGTCAGTCGATGGCCCAGCGCCAAGTGCGTCGCCTGGATGGCTTCGGGATCCTGTACGGAGCAGCACACGAGCGATGGTATCGGAGCCGCCAACGGCTCCGTCGCTTCCCTGACGAGGATGGCGACATCGTGGAGATGAATGCCTAAGGAGCGCACACGAACGTCTCTCGCACGTAGGCATCTTCGAAGCCAAGCTTGCGCATGTTGTGCAGCGAGGCATCGACGTGACCGTGCCGTGGCGCGGCGGTGTCGGTGACAATCGTGGTCACGCCCGCACGAACCAAATCTTCCAACTGGCGCGCGACCAAGGCTGCATGTATGCCCAGGCCCCTATGGTCGTCGCGGACCGACGTCCAGCCGATCCATCCGACCTCTTCCTCGGCATGCGCCAGGGCGGTGCCGATCGGAACACCATTGTCGAATGCCAGCCAGTATCGCCAGCCGCTCCCACGAAGCCCTTGTCGGATCAAGCCGCCGACACTAGCCGGAACATTGAAGCTCTCGACGCAGAGCTGCGCCACTGCTGCAGTCCAGCGGTGGCTCCCTTCCTCCACATTGATGTGTGACGACGACCGGCCATGCCCGACCTGTAGGGCCCGCATATGTCTACGCACGAGGACCTGCGACCGGGCCACTCGGCGAAAGCGGAGGCTCTTGAGATCCTCCAACTCGTCACCTTGCATGGCACTTGGGATCACCTCGATACCGCAGCCCAGACCATGACGTCGATACGCTTCGAGGGTATCGACAAGCGAATCCGATGACGGCGCGGTGAAAGCACCCCACCCGAGCACCCGGTTTACGACGATCGTTCGCGGCGCCGCTGTCGACAGGAGAGCCAACAGCCCTGCGTTCCGAATCGTCGAGAAACCCACCGCTTTCGCAGCTTCGACTAGGCTGGAGTAGGCGCTCGACTCGGCCCGCTCGCAGACCTGCACAAGATCTTCAGGCATGGTGGACTTGCGTCGCTGCCGGCGATTGTTCGTGGCCGTGGATGAGCTGCAGGCGAATTAGCCAGGATACAGACGCAATCTCGACTTCGGACTGAGCTTGTGGCTGCGAGAACGTGTGGTCCGCCTCCTGCAGATCGATCCGCCTGACGTTCGGCTGCAGGAGGTGATCATGCCAGCCCGTTTCCAGCCGAACTGTCTCGAGGAATTCCTTGGCGGTGTAGTCGTTCCCGCTCAGGATCAGCAACACCTCGCCATTGAAACCAGC
>WBZP01003260.1_pt1 | contig 17764 bp, 18 predicted proteins | sample 5204301 | NCBI WGS metagenome assembly WBZP01 (sample SAMN12412401, study PRJNA552823) | activated sludge metagenome | isolation source: activated sludge from nitrification reactor of wastewater treatment plant... | place: USA: Pennsylvania | collected 2017 | reverse complement strand
TCCTTGTGTCATGCCGGGGCTGGGTTCACGATGGCGGCCGACGCTCTTCCTCCTTCGCGGCATCTCCCCGTTACCTGTCCCATGAGTTCTCTTGATCAGCCAGCGGAGCGCTATTGCTGGCAATTCAATACCACCCACGAAACACAGAATCACCAGGGTCGCGAGCACATCGTAGCCCCGGGACTTGAAAATAGTCCACAGCCAAGCTCCAACAGCTCCGTATAAGACCAGCCCCAGCGCATGCCATTTCATCTGAACCCCCACCAGGGGGACATCGAGCGCCTGTCACCCCAACCAGGATCCGGGACAGCCTCCGGGTGGGGCCTTTTCATCGGAAGCCGAACATGATGACCACCCCCATGTCTGCGGACAGTCAGGACCTGTCGCAGTTTCCACGGTAGCTTGAACAGGCAATCGGGAGGGCGATCTGGATCACGAGTCTCCACACCAACGCGCCCGGGGGCATCCGCCGACGATCAGCCCAGCCGCAGCCGGACGCCGGTGAGCCCCTCGCACAAGGACCACAGGGTGCGCTGCGTGGCCAGGTCATGGGAGGCGGCCGTCGACTCGACCAGGCCCGGGGGCCCAGTCAGCTCTCCCGGCCCGGTGGGCCCGACATAAGCGCCACCGGGCAGATCGGGCTCGGTCGCGGCATACAGCAACGGCCAGGCCCCCTGCTGGGCGTTCTGCGCGAGCCGCATTCGCTCCATAGCGCCGCGCGCCATCGGCAACGAGGCCAGCGGTACGTGTCGCGACAGCTCGGTCGAGGAATGCCCGGGGTGCGCGGCGACCGAGCGCACCGCGGCGCCGGCGCGGCTGAGCCGCCGCTGCAGCTCATAGGCGAGCATGAGGTCGGCGAGCTTGCTCGCGGCATACGCGCTCCACCGGAAATAGCGACGGTGCCGGTAGCTGGGATCGTCGAGCTCGAGGCTGCCGGCCCGGTGCACCACGGAGCTGACCCAGACCACGCGGTCGCGCAGCTGCGGCAGCAGAGTGCCGGTGAGCGCGAACGGACCGAGCACGTTCGTCGCGAAGTGCAACTCGTGACCGTCGGCCGACATCGAGCGGGGCACCGCCATCACCCCGGCGTTGTTGAGTAGCACGTCGATCGGGCGGCCCTCGAGGGCCTGGGCCGCTGCGTGCACCGAGGTCAGGGACGCCAGATCGAGCTCGAGCAACTCGGCGCCGCCGCCCTCGTTCGCCCCGGCAGCGACGACCTCCGGCAGGGCCAAACGGCCCTTGGCCAGGTCACGGCAGGCCATGACGACGTGCGCGCCCCGGGCGGCCAGCCGCCGGCTGACCTCCTTGCCCAGACCGGTGTTGGCGCCGGTGACGAGCACGACCCGGCCCCGCTGGTCGGGGATCTGCCGGACACTCCAGCCCACCCCCGCCGTCGCAGCTGAAGCGGCAGCTCCGGGGTCGTCCGACGGCGGTGACATCGCGGTCACCCGAGCTCAGCCCCGCCGGAAGTGCGGGATGACAGCACGCTCGAAGACATCCAAACCCGTTGTGTCGTATGCCGCTTCGGCGAAGTAACAGATCGCGTAGCCGAGGCCGGCCGCGGCATACGACTCCAGCCGTTCGACGATCTGCTCCGGCGTGCCGGCCCAGCCGGAGGCGAGGATACCGTCGATCTCCCGGCGGACTGCGTCCTCCGTGAAGCCCATGGCGACCCGACGGTTGAGGTAGTCCTCGAGCCGTTCGCGCACCTCGACCTCGGTGTCGCCGACGAAGACGTTGAAGTTCGCCGATCGGGTGATCTCGTCGAAATCCCTTCCGACAGTGCGGCAGTGGCCCCGCAGGATGTCGCTCTTGCGGGTGAACTCGGCGACGTCGCCGAAGAAGTTCGTGTAGTCGGCATACTGCGCGGCGATCTTGAGGGTCACCTGCTCGCCGCCGCCGGCCACCCACATGGGGATGCCGTTGTGCCGGCTGCCGGGGGCCGAAGTGCCCTGCAGCGGGCGGGGGGCGCAGAGCGCGCCGTCGACCTGGTAGTACTTCCCGGCATGGGTGGCCCGGCCCTGGGTCCACATCTGGCGCATGATCTCGACCCCGTCGCGTAGGGCGCCGAGCCGGTCGCGCGCCTCGGGGAAGCCGTATCCGTAGGCACGCCACTCGTGTTCATACCAGCCGGCGCCGATGCCCATCTCGACCCGGCCGCCGCTGACGATGTCGACGGTGGCCGCGACCTTGGCCAGATAGGCGGGGTTGCGGTAGGCCATGCAGGTGCACATCTGGCCCAACCGGATGCGGTTGGTTGAGGCCGCGAAGGCCGCCATGAGGGTCCACGCCTCGTGGGTCGCCTCGTCGGAGGGCTTGGGCACGGTGTGGAAGTGGTCGTAGACCCACAGCGACTCCCAGCCCTCGAACTCGTCGAAGCGCCGGGCGAGCCCGTCCATCACGCCCCAATGCAGCGCCGGGTCGATGCCGACGAGATCCATCCGCCAGCCCTGTGGGACGAAGACTCCGAAGCGCATTCGTATCTCCTCGTGGGGGTGCTCGCCGGCGGTCTGCCGGCTGGCGTCATCCTCTCACTCGGAACGGGCCGCCCGGCATCGGCCTGGACGTGCCGCAGACGTGTGATAGACGTGTGAGACTGCCCGGATGGACCGTCACGTCAACGACCACGAGGTCACCCAGCGGTTGCTCACCGAGCCCGGCACCTGGGCGGTGGTGGGCCTGTCCGGCAATCGGGCGCGCACGGCATACGGGATCGCCGATTTCTTGCAGCGCCTCGGTCACCGGGTCGTGCCGGTGCATCCGAGCGCCGAGGAGGTCTTCGGGCAGACCGGGTATGCCGCCCTCGCCGACCTGCCCGACGGGCAGCAGGTCGACGTCGTCGACTGTTTCGTCAACTCCCGGCTGGTCGGGGCCGTGGTGGACCAGGCGATCGAGCAGCGCGAGCGGCTGGGCATCCGTGCCGTGTGGTTGCAGCTGGGCGTGATCGACGAGGCCGCCGCCCGACGGGCGGCCGCGGCCGGCCTCGACGTCGTGATGGACACCTGCCCGAAGATCGAATGGCGCGGCTGACCCGACGGCACGGCGCGGGCTCATCAAGACGGCACGGCGCGATCACCGGTTACTCAGCCAGGCGCGATCAGCGGTTACTCGCCAGCGGCGAGCGAGGCCCGCAACGCGGCGCCTTTGGCCTGGGCCTGCTCACGCAGCTGCCCCTGGAAGTCGATCATCAGCGCGCGCAGCCGGGCCGCCTCGGGGTCCGCCCCGGCAGCCAGGATGCGCACCGCGAGCAGGCCGGCATTGCGGGCGCCGGCGATCGACACGGTGGCGACCGGCACCCCGGCGGGCATCTGCACGATGGACAGCAGCGAGTCCATCCCGTCGAGGTGGGCCAGCGGCACCGGCACCCCGATGACCGGCAGTGGGGTGACCGAGGCGAGCATCCCCGGCAGGTGGGCGGCCCCGCCGGCGCCGGCGACGATGACCCGCAGCCCACGTCCGGCGGCCCGCTGGCCGTAGGCGATCATCTGCTCGGGCATCCGGTGCGCCGACACGACGTCGACCTCGTGCGGCACCCCGAACTCGGCCAGTGCCTCGGCGGCCCGCGCCAGCACCGGCCAGTCGCTGTCGCTGCCCATGACGATGCCGACGACCGGCGCGGCGCCACCAGCCGGCGGTTGCTCACTCACGGATCACTCCTTGCAGGTAATCGGCAGCGTGTCGGGCCCGCTCCCGGCAATCGGCCAGGTCGGGTCCGCTGACGTTGACGTGGCCGATCTTGCGCCCGGGTCGCACGCCCTTGCCGTACATGTGCACCTTCGCGCCCGGGTCGCGGGCCATCACGTGCCGGTATGCCGAGTAGACCTCCTCGTCGTGACCGCCCAGCACGTTGGCCATCACGGTCCACGCCGCCACCGGCCGCGGGTCACCCAGCGGCAGGTCGAGCACGGCCCGCAGGTGCTGCTCGAACTGGCTGGTCACCGCGCCGTCGATGCTCCAGTGGCCGCTGTTGTGCGGGCGCATCGCCAGCTCGTTGACCAGCACCCGCTCGCCGGCCTGGAACATCTCGACCGCGAGCACCCCGGTGACCGCCAGCTCGCCGGCGACCCGCAGCGCGGCGTGGGTGGCCGCCGCGGCCAGCTCCGGGGACAGCCCGGGGGCGGGGGCGACGACGTCGGTGCAGACGCCGTCGGTCTGCACCGTCTCGACGACCGGCCAGGCCGCCGCCTGCCCGGACGGGCTGCGCGCCACCAGCACGGCCAGCTCCCGGTCGAAGGGCACGTGCGCCTCCAGCAGCACACCCTCGGCCAGCGAACCCGCCGCCCCCTCGGGCAGGCCCGCCGACGCCCCATCCGGTATGCCGCGCGCTCCCTCACGCGCTCCCCCACCCGTCGCGGCGGCCACCACCGCGAACCAGTCGGCCAACTCGGCCTCGACCGCCTCGGGTCCGGTGACGACGCGGACTCCCTTGCCGTCGTAGCCACCTCGCGGGGTCTTGGCCACGACCGGCCACCCGACCCGTGCGCCGAAGGCGAGCACGTCGGCGGCGGTGCGGGCCACCGCCCAATCGGGGCAGGGGATGTCCAACTCGGCCAGCCGCCGACGCATCGCGAGCTTGTCCTGGGCGAAGCGCAGCGCCGCCGGTGACGGGTGCAGCGGCACCCCGTCGGCCTGCAGCGCGGCCAGCACGTCGGCCGGCACGTGCTCGTGGTCGAAGGTGACGACGTCGCAGGCGGCGGCGAAGCGGCATACCGCATCGAGGTCGGTGTGCTCGCCGACCGGGGCCGAGGGGATGACCAGTGCGGCGGCGGCGTCCGGGGCCTGCGCCAGCACGGACAGCTGCACCCCGAGGGCGACCGCGGGGGCCTGCAGCATCCGGGCCAGTTGGCCGCCGCCGATCACCCCGACGACCGGGAACCCGCCGGGCGCCCGCACCGGTTGCCACGCCGACCAGCCCGGTGTTTCGGGGGACTGCTCCCCGGACACCTGCGCTGCCCCTGGCGGGGCCGGCTCGACGCGCCGGCGGGTCACCGATCGGCCCCCGGGCGCAGGCGCGCCGGCGGCTCGAGGTGACCCGACTCATCGACCTGGTCGACGGCCAGCAGGGGCGCGACGAGCGGCAGGTCGGCGTCGGGCACGTGGTGGTGCACCGCGCGGAAGGTCCACAGTTTGTTGACGACGAAGTTGATCGGCGTGGTCAACACGATGGTGAGCAACTGCGCCCAATAGGTGCGCGAGCGCAGCCCGGCCTGCTCGTGGAAGAACGGCTCGGGCAGGTAGAGCGGCGAGTCGGCATGGGTGAACAGCGAGATGAGCAGCAGGCCGGCGAGCGCCGCGACACTGCCGATCATGAGGAACGGGCCGAACTGGCGCAGCCAGGTGCCGTGCCGGCTGGCCCGGAAGGTCCACGCCCGGTTGAGCTGGAAGTTCCAGACATTGGCCACGAGGAACGACGCGAGCCACACGAAGTGCACATAGCGGAACATCTTCGCCGTGCCCGGGATCGCGAACAGCGGCGTCTGGGCATTGACCGTACCGCCGTGCAGCTTGTGCAGGAGCACGGCGACGGCCATGTTGACGATGACGCCGGACCCGCCGACGATCACGAATTTGACGAATTGGCGCACGTGGTGGCGGTGTCGCACCCACGTCCGCTCCGCCGTCCCGCTCACAGTCTCGAAAGCCTACGCCTCCCGCGGCGGCCACCCCCACCCGCCCGTATGCCGCGCACCCCCACCCGCCCGCCCGTATGCCGCGCCACCCCGGCGTCGGCCTCAGGACCGGGGCCCGGGCGCCTCGGAGAGGAACAACGCGAAGGTGGCCGGCTGCCGGGAGACCAGATCCAGCCGGCCGCCGCAGCTCACCGCGAGATCCCGGGCCAGCGCCAGCCCCAGCCCGGTGCCGCCGCTGCTCACCGCCCGCTCGAAGACGTGCGGGGCGAGTGTGGCGGAGATGCCCTCCCCCTCGTCGCGGACCTCGACGACGACCGACGGGCCGCTGCGCCGGGCCCGCACGTCGACGGTGCCCCGCCCGTGTACGAGCGAGTTCTCCAGGAGGGTGGAGAGCACCTGCGACAGGGCCACCGGAGTGGCCCGCACCATGAGTCCGCGTTCGCCGTGCACCTTGACGCTGCGTCGGGCTGTCTCGAACGCCGGCTGCCACTCCCGTTGCAGGGCGGCGATGACCGAGTCGAGCGAGACCTCCGGCAGCCCGTCCTTGGGCTGGGTGTGGCGCCGTTGCAGCAGGTCGTCGACGACCCGGCTCAGTCGCTCCACCTGAGCGATGGCCACCCGGGCCTCGGCGCGCGCCACGTCGAGGTCGTCGGTGGCCGCGATCTCCTCGATGCGCATGAGCAGGGCCGTGAGCGGGGTGCGCAGTTGGTGGGAGGCGTCCGCGGCGAAACCGCGTTCCGTGGCCAGCGCCCGGGCCAGTTGGCCGGCCGAGCGGCTGAGCACGGCCGACACCCGATCGATCTCGTCGACGCCCGAGCTCATCTGCCGCAGGCTCGGCTCGCCGGTGCCCAGGCGTTCGGCGTCCTGGGCCAGCTCACCGATGGCGGCGAGCAGTTCCCGGGAGGCGCGACGGCCGATCGCCACCGAGGTGGCGACGCCGATGAGCACGACGACGACGAAACCGAGGACGACGTCGAGGGTGCGCTGTGGGGTGGGGCGTTGCAGCCAGGCGATCAACCACTCGGGATGCGCCGCGGACAGCCACAGCACCGATCCCAACACGGGCGCCCCGACCGCGACGGCGGACAGCAGCACCGCGGACGTCATGGCCCGGCGCATCACCCGACGCACGCCGGCCCGCTCTCAGTCCGTCGGGTGCCCGGCGGCACCCCGGTCGGTCTCCTGCGGGTCACCGGGGCGTTCGAATCGGAAGCCCAGGCCACGCACCGTCGTGATGTAGGTCGGATTCGTCGCGTCGTCGCCCAGCTTGCGACGCAGCATGGAGATGTGCATGTCGACGGTCTTGGTCGTCGAATACCACTCCGTGCCCCACACCTCGCGCATCAGCTGGGTCCGGGTGACCACCCGGCCCTGCTCCCGGATGAGCACCCGCAGGACATCGAACTCCTTCTGGGTCAATCGCATTCGTTCACCCTTGAACCAGGCTCGCCGTGCTTCGGGGTCGATCTGCACGTCGCCGGTGTCGTCGGGCTGCACGTCGATCCCCTGGCGCCGCAGCAGGGCCCGGATCCGGGCCATGAGCTCGGCCACCCGGAACGGCTTGGCGACGTAGTCGTCGGCGCCGGCGTCCAACCCCACGATGAGGTCGACCTCGTCGGTGCGGGCGGTGAGCATGAGCACGGGCACGGTGTTACCGGCGCGGCGCAGCCGGCGGCATACTTCCATGCCGTCCAGATGCGGCAGGCCGAGGTCGAGCACGACGATGTCCGGGCTCTCCCGGGCACCTTCCAAGGCCTGGTGCCCGTCTTCACGGAGGTCGACGCGGTAGCCCTCCCGGCGTAGCGCGCGGATGAGCGGCTCGGAGATCTCCGGGTCATCCTCGACGAGCAGGACCCGAGTCATACCTTGATCGTAGGGCCAGTCACCTCCCGGGCCACTGCGGTGCCCGCTTCTCGGCGAACGCCCGGACGCCCTCGGCCCGGTCACCGCTGAAGGCGGTGGCCCGCCAGCAGGCGTCCTCGATCTCCAGCCCTGCGGCCAGGGGGACGTCCAAACCGAGGCGCATGGCCCGTTTCGCAGAACGCAGTCCCACAGGCGAATTCGCGGCGATCTGGGCGGCGATCGCCAGGGCGCGCTCGCGGGCGGTGCCGGCCGGCACGAGTTCGTCGATCACCCCGAGCGAGTGTGCCTGCGCCGCCGGAAGTTTCCGAGCCGTGAAGATGAGCGAGGCCGCCCGCGACCAGCCGATCCGGCGCGCCAGCAACTGGGTGCCACCTCCGCCGGGGATGACCCCGACGGAGACCTCCGGCAGCCCCACCGTCGCGCCGTCGCCGGCCACGAGGATGTCGCAGGACAGCGCCAGCTCGAGGCCGCCACCGAAGGCGAAGCCGTCCACCGCCGCGACCGCGGGCATCGGCAGGGCCAACACTCCGCCGTATGCCGCGCGGGCCACCGGCCGCTGCGCCACGAGGTCGGCGTCGGTCATCGTGTTGCGTTCCTTGAGGTCGGCCCCGACGCAGAACGCGGTGGGATGCGAGGAGGTCAGCACGACACAGCGCACCTGCGGGTCGGCGGACAACTCCCGGGTCGCCGCGCCGATCGCCTCGGCCATCGCGCCGGAGACCGCATTCATCGCCCCGGGGCGATCCAGCACGAGCTCGGCGACGTGCCCGCCGTCGCCGTGTCGCTCCACGCGCACGAGCAGCTCCGGCTGGGTCGGCGTCGACGGGGCCGACGGAGCCGATGACTGGAGGCTGGGCTGATCGCTGCTCACGGGTATCTCCCTCGGCGGGTGGGTGTGTTCGATCGCATCAACAGGTGTGGCACGACCGGGCCGACCCCCCGCAGGGTGCGTCGGCGCATCGGCGTGACGTCGAAACCGGACTGGCTGGCCAGCGCGGCCGCCAACGGCCGATCGATGAGCACGGTGCCCGGATGGGCCAGCGGGGTGAGTCGGGCCGCCCGGTTGACCGTGATCCCGAACACGTCACCCAGCCGGGCCAGCACCGGGCCATAGGCGCAACCGACCCGCACCTGCGGCAGCATCGGTTCCTCGGCGAGGGCATCGACGAGGTCCAGGGCGATGGCCGCCCCAGGAGCCGGCTGGACGCAGGCGAAGAGCACCTCGTCGCCGACCGTCTTGACGATCCGGCCGCCGTGGGCGGTGACGATGTCCGAGACGATCGCCTCGAACCGCTCGACGAGCCGGGCGACATCTCGCTCACGCAGTTGCCGCACGAGGCTCGTGAAGGCGACGAGGTCGGCGAAGCCGATGACCCGCACGAGCCCTTGTTGCTCGTGTTCGGAGGCGTCCGCGAGCATCCTCGCCACTGCGTCGTTGAGGTGGCGACGCCAGGCATAGACGAGCATCGGCTCGAGTTCGTCGGCGAGGTCCAGCACCCGCCGGGCGGTGGCCTGCGCCGTCGATTCGTCCATCGGGGCGAGATCGGGCTCGGGCCCAGCCCCGACACCCCCGTCGAGGTCGACGATCCCGCCGTGCTCGGCGTCCGCACGCCTGGCGACAAAGCCGGGCCCGGCGCCACTGCGGCCCGGCCAGCCGTCCGGCAGCGTGGGTAGCCCGGCGGACTCCTGCGAGGACAAGATGACCGACTCGGTGAGCAGCTGCACTTGCCACGCGGCCAGCCGGTCGGCAGTGCGGGCGAAGGCCCGGGCGAGCGCGAGCGCGGTGCGCTCGTCGAGGACCCCCCCGCGCACGAGCAGGGCGATTCGGCGCAGAGCCCGTAGATCGGCCTCGGTGAAGAAGCGATCGTTGCTCGCTCCCATCGGGAAACCCAGGGCGTGCCAGAACTTCCGCGCGCCCAGGACGGACACCCCGGACAGCCGGCTGATGTCATTGCGGGAGAACTCCCGGGGCTTGCCCACGAGCATCGCCGCGATGTCGTCGGCGTCCAGACGGGCTGCCGCCGCGACCACCGGCCCGCTCTCGGGCCCGGGCTCCGGCCCCGACTTCGGGATGGGCGGCACGCTCATGCCAGCATCATGCCAACTACGGCGTCGGCGCAGCTGCGGCGGGGCGCAGGTGCACGACGTCGCCCGCGGCATACGGGCGTGCGCGCGACTGCTCCCCAGGCCCGCCGGTGCCGTCGTCGATGACGATCGCGCCGTCGTCGTCGACGGAGCGCACCGTGCCCAGGACGTCGGGTCGGCCGGTCTGCACGAGGCGCACCTGAGTGCCGATGCTCGCGCACCGGCTCCGGTATGCCGCCCGCACCCCCCCGGCGAGCTGCCCGCCGGCCTGCCACGCGGCATACCGGTCGTGCACGTGACGCAGGACGGTGCTGATCAGCAGCACCGGGTCGACTGGCCGGTCCGGGGCCACGATGGCCAACGAGGTCGCGGTCGGCACCGGCAGTTGCTCACGCGTCTGGTGCAGGTTGATACCGATGCCGACGATGACGAGATCATCGTGTCGCGCGGTGGCCGGGCGGTATTCGCACAGCACGCCGCACACCTTGCGGTCCCCGTCGCCGGGTAGCAGCACGTCGTTGGGCCACTTGAGCACTGCGGCGATCAGCGCGACCTGCTCGATCGCGTCGGCGACCGCCAGGCCGGCGAGCAACGGCAGCCAGCCCGGCGCGGTGTGCGGGGCCGGCAGGGTTGCCGACAGCGCCACCCCGGCCCCGGGTGGCGACTCCCAGCTGCGGTCCAGGCGACCGCGCCCGGCGCTCTGGTGCTGCGCGACGACGACCGACCACGGTCGAGCCAACTCGACGGCCCGCGCGTTCGTCGACGGGAGGCTCGCGTGCACCTCGGTCTGTCGCCACGGCCCGGCCGGTGGCCGGAGCGCCTCCTGGAGCCGGTCGGGGTCGATGGCTGTCGTCACGAGGTCAAGGCTAGAGTTCGAACATGGCGAACGAAGGCGCAACCGCCGTCTCCCCGGGCACGCAGGCCAAGCCCGACCTGACCACCACTGCCGGCAAGCTCGCGGAGCTCAAACGGCGGGTCGACGAGGTCGCCGCCGCGGGGTCGACGACCGCTGTGGAGAAGCAGCACGCCAAGGGCAAGAAGACTGCCCGCGAGCGGATCGAGATGCTGCTGGACGAGGGCACCTTCATCGAGATGGACAAGTTCGCCCGGCATCGGAGCACCCAGTTCGGCCAGGACCGCAGCCGCCCCTACGGCGACGGTGTGGTCACCGGTTACGGCATGGTCGAGGGCCGTCAGGTGGCCGTCTTCGCCCAGGACTTCACCGTCTTCGGTGGGTCCCTGGGCGAGGTGTTCGGCGAGAAGATCGTCAAGGTCATGGATTTCGCCGCCAAGATCGGCTGCCCGGTCGTCGGGCTCAACGACTCCGGCGGCGCCCGCATCCAGGAGGGCGTGGTCTCGCTCGGGCTCTACGGCGAGATCTTCTTCCGCAACGTGCGCTCCTCCGGTGTCATCCCGCAGATCTCCCTGATCATGGGCCCGTGCGCCGGCGGCGCCGTCTACTCCCCCGCGATCACCGATTTCACGATCATGGTCGACCAGACCTCGCACATGTTCATCACCGGCCCCGACGTCATCCGCACCGTGACGGGCGAGATCGTCGAGTTCGAAGACCTCGGTGGGGCGCGCGCGCACAACACGAAATCTGGTGTCGCGCACTACATGGGCACCGACGAGAGCGACGCGATCGAGTACGTCAAGGCGCTGTTGTCCTACCTGCCGTCGAACAATATGGAGCTGCCGCCGTCCTTCGGCGAGGGTCTGGCCGATCTCGAGGTCACCGACGAGGACCGCTGGCTGGACACCTGCATCCCCGACTCGCCGAACCAGCCCTACGACATGACCCAGGTCATCAAGCACATCGTCGACGACGAGGAGTTCCTGGAGGTTCACGCCCTCTTCGCGCCGAACATCCTGTGCGGTTTCGCGCGGATCGACGGCATGTCGGTGGGCATCGTCGCGAACCAACCGATGCAGTATGCCGGGTGCCTCGACATCGCGGCCTCCGAGAAGGCGGCGCGCTTCGTGCGCACCTGTGACGCGTTCAACGTGCCCGTTGTCACCTTCGTCGACGTGCCCGGCTTCCTACCCGGCACCGACCAGGAATGGGACGGCATCATCCGCCGTGGGGCCAAACTCATCTACGCCTACGGCGAGGCGACCGTGCCGAAGATCACCATCATCACCCGCAAGGCCTATGGCGGCGCCTACGACGTCATGGGCTCCAAACACCTGGGCGCCGACATCAACCTGGCCTGGCCGACCGCCCAGATCGCCGTCATGGGCGCGCAGGGCGCGGTCAACATCCTGTTCCGCAAGGAGCTGCAGAAGGCCGCGGAAGAGGGCCGCGACATCGAGGCGGCCCGGGCCGACTTCATCCGGCTCTACGAGGAGACGTTGGCCAACCCCTACATCGCGGCCGAGCGCGGCTACGTCGACACCGTCATCACCCCGTCGAACACCCGGATGAACGTCACCCGGGCGCTGCGGGCCCTGCGCACCAAGCGCGAGACCCTGCCGCCCAAGAAGCACGGGAACATCCCGCTATGAGCGGGCCGGCGCCCGACCCGGGGCGGCCCACCGAACCGGCCCGCGGCACCGACAGCAGCGCCCCGCCGGCGGCCCCGGCGTTGCGGATCGAGCACGGTGATCCCACGGCCGAGGAGTTAGCGGTGCTCGTCGCGTTGCTGGCCGGGATGGGCGGGGGCAGCCCCGAGCCGGCCCGGCCGGCATCACGGTGGTCGGCCCCGGACGTGCGGCTGCGCAGCGCCGCTCCCGGCGGCGGCGCCTGGCGCTTCAGCGGGATGCCCAGCTAGCGAAGCTTAGTCCGCTAGCCGTCCGCACCGCCCGACGAGTCGAGCCACTCCCCCAAGGCGATGTCGGCATCGGCGGTGACCTGCTCGTGGAAGGCGCTGAAGGCCGGCAGCGAGTCGTCGATGTTGACGTTGACGCACAGTGCACCGGCCTGTCGGGCCATGGGGGCCAGCCACTTTGCCGGGGTGACGAAGGCCGAGGTGCCGATCGCGAGGAACAGCTCGCAGGACGTCGCGGCCCGCTCGGCCGCCGCCCACACCTGCGGGTCCAACGGCTCACCGAAGAGCACGATGTCCGGGCGGGCGAGCCGTCCGCACCGTGGGCACCGCGGCAGCACCCCTGGCTCCAGACCCGGGTTGTCGCCCCGCCAGCCGCACCCCCCGTCCAGACACCGGGCCCGGGCCGCCGAGCCGTGCACCTCGAGCACACCCGCGGAGCCGGCGTCCTGGTGCAGCCCGTCGACGTTCTGCGTGATGACCGTCGTCCCGGCCCGCGCCAGCGCCCGATGCGCCGCAGTGGGCCCGGCCTGGAGCGCCGCACGCCGAAGCCCGCCCCAGACCTGCCAGACCAGCTCGAGACTGTCCGGCAGGTACTGGGCATGCATCGCGCGCTCCAGCTCCGGCGCAGCGGTCCACAGCCCACCGGCCCCCCGGAAGGTGCCCAAGCCGGCCGACGCGCTGATGCCCGCCCCGGTGAGGGCGACGATCCGCGCGTAGCGGCCGGCGGGGGCGATCTCGCCCAGCGTGCGTGCAGGCATGGGCCCATGGTGCCCTGCCTCGGCCCGGTCAGCGGCACCACCCCCCGATCGGGCGAACGGGCGCGGCCGAGGTCGGTGGCTAGTTCACCGAGATGTGCACGTGGTCGTAATGATTGGCCGTGATCGAGCCACGGTCCGACATCGGGCGCCAGTAGCCGAGTTCGGGCAGCCAGATGCGCTGCTTCCAGATGATGTACTTCACGTTGAAAGCACCGCGGTTGGCCAGCACGTATGCCGCAACGGCGTCACCCAGGGCGCTGTTGCTGCCGACCATGACGTCGACGGCGTGGCCGGTGCCGTGGTCCATGTCGCCGGCTCGATAGCCGCCGATGTTCGTGATGCCGAACTGCGTGCGCACCGCCGAATAGACGGCAATTGCGTTGCCGCGCAAACCGATCCGAGCGGCTGCTGCGGCATACGCCGGGTCGATCGGCCCCACCCCGCCGGGCGCCGCAGCAGGCACGGGGGTCGTCGAACTCGGCTTCGCAGTGGCGGTCGACTTCGCCGCCTTGGCGGGCGCGCTCGGCGCAGGTGTCGGTACCGGCACCATGGCGCCCTCGACCACGGGCGTGCTGGCGCGGGTCGGCGCGGGTGCCTCGACCGGGAGCACCGGCGCACTCGCGCTCGGATCCGACCGGAGCGCGGAGCGCAAGGCGGCCCGGGAGGCACGATCGTCTGCCCCCGGCCCGAGCAGCGACGTGCTCAGCAACGGCGCGGCGGCCACCACGGGCGACGCCTGATCCACCGACGCAGCGGCGGGCGGACGGGAGCCGGCGGCGGTGACCATCGCCGCCACGCCGAGAGCCGCAAGTGCCCCGGCGCCCGGACGTTCGACGCGCTGGCGCACCGAGGGCACGGGAGCGCGGTGGCGGCCACGGTGGCGACCGCGATAGCGGCCACCGACGCGTGCGTCGGCCATGGGTGGTCATCCTCCCGCCGGGAATGAGGTCGATCCAGGGTAGCCCGATCAACGTCGCATGTCACATTCCGGTAACAGGCGCGCCGAGATCAGAGGCTGTGGGACATCTCACGGCGATCTCGCGGGCGATCCCGTCCGGACCGGTCGGGCCGTCATTGCCCGGCGCCGAACACTCCGTCGTCGCCCGCCGAGCCGTCCGGCACCCGGCCATCCGGGAACTCGGCGGCCAGGGTGCGGGCCAGTGCCTCGCGCAGCGGCGTGGGGGCGCGGAAACCGCTGGCCTGTAGCCGCGCCGTGTCGACCTGCGTCTCGGCGCAGAACTTGCGCACCCGGACCGCGCTGATCGGGAAGCTGCGCCCGGTCAGACGCGCTGCCCCGTCGAAGGCGTAGCCGGCGGCCAGTCCGACCGGTCGCGGGATGGCCGGGCGGCGACGACGACCCAGTTGGTCGTGGATGAGGTCGACGAGCTCTCGGGTACTCAGATCGGGCGAATCGGCGAAGTTGGTCATGTGCAGGCCCGGCGCGGCGGTCAGCCCAGCGGCGAGGAAGGCCACGACATTGCCGACATAGCCCATCGACTTGCGGTTGGCACCGGCCCCGATGAACAGGAACCGCCCGGTCGCGATCTGGCGGGCCAACGAGTAGACGTTGCCGCGGTTGCGCTCACCGAAGATGACGCACGGTCGCACGATGAACAGGGTGCGCGCCGGATCGCCCTCGGCCCACGCCTGCAGCACCCGCTCGGCGGCCAGCTTGGTGCGGCCGTACTCGTTGAACGGCTCTGGCTCGCGGTCCTCGCTCGGGCAGCCCTTGTCCAGGCCGTAGACGGCCACCGAGCTCGTGAAGACGATGCGCTCGATGCCCGCCGACGCCGCGACCTCGGCCACGACCCGGGCCCCACCGACATTGACCTGCTCGTAGAGCGAGATCGGCCGCACGTCGTCGCGGTGTTCCGCGGCCAGCAGCACGATCGCCGCGCACCCGACCGCGGCAGCACGCACGGCGCCCTCGTCGCGGACGTCGCCGATGACGGTCACCGCGTCGTGGGTCGTGCTGTGGCGCAGGTCGAGGTTGACGATCTCGTGGCCCGCCGCGCGCCAGTCGCTGATCAGGCGAGTGCCGATGAATCCGCTGCCCCCGACGACGAGCACCTTCATCGTGGCCCACACCCCTTCGTCGTCACCATCTCGTCGCAGACATCCACTCCCGGCCCGTCACCACAGACCACCGAGCACCATAGCCGCGAGCACCGCGGCGTCGCGCGGGCGGCGGCGCAACTGTCCGGCGCGCCGGGCCAGGGCGATCCGCGCCCGGGGTCCGGTGTCGGTGAACAGCTGCTGTATGCCGCGCAGCCGGACCTGCTGCGGGTCGGGCGCCACCGCGAGCGCCACCTCGCACATCAGCCGAGCCTGGCCCCGATGCCAGTGCGAGGCGGCCAGCCGCAACCGCTGCAGTCGCGGCCGCCACCCGGCGTTCGCGCCCATCACATTGTCGTCATGCTGGCGATAATCGAGGGTGGGTTCGTCGAGGATGACCCACCGCCGGCCGAGCGCGCGGCATACCCCGTAGATGAGCCAGTCGTGATAGTCCATCCGGGCCGCCGGGCCAGCCGGGTCGGCCAGCACGGCGCGGCACTGCTGCGCCAACTCGGCGGTGAGCAGGAAGGTCGAGCCTGGGCCGGGACTCTCGCACAGATAGTCGAATTCGCGCTGCGGAAAGGCTTTTCGGATCAGATGAGTGGCTCCGGAGGCGTCGAAGGCGAGCACGTCGGAGGAGACCCCACCAGCCCCGTCGGCGATGATCCGGGCCTGGCGAGCCAGCTTGCCCGGGCGCCAGACGTCGTCCTGGTCGGCGAAGGCGACCAGTTCCTCGGGGGCGCCCGGGGCGTCGCGCAGCAGCCGCGCGAAGTTGGCCGCCGACCGCCCCGTCGGCGCCACCGACGGCAGCACCCGCACCCGCGGATCGGCGGCGGCATACTCGCTGAGCATTTCCGTCGTGCCGTCGGTCGAGCCGTCGTCGCTCGCGACGATCCGCACGTCAACACCCTCCTGACGCAGGATCGAGTCCATTTGCTCCCGCAGGAAGCGCGCGCCGTTGAAGGTCGCCAACAGCACGAGCACCCGTGGCCGCGGCTCTGTCATCGGTTGCCCCTGTCCTCGTCGGCTCCACACACCGCCCGCAGCACAGCCAGATGCCCGGCCGCCGCAGCCTCCCACGTGAAGCCTGCGGCGCGCTCCGGGGCCAGCCGGCGCAGCTGCGCCCGACGGTCGGGCTCGTCGAGTAGTCGCCGCAGCGCGTCGGCGACATCGGCGGGTGCCGGTGACGCGGCATACTCGACCGCTTCGCCGCCGACCTCCGGCAAGGACAACAGCGGGGTCGTGAGCACGGCCGCCCCGCAGGCCATCGCCTCGAGCACGGGCAGCCCGAATCCCTCACCGCGCGAGGGGTAGACGACCAGCTCGGCGCCCCCGAGCAGCGCCGGCACGAGCTCGTCATCGACGAAGCCGGGCCGGATCACCCGTAGCGGCGCGGGCACCGCCGCAACGGCCGCGTCGACCCGCTCGTCCCAGCCGCGGCCACCGGCCAGCACGAGGGCCGGCGGGTCGGGCCGGCCGGCGCACACGGTGACGAACGCCTCGACGAGGGCCGGGACGTTCTTTCGTGGTTCGAGTGTGCCGAGGAAGGCCAGGTATGCCGCGTCCGGCTCCAGACCGAGGGCGGTCCGCAGCCGCGTCACCTGCTCTGGGCCGGGCGGTTGGAACCGGTCGTGGTCGACCCCGTGCGGCACGACGTGGACCCGCGCGGGGTCGGCCGCGGCATACCGGATCACCTCGTCCCGGGTGGCCCGGCTGGGCACCACGAGCGCATCGGCGAGGCGGGCGCAGGTGCGGGTCCAGGCCGTGAAGAAGCGCCGCTTCACGGGCGTGTGCACGGCCGGGTCGCTGAAGAAGGTGGCGTCGTGCACGGTGACGACGACCGGCACGCCCAGGCGCGGCAGCGCTGCCGCGAGGGGCAGTGTGTAGTGCGGGCTGAGCAACACGTCCGGCCGCAGCCGCCGGATGAGGCCCGGCAGGCCGGTCTGCTCCCAGCCGAGCCGAGCCGCCGGGGCGGCGGCCCAGCGGGGTGCGACGTGCACGCGGTTCGCGCCGACGAGTCCCCGGTAGTGGGCCTCGTCGCGCGGCTGTGCGACGACCGCTACCCGGGCGCCCTGCCCGGGCAGCGCGGCGACGAGCTCGTCGACGTAGCGGGCCACGCCGGCCCGGTTGGCCGGCAGCGCAGTGGCATCGACGAGCACCCGCAGGTCCGCCCACGAGTAGCCGAAGACCCGCTCGGGCATGTTCACCTGGGCGAACCGCGCGACCGCGACCTGGATCGCCAGCAGCGCGACGAGAAGCGCCGCAACCGTGGTGATCGGGAAGAGGTTGACCGCGGTCGACCAGCCGCTCCAGGAGAGGTCGCCGATGCCCGAGTCCTCGCCGCCCAACGTGTAGAAGGCGAGGAACGAGAAGATCAGCATCAGCGCGCCGCTGGCCATGACGACGATCTCCCACGGGGGGATCGACGGCGCCTGGCGGCGGGCGGCGGGCGCGGGCGGCGGTGAGCCCCCCGGCGGCGGCGGTGGCGGCGGCGCTCCGGCGCCCTGATCTGCTGCGGTCACGTTGCTCTCCTTCTCCTCGGTGGTGACGGTGCGCGCACCCTAACTAAGCGCTTGGACTAAGCCGGTGGCGGCGGGGGAGG
>WBZP01003090.1_pt1 | contig 17765 bp, 22 predicted proteins | sample 5204301 | NCBI WGS metagenome assembly WBZP01 (sample SAMN12412401, study PRJNA552823) | activated sludge metagenome | isolation source: activated sludge from nitrification reactor of wastewater treatment plant... | place: USA: Pennsylvania | collected 2017 | reverse complement strand
TGCCGTATTTGAAGTGATGGGCGTGACGGACGTGCTGGCCAAGTGCCTCGGGTCGACCAACCCCTATAACGTGGTGCGGGCGACAATCGACGGTCTGACCAAGATTAACACTCCCGCCGAAATCGCCGCCAAACGTGGCAAGTCGGTCGAAGAGATTCTAGGGTGATCGAGATGGCCGCCAAGAAGATCAAGGTGACTTTGGTCAAGAGTGTGATCGGCACGAAACAGGACCATCGTGCTACCGTGAAAGGCCTCGGCCTGCGCAGACTGAACAGTTCTGCAGTGCTTGAGGACACGCCTTCAGTTCGCGGCATGATCAAGAAGGTCAACTATCTAGTCAAGGTCGAGGGCTGAAATGGAACTTAACAACCTGAAACCGGCAGCGGGCGCGAAGCGCCCCAAGCGCCGCGTCGGTCGGGGTATCGGCAGCGGTTTGGGCAAGACTGCAGGGCGGGGCCATAAGGGCCAGAAGTCGCGTGCTGGCGGATTCCACAAAGTGGGTTTTGAAGGTGGCCAGATGCCGTTGCAACGGCGCCTGCCGAAGCGGGGCTTCGTCTCTCTGACTGCTGCGCGAAACGTCGAGGTTCGGTTATCAGAGTTGGAAGCGCTGCCGGTCGCCGAAATCGATCTGCTTGCGCTCAAACAAGCCGGCGTCATTGCGGCTGACGCACTATCTGCCAAGGTGATCCTGTCCGGCAAGTTGACGAAAAAGCTGAGCCTCAAAGGCGTCGGCGTGACCAAAGGTGCAAGGGCGGCGATCGAAGCCGCCAGCGGCAGCATTGCAGCGGACTGACGGAACGGAACTAACTTGGCATCCAATCCAGCGACCCTTGGCAAGAGCGGAAAGTTCGGCGATCTAAAACGCCGACTGCTGTTTCTACTTGGCGCGCTCGTCGTCTATCGGATTGGGGCACACATACCGGTGCCGGGTATTGACCCGGTCGCGCTGGCACAGTTGTTCGAAGGACAGAAGGGCGGAATCCTCGGTATCTTCAATTTGTTTTCCGGCGGTGCTCTGTCGAGATTCACGATCTTTGCGCTTGGCATCATGCCGTACATCTCGGCTTCGATCATCATGCAATTGCTGACGGTGGCAGTGCCTAGCTTGGAGTCGTTGAAGAAGGAAGGGGAGGCAGGGCGCCGCAAGATCACCCAGTACACGCGGTACGGTACGGTTGGGCTCGCGCTGTTTCAGGCCGTTGGAATATCGGTCGCGTTGGAGTCGCAACAGGGGCTGGTGCTTGATCCTGGGCTGACCTTCCGCTTCGTAACTGTCACGACGTTGGTTACCGGCACGATGTTCCTTATGTGGCTCGGGGAGCAGATTACCGAACGTGGGCTTGGCAACGGCATTTCTATCATTATCTTTGCAGGCATCGCAGCCGGACTACCGAATGCGCTAGGCGGTTTGTTCGAACTCGTCCGGACCGGGGCGATGCATCCATTTACCGCGTTGTTCATTACCGCGCTCGTGGTGCTGGTGACAGGGTTCGTGGTGTTTGTAGAGCGCGGCCAGCGCAAGATTCTGGTGAATTACGCCAAGCGCCAGGTAGGCAACAAGGTGTATGGCGGCCAGAGTTCGCATTTGCCGCTGAAGCTCAATATGTCGGGCGTGATTCCGCCGATATTCGCGTCGTCGATCATCCTGTTTCCGGCGACCGTGGCAAGCTGGTTTGGACAATCGGAGAGCATGCGCTGGCTCAAGGATATTGCCGGGACACTTTCCCCGGGGCAGCCCATTTACGTCCTGTGCTATGCAGCTGCAATCGTGTTCTTTTGCTTCTTCTACACGGCTCTGGTCTTCAATTCAAAGGAAACTGCGGACAACTTGAAGAAGAGCGGCGCATTTGTACCCGGTATTCGCCCCGGCGACCAGACGGCGAAGTACATAGACAAGATCTTGATGCGTCTGACGTTGGCAGGCGCGATTTATATCACTCTGGTTTGTCTGCTGCCGGAGTTTCTGATTCTGAAGTGGAACGTGCCGTTTTATTTCGGCGGTACATCGCTGCTGATCATCGTCGTGGTCACCATGGATTTCATGTCGCAGGTTCAGGCCTACATCATGTCGCACCAATACGAAAGTCTGCTCAAGAAGGCGAACTTCAAGGGGGGAGGAGCTGGATTGCCAATGCGCTGACGCGCCTGAAGCATCGCTTGGGGGAACATGGCGAAGGAAGACGTTATCGAGATGCAGGGTGAAGTAGTTGAAAACCTGCCGAACGCGACATTCAAGGTCAGGCTCGAGAATGGTCACGTGGTTCACGGATTCATTTCCGGAAAAATGCGAATGCACTATATCCGCATACTTCCCGGAGACAAGGTGACCGTGCAGCTGACGCCCTACGACTTGACCAAGGGCCGCATCGTCTTCCGAGCAAAGTAGCTGCAGCGGTATTGAGAGACCTCTCCTTAGGGGAAATGAAATGAAGGTTTTGGCATCGGTGAAGAGGATTTGCCGCAAGTGCAAGGTGATCCGGCGCAAGGGCGTGGTGCGTGTGATATGCACCGATCCGCGCCACAAGCAGCGCCAGGGTTGATTCGCCTGTCCTTGATTAGGCTGACGCTCTTCGTTATAATTTAAGGTTTCGCTTTTCGGGGTATCGCATGGCCCGCATTGCAGGGGTAAACATTCCCAATCATCAACACGCGTCGATCGCGCTCACCGCGATCTTCGGCGTCGGTCGTACTCGCGCCCAGAAAATCTGTGATCGCGCGGGTGTCAAGCGCGACGCGAAGATCAAGGATCTGACTGACGCCGACATGGACCGTCTTCGCGAGGAGGTCGGCAAGTTCACGATCGAGGGCGATTTGCGCCGCGAAGTGACCATGAACATCAAGCGGCTGATGGATTTGGGTTGCTATCGCGGCGTCCGTCATCGCCGCGGTTTGCCAGTCCGGGGCCAGCGAACCCGCACCAACGCGCGTACCCGCAAGGGACCACGCAAGGCAATTGCCGGCGCCAAGAAGTAAGTACAACAAGCAGGATTAGGACAACACATGGTCAAAGCCGCTGCGAAAGTTCGCAAGAAGGTCAAGAAGAACGTAGCCGAGGGTATCGCCCACGTGCACGCATCTTTCAACAACACCATCATTACGATCACAGATCGTCAGGGCAATGCCCTGTCGTGGGCGACCTCGGGCGGCGCGGGATTCAAGGGTTCGCGCAAGAGCACGCCGTTTGCAGCGCAGGTCGCCGCGGAAGCTGCCGGGCGGGCAGCGGTCGAGTGTGGCGTAAAGAATCTCGAAGTGCGGATCAAGGGGCCGGGGCCGGGCCGCGAGTCGGCTGTCCGGGCGCTCAACGCGCTCGGCATCAAGATTTCCAGCATTACCGACATCACGCCGATTCCGCACAACGGTTGCCGTCCGCCGAAGCGGCGCCGTATCTAAAGGAGTGGAATAGTGGCTCGCAACCTCGACCCCAAGTGCCGTCAGTGCCGCCGGGAGGGAGAAAAGCTCTTCCTCAAGGGTGAAAAGTGCTTCACCGACAAATGTGCGATCGAGCGGCGTTCCTACGCCCCTGGCCAGCACGGCCAGAAATCCGGGCAGCGTTTGTCCGGATATGGCGTTCAGTTGCGCGAGAAGATGAAGATTCGGCGCACCTACGGCATCCTCGAGCGCCAGTTCCGCAAGATTTTCGCCGAAGCCGATCGCCGCAAGGGACAGACCGGTGAGAACCTGCTGCAATTGCTTGAGGGGCGACTCGACAACGTTGCTTATCGCATGGGTTTCGGTGCATCCCGCACGGAATCGCGTCAGGTGGTCCGCCATAACGGCATTCTGGTAAACGGCAGGCGCGTCAATATACCGTCGTACTTGGTGCGTCCGGGCGATGTGGTCGAACTGGCCGACAGTACACGCAGCCACCTGCGCGTCAAGGCTGCGCTTGAGGCGGCTGAATCCCGCGGATTTCCGGAATGGATTTCCGTCGATTCCAAGGCTGGCAAGGGTACCTTCAAGGCGTACCCGGCACGTTCAGACTTGCCCTCAACGATCAACGAAAGCCTGGTGGTCGAGCTCTACTCGCGTTAATCGCGGGGCTCGGTCCGGTGTAACTCTTTACGAGGATTGCGATGCAAAGCAACGCTCTGCTGAAACCGCGCATCATCGACGTCCAATCCCTTTCACCGGTTCACGCACGCGTGGTGATGGAGCCGTTTGAACGCGGCTACGGGCACACGCTCGGCAATGCGCTGCGTCGCATCCTGCTTTCCTCGTTGCCCGGTGCGGCGCCCACAGAAGTTTCAATCGATGGTGTGCTGCACGAGTACTCGACGCTCGATGGCGTTCGCGAGGATGTCGTCGATCTGCTGCTCAATCTGAAGGGCGTGGTATTCAAGTTGCAGAATCGGGGCGAAGTGACGCTGCGGCTCCAGAAAGCCGGTGAGGGCATGGTCACCGCCGCGGACATCGAGACTTCGCACGACGTCGAAATAATCAACTCCGACCATGTCATCGCACATTTGGCGCCTGGCGGAAAGCTCGACATGCAGATCAAGGTTTCCCAGGGTCGTGGTTATGTGCCTGGCAATGTGCGTCCGATCGGTGCAGAGGCCAAGAGCATCGGGCGCATCGTGCTCGATGCCTCGTTCAGCCCGGTCCGCCGCGTCAGCTATCAGGTCGAAAGCGCGCGGGTCGAACAACGCACCGATCTCGACAAGCTGGTGATCGATATCGAAACCAATGGTGCGGTCGACCCGCAGGAAGCAATACGTTTCGCCGCGCGCGTGCTGATGGATCAGCTTTCCTCATTCGCCGAACTGGAAGGTACGCCGGTCACTCACGAGGCCACAAGGCCGACCCAGGTCGACCCGATCCTGCTGCGTCCGGTAGACGATCTGGAGTTGACGGTTCGCTCCGCCAATTGCCTGAAGGCCGAGAATATCTATTACATCGGTGATCTGATTCAGCGCACCGAGACCGAGCTGCTGAAAACACCGAACCTCGGGCGCAAATCGCTCAACGAAATCAAGGAAGTCCTTGCGTCCCACGGTCTGACGCTTGGCATGAAGCTGGAGAACTGGCCGCCGGCCGGGCTGGAAAAAATCTGAGTAGTCTTCGACTCCGGCTTTGGCCGGAGTCGCATTTTTGCGGGCGCGGCGCCCCGTAGTACCGATGACAGCGCCGCCACGATCCACCGGCCGCTAGCCTGACCCGCGGCGGCCGCAAAACAACGAGGTGTCACCATGCGTCATCGCAGCGGTCTACGCAAACTCAATCGCACGTCGGCGCATCGCTCAGCGATGTTCCGCAACATGACCAACTCGCTGCTGCGCCACGAGTTGATCAAGACGACATTGCCGAAGGCAAAGGAATTGCGTCGGGTTGTCGAGCCGATCATCACGCTCGGCAAGAAGCCCAGTCTCGCCAACCGCCGCCTGGCGTTCGACCGGTTGCGCGACCGAGAAATGGTCGTCAAGGTTTTCGACGAGCTCGGTCCTCGTTACGCTACCCGAAACGGTGGCTATTTGCGCATCCTCAAGATGGGATTCCGCGATGGTGACAACGCGCCGATGGCCCTGGTCGAGTTGATGGATCGTCCGGAATCGGCCGAAGTCAGCGCCGAGTAGGCGCCGACAACCCCGGGACTACCGATTGCGAGTTCGCAAGTCATCAGCCAACAGGTTCCGGTAGACCTCTCCCAGAAGAATCAGTACCGGGCCGGCGATGCCTTCCGGTTCCGGCAACGCCAGTTCGGCGAGCGTAACGCAGCGCCAGGACGACGATGCGAGCGAAACGTTTCTCGCGATGACCACCGGCGTATCGGCCGCGCGGCCGTGCGCAATGAGGTCAGCCGCCAGTTGCGCAGCTTCGCTCGCGCCCATGTAAATGGCCGCCGTGTCCGCCCGTAGCACGGGCGTGATCCAGTCATTGGGCGTCGCGTCGGGCGCGGCGCGCGGCGTTACGAAGACGACATGTCGCGAGACTCCTCGACTGGTCAGCGACACGTTCAATTCCGCTGCCGCTGCTAGTGCCGCCGTCACGCCGGGTACGACCTCGAAAGGCACTCCCGCCGCACTGAGCGCGTCGATTTCTTCCTGAGCACGCCCGAACAGCATCGGATCACCGCCCTTCAGCCGAACGACGATCGAATAGTCCTTCGCCGCCTCGACCAGCTTCTGGTTGATTTGTATCTGGTGATGCGAGAATTGTCCGCAACGCTTGCCGACTTCCACCAGACGGGCCTGCGGGCACAGCTCCAAGATATCCGGATTGACGAGCGCGTCATGAAAGACGATGTCTGCGCGCTCGAGCAGCCGGAGCGCGCGCAGCGTCAGGAGGTCTTCTGCGCCGGGGCCGGCGCCGACCAGATAGACCGTTCCGGCTGCCCGCGTCAGAGGATCATCCCGGCGCCGACGGTGTTATTCGTTGACTCGTCGATCACGATGAACGCGCCCGTCGCCCGGCTCCCGGAATAGGCATCCACGAACAACGGTTGCGCGACCTTGAAAGATACCTTGGCGATGTCGTTCATTGCCAGGCGTTCCGCAGGTTGCTGGGTGAGTTCGTTGATATCCAGGCGGTGTTCGATGTTCGACAGAAGCGCCTTGGTTTCGCGGGTGGTATGGCGGATGACGTACTTGCGTGCGCGGTCCAGCGGCGACTCGGAGAGCCAGCACAACATCGCATCGATCTGCTTGACAACGCGCGGCTGCTCCGAGGTCTTGACGATCATGTCGCCGCGCGAGATGTCGATCTCATCCTCGAGCAGCAGGGTCACTGACTGTTCCGATCCCGCCTGGCCGAGCGAGCGACCGTAAAGTTGCACATCCTTCACGCGCGAGGAGATGCCCGAGGGCAGCACCGTCACCGCGTCGCCGACCGCGATCTCGCCGGACTCGACACGGCCCATGAAGCCGCGGTAGTCGTGCAACGCCGCATCGTCGGCCGCATGCGGCCGGCAAACGAACTGCACTGGAAATCGGAACGGTTCCGTCGCCTCCGTGTGGGCGGCGGGCGCGGTTTCCAGGATTTCGAGCAAGGTCGGACCTTCGTACCAAGGCATCGAATCGCCGCGGTCCACTACGTTCTCGCCGGTGAGCGCCGAGAGCGGAATGAATCGGACATCGTCAATGCCGATCTTGGCCGCAAACGCCAGGTAGTCTGCGCGTATCGACTCGAACACCGTCTGGTCGAATTCGACCAAGTCCATCTTGTTGATCGCCACGACAAGGTGAGGAATGCCAAGCAGACCGGCAATCGTCGAATGCCGGCGCGTCTGCGTCAGCACGCCCTTGCGCGCATCGATCAGGATGATCGCCAAGTTTGCGCTCGATGCGGCAGTGACCATGTTGCGGGTGTACTGCTCGTGGCCCGGCGCGTCGGCGATGATGTACTTGCGGACGCCGGTCGAGAAGTATCGATAGGCCACATCGATCGTGATGCCCTGTTCGCGCTCTGCCTGCAGGCCGTCTGTCAGGAGCGAAAGGTCCACCACGTCCATGCCGCGCTTCTTCGACGTGCGCTCCATCGCATGCAGGGTATCGACCAGGATGGTCTTGGTGTCGAAGAGCAGGCGCCCGATCAGCGTGCTCTTGCCGTCGTCTACGCTACCGCAAGTCAGGAAGCGCAGCAGCCCGTTGTCGACTTCTGGCAGTCTTTCCACGGCGGACATGTCAGGACTCCCGCCGGGCCGCCCCGCAGGGGGCCTGCGCCCGCCGACTTGAAGGCGTACGAATCGAGCGTGATGGTCGCGACATATCAGAAATACCCTTCCTTCTTGCGTTGTTCCATGGCGGCTTCGGACGTCTGGTCGTCCAGCCGGGTCGCGCCGCGTTCGGTGATCGTCGTCAGCGCCGTTTCGGCGATGATCTTGGCGATGGTGTCTGCAGTCGACTCGACGGGTGCGGTGCAAGTGATGTCGCCCACGGTGCGAAAACGCACCATCGTATCGTCGACCTCTTCGCCGGGTTTTGCGGGCGTCAGTTCCGTCACCGGCACGATCGCCCCGCCGCGGCGCACCACCGGACGGCGATGGGCGTAGTAGATCGACGGCAATTCGAGTTGCTCGCGCTCGATGTATTGCCAGACGTCAAGTTCGGTCCAGTTCGAAATCGGGAAGGCGCGAATGTTCTCGCCCTTGAAGGTGCGCGCGTTGTATATGTCCCACAGCTCCGGTCGCTGGTTCTTCGGATCCCATTGCCCGAACTCGTCGCGGAAACTGAAAATGCGTTCCTTGGCGCGCGCCTTCTCCTCGTCGCGCCGCGCGCCGCCGATACAGGCATCGAACTCGAACTCGGCGATGGCCTCGAGCAGCGTCACCGACTGGTGTTTGTTGCGCGACTCGGTCGGGCTCTTGAGCACGACCGTGCCGCGCCTCATCGAATCCTCGACCGAGCGCACGATCAGGCGTTCGCCAAGCTCCGCGGCCCGCTTGTCGCGAAAATCGGTTACTTCCTTGTAGTTGTGGCCGGTATCGATGTGCATCAGCGGGAACGGAAAGCGTCCCGGGCGAAACGCCTTCTCGGCGACCCGCAGCATGCAGATCGAGTCCTTGCCGCCGGAGAACAGCAACACCGGATTGCTGCACTGGCCGGCGACCTCGCGCATGATGTGGATCGCCTCGGATTCGAGCCAGTCCAGGTGCGACAGCGTATGCCGCGAGAGCGTGGCGTTGCTCATCGGCTGATGCTCATTACGTTGGGATTGTTCACGTGCAGACCGCACTCCTTGCCGGTTGGGTCTTCCCACCACCAGCGCCCGGCGCGCACGTCTTCCCCCAGCGAAATCGCGCGCGTACATGGGGCGCAGCCGATGCTCGGGTAGAAGCGGTCGTGCAGCTTGTTGTAAGGCACGTCGTTGGCGCGGATGTAGGCCCAGACTTCCTGTTCGGTCCAGTCGGAGAGCGGATTGAACTTCTCCAACTGGTTCGTCTCATCGTACTGCTGCAACGGCAGACCGTCGCGCGTCGCGGCCTGCTGCGCACGCATGCCCGTAATCCAGGCCTTGCGATTGGCCAGCGCGCGCTGCAGCGGTTCGACCTTCCGGATATGACAGCATGCCTTGCGCAGTTCGATCGAATCATAGAACGCGTTGATGCCGTTCTCGCGCGTGTACGCTTCGATCAGGTCGTTGCGCGGGTAGTACAGCTTGAGCTTGAGTCCGTAGCGTTGCTGTATCTCGTGCATCAGATCGTAGGTCTCGGCCGGCAGGCGGCCGGTATCGAGCGAGAAGATCTCGATCGGCAGGTGCTCGCGGACGATCACGTCGGTGATTACCATGTCCTCGGCGCCCAGGCTGCTGGCGAACACCGCGGGCCGCCATTCGGCGACGATGCGGCGGAGCGCTGCGGCGAGCGCCGCCGACTTGTCCCGCAGCGATTCCGCCAGCGCTGCGTCCTGTCGGTCGGGATTGGATGTCGGACTCATTGAATCTCACTCAGGCGGTGCGTGCAACGCGCCGGAACAGCGGGCGCGGCTCGTCTACCGCGCCCTGATAGGGGTCAGAGAAATCGCGCAAACCGGCCAGCGCATCCTGCGCGTCACGATCGGCGCGCAGCGCGTAGGCATCGAAGCCGCAGCGCTTGAAGAAGAACAACTGGTCGCGCAGCACATCGCCGATTGCACGCAGTTCGTTGCGAAAGCCGAAGCGCTCGCGCAACAGGCGGCCGACCGAGAACCCGCGCCCGTCGATGAACTTCGGGAAGTTTACCGCGATCACCGCGAACGCGTTGATGTCCTGCACGCTCGCCGCCAGGGACTCGGGTTCCTCGAAACTGTCCAGCCATACGCCCAGCTGACCTGCAGCCAGACGGCCCGTCAGTTCGGCATGGCGCCCGAGCCACACGCTCAGGGGAACAATCACCTTGCCACCGGGTATGCCGACCCCGGCCACTTCCGCGTCGGTGGCGGCCGCCTCGCCGGTCAGCTTAAACAGCACCGCCTTGCCGGCCTGTTTCTTTACCGGCTCATCCCTTGCCGGCAGCACAACCAGCGTCCACTCGTCGGCGACTACGGCATTGCCGCGAATCAGCTTAGCCATTGGCCACCTTTCGCGCATTCGCCGATTCGCCGTAGACCCGCGTCTTGAACGGCGCAATGCCGATCCGCCGCACCGTGTCGATGAAGCGTTCCTCTTCGGTACGTTGCTCGATGAAGGTGTCGATCAGCTTCTCGACCACGCCCGGCACTTCGTCGGCTGCGAACGACGGTCCGATCACGTCGCCGAGTGCGGCCGCCGTACCCTGCGATCCGCCGATGCTGATCTGGTACCACTCCGACCCGTCCTTGTCGACGCCGAGCACGCCGATATGGCCAACGTGATGATGGCCGCAGGAATTCATGCAGCCGGAGATGTTTAGATCCAGTTCGCCGATGTCGTGCAGGTAGTCGAGGTCGTCGAATCTTTGCTGAATCGCCTGCGCGATCGGGATGCTCTTTGCATTGGCCAGCGAACAGAAGTCGCCGCCCGGACAGCAGACGATATCGGTCAGCAGGCCGATGTTCGGCGTAGCCAGGCCCGCCGCCTTGGCCGCCTGCCACACCGCATACAAGTCCGCCTGCCTGACGTCGGCAAGAACCAGGTTCTGCTCGTGCGACACACGCAACTCGCCGAAGCTGTGCCGCTCGGCCAGATCGGCCACCCAGTCCATCTGTTCTGCGGTCGCATCGCCAGGGGGCACGCCGGTCTTCTTCAGCGACAGCGTCACGGCCGCATAGCCCGGCACTTTGTGCTCATGGACATTGCGCCTGGCCCAGGCCGAGAACGCCGGGTCCGTCTCGCACCTGGCGCGGTAGTCCGCATCGACCGGCGGCAGGCTCTCGTAGGCGGGCGCGCCGAAGTGCGCCGACACGCGATCGACTTCTGCCTGGGTCAGGGTGCCCGGGCCGTCCTTCAGGTGCGCCCACTCGGCTTCCACCTTTTGCGCGAATGCCTCGGGTTTGAGCGCCTTGACCAGAATCTTGATGCGCGCCTTGTAGGCGTTGTCGCGCCGGCCGTACCGGTTGTAAACACGCAGCACCGCTTCGCAGTAGGTGGCGACATGCTGCCATTCGATGAATTCGCGGATCAGGCTGCCGATGATCGGCGTGCGTCCCAGGCCGCCGCCGACGAACACCCGGAACCCGGTCTCACCGGCCGCATCGGTCGTCAGCTCCAGGCCGATGTCATGAACCAGAATCACCGCGCGGTCTTCGCGCGAACCGCATACCGCGATCTTGAATTTGCGCGGCAGGAAGGCGAACTCCGGGTGAAACGTCGACCACTGGCGCAGGATTTCCGCCCAGGGGCGCGGATCCCGGATTTCGTCCGGCGCGATGCCGGCGAACTGGTCGGTCGTGATGTTGCGGATGCAGTTTCCCGAGGTCTGGATCGCGTGCATTTCGACGCTCGCCAGATCGGCGAGGATGTCCGGCACGCTCTCCAGCGCCGGCCAGTTGTACTGGATGTTCTGGCGCGTCGAAAAGTGCGCGTAGCCGCGGTCATACTTGCGCGCGATATGCGCCAGCATCCGCAACTGCCTGGCAGACAGCAGGCCGTAGGGAATCGCCACCCGCAGCATCGGGGCATGGCGCTGGACGTAAAGGCCGTTCTGCAGGCGCAGCGGGCGGAACTCGTCGTCGGTCAGCTCGCCGGCCAGATAGCGCCGCGTCTGGTCGCGAAACTGCGCGACGCGTTCGTCGACGATTCGCTGGTCGTAGGCGTCGTAGCGATACATTGAGTTCTCTCAGGGGCGCTTATGTCTTCTCAGTGGGCGATCAGCTTGCCGCCGATCACCACCAGCAGTGTTGCCAGCAATGGCCGCAGCACACGGTCAGGCACCTTGACCGACAGGTGGCTGCCCAGCGTGATACCCGGCAGCGAACCAATCAGCAATGCCGCCAGCAGGCTCCAGTCTACGCTACCGAGCACCCAGTGCCCGATTCCGGCAACCGCGGTCAGCGGCACGGCATGGGCGATGTCGCTGCCGACGATGCGCACCGTCGACATCCTCGGGTAGAGCAATATCAGCGCGGTGACGCCCAGCGCGCCGGCACCGACCGATGAAATCGATACCAGCACACCAAGGATCGCGCCGGTCACCACGGTAAGCCACGCGGTCTGGCGCTCGCTCAGTGCCGCATGATGTTGCGCGAATACCTGCAGCCGGCGACGAAAGATCAGCGCCGCTGCCGTCAGCAGCAGCGCGATGCCCAGCGCGAACGAAATCGCCTGCGAGGCGCCGCCGATGCCCCCCGGCGCAAGCTGGGAGATCCCGTACAGCGTCAGCCCTGCCGCCGGCATGCTGCCCGCGGCAAGTCGCCCGGTGATCTTCCAGTCCACCGTGCCCTTGAGCGAGTGGGTTACCGTACCGCCGGCCTTGGTGATCGCCGCGTACAGCAGATCGGTGCCGACCGCGGTTGCCGGGTGAATGCCGAACATCAGCACCAGCAACGGCGTCATCAGCGAGCCGCCGCCGACGCCGGTCAGCCCGACGATGGTGCCGACCACGAAACCCGCCACTGTGTAACCGAAATCCATGCGGTTCATCCCCTTGAAGAGGGGTGATGGTAACAAGGCCCCATAGAGTGAAACAGGCGTTTTCTGTTACACTCAAATAACCAATTCTTATTAAGAAATGCCGGCGAGTCGCAGATGAACCTCCAGCAACTGCGCTATGTGTTCGAAATCGCCCGCCACGGCTATAACGTATCCGAGGCGGCAGAGGCGCTGTTTACCTCGCAGCCGGGCGTGTCGAAACAGATCAAGCTGTTCGAGGAAGAACTCGGCGTCGATGTCTTCGTGCGCCACGGCAAGCGGCTGACCGGCATCACCGAACCGGGCCGCGAGATCCTTGCGATCGCCGAGCGCATGCTGCGCGACGTCGACAACCTGAAACAGGTCGGCGCGGAGTTCTCGCGAGAATCCTCGGGCCGTCTCGGGATAGCGACCACTCACACGCAGGCGCGGTACGCGTTGCCGCCGGTGGTCCGCAAATTCGTCGATCGGCACCCCGGCGTGCAACTGTCGCTGCACCAGGGCAACCCGGCGCAGTGCTGCGAATACGTGCTTTCCGGCGAGGCCGACATCGCGATTGCCACCGAGGCGATCTCCGAATTCGCCGACCTGGTCATGCTGCCCTGCTACCAGTGGAACCGCGTGGTCGTCGCCCCCCACGGCCACCCGATCCTGGCCGAGAAGCCGCTGTCGCTCGAAGCCATCGCCCGCTTTCCCGTCATCACCTACGATTTTGCATTCACCGGGCGCAGCCAGATCAACAAGGCGTTTCTGGCGCGCGGCCTCAAGCCCAACGTGACGTTGACAGCGATCGACTCGGATGTGATCAAGACCTACGTCGCGCTCGGCCTGGGCATCGGCATCATCGCCGGCATGGCCTTCGACCCGGCGCAAGACCGCAACCTCGGCATGGCCGACGCCTCGCACCTGTTCGAATCCAGCACCACGCGCATCGGCATCCGCAAGAACGCCTACCTGCGCGGTTACACCTACGCCTTCATCGAACTGTTCGCCCCGCACCTGACGCGCAAGGTGGTCGATGCGGCACTCGCCGGCGTGGGCAGCGACCCGGGGCTTTGACCATGCTCGAAGCACTCCAGCAAATGCTCGCCGCCAACCAGTTCGCCGCCGGCGGCCTGCTGCTCGGTGCGCTCGGCCTCGCCGCTATGTGGCTGCGCGAGGTGCCGGGCAAATTCGCCGGCTGGGCCAAGCACTTCATCGTCACCTCGCTCGCCTTCGATAACCGCGACGAACTGATGTTCGCCACGCTGGTCGAGTACATGAACGCCAAGGACGTGCTCCGCCGCATCAACAACTTCACCGTGCGCGGCGTGCGCCAAACCGAGAGCTACACCTCGCTGGCCGACGAACTGCAGCAAGGCGGCCGGCCACAGCCCTACCTGTCGCCGGGCGAAGGTTTCCACATCTTCATGCTCGACGGCAGGCTGATGTGGATGAAGCGCGAGGTGCAGGTGGCTACCTCGATCCTCGAGAAGATCACCCTGTCCACCTTCGGCCGCAGCAAGGCGCCGCTGGAAGCCTTCATCCACGCCGCGATGGATGCGCGCATGGCGCGCGAACTCAACAAGATCGCCATCTACATTCCGAGCAGCTACACAAACGAATGGTCGCGCGCGCGCCTGGGCAACAACCGCAAGCTCGCCTCCATCGTGCTCAAGCAGGGGCAGAAGGAATCGATTCTCGACGACCTCAACCGCTTCTTCGCCTCGCGCCTGCGCTACGAGGATCTCGGCATCCCCTGGCGACGCGGCTACCTGCTCTACGGCCCGCCCGGCACCGGCAAGACGTCGCTGGTCACCGCGCTCGCCTCCGAACTGATGTTGAACGTCTGCTCGCTCTCGCTCGCCTCGCCCAACGTCACCGACGAGAAGATCGGCAACCTGCTTTCCACCGTGCCGGCGCGATCCATCGTGCTGCTCGAAGACATCGATTCCTTCTTCCGCATGCGCGAAAAGGCCGACGCCGCGATCAAGCTCAGTTATTCCGGCTTCATCAACGCGCTCGACGGCGTGGCATCGCACGAAGGCTCGGTGATCTTCCTCACCACCAACCATCCCGAGCTGATCGATGAGGCCGCCATCCGCTCCGGCCGCGTCGACTTCCGCATGGAACTCACCAATTGCGACACCCACCAGCTCGAGCAGATGTTCCTCAAGTTCTACGACGATGCCGCTGCCGCAAAGCGTTTCGCCACCGCTCAACCCGCCGGAAGATGGTCCCCCGCGCAAGTGCAGGAGCGGCTGCTCAAGTCGCATTCGGTGGACGAGGCGCTGGCGCAGTTCAAGGCCTGATTCGCCGCGAACGGCATCGCTGCAGGCCGCATGGATAGGCGTTCTTCAGGCATGCTTGCCTGCGAGGTCCATGGGGTTGGCATCGTGGCGTGCCCTGCCCGCAGAGCGCCATCCTGCCTTGCCCCCAGCCTGCCCCATCCGTTCGTGCTGAGCGTAGCGGAGCGAAGTCGAAGCACACATTCCCTCCCCTTTCAGGGGGAGGGTCAGGGTGGGGGTGCAGCTTCCGATCCTTCAAGCGCGATCGCGTTGGCAACCCAGCGCCGGTCGCCCGGCAGGTGATGAAGCCGCCGGACTTCCCTGCACTGCTCACGACGGCGGGCGGGCTTCGCAAACTCGCTTCGCTCAAACAGCGAAGCCCGACTGCCCCCGCCGCCGCTTCGCTGCCCGGCGGCTCTCACGGGGAGCGGTGGGATGCCACGGTCGGTCGCCAAAAATCATGAGATTCGAAAGCAGGTTTCAGTTCGTTCAGTGCATACAGCCAGCGCTGCGCGCGTCAAGGATTCCCCGGGTGCGCAATTGGCGAACGAGAAACGGGTTGAAGGCTCAGTTCGAATCGAGGCGGGCGGTTCTTGGACGGATTGGCTTTGAGATCGACCCCGATGCGACGGGTCAGCCCATCCCACTGCATGGGCTGCGCGGTGTAAGGATCGTGAAGACTTTCGTCCTGCGCCAGTACGGTGGACACGTCTGCCGTGGGGTCCTCCAGCGCGACGAGAACCTGCAGTCGCGCAAGGCGTGTGATTGCGACGAGGTCCGACAGGCGAATCAGGTATTGCGAGAAGTCTGGCAGTCCTATCAAACCAAGAGTTTTGCCTATTGGGTTGTATCCAATGGTGAGGTAGAAATGAGCATCCATTCGTGCCTGTGAAGACGCAGCCGCGCTTGCCATGAACGACTCGATCCGGCTGGGTTCGTATGCATCGATCTGCTGCGCAAAGCCCAGCATGTTTTCAACGTACGCGTTCGCGGTAGCGTTAGGCTTGAACAGCAGGCGCTTTACAGATTGGGCGATCCACGAACCGGGCACCTCGGGTTCTTGAGTGTCCGGCTTCTCTAGCATCGCCGCCGTCATGCCGGAAACGCCCAGAGCGGTCTCGCCGGCCAAGTAGTGCTTCATCGCCGCTCGAGTCTCTGCGAGTGTGAGTGGTTCCGTCATGGTGAGCAGGCGCGCACGGTATGCGCCCAGTTTCTCGGGATGCGCTGCGACGATCTCGCCGAGCAGCGCATGGTCGCGGCGCAACCAGGCAGCCGCAATCATGCCGCCGAGAAGGTTGCGCGATCCGGCCAACATGTTCCGGTGGAAAGCGATGCGCTTCTCCAGTGCGCCAAGCGCTGCGTCGAGCCGTCCTTCCTGCGCATCAAGTGCAATCAGGTCGAGCAGCAGCAGGTGGGCATCAGTCGTGTATTTCGGGAATGGCGTATCCAGACGCCGAATCGCCATTGCATCTTCGAAGCGGGGGCACGCCACCATCTTTTGAGCGCGCTCGATCAACTCGGCATTGGCGGCCCGCATCTCGCGCCACACTTGTGCGCGTTGCGCGACAAGCGGCAGGCAGCGTTCGGTTTCGGGCTTGCAAAGCGCTTCCTTGTTGCCCGCGAATTCGAGCGGATTGGCGAAGCGGGCGTTCGCAGATTCGATGGCCGCGCGCGTTTCCGCATTACCGTATGCAGCTATCCATTCGCGCGCGAAGCCCAAGCTGTCTGCGCCGCCGGGCGCCATCACGGCGACCAAATGCACATAGCCGTTGTCATCGCGCGTATCAGCCTCGATCGGTGCGAGCACGCGTTGTGCCTCGACGGACAATGGCTCGTCGAAGAGATTGACGAGCAATGGCACGACAAAAGTCGACGTCACCAGTACGGCGAGTGGCAGGAGCAGCCCCTTGGCCAAGAGCACAACCGGGCGTAAAGCTGCATCCATGAGGCGGCGGAAATTGCGAAGGTCAAAGTGATGACGTATTTTAACGTCATTGTGCAGTGATGCGTTGGCGTCTTCGGCTTGGTGGATCATTTTGGGCTGGGATCGATGCGACCGGATGCCGGCCGGTCGGGTTTCCGGCCTCCTTTTTTGCGCTATCAATCGGCTGGCACGAAGCCCGGCGCGCCGCGCCGCTGCAGCCGATACCAGTCGAATTTGCGCGTCACCCACATCGCCACGCCGAGCACGCCGAACAGCAGCGGGCGCCCATCATCAGGGCCTTGTCTTCGCTGACCAGCGTGTATCGGGCCGGGTGCAACAACAGGCGCTGCACCGCCGCCAACAGGAAGATCACGGCGAAGGTCGGCGCGAAGAACAACACGTCATGCGCTATCGCGCGATCGGCCTGCTTCACAAACTGCGGCGGGGCCTTGGACCGCCGAGAGCCCGCCGCTATTCTTCGGATGCCTGCGGCGGGGGCGGGATCAGCGATGCGCGGCACCGTCTCCGTTCAGCTCGATATGCACATGGTTGTAGTGCGCTTCACCGTCTCGCCGCGGCAGGATGCGCCCGCCGGCCATTTCGCTGAACCACTGCCTATCGCCGAAGATCACGCCCTGAATCTTGTACACCCGGCAATTGGCCACGCACCAGTCGAACAGCCAGTTGCCGCATTCGCGTTGCTTCGAATCCCTGAACGACAGGAAGACATCCGCGGCCCGGCCCTCGAAATGCACATCCGCATGACCACGGCCGGGATAGGTCTGTACGGCCAAGCCGCTGGGGAAGCCCTTGGGCTTCAGGGGCGCGAGCGCCGGTGTGCCGATGACGACCTCGCGGATAAACCGCTCGATACCCGGCGAAGCTCCGCCGGCATCGTGGTCCCGGGCGCGCGAGCCCCTGGGTACGTCATCCTGGCGCACGCGGCCGCCGGCAGGCCGGCCACGCACACAAACATCTCTCCATGCCATTCGTTGCTCCTCGTGAGTACCGGGTCGGGCGAAATTGCGCTTCGCGGATTATCGAATCGCCTCAAGTCGCGCGTCCACTTTGGTCGGCAGCAGAATGCGAAATCGTTCGCAGTTTCCTGCTCGATCCGG
>WBZP01003259.1_pt1 | contig 17766 bp, 8 predicted proteins | sample 5204301 | NCBI WGS metagenome assembly WBZP01 (sample SAMN12412401, study PRJNA552823) | activated sludge metagenome | isolation source: activated sludge from nitrification reactor of wastewater treatment plant... | place: USA: Pennsylvania | collected 2017 | reverse complement strand
CGCTTCGGACCTCGGGGCGATCCTGCCGCCGTATGTGGCCGATTCGCTGCGGCAAGCGGTGGGCCGATTTCAGCGAACGATGCCGGGATTTTTGTCGCCGCAAGCGCAGCTTGTCGGGGTCGAAACACGGACTTCGTCTCCGCTGCGTATCGTGCGCGGCGAAAGCCTACAGTCACCATCGCTCCCTGGCTTGTTTCCGGTTGGTGAAGGGGCCGGATATGCCGGGGGCATTGTCAGCGCGGCGATTGACGGCCTACGGAGCGCGGACGCCGTGCTATCGTTTTTGCGAAGTTAGCAACTCGTCGTCAGAGCCAGTCCTCGGGGCTGGGAGGCTTGCAAACACCGACGGGAAACCGACGTCGTAAGCCTTGACAGCAGCGGAAAGTCAAGGTATTTCCAGCACTTCACCCATAGGAGTTTGTCTGATGCCTTCTGGTCGGAACGCCATCTCAAACATGGCGGGAATTGTTGCTCGCGCTGCCTGCTTCGCCGTCGGGACGCTGCTGTTTTCGTCCGTTAGCGCACACGCCTCCGAAGTTGTCACTCTCGCGGACAACACCCAGATCGCTGGCAAGCTGACCCACTACTTCGACGGAATCGTGGTGATGGAAACGAGCGGTGGCCAGAAGCTGGAGCTGCCCCGCGACAAGATCAAGTCGATCACCTTCAAGCTGCCGCCGCCGCGAGCCGAGTTTTCGACGCCTGAAAAGACGTTCGAGCGCTGGCGTGGGGCGATGGTGAAGGGTGAAGTCCAAAAGGCGATCGACTGCTACGCGCTGCTCTACCAGGGGCAGGTGGGTCAGCAGATGATGCAGTCTGCCGACGAGCTCAAGAAGGCGCAAAAAGACCTAGAGGGTGTCTCGTTTGAGCTTCGCGGCAGCACGTTTAAGACCCAGGGCGAGTTCAAGCTCGCGAACCTGAAGGTGCGACGCACCAAGGGCGAAAACGTCCAGACCGACGAAGTGAACCTTGTGCTGGAGAACGGCGAGTGGAAGATGACGCCGTAACTGCTTCCCGTCGCTGGTTTCCGCGTGCTGTGCTGGCTGTGACCCTGCTCCTCGGGGTCTCGGCAAGTTCTGCATACGCGGCGCCACGTCCGTCGGGAGTTGTGCTTCTACCGCAGAGCGCCGTGCCGCTGGCGAAGGGAGCCCTGTCACCGCTGCCGCTCTTTTTGGGGCGTGGGGCGAGTGCTGCTATGGGAATTCCTCAGGGACAACCCACGGCGAACCAGCAGTCGAATCCGACTGCGCAAACCTCGTTGCCACCGCTTCCGCTGCTGGCGCAAGCGGCGCAAGTGACGACCACCCAGACCCCGGCGGAGGCGCAGCGCTTCGCAACCCCGGCACCTGGTCAGGTCATCGACGAAGACGAAGAGGAATCGGAAGAAGAAAAACAGAAGAAGCGGGATCTGGCCAAAAAGCCCAAGCCAGAGTGCGACAGCGATGGTCAGTGTCCGGACAAGACCATCTGCGTTCAGCAGAGCTGCAAGAGCATTCAGCGACCCCTGTCGGCGATCCTGTACTTCCATCGTCTGGGGCCGATTGGCTACCGGATGGTGCTGCCCTTCTATTACAGCTTCTGGCATCCCGATAAGAAAACGCGGGTGCTGTTTCCGCTGTTCGCGGACCATCAGAATCTCAAGGAAAAGACCCGCGACGTCTGGGTCTTCCCGACCTATCAGTACCATCGGGAACCGGGGATGCGAGCCCATCGCATCTGGCCGCTTTTCTTCTATCAGAGCTACGGCGCAAACGGGGAGCAGGGCAAGGCGGTCGGCCTTCTGCCACTGTTTTGGGTGACGAAGAAGACCGATTCAACGACGGTGGTGCTGCCACCGCTGCTGTTCTTTCATCACCACAACGTCGAAGAGAAGCGGACCGATACCGGGTTTTTGCCGCTGCTCTTGTTTGTCCGCAAGCAGCCCGATTTGAGCCAGGCGTTCTTCTTGGCACTCGGTTTTTACCGCAGGACTCCAGAGCGCACGGTCGGTGGGTTCCTGCCGCTCGTGTTCCACTCACGGACAGCCGAGAAGCGCCACACGCTGGTGCTGCCGCTATTTTACGACGGCGAGAACTACCAGAACGGCTCGCGGACCTCGACGCTGTTTCCGCTGTTCTTGTATCACCGAGGGGCCGACAAGAGCCGTCTGATCGTCACGCCGCTCGGTGGTTCCTACAAGAATCCCGATGAGGAGTCGAGCACCACGGTGTGGCTGGCACCCCCGGCGTTCCATCGCGATGATCCGCTGCGGCGCTTTACGACGGTGTTGCCGCCGCTGGCGATGTGGTATCGGAACAAGACGACCGGCTCATCGTGGGGTTATGCCGGACCGTTCTTTTACACTCGCGATGAAGAAGGCGGCAGCGAAGGGCTGGTTCCGCTCTATTTCCACTTCTCTAGCCGTCAGCAGAAGAGCGATACGCGGGTGCTGGTGCCGCTGCTTGCAGCGCTGCATACCTCGCCGCAGCGGAAGTTTGGCTTCCTAGGTCCGATCTACGGCTGGTCGTCTCAGACCGGCTCGGGTGGCGGTCTGCTTCCGCTCATCTCGGTGGCCCGAGGTCAGAATCCGCACGTCGCGATTTTGCCACCGCTGTTTGTCTATTCGGCGGACAAGGAAAAGGGGAGCTACCACGTCTCGGTCGGTCCAGTGTTTGCGCGGGTCACGACCCGGGGCGAGGACGCGGGCTATACCGCTGGGGTCTTCCCGCTTCTGTGGTTCCACCGTCGCGGCGGTAGCAGCACCCAGGCGTTGTTTCCGATCCTGTATCACAACCGCCGTCCCTACCAAGAGACGCTCCAGCTCGGTCCGTTCTACTACTTCCGCAAGTGTCCCGAGTACCTCGGGGACAAGCGGGCCGAGGTACGGGCGGGCCTGGTTCCGCTGCTGTTCTGGAAGCGGTCGCCGGAGCGGAGCTACACGGTGCTGTTCCCGCTGATCTGGCAGGTGCGGACACCGCAGAAGTCGGCGCTGGTCGTGGGCCCGTTCTTCCACACCACGGAGAAAATCGCGCAAGGCGAGGTGTCAACCACCGGACTCCTTCCGCTCTTTTATGTGTCGCGGTCGCCGAAGTCGACGTTTGCGATTGCACCGCTGTTTGCGTACCGCAGCACTCCAGAGCGCAAAACCTTCTGGCTCGGTCCGTATGTGGAGCATGCCTCGGGTCTTGGGACTCGTGAACAGACCGTGACCCGAGCGTTTTTGCCGCTGTTCTTTTCGTACTGTGGACCGGGTCGGCGCGCTTCGGTGCTGTTCCCGCTGTTCATGAACGTGCAGGACAAGGACACGACGTTCCGCCAGATTGCGCTGCTCTATTACGGAGTGAAGACGCCGGAGCGGACGGCGCATGTGCTGCTGCCGCTGTTCTTCCATGTTCGGGATCGGGAGCGGACGACCACTGTGCTGATGCCGTTCTTCTACTCGAAGAACCAGAAGACCGAAGCGGTGTCGGCGGGACTTTTGCCGCTGTTTGCGTTCGGCAAGAGCAAAGAAACCACCTGGGCGACCACGCCGCTTGGCTTCTTCTATAAAGATCAGAAGGCGACTCGGGCGGCGGCGCTGCTGTTCTACGCGGACATTCGCAAGGACCGTGAAGACTTCGGCATCTTCCCACTGTGGTTTTACACGCGGCGGGATACCGCACATGCGGTGTTTGTGCTGCCGTTCTTTTATCACTCGCATGACTCAGCGCGGAGCAAGTCGCTGACGGTGCTCGGGCCGCTGTTCTTTGGTCGTCGTGGGCAAGGCACTTACGGGGGATTTCTGCCCCTGTTCTATGGAGCGAATGACGGCGATGGCTCGTATCGCTTCATGGCGCTGCCGCTGATGTATTTTTCGCATCGAGGGGGCAAGGCACCCGAGGACTGGCTGGTCACACCGCTGTTTGGCGTGAACAAGAACCCGGTCGGCTCACGCTTCTGGATCGGACCGCTGTATATCCGTCGCCAAGATCCGGTGACAAGTGCAGCGCTGTTCCCGCTGTTCTATTACACCCGCGACGACAAGGCCAAGACCTCGACCAGCTTTGTGCTTCCGCTGTGGCTACAGACTCGCTCGCCCGAGCGCAGCGTGACCATGGTGACGCCGCTGTTTTGGCACGAGCGAACGCTGATGCGGCGGATCTCGGTGCTGTTCCCGCTGGTGCTCGATGTGCATCACCTGCACTCGGACCGGCTGACGGCCGTGGGTCCGCTGGTGCCGCTGGTCGTACGCTATGCCGACTACGCGGCCAAGACCACGAGCTGGGTGTTCCCGCCGATCCTGACCTACGTCAAGCGTCGCGCCGATGGTTACCACAACGCGGTGGTGTTCCCGCTGCTGTGGCACTTCGGTGGCAAGGATCGCTCGACGACGGTGTTGTTCCCGCTGTTCTACCATGTGCGCCGTCCGGCGACGCAGTTCACCGCGTTGCTACCGTTCTTCGCGTACTCCCGCGATGAGCATGGGACGCGCTCGCTGCTCCTGCCACCGCTGCTGACCTGGGTTCGCAACTACGAAAACGGGAGCCGCGACCGCGTGGTGTTCCCGTTCCTGTGGCACTTCAAGCGCCCGAAGCAGACGACGACCGTGTTCTTCCCGATCGGTGCACACTGGAGCAACGAAAAGGGCCACTACACGCTGGTGCTCAACAGCTACTACTACAAGGGCACTGGTGAGCGGGCGGGGGCTTATCGGTTCGAGTTCTGGCCGCTCTTCCATGTCGGTCGGCCCCGTGCTGGTGACCTGGAGTGGAGCATCCTGTCGGGCTTCCTGGGCTACTCTCGTGATGGCATTCGTCGGACCCTGCGGCTGCTGTGGGGTGTCTTCATTCCGCTGGAGCCGGTCGGAGCGCAGACCACGTGGTACGGCGCAAGCTGGCGGATGGCTTCGGACCGCTAATGTCCTTTCCTCGGACGTTTTCCCAGTAGCGAACCGGCGATGGCAACGCGGGCTCGGCTGTTCATTCCCAGAGAAAAGCTTGGTCCGCACGTCGTACTCGATGGGGCCGAGCATCACTACTTGGTCCATGTGCTGCGGCTGAGGCCCGGCGCGCTGGTGACGCTGCTAGACGGTCAAGGCCTTGCGGCAGAGTCGCAGGTTGCCCAAGTCGGTGAGCAAACCATCGAGCTGACGGTGTCGCAGATGGCTCCCGTCGAGAGTCTGCGGGCCAGGCTGGTGTTGCTGGTGGGTCTGCTCAAGGGCGACAAGCAAGACTTCGTGATTCAAAAAGCGACCGAGCTGGGGGTAAGCCGGATCGTGCCGGTGGCCTGCGAGCGGAGCGTGCCGCAGCTTGCCAAAGAGCGTGCCGAGCAGAAGCGGCGTCGCTGGATCGAGATCGCCCGCCATGCCGCGCAGCAGTGTCGGCGCGCCGAGGTTCCCGAAATCGCACTCCCGATGACCTTTGCCGAGGCGCTGGCGGATGCAGAGGGACAGAAGCTGCTGCTCTTTGAGGGCTCGGCCCCGCCGCTTGGACAAGTGCTCCTTCCTCTCTCGGCAGGTGGTGCGGGCGGTCTGGCGGTGAGCATGCTGATTGGACCCGAAGGTGGGCTTGCCCCTGGAGAGGTGACGGCGGCCCAGGCTGCCGGGTTTGCGGCGGTGAGCCTGGGACCACTCATCCTTCGTGCCGAGACTGCCGTCGTCGCTACACTGGCCGTAGTGGGGTACCATTTACATCTTCAAGGAGCGCCGCTTGCCGAGTCCCGCTGAGCTGTTCATCGTCGGATTTCACGGTCCCCGTTTGCCGGAGGCGCTGGCGAGGCGCTTTGGTCGCGGTGACTTTGCCGGGCTGATTTTCTTCCGTCGCAACTTCACCGCGCCTGATGACGCGATGGCGATTGGAGACGATCTCGAAGCGGTGATGAGTGGCTATGTGCCGGACCCGGAGCGCCGAGTGTTGCCGCCGATCTTGGCGATTGACCACGAAGGGGGACGGGTGCAGCGGCTGCGTGGGCAAGTGACGGTCTGGCCGCCGATGATGAACTTGGCCGACAAGCCGCCCGAGCTGGCTGAATCGGTAGGCCGAGCGATGGCGTGGGAGCTGGCCGCGTGCGGCTTCAACGTCAGCTTTGCGCCAGTGCTCGATGTGCATACCAATCCTGCCAATCCGATCATCGGCGACCGAGCGTTTGGAACCGATCCGGATGCGGCGGCTACGCGGGCACTTGCGTACCTGCGAGGCTTGGAAAGCGAGCCCGGCCTGCGTGGCTGCGGCAAACATTTTCCGGGACATGGGGATACCGAGACGGACTCGCACCTGACGCTGCCCACGGTGCGGCGCGATCTCGAAACGCTGAAGGCGGTCGAGCTGTTGCCGTTTCAACGGTCGATTGCGGCGCGGATCGGCATGCTGATGACCGCCCATGTCGTCTATCCAGCCGTTGATGAGCGCCCGGCCACGTTGTCACGAACGTGGCTGCACGACATCCTGCGCACCCAGCTTGGCTATGACGGGCTGGTGGTCTCGGATGATCTGGATATGAAGGCCGTGACCGCCGGGCAGCTCGGAATTCCCGATGACAGCGGAGTGGTGGTCGAGAGTCTGCTGGCGGGCTGCGACGCCTTTTTGTTTTGCCAGGAACCCGAGCGACTTCAGCGCGCCGAAGAAGCCCTGATTCGCGCTGCGGAGAACAGCTCAACCGTTCGCGACCGCATCGCCGAGAGTGCCGCCCGGCTCCAGCGCTTTCGAAGCAGCCTGGGCGGCGGACGACCGATTCGTGAGCGATTGCAAAAGTTCCCTGTTCCTGAGCACTTGCGGCTGCGCGAGCAGTTCTTACCCTGACGACGTTTCCTGTCCAGCACCGCACGGGCGAAACCATGAACGTCTGCGCGGACTTCGCGGCGGACCTTGACTCCGAGGCGCTGTCGTGGCTGGAATCGTAACAAGCTTGAGTCGCCTGGATTCGCGCATGAACACAGAGCACGCGATTGTCAAAAGCTACGTCGCGGCCCATCAGCCCGTCACGCAAGAGGTTCAAGCGGTCCTTCCCATACGCGAAGGACAGCTACCTGCTGACCTGCGTGGGGTGCTGTTTCGCAATGGGCCAGGGCGGTTTGAAAACCACGGGCAGACCTACGGGCACCTGATTGACGGCGATGGGATGGTGATTCGCTTTGCCATTGGTTGCACCGACTCCCACGGTCGCCCCTGTATTCGTTATTGCAACAGCTATGTTCGTACCACGGAGTTTGTCTACGAACAGCGCGCCGGACGACTCCTGTATCGCAACTTTGGCACCAATCGGGCGGGCGGATTCTTCGGCAACTTCTTTCGGACTCACCTCAAGAACGTCGCCAACACCAGCGTGATCTATCACCACGGACGCCTGTTTGCGCTGTGGGAGGGCGGACTGCCGCATCTGCTTGATCCGGTGTCGCTTGATACGCTGGAGCGCTACGATTTCTTTGGTGCGCTCAAGAATCGCGGGCCGCTGCTCGACCGAGTGATGCTTCCCGAGCTGCCGTTTTCTGCGCATCCCAAGGTCGATCCCCAGACCGGTGATCTGTATAACTTCGGACTCTATCTAGGGCGGCATCCCAAGGTTCTGCTGTATACGATTCGCTCTGGAGTTGCGCTGACGGTGACGCGTGAGATTCCGCTTTCCGCACCACTGCTCGGCCATGACTTTTTGCTGACTCCAAACTGGCAGATTCTGTTTCTGTTTCCGGTGTCGCTGCCGATGCTCCCAACGCTGATGGGGAGGCCTCCTTCCGGCTCTGTGCATGAGGTCGAAGGAGGCAAGACGCGCATTCTGCTGATTCCCCGGGATGGCGGACCGGTTCGGGAATACCAAGCCTCGCCCTGCTTTGTGCTGCACTTTGTGAATGCCTACGAGGATGAAAACGGCTGCGTGGTGATCGATGGTTGTCGTCAGGAACACTTCCCCGATGCGCCACGTCCGGGAGAGCTGCTCGCTGGTCATATCTCGGACATTCCGCACGTTCAGTTGACGCGCTATGTGGTGAATCCCACGGCTGAGGAAGGCTCTGCCGTGACCGAGTCTTCCTTGGGTGGTTTTTCATCGGAGCTACCGCGAATTCATCCCGCGCATCAAGGACTCCCTTACCGCTACTCGTATACGGTGTCGGCGACTCCTGATGCTCCGCATGGACTGTTTTCGGCGATTGCGCGGATCGATACCGATGCCAAACAGACCAAGCTCCGTGACTTTGCGCCAGGGATTCCCGGTGAGCCGGTGATGGTCCCTCGTCCCGGTGGCAGCGGCGAGGACGATGGCTGGATCTTAACCGTGGTCTATCACGGCAGCGAGCACCGCTCTTCCCTGTACATCCTGGACGCCCGCGATCTATCGACGGTGTGCGTGGCTGAGCTACCGCACCACATTCCGCCCGGCTTCCACGGCAACTGGGTGTCCTCTGCCTTCTGTCCTCCCGGCTGGAATTCCTAAGCCGCCCAGGGCTGCGCGGGCTCGGTCACTATCCCAGTAGACGTCGTCTGTTATAACGGACGAGCGGCTGTCGGCGGATGGCTGTCGAGCCAGGTCGTGGGATAGATGAGGTAGGCGGTGCGATGGGAGTGGGCCCAGGCTGCTTCCAGGGCGGCCCGAGGATAGACGATCTGGACCGAGGCGTTGTCCTTGGCTGCGGGATCGTTGACGATGACATCGCCGTTTTTGTCAAAGCCGCGCACGACGATCAGATGACCGTTGGTTTTGCTGATCGGTGCACCGGGCAGCTCGCCGGGTTTGAAGGCGATGCTGATGATCAGGGGGACTCCGGCTGTCAGGTAGGGGGCGGCGTGGGAAAAGGAATAGAAGCGGGTGATGTAGCCCGAAAGACCGAACGTACTGGCATAGGCGGTGTTAAACGGCCAGTTGCCGGTGCCCTTGTACACCCAGTCATAGCAGCCGATCGCAGCGTCGGGAACAGTCTGGTTTAGGCGCGGCTCTGAGAGTACCTGACTCCAGTATTCCATGACCATGCTGGTCGAGGTTGGACTGCACCATACCTCGCCGCCTCCTCCGTAGGGCTGATACTCCGGTTTCTTGTATTCGGGAAGCTCTTGGGAGCGCTGCGGAATCGCCAGGTTTACGCCACTGGCGCGGGGGTCGGGGGGCAGCGTGGGATAGCTGGGGAGATCCCGTGACGCGACTGCGGCCACCAGGTTCACTGACGGAGAATTGGCTCCTGTGGCGCTAAACAGCGTGACTCCCAACTGATAGGAAGTCGCGGTTTTTTGATTGCGTAGCTCGAAGGTATCGGTGTCTACGTAACCCGTATCATCAGCGGCCACTTTGACGCTGTGTCTCTTCACGGTCGCAGGATCACTGGACCAAATCGGGAGTCTGTACCAGCCACTGAGGCCGGTTGGGAGTCGCACCCGCACGCGCAGTTGCAGCCAAGTTCCCGGCGGTGTGGTCGCGTTCCACGAAGCAATCAAGTGATCGATGGGAGCGCGCATCGGAACTTCAGGAGAGACCATGGTCCCGTAATAAAAGGAGCCGCCGTTATAGTAGGTAACCCCGGTTGGGAGTCCGCTCGGCATGGGGTCGGTACCGGCACAGAGTCCGCTGGCAGCGTCGAACTTGGCGGCACCGCCATCGATGTCTTCACTGTGGCACGCAACCGCTCCGTCTTTTTTGGGCTGGAGTTCGATCTTGACCCGACCGCCTCCGATCGGAGAAACCGAGACGCCGGTTTTGCTCCAGGCCGCAAAGTCGATCTCGTTTTGCTGCACCCAGGTGTGGTTGTACTGCACGTTCAGATCGATGGGCGGAACGGATGGCAGCTCTGTTCCCACGGTGGGGGGCAGCGTGATGCTCGGATCCGCCGATGGATTGTGGGTGCAGCTTAGGAGAGACAGAAGGAGGGTGGAGACAAGTCCGGTGGGACGGAGTGCGCTCTTTCGGCGATGCATGGCAGTCCTCGCAAGCGTTGGAAATGAAGCCCGATGAAAGGGCCGCATCATAGCTGTCGACAGCGCCACGTAAAGCCGTACGCTAGAACGGACGGTTGTCTGCTCATGCGTACGCCCGGACACAGCCAACAAGAAATCGTGAGTGCGTGGGACACGAGCGAACATGCACAGGCCTATCAGCGTTTCTGCGACGAGTCCGCGTACTACCCAAGCGCGAGTGCGGCGCTGGTTCAGGCGGCGCGGCTGACGGCGGGTGAGCGAGTGGGCGATCTGGGGTGTGGCACGGGTGTGACGACAGAGGCGGTGGTGGCGGTGCTGGGCGAATCGGCCCAGGTGTGGGCGGTGGACCCGGCGGCGGCGATGCTGCGGGTCGCGCAGGCGAGAGTCTGGCCAGTCGGCGTGCGCTTTGCGCTCGGGGACATGGAAACGCTGGCGAGGGAAGCTGCGCCGGTGGCGTTGGATTGCATTGTCTGTTCCTCGGCAGCGTGGCTGGCTCCGCATCGGGAGGGACTCCTGGCTCAGGTGGGGCGGGCGCTGCGGGTCGGGGGTCGCTTTGCGATGTCGATTCCGAGTGAGTTTGTGGGGGAGTCCGCGCATCTGCTGGAACCCGCTTCGCAGCAGTTTTTGTCGACGCTTTCGAGACTACGTAGCGAGCTTGGATTGGCACCGCCAGCCGCCACTTCGGAGCCTGTGGATGACTACTCGCTGGCGGCCTGGAAACGGGACTTGGCGAGCGCTGGCCTGGAGCGGATCGAGCTGTCTGTTCATCGTTTTGCCATGCGGCATGCGGAGTGGGCGGCGCACCTGGGACTTCCGGCGGTGCTGACCGGACTTCTGCCCCAGGCGACCGAGGCACAGAGACGGGAGTTTGCCGAGCGGCTGGCGAGTGAGAGTGAAGCTTCTGCGGAATCGGCCCGACCATGGCACCTTCTCGTGGCGTGGCGGACGTAGCCCAAGCAAGAAGCTGGCTGGACATCGGGCTGGTTGCTTCCCGTTTTGCGGGGTTCGTAGTAGGTTCGTCGGACCATGACCCCGTCCGCTCCTCCTCTTGACGTTGGCCAGACGCTCGAAGGCAAGCGCGTCCTGTTTATTGGCGGCACCGGCTTCGTCGGCAAAGTGACGATGTCGATGCTGCTGTGCAAGTATCCGCAGCTCGGCAAACTGTATGCGCTGGTGCGGCCCGGCTCGGGATTTACCGCCGAGACCCGCTTCTTTCAAAAGATTGCCAAGTCGCGACCCTTCGATCCGCTGCGGCAGACGTTTGGCGATGGCACCGAGCAGTACCTGCGCGAAAAAGTAGTGCCGCTTGCTGGTGATGTGTCGCGGGTGAATGTCGGTCTGTCTGATGCGGACGTGGCGCTTTTGACCCAAGACGGACCGCTCGATGTGATCCTGAACTCGGCGGGTCTGGTGTCGTTCAATCCGTCGCTGGAATCGGCGATTCGCATCAACGTCCATGGCGTTCGCTACGTGATGGATCTGGCGCGGGCAACCGGGGCCAAGGTGGTCCACGTCTCGACGTGTTTTGTGGCGGGACGACGCGAAGGCGAGGTCTGGGAAGACGAGCAGCTCATCGGCTATTTCCCTCGGCGACCGGGGCATCAGCGCTCGGACACGGCGAGGTCGGCTCTGCGCAAGGGGGATTTTGATCCCGAGGCCGAGATTGCCGACTGCGAGCGACTGATCGAGCAGACCCGGTCCCGGGCCGAAGATCGTGCGCACCTGTCGATGTTCCGCGATCAGGGGGCCGAACGGCTGCGTCAAGAAGGGCGCGATCCCGAGGAAGAACGGCATCTGAAAGCGGCGCTCCAGCGCGAAAAGAAGACCTGGACGGCGGAGCGACTCACCGAGCTGGGCATGGAGCGTGCGCAGCACTGGGGTTTCACCAACACCTACACGTACACCAAGAGCATCGGCGATCAGCTCTGTGCGTTGGCGGCGCTGCCCGAGTCCGAGCGCAAAGACGGCAAAAAGCCGGTGCGGGTCGCGATTGTCCGTCCGGCGATCGTCGAGTCGGCAATGAGCTATCCGTTCCCCGGCTGGAACGAGGGCTTTAACACCACCGCGCCGATGATCTTCATGGTCTTAAAGGGCCATATTCAGGTTCCAGCGTCGCCCAATACCATCTTGGACATGATTCCCGTCGATATGGTGGCGGCGGGAACGATTGCGGCGATGGCAGCGACGATCGCCGAGCGCAACGAGTTCATCTATCACCTCGGGTCGAGCGATAGTAGTCCGCTGCGGATGCCGCGTTCCGTCGAGCTGACCGGCCTGTACAAGCGTCGACACTTCCGAGACAAGCTGGAGCAGGGACAAGGTGACGCGCTGATGAACCGCGTGCGCTCTCGGCTGGAGTCGATCCCCGTCAGCAAAGCACGTTATCAGCGACTGAGTGTTCCGCTGTTGCGTGGGGTTGCGGAGGCTGCGTCGAGTGCGATTGGCGATGCGCTCGGCAAGATGTGGGGGATGCCCCGTCTGACGGCGCTTGGGGAGCGGGCACGCGAAAAGCTGGATGCGACGGCGCAGCTCGCTCGGCAGGGGGAGTCGATCTTCGACCTGTTTTTGCCCTTCGTTCACGACAACGCGCCGATCTTCCGCACCGACAACACGCGGCGGCTGTATCAGAGCCTGACGCCGCACGATCAGACGATTCTTCGCTGGAATCCCGAGACCATCAACTGGCGTGAATACATGCTCGAGGTCCATATTCCGGGCCTTGAGAAGTGGATTTTCCCGTCTCTCGATGAAGAGTTCCAGGCTCGCGCCAAGGCGGTCTACACCTATCGCGACATGCTCGAGATGATCGAGTCGGCGGCCAAAGCGTATCGCGGACGGACGGCCTTGCGGCTCTTGCCACCGCTTGATGCCGACGGAGAGCCGGTTGGTTACGGGCAGCGCTACACCTATCGCGACATCAGCGAGCGGGCTTCCCGAGTGGGTGAGACGCTGCGGCGACTCGGCATGCCGGTGTCGGGCAAGGTGCTGCTCATCTCTGAAAATCGTCCCGAGTGGGCGATCTCGTACTTTGGCATTCTCAAAGCGGCTGGCGTGGTCGTTCCCGTCGACAAAGAAGCTTCGCTCGACGAGGTGCTCAACATCTGTCGCTGGGGCGATGTCTATGCGGCGATTGTCTCGGACAAGGTGCAGGCGCGGATCGACATTCGCGGGTCGCTGGCTCAAGCGATGCCAAACGTCAAAGTGCTAAGTTTTGGCGAGGCGCTCGGTGGCGAAACTCGTCACGAGTTGATGTCGGCGAGCAGTCTGCCGCCGATTACCCTGACTGGGCGGGCCGAGGAGATGGCGTCGCTCATCTTCACCTCCGGGACCACCGGGAGGCCGAAGGGCGTGATGCTGTCGCATCGTAACTTCACGTCGCTGCTGTCAAAAATGCGCGGCGTCTTCGATGTCGACAAGCACGACGGGCTTCTGTCGGTATTGCCGCTGCATCATACCTTCGAATTTTCGGCGGGCTTGCTGATGCCGCTGTCGCGAGGCGCGCAGATTGCCTATCTGCCCGAGGTGAACGCCGACTCGCTGCAAAACGCGTTTTCGTCGGCGCATATCACCGGCATGGTCGGAGTCCCGGCGCTGTATCAGCTCCTGTATCGGCGGATTACCAAGCAGATTTCGGATCGGCTGCCGTCGCGGGCGGTGCCGTGGGTGCTGCGGCTGCTCGAGCGGCTCTATGACCTGACCCGGTCGGCTCGCGAGCGGACGCGCAAGGCGCTGGGCTTCGAGCTGAACCTGCCTCGGGCGCTATTTTTCCCAGTCCACAGTCGGTTTGGCGGCAAGCTGCGGCTGTTGATCAGCGGAGGCTCGGCGCTGCCCGTCGAGACCATGAAAGAGTATCGCGGCCTCGGCTTCAATTTGTACGAAGGCTACGGCATGACCGAGAGCAGTCCGGTGCTGACGGTGACCCGACCGGGAACGCAGCTTTTGCTCGGTAGCGTCGGTGAGGCTCTGCCGGGTATCGACGTCAAGATCCATGAACCGGATGCGAGCGGCGTCGGAGAGGTCATCGCCTCGGGTCCAAACGTGATGCTCGGTTATTACAACGACCCCGAGCTGACTGCCGAGACGATCAAAAACGGCTATCTACACACCGGAGACCTGGGACGTACCGACGGCAAAGGTCACCTCTACATCGTCGGTCGCAAGAAAGACGTGATCATCGGTCTCAATGGCGAAAACGTCTATCCCGACGAGCTTGAGGAGCGTTACCGCGAGACACCCTTTATCAAAGAGCTCTGCGTCGTGGGTTTGCCCGAGGCTGAGCTGAAAGATACGCCATCTCCCGATGACAAGGGCGAGGCGGTCGCATGCTTGGTGGTGCCCGCGTACGATGCGCCGCAAGCCGAAGGGCTCCCGCGTGAGGAAGTTCGCGACAAGGTTCGCGAGCATGTCCGTCAAGTCTCGGCCAAGCTGTCGGTGGCCAAGCGGGTCAAGATCCTGCACCTGACCGATTTGGAGCTGCCGAAGACCGCGACGCGCAAGGTGAAGCGGAAGTTGGTGGTCGAGGAGCTGCGTCGGCTGGAACGTACCCGTCGTCAGGCCCAAGCCGAGACGCACAGTGGGGGGACGCAAGCGGCGGGTGACTGGCTGCTCAACCTGCTGGCCGATGTGACGGGCAAGCCGCGCTCGGCGGTTCGTCCCGAGTCGACGATGCAGGAGCTGGGGCTCGACTCACTGTCATTTGCCGAGCTGGGCGTTGCGCTCGAGGCAGCGGGGGTGTCGGTGCCCGAAAATGCCGACATCACCAGCTTGGTCAGCGTGCCCGAGCTGCAAAAGGCGATTGCGCAGTGGGGCCGTCGCAAGCCGCAAAAAGACCTGCCGAAGGCAAAACAGTCGAAGAAGAAAAAACCAGAGACCGAGAGCACCGACGATCGACTGGTGCTGCCAGACTGGCTGGTGCGAGCCGGCAATCACGGGCTCAACGTCGGTCAGCGAGCGTTATACGAGCGGGTGCTCAAGACGCGGGTAACCGGCAAGGCCTATCTGCCGGCGGCTCGTCAGTTTATCGTGGCTGCGAACCACAGTAGCCACCTCGATATGGGGCTGGTCAAGCATGCCCTGGGCGACTGGGGCGAGCGGCTGGTGGCGCTGGCGGCGAAGGACTACTTCTTTGATGATCCGCTCAAGCGCGTGTACTTCGAGAACTTCACCAACCTGATTCCGATGGATCGGACGGGCTCTCTGCGGGAGTCGTTGCGGCTGGCAGCTCGGGTGATCGAGGAAGGCTACGTGCTGCTGATCTTCCCGGAGGGAACGCGCAGCGAAACCGGGGTGATGCAGTCGTTCAAGGCGTCGATTGGCTACTTATCGCTGCACCACAAGATCGACGTGCTGCCGATGTACCTGGAAGGGACTCATGATGCGATGCCGAAGGGCAACGTCCTGCCCAAGCAGGGCACGGCGGTCGCTGCGCACATTGGTCCCGTCTTACGCTACGAGAGCTTGCAGAAAGCCGTTGCGAAGGTGCCGCGTACCGAGCAAAACCGGGAGGCAGCGCGGCTCGTCGAGGTGGCGGTCCGCAAGCTGGCCCCAGTTGGTCCGAACCGAGACATGCCGACCGAGTCGGAGTAGCCGTGGGCGACCTGGCGACCCAGGTTCCGGTCGGTCCCACGACGGTGCAGGCTAAAACTTCACTTTGAGCTTGGTGCCCTTCTTCTTCACCTTGAGCGGCTTTTCGCGCAGCTCATCGGAAGTGGGGCTCAGGAAACCGAGCGTGTACTTGCCGGGCTTGAGCATAAGCTCGTTGGTCGGGCAGCTCAGGCCACTGTCGTTGCCGTCGACCAAGATGCGCAGCTCGCCGTCACGCTTGCACTTGACCTTGACCGCCGCCGGGCCACTGACGTCATCGGGAAGGGCGGCTTTCGCCAACTTGGCGGCGATGGACTGGCCGCCGCTGGCTTCCTGGCGGAAGAACTTGTAGGCATCGGCGACGAGTAGGAGCTTGTGTGGACCGGGCTTGACCTTCAGCGTAATCGGCGACTTGCCCTTCGCTTCTCCGTCGAGATACACGGCGGCGGCAGGCGTGCTGTCGACCTGGATTTCGTCGCTGGGCGTTTTGGCGACGGTCGGTTCTTTCCCCGCAGACATGCCATCGGCGCTGCCACCATCGCTGACAGTGGTTCCGCCACCGGGTCCACGGCCGATGACCGCAAACATCACGACACCCGCAATCAATGCTGCACCGATGCCGATGCCAATGAACGCCGGTGTCCCGAGCCGTTTTTGTTCATTCAGCGGTGGTGGTGAGGGCTCGGCAGAAGCGGTCGAGTGACTGGCGGAAGCCGTCGATGCTTCGGAGCTAGCGCGTTCACTCAGGTCAACCGGTGGCAGCTCCGGCTGCGAGTAGTTGCCGGTTGAGTCGAGCGCCGGGTTTTCTTCCATCACCTCAGCAGCATCGAGCGTCGAGGGATCGCTGACCGTGGCGGACAGATTGGCTTCGTCGGCTCGGAGCTGGGCTGCGGCGGCGTCGAGCTTGAACTGATCGGTCGGTTCATCCCCAACGGCCTTCGATGGCGTGGCGGTGCGACGTGGCGTAGCCCGGGGAGTGGCTTTTGGCAACGGGGCCATCGCCGGATTGGTATCCGTCACTGAGATCGTGTCTGCTTCAGGCAGCGCCGTGCCGGACGGACGCTTCTTGGCCGTCGCGAAAATCTTGTTGGAAATGTCGTTGGAACTGTTCGCGGCCTCTGCGGCGGCGGCGTCGAGGTCGGCGGTAGGTGTGACAGCGGACGTAGCACTGCCAGCCATGCCAGCGCCAAACGCAGCGCGTGGGTTGATCGACACCGGGCTTGCCGTCGGATTGGCGTCGGCGGAGGCCTTCTCTGCGCCGACCACGGTGGCGGGTTTGGCCGTGGGTATCGATTTCTTGCTGTCGGCAGCCGTTTTTGACGCAGCCTGGTTTGCCGCTGGTGGCGGTTTGATCGCCGTCGCAGGACTGCTGGGTTCGCCTGATTTTCCGACGGCAATTCGCATGCTCGGTGGCGGCGGTAGTGGCTCGGCGCTCGAGCGATCGCTGGTGGTAACTGGCTGAGGAACAGTGTCTCCGGCCAGCTCAAACAGTTGTCCAAACCGCTGCAACTGGAGCTGAGCCGCCTCGGTGACCCGGATCGCATCGAGGCGACTGACCACCTCGAGCATGTTCGACAGGCGCTGTCCGGTCGACTTCTCGGTCGCTTGTTGACACAGCGCTTGCAGCACCGGCTGCGCCGCTTTCGATTCCGGGGTCAGCTTGTCCGACGGCGTGAGTCGGAGCAGTTCGCTTAGTAAACTCCCGAGTGCAAACACCTCGCTGCGTGGGCCAGGCACACCGTTTTCGATCAGCTCTGGGGCCAGAAAGCTCGTCAGCGGCTTGAGCGCTCCGTCGAGCTTCCACGGTCCTTGCGGGAGCACCGACCACAGCCCAAGCTCCGCGAGCAGCGCTTCGCCACTCTGATCGATCCAAACGCATGAGGGGGAGAGCAAGCCATGCATCACGCCGCGCTCTTGAGCTGCCGCCAGGGCTCGCGCAAGCTGTTTCCCGATGAGCGCCACGATCTGTGGCAGCAGCGACTTTGCTTCATCGCCCAGCAGCTCGATTCCGGCCTTCAGCTTGCCCAGATCGGCAAAGCCGACGAATTCATAGGCGACGAACTGATCGCCAGCCTGGTTTCCGAACTCTTCGAGCCGCAGCAGGTTCTGGTGCTGGATCTCCGAGACACTGCGCAGCGCGGCCTGGAGTCGTAGGTTCGCCGTCGGATCTTGGGCCAACGCGGTAGCGCTGATCCGATAGACCAGATACTGACGGTCTAGACCGGCCAGACCGAAGCGCTTGGCCCGCCACACCTCTCCGACAGGGCTTGAGCCAAGTCGCTCGACGCAGGTGTAACGCCCGAGCGTGAACGTACGAGATAGCACGACGACC
>WBZP01003257.1_pt1 | contig 17777 bp, 17 predicted proteins | sample 5204301 | NCBI WGS metagenome assembly WBZP01 (sample SAMN12412401, study PRJNA552823) | activated sludge metagenome | isolation source: activated sludge from nitrification reactor of wastewater treatment plant... | place: USA: Pennsylvania | collected 2017 | reverse complement strand
CCTGTCGACGACGCAGATCTACACCCATGTGGCGCGCGAACGCCTGAAGTTGCTGCACGCCGAGCATCATCCGCGCGGCTGACGACCGGAGATGCAAGCGAGCGACATGACAGTCTCGGCTGAGGGATGTGCTGTGGTCTGTTGCATGCCCTGTATGACTACTCAGCGATTGATCAGGTGCGGCACGTCGCTGTCCGTCTCGTCGTGGAGCACGATCGGGCTGAAGTTGGCCAAACCGATCGGCAGCGCACGCCATTCCTCCTTCGACCGAGGGAGGCCAGGCGCCCGCCCTGCTCATGTTGTCTGTGCCAAATGCCTCATCTGGCTGGGAAGGCGCGCGCCAGCCAGCAGTCGTAAATCACTTGCGCCGATTCGATGCAGCGTGCATTGCCGGTGGCCAGCAGGTCGGCATAGACCAGCGCCGGCGGCACGCTGTCCGCGCGTCCCCAGAGGTTCAGGCTTTCGCCCCAGAAAGGCCGGCGCAGCTCGACCAGCCTCTCGTAGGCGAGCGGACCGGCTGGAGCCAGATGCTCGTGGGCGATGAGCCGCGCTGGCAGCCTGTCGCTGTAGAGCGTGAGCACACCCGGATCAATGTCGCAGCCGAACAGCGCGGCCGCCGGTTCGCCGCTCCAGCGCAGATGTGCCGGATTCAGCGGCCATTCCCGCCATTCTTCGAATTTCGGTGCGCAGTAGCGCCCGATCAGCGTCTTGCCCCGCAGGTCGCAGGCGTAGGCCTGCGCCCACTCGTCAAGCAGCTGTCTGCTGCGGTTAAGTCGGCGCTGCTTGTCTACCACTTGCAGGCACGCTTGCTCCTGCAAATCGGCGACGACGGCCGGCATTGAGCCGAGTGCCACGTCAGCCGCGGCGGCGATGGTCCGATAGGGTGCGCCGGCCAGATCTGCGTCGCAGATGAGGCAAAAGAGAACCCGCAGCCGGGTGCTCGACAAACCCTGGCTGGCGCGCTGGGCAATCTGTTTTTCGTGCCGTTTGCGTCCCGTTACGTAAATGAAGACACCGCGGCCCTCGATATAAGCGTTACCTGCCGCATCGACAAATTGCTGTTCGTGGGCGCGCAGTTGATCGGCCTGTGGTGATGTCACATGGTCGGTAATCAGTAGCGGAAGCGGATGGCTTACGTCGAGCGGGTGGGCGGGCCGTGTCACTACGGCGCCGAAGGTGCGCGCCGTCAGGCGCCGGGTAACCCTCGCTGCGTAGTCTATGCGACTATTGTTCTTGCTGACGGACAGCCATGTGCCCGGTGAATTGTATCCGCCCCCGAGCGTGCTTTCGCTGTCCATCGTAACGCTCAGGCCATGACCGCGTAGAGCCTGCGCAACCCTTTCGAGGAGGGCTATTTCCCTTTCAGCGCTCATTCCGCCACCGCCGCCTTTTTGTCGACACGGCCTGATTATGAACGCTCGCAACCCTTTCTTCAAGTGCGATCGATGGTCAATCGCGCGGCGGTCTTGTCAAGCACGTATCGCCTTGCTCGCCGGCTTGACCGGTGCCCATCTTCAGCCGGTCGCTGCGCGTCGCCAGAACGTGCGCGATGCGCCGAGGGTGTTGCGGCAAACGCGCCAACCGGCAGCCAGAGAGCGCAGCAAGGTGTTGATCGAGCGTTGCCGGCCCGGGGCAGTGGACGTCCCTGACCGTTCGAAACGCGCGCGCGCGTAGCCAATAGCTTCGACCAGCGCCAGGCCGCGTGCGCGAATCAGATGGCTGCGTCCTGGGGTCAGGAATAGGTCACCGCTTTCGCTTTCGACGGTCAGCCATAGCACGCCGGCCGTGCAAGTCACCCGCATGCCGCGGGGCGATGGAATGCGGACAGGTGTGTTGTGCTCCAGACAGATATCGTGCTGATGCCGTTCCGGGTTCATTGCCGTCTCCTATCCTTGTTGCAGGGAAAGTCAGTCTACGGCAGGCAACAGGATCTGGTACAGTAGCAAACAAGCAAAATTGTTATGAACACAGTTTAGTCAATCTCACGCTGTGCTTGTTGCTGGGGCCGTCAACTGTACTGGTCTTGACCGAATGGAAACTGAATTGTTACGTTATGAACGACTGGCCGAGGATCTGGTCGGCGTGATCAGCAGCGGCAGTCTGCGACCAGGCGAGCGTCTGCCGTCGATCCGGCGGTTGTCGCGCGATCGCCGGCTGTCCGTATCCACCGTCGTCCAGGCGCTTCGCCATCTGGAGCAGCGCGGTCTGATCGAGGCTCGCCCGCAGTCCGGCTATTTCGTACGCCATGCAGCGGCGCGGCGAGCGTCGCCGGCAGTCCGCCCGACGCCTGACGAAGCAGTGCCGGTCGATGTCAGTCAGCGTCTGATACGGGTCTTGCTCGGGGGAGTCCAGCCTGGCGTGGCACCTCTGTCAGCCGCCATGCCGTCGGCGAGTCTGCTTCCGGTAGCCGCCCTGCAGCGTCTCTACAGCAGCGTCGTCCGGCGCCACGGTCGCTTGCTGGAGGGGCACAGCCATATCCACATGGACGAGCCGGCACTCGTCCGCCAACTGGTTCTACGCTCGATGGGCTGGGCCGGAGCGCTCGCAGCGAGCGAGTTTGTCATTACCAATTCGTGTACCGAAGCGCTGGGGCTCTGCCTACGCACGGTGACCAGGCCAGGGGATACGGTCGCCGTCGAGTCGCCAGGCTACTATCTGATGCTGCAACTGCTCGAGGTCCTTGGCCTCCGGGCGCTCGAGATGCCGACCGATCCGCAGACGGGCATGTCGGTCGAAGCGCTCGACCTGGCCACGCGTGAGGGAAAAGTCGCTGCTCGTCCCCAACGCGAGCAATCCGCTTGGCGGGATCATGCCGGACGAGAACAAGCGGCGCCTGGCAAAGCTGACCGCCGAACGTGGTGTCGCCGTGATCGAGGACGACGTCTACGGCGATCTGCACTTCGGCAGCGAGCGGCCCTGGCCGATCAAGGCTTTTGACCAGGCAGGCAATGTGATGCTTTGCTCGTCCTTTTCCAAGTGCCTGTCGCCGGCTTTGCGTGTCGGTTTCGTTGCTGCGGGTCGCTACCGGTCGCAGCTGGCGCTGCAAAAGACGATCACCAGCGGCGCCACCAACCCGATCAGCCAGCTCGTCCTCGCCGAGTATCTGGAGTCGAGCGCCTGCGAGCGGCACCTGCGCGGATTGCGCCGGGCGTACCGGCAGCAGGTCGATGCCATGCGTGCCGCCGTCACGCGTCACTTTCCGGCGGCCACGCGCCTGACCGAACCGCAGGGCGGTTTCGTGTTGTGGGTCGAACTGACGGAGGATATCGACGCCACGGCGCTCTACGAACGGGCTCTGGCGGCTGGCGTCGCCTACGTTCCTGGTGAGCTGTTCTCGGCCAGCGGCATGTACCGCAACTGCTTGCGGCTCAATTGCGGCAATCCGCACACGCCGGAGATCGAGGAAGCCGTGCGCCGGCTCGGCCGACTGATCGGCGGCTGACTGAGCGGCCAGGCTGTTCGCCGGAGATCAGCGATCGCGGTGCGAGATTTCCAGTACGCGCGCCCTTTGCGCCAGTTGTTCAACGAGTTCGCTCGCTGCCGCGCGATTGGCCGGGTCGAGGTTCGCGTCCCACTCGTCGAGCAGATAGACCTGGTATTTCGTTCGGTCGACGATTTCACGTAGTACGCGAAGTTGCCTCTCGCCTGACGAGTAGCCGCTCCTTTCCTCGTTTTCCTCCTGTGCGCTGAGGTCGGCGGCATCTTCCGCCACATCGTCAGGACCGTCCTCCCGTACCGGCGATGGCAGTGTATGCTCTGCCCGCCCGAGCGCGTTGAAAGCGAAGGCCAGACGATCATGGGTGGGCCAATAGAATGCCGCGCCGCGCAAATGGCACTTGAGTGCCGAGAGCAGTGTGGACTTGCCCGTGCCGTTGCCGCCGCGCACGGCAATCAGACCGGCAGGGCGCGCGAGAACCTGTTCGACCGCTTCTCCCAGCGACGAACACGACCGTTCGTGCGCACCCTCCTTGAGGACCAGGCGACCGAAGCCGATGCGATCGACAAACCCCTCGTCGGTGGCTGGATGCATGTGTTCGCAGACACCTTGAATGCGCGACCACACGGCGACCAGGTCGGTCAGGCCGGAAGTCAGTTGGTGCATGTCGAGTGTCATCTCCACCTGCCTGGGCAGGGTCGCTGCCAAGGCAATCAGCAGGGCCATGTTTCCCGCGTCCTGCACGGCTACCCAGGCGGTCGTCGAGAGCACGGCAACCAGCGCAATCATGCCACTGATCGCGCTCCATCCCTCGCGTGCCAGAATCGCCCTGATCTGCGCCGCCAGAGCATCGCTCAGCCGTTGCCGGAAGTCGCGGTGCCAGATGCCGAAGTTATAACGGTTGCCGCTGAAAATATTGTCCCAGGCGTTGTAGGTTCGTGCCCGCATGCGATTGGTCATGCGCTGGTTTTTCAGATAGGCGGCGGCAAGTGGCTGGCGCAACAGCCACTGCAGCGTGATCAGGACGAAAAAAACCACGGCGAAGGAAAGCGGCAGGCCGGCGTCGATCTCGAAGCCGAGCACCAGCGAGTTGAAGAGGATCTGGAAAAATAGGCGCAGGTAGTACTGCAGGTTGTAGACCAGATCGAAACAGATGTCGAACGTCTCACTCGTGAGAAAGGGTTCCACCTGTTCGCGCTGTCGGCCATCCGCAAGCAGCGCCGTCTGGAAGCGGTTGCGGCGCGCGAAGTGGAGCATGTAGCGCCCGTAGGCACCGAAACCGGCCTGCTCGGCAAAAATCCAGCTCGCTGCGCCGGCCAGATAGGAAACTGTCTGGGCGATGATGATGGCAACAAAACCGCCGGCCGAAACGTGTTGTTCAGTAATCTCGCGTGCAATCTGGATGACCAGCCAGGTCGTCGTCGCACCGCATGCTTCCTGGACGATGATCAGCGCGAGCATCGCGAAGGCTGCCGGGCAGAGAAAGAAACGAAGGAAGTGCGATGGTTTGTACGGCGAAGGAAGCGAGGCAGACATGGCGCGGTGACGGGCTGGAGTGGAGTGATCCCCGCTTGAGGTGGGCGGACGTCAAGCAGGCCAGGCAGGCTTCCGATTGTGTATCGGACTCGGCGTGACGAGGGGCAGCCCAAAGCACGGAAAGCAGACTTGCGCCTGCTTTCCGTGATGTCTTCCTAACAGGTCGAGCCTGTCGGGCATGCTTACTTCTTCTTCTTGTGCTTTCTGGCGGCCATGGTCGGATCCTCTGCTCAGGTTGATCGGAGTTGCGGGCGGCCCAGACGCCGGTCTGTGCGCAGCTTAGCCCGTGACGTGCGCCGGCAACAGTTGCTTTCATGTCAGACGGCATATGACGGGCGCCTGCAGCGTTAACCGCTGGAGCCGCCGGCAGTATGCTCTACGCAACTTAAGACTTGCTTAACACAGACCTGTCAAAGTAACACGGTTTCTTGCCGCATCGCCCGTCGGCGGCGGGTATCAAGCGGAGTCGGCTGGCCACGCAGCCATCCGCAGACAACCGACATAGGCATTTGTTTCTCCGTTGCTATTCCATCTCTCTCCAGCAGTTGAACGTCCCTTGCCAGTGGGCGGCCGGCGGCAGACCGTCTGGCGGCACAGCCACACGCCTGCTTGGCGGTCGACGCTATTCAGGGTGGCAAACACATGACTTTGCCCGTCACGCGGCAGTCGGTTGACCCTTCGACGCAGCGGCGATCCTCCGCCCCAGGCTTGCCGAGAATCAGTTGCGTCATTCCTGCGCTCAACGAGCGGGACAATCTTTGCCTGTTGTTGCCCTGCATCGAGGCAGTTCTCACCTCGCTCGGTTCGGCTTGGGAGGTCGTCGTTGTCGACGACGGGAGTACCGACCGGACCTGTGAACTGATGGAGGAGTGGACTTCCCGGCAGGGTTTTCGCTATCTTCAACTGTCGCGGAACTTCGGCAAGGAGGCGGCACTCAGTGCCGGCCTGGTGGCCGCTGTGGGCGACGTGGTCATCTGTCTCGATGCCGACTTGCAGCATCCGCCTGCGCTGATCCCGAAGATGCTCGATCTATGGCGTGCGGGAGCCGACATGGTTTATGCCGTGCGCGCCAGTCGTGACGACGAGTCGCTGATCAAGCGCTGCGGAGCGCGGCTGCTTTACTTTGTTCTCGCTTCAGGAAACCGTGTGCGGGTTCCTGCCGACGCCGGCGATTTTCGCCTGCTCGATCGGCTGGTCGTTTCGGCGCTGCTTCGCCTACCCGAGCGTACTCGCTTCATGAAGGGCCTCTTTGCCTGGGTTGGATTTCACGTCCAGTCGATCGAGTACAAACCTCCCCAGCGTCTGCGGGGCAAGACCAGGTTCAGTTTTCTTCGTCTTGTCGAATTCGCGCTCGACGGCGTTACCGCCTTTTCCACCTGGCCACTGCGATTCCTCACTTTGTCCGGTTTCAGCATTGCCGGTCTGGCGTTCGCCTACGGTATGTACCTGGTCATCGAGTACTTGCGGGTCGGACACCAGGTTTCCGGGTGGACGACGATCGTCACCGCCATGCTTTTTCTGTCGGGAGTTAACCTTCTGGGACTGGGCGTTATCGGTGCCTATCTCGCGCAGGTCTTCAACGAAGTCAAGCAGCGGCCGGTCTACCTGCTGCGTCGGGACATCGGACGCGGTCTGCCGCCGGATGAGACTGGCGACGGGCAGCCATGAAGCGCGGGCCATCGTCACTTGCCGGTGCATTTCTCGTCGGCAGAACGCTACGCACTTCGACGGTGTTCTGCCTTTGTGCTGGCTGGCTCGCTCTGTCGGCTGGGCTGCGGCCTCTCATGCTGCCGGATGAAGGTCGCTACGTCGGCGTCGCTTGGGAGATGCTGACCAGCGGTAACTGGCTGCTGCCGACGCTTGCCGGACTGCCGTTCTTTCACAAGCCGCCGCTCTTCTACTGGCTGACTGGAGCCTCCCTGGGCTTGCTGGGCGAAAGCGTATGGGCAGCGCGCGTCGCGTCGCTCCTGGCGGCGACAATCACTGCCGCCGGGCTGTATTTTTTCCTGCGTCGCCATGCGCCGGACGAGCGCCTGCCCGGCTTCGCCGTCGGCGTTCTCGTGACGCAGCCACTTTTTTTTGGCGCCGCGCAGTTTGCCAACCTCGACATGTTGGTCGCCGCGATGATCTCGTCGACCATCCTTCTTGGTGCTCACGCCGTCCTGAACATCGAACGCGGTCTGCCGCATCGGGCGGCGCTCACCCTGGCCTACATCTTCGCTGCCCTTGGCGTACTCGCCAAGGGTCTGATCGGCCTGCTGCTCCCGGCGGCGGTTCTGCTTGCTTGGCTTGTCGTCGGAAAGCGATGGCAGTACCTGCGGCCACTGCTGCGGCCGCACCTGATTCTCTTGCTGATGGCCATCGCCGTGCCCTGGTTCTGGTCCATGCAGCAGGCGTACAGCGGGTTCCTCGACTATTTCTTCGTTCATCATCACTTCCAGCGCTTTACGCAGGCGGGCTTCAACAATCCAAAACCCTTCTGGTTCTATATTCCGGTTCTGCTGGTCGGCGCATTTCCGTGGTCGCCATTGATTCTGCGGATTCTCTCCAAGCGTTACCTGCAGGATCCCGGCAGCGTCCGTCTCCGCTCCCTGATGGTCGTCTGGGTGCTTGTCGTCTTGCTCTTCTTTTCGTTGCCGAGCTCGAAACTGATCGGTTATATTCTCCCTGCCCTGCCGCCGTTCGCGTATCTGATGGGCGACGCTTTCATCGAATGGCGTCGCCGCGCGGCAAACCTGCGTGTCTATGCTCGTGCCGGGTTGCTCACTGCCGGTTTGCTTTGTCTCTCTCTCGTGCTGATCGCCACGCATTGGGGTGACCCATCTTGGCGGGAGCAGATTGTCCGCGCTGCTTCGATCTTTCGCCCGGACGATCAGATTGTCATGCTTGACGACTACCGTTACGACTTGCCGGTTTACCTGAGAGCAAGGAAAAGCCCCTGGGTGGTTAGCGACTGGGCGAGAGCGGACCTGTCGGCCAAGGACAACTGGCGTCGCGAACTCTCCGAGGCGGCCCGCTTCGATCCGGCGGGAGCGCGCGAACGGCTCTTGTCTGTTGCCGACCTGCGGCTTCGCGCCTGCACCGACGCAACTTACGCGTTTTGGGTTTGGGGCAAGAAAGCGAGGGCGGCCGAGTACCCGTTCCTGCTGGATGAGTCGATCGTTGTCAGCGCAGCCGGTGGGGACGTGCTCTGGCGGATCGCTGCCGAGGCGCGCAGAGCAATCAGGGCGTGTGGCGAAATGCCCAGGAACGGCTGAGCACGAAGGTCAGGATGGCAACCGCGACGAGAATCGCGGCCAGCAGGTGCTGGTAGGGCAGGCCGGTGGTCTGGAGGAGGACGACGAAAGCCAGTTCATTGGCGGTAAAGCCTCCAGCCGAGACGAGAAAGAAGCGTCCAAACGCCGGCAGCAGCGACTTCTTGGGCGAGCGAAAGGTCAGCATGTAATGCCCGGAAAACGAAATGAGGAGCGCGATCGACCAGCCGATCAGATTGGCCAAGGCGGGCGCCAGGTGCAACCGGCCAATTCCGGCCACGGCGATAGCCCAGTGGGTGGCAGCTGCCGTGCAGCCGACGGCGACAAAGCAGCCGATTTGGCGGAGGACTTTTTGCATGATGCCTACTCAGCGAGGCTGTGATCCGAACAGCGAGGCGGCGCCGCAGACCATCGTGTTCTGTGCCGACGATTTCGGTCTGTCACGCCAGATCAACGACGGAATCATCCGCCTGGCCGAGGCCGGGCGGCTTTCTGCGGTCAGTTGCATGACGCGGGCAGCATTCTTCAGGCACGAGGCAGGCAAGCTGGCGGACCTTCCAGTTGATCGGGGTTTGCATCTTAACCTGACCGAGCGGCTGGCGGGGACGGGCTTTCACCAGCCGCTGCACCGGCTGATCGGCGGCGCCTGGGCGCGTCGGCTGCCGGTTGCGCTTGTCGCCGACGAAGTCGAACGGCAGCTGGATGCTTTCGAGGCCGCCTGCGGCTCGCCACCCGACTACGTCGACGGCCACCAGCACGTGCACCAGTTTCCGCTCATCCGGGATTGCCTGATCGCGGCTCTTCAGCGACGTTATGGCCCACATCGTCCCTGGGTCCGGTCGACCTGGCCGGCGCAGCCTGTTGTGCCAATCGACTGGGCGAGCGCCCTGAAAGCTCGCCTGATCGGATACCTGGGGGCCAGGCTACTGAGGGAACTGGCGCGGGGCGCCGGATACGCGATGAACACCCGCCTCCTGGGCGTCTATGGCTTGGCCGGTGGCGAGCGGCGGTATGCCCGACTTCTCAACGCTTGGCTGGCTTGCGCGGCAACCGGTGATCTGCTGATGTGCCACCCGGCTTCGTCTGCCGAGCCCGGCGATCCCCTCGGAGAACAGCGCTGGGCCGAATACCGCGTTCTGTCCGATCATCGTCTTCCGGCAATGCTCGCGCGTTATCGCCTGCTCGTCGGGCGGCCGGTCAGCGGGTGGCAGCAGTCTGCCGCGTGATTTCCAGGATGCGGCCGCGTCCCTGCTCGGCGAGCAGGAAGCGACCTGACCCCAGCGGCAGCAGCGTTTGCGCCGAACGGAGGTGGTTGAGGACGGTGTGCAGCGCTCCCCGGTTGTCGAGCAAGAGCAGGCGCGCCCTATGCGTTGCGTCCTCGGCCACCCACAGTCCGTCTTCGTTGCACAGAATGAAGCCCGGTGCATTGAGTCCGCCGAGGACAAGCTGGTCGTCACCGTCGGCACGCCAGCGCTTGATCCATCGCCGCCCTTTTTCCGCATAGTACAGCTCGCCGTCAGGACAGACGGCCACGCCCTCTCCCTCCAGCAAGCCGGCACGCAATTCCGTCAGCTTCTTGGTCAGCCCATCGTAGCGTAGCAGGCGACCATCGCCGGGGCGGTCTTCGATGGCGTAGAGTAGGCGCCCATCGCTCGCCAGGCCCTCGATGTTCCGACCCGCAAAGAGGGGTTCCGTCTTGCCGTCATGCAGCCAGAGAACAGGCTGGTCGCCTTCTTCCTGGCTGATTGCGATTCCGTCGCGCCAGAAGGCAAGGCCATCAGGCTTGGATAGATCACCGACCACCCGTTGCCTCGTGCCGTCCGCCGCGAGGCGGAACAGCAACCCCTGCCCGGTCTTCATTTCCTGCGTTACGTACACTGCCCCGCGCCCGTCTCGTGCCAAGGCGCTGACCAGCCTGACGTCATCGAGGTAGACGCGGTATGACCATCCGTCGCCTGCGCCGACCGGATAGAAATGCTGCCAGGCAAGAAAGACCGGGCCGCCAAGAAGCAGCACGATCAGGATCGTGCGCAGCAGCATTTTCGGTTGGCGCCAGCGGGAAGACATGCGATCAGGTGTGTTGTGGGCGGGTCAATGAGCGCGCTCGAACAAGGCGACGTGCAGCGTGTGGAAAAACCGACTGCGGGGAAAGTCACTCACCAGTCTGAAACCCTGAGCGGCAAAGTAAGCGCTGACCTCGCTCAGCGGCGTTGCGTACTTCTGCGACGGGCGGCCGCCAAGCAGAGCGCGCAAGCGCCTCTTCGCCGAAGTGGCCGACCAGGGGCTGAAGTACGAAATGGCGACATGATGGTCGGCGACGCGGCACAATTCGGCCACCGCGCGCCGGCGAACCTCCGGGGTAGGAAAGTGATGAAACAAACGAAAGCACAGAATTGCGTCAAACTGCCGATCATTATAGGTCAGCGCTTCGATATCCTGTTGGTCAACCGGGCAATGCAGACCGTTCTGGCTGAGGACGCGGCGGGCGATCTGCAACATGGCAGCGGAATGGTCGGCGCCGACAACGGTGTATCCGCGCTTTGCCAGGTGCAGGCTGACCCGGCCGGCTCCGCAGGGCAGGTCAAGTATCCTCTGGCCGACTGGCATTGCCCGCAACAGACGGTTGATCAGCGCAATCTCCGCCGCGTGCTGTCGCGCCGGCCGATCCTGATACGCCGCAGCGGCAAGTGCGTCGTACTTGGTCTTGCCGGGATAGGTGACTTGCGTCGGCATGGCGTTCGCTCCAGAGGTCGTTCAACGGTTGCCGGCGACGTCAATCGCCGCCATCGGTAAACTTTGCGGCAACGGTCTGAAGCGGGTCTTAAATGGACGTTGCGCCTTGTGCACAGCAGCTGCCTCCCGCCGACGGCGGCGGATGCCGCGTCGAATTGGGTGACACGTGTGCGTGGCTTCAGTCGGCGAACTGCAGCGCGGCGAGACGGGCGTACAAGCCGCCATGCGCGACCAGTTCGGCATGCGTGCCGACTTCGCCAATGGTGCCGTGGTCGAGCACGATGATCCGGTCAGCGCGCTGTACGGTCGCCAGTCGATGGGCGATGACGATCGTTGTCCGGCCGTTCATCGCGGCAGCGAGCGCCGCCTGGACGACGCGCTCGCCGGCGGCGTCGAGGTTGCTCGTCGCTTCGTCGAGCAGCAGCAGGGGGGCGTCCTTGAGGATCGCTCGGGCGATGGCAATGCGCTGGCGCTGGCCGCCGGACAGGCGCGTGCCACGTTCGCCGACAAGCGTAGCGTAGCCGTCGGGCAGCCGGTCTACGAACTCATCGACGAAAGCGGCCGCGGCGGCTTTGCAGACTTCCTCGTCGCTGGCGTCAGGCCTGCCGTAACGGATATTGTCGGCAACGCTGCCGGAGAAAATCACCGCCTCCTGCGGCACGACAGCGATGCGCGCGCGCAAGTCGGCCAGACGGATGCGGCGCAAGTCGATGCCGTCGATCCGGATTGTCCCCTCGTCGACATCATAGAAGCGTTGCAGCAACTGAAACACGGTTGTCTTGCCGGCACCCGACGGGCCGATCAGGGCGACGTTGTCGCCGCTTGCGATCGTGCAGTCGAAAAATCGGAGCACGGGTTGCTCCGGGCGCGACGGGTAGGCGAAACGGACGGCCGCGAAATCGACCCGCAAGCCGGCGGCATTGATCGGCAGGATGAGCGGCTGTAACGGATCGGCAATCGGCGAGCGGCTCGCGAGCAATTCCATCAAGCGCTCGCTAGCTCCCGCTGCCCGCAGCATGTCGCCCCAGACCTCGGCCAGCACCGCCACGCTGCCGGCGACGACCAGCACGTAGAGCACCGTCTGGCTCAGTTGGCCAGCGCTCATCTGGCCAGCAAGGACGGCCTGCACGCCGCCGTAGAGGCCGTAAAGAAGCGCGCCGAAGACGCCGATGACGAGAAAAGCCGTCAGCGCCGAGCGCGTTCCCGTGCGCCGCAGCGACATGGCGAAGGCGCGTTCGTTGGCGGCCGAGAAGCGCGCTGCCTCGGCCGATTCCTGCAGGTAACTCTGGATGACGGGAATGGCATTGAGCATCTCGCCGGCAATTCCGCTCGTCTCGGCAATGCGGTCCTGACTGGCGCGCGACAGCCGGCGCACGCGGCGGCCGATGATCACCGCCGGCAGAACGACGAGCAGGACCATTCCTGCCACCGTCAGCATCAAACCCGGTGCCGTGGTCATCAGCATGAACAGCCCACCGACCAGCAGGAAGGCGTTGCGCAGGCCCATGCTGATGCTCGAGCCAACCGCGCTGTGGATCACTGCCGTGTCGGCCGTCAGGCGCGACAGGACTTCGCCGCTTTTCAATGTGGCGAAAAAGTGCGGGCTCTGCTGCAGGACGTGGGCATAGACGGCCTGGCGCAGGTCAGTCGTCACCCGTTCGCCGATCCAGCTTACGGTGTAGAAACGCGCGGCGGTGCTCACGCCGAGGAGCACGGCGAGGGCGAACAGCTGGACAAAGTGGCGGCGGACCTGGAGCAGCCTTTGCTCGTTGTCGATGCCTGGTGGCAGAGCCAGTCCGCCATCGACAAGGAGTTGTACGGCGTAAGGCAGGGCCAGCATCGATCCGGCGGCCAGCGCCAGGAAGAGCAGGGCCAGGGCAACCTGCTTGCGGTACGGCGCGACATAGGGCAGCAGTGCGCGCAGTTTGCCGGCTGCTGCGGTCTGCTGGCCAGATCCGCTGAACGGCAGCGCAGGCGGGTTGCTGCTGCGCTGCGCTGGCAGACGGGGGTGGCGACGGCCAATCAGCTGAGCAACCCGCGCAGAAGGCCCCAGGCGCTGCCCAGTCCGAGCGCCGCGAAGCTCAGCATGGCGAGCAGGAAGCCTGGGCCGCGCTTGCGCGGGTCATACGCATAAGCAAGTGCGTACCAGATGCGTCCAGCCAGCCAGGAGCAGCCGAACAGCGTTGCCCACCAGGCCGATAACGACAGGGCAAAGATCCACAGCACGGGAAGAAAGAGGACGACATTTTCGAGCGTGTTCATCTGAATGCGATAAGCGATCTCGAACTGCTCGTGCCCGCTGGTTGCCGGTGCCTGAATGCGGAACTTGACGCGGCAGCGACCAACGTAGGCCGCGCAGGCGAAAAGCAGCAGCGAGGTGGCGAGGGTGAGCAAGGCTGGGCCGTGGTAAGCAGGCATGGTGTCACTCCATTCGGAACGAGGGGCGTCCGCCGCTGTATGCGCAGGGTGGGCAGACGCAGTGTAACGCGATCAGGCGCGGCGCGTCCCGTGCCGCTGCCGCGCGCACAGGCCCGCTCTGCCTGCCCTCTGGCGTCCGGCGCGAGCCGCGTTGCCCACGCGCTCACTCTTCGCGTATCCTGCACGGGTCGTTCCAGCCAGGGCAGGCGCGCGGTAGCTGGTCGTTGCCGTGGTGACAGACAACACGGCACCAGCAGGCACGACGAACACCATGTCTGACGACAGCATGCTTTCGATGCTCCATCCTTGAAACACGATGATCGATCCTCTTCTGCTCACCGCTGCACGCCTATGTACCTTTGCCCAGCGGCGTCTGCTGACCAACGCGAGCGGTTTCTTCTTCGCTCGCGGCGAACGTCTGTTCATTGTCACCAGTCGGCATGTCCTGTTCGATGAGCCCAGTGCGCACTTCCCTGACCGCATCGAAATCGAGCTGCATGTCGATCCGGGCAATCTGACGGACTCCACGGGTTTCTCCATTCCCCTCTATCGAAACGGACAGGCGCTTTGGCGCCAGGGTCTGGACGCGGCAGGCGAGATTGATGTCGCGCTGATCGAGATCGAACGTTCAGCGCTGCCGCCGCGTGCGCTCTACCGGGCATTCACGCCAGCACATCTGCCGGAACATTGTTCCGCCGTCGAGGTCGGAAGTTCGCTGCTGATCGTCGGCTTCCCGCTCGGCTTTCACGACACTTTCCACCACATGCCGGTCGTTCGCCATGCCGTTATCGCATCGTCGTTCGGCCTGCGCTTCGATGGCCTGGGGTATTTCCTGACGGATGGGCGGACGCACCGTGGCACGAGCGGCGCCCCCGTCGTCATGCGGCTAGCCGTCAGCACGCCGGGAACCGGTGACTTGGGCTGGCTGCTGCTCGGCGTTCATTCGGCGCGCCTCGATGTCGGCACGCGCGATGTCGTGCTCGACGAAGCCCTGGGACTGAACTGCGCCTGGTACGCCGACATTTTGCTGACACTGACCGCCGCTTGAGGGCAGCCGGCAAACGAATGGCGATCGACCTGCTCGCCGACCACCATCCAGGCGCGCGCAGCAAGGGCATCAACCGACAAGGCCCCGCTCGTCGGGGCGCTTGGCTCACCGCCTGCCAGGCAGTCCACCGCCTGGGCCGGTATGGCCATTCTGCCCGCCGGCGAAGAGAGAACCGACGAGCGAAGCGAGTCATCCGATGGCGGGAATCTCGCCTCCCTTTTCACGTTAAGATACGTTGGAGGTCAAATGAAGCTTATCGCTCAGCCTGCAGCGCAGGTCACGTGTAGGCGGTGGCGAGTTCGCTGGTCTCTCATGTCGTTCACATTGATCAACTGAGGAGCGGAGATATGGAAACAGCAAGTAACCCGGTCGGCTGGTTCGAGATTTACGTTGCCGACATGGCACGCGCGCGAGCCTTCTACACGGCAGTATTCGGCCGTGCGCTGGTGGATCTGCCAGAAATCGGCGAGGGTGGTGAGATGTTTGCCTTTCAGTGGGTCGAGGGCGGCGCCGGGGCGGCCGGAGCGCTCGTTCGTCACCCGATGTGTGGGCCAGCCAAGGGCGGGACGATGGTTTACTTTTCGTGTCAGGACGTCACGAATGAAGCCAACCGTGCCGCTCAGGTAGGCGGCAAGATCATTCAGCCGAAAATGGCTATCGGGCAGTACGGGTACATTGCGCTGATTGAAGACAGCGAGGGCAACATGATCGGCTTGCATTCGATGCAGTAAGCCGCTGTCGCGGCCGTGCTCTCTGGTCGGCAGCAGCGCTGCACGCCAGGTGCCGTCGTTGCCGTGCTGGTTGACGAGCGCGCGTTCCGCCAAGGCATGGATATTGCTAGATCCCGCGTGCCCATGACTGGGTGCACGCTGGATTTGCTCTTCGGCCACCGTCCGCCGGAGTCGTGAAGCCAGCATTTCTGTAGGATCACGACGGATGAGGAACGGCCGTGCGACTTTGTCTTCTCGCGGTGCGCGGCACCAGCCCGGTGCGAGTGACGTGCACTTGGGCCCCACGGCAGGGCAGAGCGGTGTTGCCGGAGGGCGGCGTGAGCGCGGCAAACGACGTTCCGGTCTGGCTGCAAGGCGGCGCTTGCCGGCCTCTTATCGTCCGGCAAGAAGAGAGAAGGAGAAAAAATGCATAGCGATGGCCGAGCTGTCCTGACGGTGAACGGTGAATCACCGGTAGACCTGTCGATTCTGCAGCCGACGTACGGCAGGGCCTGCCTCGACATTCGTGCGCTCGGTGCCAGGAACCTGCGTTTTGCCTACGATGCGGGTTTTGCCTCGACCGCTGTCTGCAAGTCGGCAATTGCTTTCGTCGGTAGCGACAGCGGCGAGCTGCTTTATCGCGGCTACCCGGTCGGGCAGCTTGCCGAGCAGTGCGACTTTCTCGAAGTGGCCTATCTGCTGCGCGAGGGCGACTTGCCGACGGTGCAGGAGAAGCAGGCATTCGCAGCGGCGATCAGCCGGCACGCCGCGCTCCATGAGCAGATGGTCAAGCTCTATCAAGGCTTTCGCCGCGACGCACGGCCGATGGCGGTGGTGGTTGGTGTCGTTGGCGCCCTGTCGGCTTTTCATCCGCAGGGCGTCGACCTCGCGCAGCGCGAGCAACGCAGCCTGAGTTTTCAGCGCCTGCTCGCCAAGCTGCCGGCGATCGTTGCCATCGCCTACAAGTACTCGATCGGCTGGCCGTTCATGGCGCCGCGTGCCGATCTCGGTTACGCCGCCAACTTTCTCTACATGCTTTTCGCCAGTCTATGCGCTCCCTGGACGCCCGATCCGGTTCAGGTGTGCGCGCTCGACCGCTTGCTCATTGTTCATGCCGAGCAGGGACAGGACGCCGCAGCGGCGACGGTGCGCATGGCAGGCTCGTCGGGCGCCAACCCTTTTGCCTGCATCTCGGCGGCAATCACCTGCGCATCAGGTCCGGCGCAAAGCGGTGCCGGAGAGGCCTGCATCCGCATGCTGCGCGAAATCGGTGACGTTACGCGGCTGGCTGCCTACATCGCGCGGATCAAGGAAGGCGCCGTCGCGTTGCCGACGGCCGGTTTCACCGACACCGTGTTCCAGGCGACAGATCCGCGCATCAAACTGGTCCGTGATCTGTGGAGCGACGAGCTGGCCGAACTGCGGCCGGGGAATCGTCGCCTCTTCGCGCTGGCACGGGCGGTCGAGGACACGTTGCTGAGCGACCCCTACTTCACCGAGCGGAAACTGAGTCCCAACCTGCACTTCTACTCGGCAGTCGTCCTCCAGGCGCTGTCCATTCCGCCGGATCTGTTCGCCTGCGTCCATGCCGTCTCACGGACGGTCGGCTGGCTGGCACACTGGGAGGAAATGCTGATCGATCCCGAGTATCGAATCGCCCGTCCGCGACAGCTCTATACGGGAAGCGTACGGCGAGGGCTGCCCGCAACGCAGTAAGAGGGCAGTGCGGCGACGGGCCGGCCAAGCGGGGGACCCCCGCCGTGAGCAGGCCGGGCAACCGCTGTTGGCTTCTCACTCGCCGCGGATCAGCGCGACGAGGTCCTCGGTTGAGGGCAGGGCAGTCGCCTCGCCTTCAGCCAGGATGCTTTCGGCGAGAGCCCTCTTCTCGTGATGCAAGTCGACGATGCGCTCTTCGACGGTGCCTTTGCTGACCAGCCGATAGACGGTTACCGGCCGCAGCTGGCCGATGCGGTGCGCGCGGCCCATCGCCTGGTCCTCGGCGGCAGGGTTCCACCACGGGTCGGTGATCACGACATAGTCGGCGGCGGTCAGGTTGAGGCCGAAACCGCCGGCTTTCAGGCTGATCAGGAACAGGTCGCCTTCGCCGCCCTGAAAAGCCGCTACCCGGCGGCTACGTTCGGCCGCCGGCGTGGCACCGTCGAGGTACTGGTAGCTGATCCCGGCGGCGTCGAGCGGTTCGCGCAAGAGTTTCAGGAAGTCGACAAACTGGCTGAAGACGAGTGCCTTGTGGCCGCTGGCGATCAGCTCACCGGCGAGCTCGCCGAATGCCTGTACCTTGGCACCGGTGATGGCGAGCTCCGGACTGACCAGGCGTGGATCGCAGGCGGCGCGGCGCAGACGCGTAAGCTGCGCCAGGATGTTGAAGCGCAGCTGCGTTTCTGGCGCGCCGTCGAGCGTCTGGTCGATCTCCTGTGTCGCCAGTCGCCGTAGCGCTTCGTAGTGGGTTGCCTCGGCAGGTTCCGGGCTGACGGCAAGGATCAGCTCGGTGCGCGCCGGCAATTCCTGCAGCACTTCGGCCTTCGTTCGGCGGAGAACGAAAGGACCGACGAGGCGCTTGAGGATGTGCTCACTGCTCGCAGAAGCCTGGTGATCACGACGGGTACCGGCTCCGGCAAGACCGA
>WBZP01000125.1_pt3 | contig 17784 bp, 15 predicted proteins | sample 5204301 | NCBI WGS metagenome assembly WBZP01 (sample SAMN12412401, study PRJNA552823) | activated sludge metagenome | isolation source: activated sludge from nitrification reactor of wastewater treatment plant... | place: USA: Pennsylvania | collected 2017 | reverse complement strand
CGATGCAGAACATCGAGGTGCTCAACGAGGTCGGCGCGACGAAGATCGTCGTCACCTGCGCGCACTGCTTCAACACGCTGAAGAACGAATACCCACAGCTCGGCGGCACCTATGAGGTGCTGCACCACACCCAACTGCTCAACCGCCTGGTCCGCGAACGCAAGCTCGTGCCGGTCTCCCGCCCCGGCGAGTCCGCCGGCAGCAAGGACGCCTCGACCGCGGCCAGCGTCACCTACCACGACCCGTGCTACCTCGGGCGGCACAACCACGTCTACGCCCCGCCGCGGGAGTTGCTCGAGGCGCTGCCCGGGGTCGAGACGACCGAGATGACCCGACACGGCATGAAGTCGTTCTGCTGCGGCGCGGGCGGCGCCCGGATGTGGGCCGAGGAACGGCTCGGCTCCCGGATCAACGTCAACCGGGCCACCGAGGCGGTCTCGACCGGCGCCAAGCGGATCGCGGTCGGCTGCCCGTTCTGCAAGGTCATGCTCAGCGACGGTGTCAACAAGATGGTCGAGGAGAGCAAGCTCGGCGAGGGCGAGGTCGAGGTCGTCGACGTGGCTCAGATGCTCCTGGCAGCGGTCCGCCGCGGTATCTAGCCGTATTCCCCGGCCCTTTGGTGCCATAGTGTGATCTAGATCACCCGCAAGTCGGGTCATCTCCGGGCATTTCGACCGTCCTATGCCCGTGCGTGTCCCGGGGTCGTGGATGCCGCGGGCCGCTCGTGTGATGCCCCACGGCCATTCGGTCGTCACCTACCTCGCCAAGTCGATCGGCGCCGGCCTGGTCGGCGTCGTCCCTCCCGCCCTGCTGTACTTCGGGCTGTTCGCCATCCTCGGCGTGGACATCAGCGGCACGGCCTACCTCGTGACGGTCGTCGGGATCACCCTGACCACACTGCTGATCTGGGTCGAGGTCGCCCTCTCGCTGCGCCGTCGGGGGCCGAGCCCGCACCCGGCCGACCAGCCCTGGCCGACGGTGTCGGCCATCATCGCGGCATACCTGCCGAATGAGCAGGCGACGATCCTGGACACCCTGCACGCCTTCGCGGCCGTCGAGTATGCCGGTGAACGGCAGGTGATCCTCGCCTACAACACCCCCACCGATCTGCCCGAGGTCGAGGCCCAGTTGCACGCCTTCGCCGCGTCGCACCCGGACTTCGAAGTGTTCCGGGTGCCCGGCTCGACGTCCAAGGCCCAGAACGTCAACGCCGCGCTGCCCCAGGTGCGGGGCGAGGTGTTGGGCATCTTCGACGCCGACCACCACCCGGCCCCGGATTCCTTCGACCGCGCGGTCAGCTGGATCGTCGACGGTGCGGCGGACATCGTCCAGGGCCGCTGCGTTGTGCGCAACGGCGGCGAGACCTGGTCGAGCCGGCTTGTGGCCGTCGAGTTCGAGCAGATCTACGGCGTGGCCCACCCCGGGCGCGCCCAGAGGCACGGCTTCGGCATCTTCGGTGGCACGAACGGCTACTGGCGCACCGACGTGCTGCGGGAGATCACCTTCGACCGCAGCATGCTCACCGAGGACGTCGACTCGGGGATGCGAGCCTTGCATGCGGGCTACCGCTTGGTCTCGGACCCGCAGCTGGTCAGCTACGAGCTGGCCACGACCACGTTCGCCGGCTTCTGGGCGCAGCGGATGCGCTGGGCCCAGGGTTGGTTCCAGGTGTCGCTGCGGCATACTCACCCGCTGCTGCGCCGGCCCGGCCTGAGTCTGCGACAGCGACTCGGTGCAGCGCACCTGCTCTTCTGGCGCGAGCTCTACCCCTGGCTGGCGCTGCAGATGTGGCCGATCATCGCCTTCTGGATCTACCGCTACACGGTCGCCGGTATCGACTGGAACGTCATGCCGTTCGCTGCCCTCACCGCGCTCAACCTCGGCACCGGCCCCGCCCTCGTGCTCGTGGCGTGGGCTCGGGCCGACCGCTCGGTGCAGGTGAACTGGCGCTGGTTCCTTCTCGCCCTGGTCGCGGCGCCCTTCTATTCAGAGGTGAAGAACAGCATCTGCCGGATCGCCCAGTTCAAGCAGCTGCGGGGCGGGCAGCACGAGTGGGTGGTGACTCCACGCAGCGTGCCGACCAGCGCCGGGTCGAGAGGGTCGGCCCGGGCCGCCGCGACGGCCGGGGCATGACCGGCAGCGGATCAACCACACAATTGGAGGATCTGAGCAGTCACCCGCCGCGGCGAGGAACACCTGAGGATCCACCGGGCTTTGACAGACAATTCGCATGAGAAACCGCTCGGCTGCCGCAAGCCCCCGTTCGGCGCAGGCGTGGCGCGAGGAAGCCCACACTGGCACCGGTGACCCCGCGGAACCGCTTAGACTGAACTCGGCCACGTCGCATCGACGCGCTTCGGCCCTTCGGACCGAGGTATGCCGTGGATGAGGATGCGGCCCCCACGGCATACCTCGCCGTCTTCGGTCACGCGACCGCACCTGAGTGAATGACGCCGCCATCGAATGGACCGACGCCGATCCCTCCCCGGCAGCCATCATCCCGGCGCTCCTGGGAGCGCCGTCACGGCTGCAGGACCACCGTCCACATGACCGCCTTGCTCGAGGCCACAGTGCTGATCGCGACCGCCGCTGCCAACGGTCCGGCCGGCAGGCCCGAAGTCTCACCCGTGATGCTCGTGAGCAGTCCCGAACCGGTGCCGGTCGTCGTCATCCGGGTCGTCACCTCGGCCGGGATCGTCCACGGGTGGGCCAGGCTCGGCTTGTCGGCCCAGTAGCGCACTGCGGTGGAGCCGGCTGTCGCGACGGATGCGGCCGGCGCTGTGTGGGCCAGGACGCTGGCGGTTCCTTCGGCCGCTGCGGTCACCACGCTCACGCCCGAGCTGCCCGAGTAGGCCAGCAGCGTGACACTCGTCTTCGCATAGGCCTCCAGCCGCATCCGCACCGTGCTACCGGGGTCCGCCGCGGTCGCGGTGCGCAGCAGCAGCCACGACCGTACGTCGGTGCCGTCACTGACCTGGCTGTGCACGGACCACCCGGCGGGCGGGGTCAGCGTCGCGGCGCGGTTGGTGGTGACGAACATCAGCAACTGGTCCCCCGCCAGGACCGCGGCGGGCACGAGCACGGCGGGCGTTGTGGTGTTGGCGTCCGAACCCGCAGCCGCCCGCCACAACAGGGTCGCCGGGGGTGCTTCGGAGACCACGACGGTGATCGTCGTCGACGAACTCGCGCCGTCGTCGTCGGTCACGGTGAGTGTGACGGGGTAGCTGCCAGCCGCGGCATACGTGTGCGTGGGTGTGGACCCGCTGTCGCCCGTGTCGTCACCGAAAGCCCAGGCGTAGCCGGTGATACTGCCGTCCGGATCGACCGACCCCGCGGAGGAGAAGGCGCAGGTCAGAGCGGCGCAGGTGGCCGAGGCCACCGCCGTCGGGGGCACATTGGGCGGCGGCTCGCTCCCGACGAGGATGACGGAATAGGCCGACCCACCGCCACCGGCCTTCACTGCGCCGGTGACGCCCGGCACGACGACCGCCGAGGTGCGGTTCGTGAGCGTGCCATCGCCGAGTTGCCCGTAGGCGTTGTGGCCCCAGGCACGGACGGTGCCGTCGGCGAGCACCGCGACCCCATGGTCACGGCCCGACGCGATCGACACCGCGTTGGCCACCCCGAGGACGGTCACCGGTCGGGTGCGTTGGATAGTCGTGCCGTCACCGAGCTCGGCCCGGTAGTTGCGGCCCCAGCTGAGCACCTGCCCGTTGGAGCGCAGCGCGTAGCTGTGGTGCGCACCGGCGGTCACCTCGGCGATCCCCGAGGCCACCCGCACCGGGGCGCTCCGGTTGAGCAACGTGCCGTCGCCGACCTGACCGTAGGCGTTGTGGCCCCACGCCCAGGCGGTGCCGTCGCCGAGCAGCGCGAGCGCGTGGTCACGCCCGCCGGCCACCCCGACGACCCCCGTGAGGACGCCCACCCGCACCGGCATCGTGCTCGAGGTGGTGGTGCCGTCACCGAGTTGCCCTTCGGCATTGCGGCCCCACCCGACGAGGGTGCCGTCGGCCCGGATGGCATAGCTCATGTCGCGACCGGCCGCGATGGCCACCGCGCCGGAGAGCCCACGGACCTGTACCGGGGAGCGGCGGATGCTCGTGCTCCCATCGCCGAGTTGCCCGTCGCTGTTGAGCCCCCAGGCCCACACGGTGCCGTCGGCGCGCAACGCCAGGCTGTGGTTGTGCCCGGTCTCCACGGCGACAACCGCGCTCAGCCCGGGCACCGGCACGGGAGACGGGGAATTCGAACTGGCGCCCAGCCCCAATTGGCCCTCGACGTTGCTGCCCCAGACCCAGACCGTGCCGTCGGAGCGCAACGCGACGACATGCTCGCGGCCGCCGTGCAGGTCGATGACGTCGGTCAGGCCGGGCACCGGCGCCGCGGTGAGTCGAGCTGCCGTCGTGCCGTCGCCGAGTTGCCCGAAGTCGTTGCCGCCCCAGGTCCACGGGGTGCTCACCGGTGTCGCCGCCAGGGCCGATCGAGCCGGTAGGCCGGTGGCCAGCAGAGCCAACAGAACCGCCCAAACCGGCAACAGATACGAGTGACGCGCGCTGGTGTGGCTCGGCATGTGTGACCTCCGCTGGCTGCGAACGCCCCGATCCCCGATGGACCTGGCCTCTCGAAACTAGCGACTCGGCGGCCCGATCGTCCGGCGGTTGGCCGAATCAGCCCGCGGAGGTCACCGGCTGGTCAGCCGAGCCCGACCTTCGTCAGCCACTCCTTGGCCACGACCTTGGCGTCCTTCTTGTCCACGTCGACCTGCTTGATGAGCTCGGTGAGCCCGGCGGTGTCGAGCTTGGCGGACACCGCGTCGAGGGTCTTGGTGACCGTGTCGGTGACCCGGTCGCTGCGCACCAAGGGCACGACGTTGTCGGAGCCGAAGAGCCGTTTGGGGTCCTCCAGGGTGACCAGCCCGTTGATGGTGATCGCCGGGTCGGTCGAGAAGACGTTGCCCGCCTGGGCCTGGCCGCCGACCAGCGCGTCGACGATGGCCTTGCCCTTGAGCGGGCGGAAGTCCTTGGGCACGAGGTTGTAGTCGCTCTTTAGCCCGAGCAGCCCCTGCTGGCGGGACTGGAACTCCGGCGGTGCGGCGATGGTCAGCTCACCCTGGTGGGCCGCGAGGTCGGCGATCGAGGTCAGCGACCACTTCGTGGCGGTGTCCTTGGTAACGACGATCGAGTTCTTGTCCTCAGCGGCGCTCTTGGCCAGCACGGTGAGCCCGCTCGGCACGGCCTTCTTGAGCGCGGCATACACCTCGTCTGGCGTCTTCTCGGTGGCGTCCTTCTTGAGGTAGCTCAGCAGCGAGCCGGTGTACTCGGGGATGATCGACACCGACCCCTCCTGCAGCGCCTTGAGGTAGATCTCGCGGGAGCCGATCGGCGGGCGGGTCGAGGCGGTGACCCCCTTGGCGGTGAGGGCCTGGGCGTAGATCTCGGCCAGCAGCTGCGACTCGGTGAAGTCGGCCGCGCCGACGACGATGGGGGCCGCGCTGCTGGCACCGGCGCCCGAGCCGGTCGCCGGCGACTTCGTCGGGTCGGCGTTCGCGCCGCAGGCGCTCAGCACGAGGGCCAGGCTGGCGACCCCGGCGGTGATCGCCAAGCCGGTGCGCGACCGGGGAGTCGGCGCGCTCGGTCGGGAAGGGCGCTGGGGGCGGCGGGTCAACGTGATCATCTCAACTCGTTTCCGTCGGTGGAGAAACCGTGCGTGGGAGAGGAACCGTGCCTGAAGCACCGGGTGCGGGCACCCGGCCGTCGGGGCGTGCAACCGCGCGAGCGCCCGGATGCTTCCCGCCCAGGCCGGGCGAGACGGCATACCGGGAAAGCATGGCGAGCACGAGGTCGAGCGCGAGGGCCAAGAGGGCCACGAGCAACGCCCCGCCGGCCATCTGCGGGTAGTCCTGCGCAGCCAGCCCGTCGATGAGGTACCGCCCGAGCCCACCCAGGCTCACCGAGGCGGCGATCGTCGCGGTGCCGACCAACTGCAGGCTGGCGCTGCGCACCCCCGACAACAGCAACGGCAGGGCGCAGGGCAGCTCGACGTCACGCAGCACTCGGGGCCCGGCCATCCCCATCCCGTATGCCGCGTCGCGCGCTGCCGGATCGACCGCGGCCACCCCCGCGTAGGCGCCGGACAGCAACGGCGGCACCGCGAGCAGCACGAGCACGACGAGGCTGGGGATGACGAAGGCCAGGGTGGAGGAGATCCGCGGCTGCACGATCATCGCGACGGCGAAGAGCAATCCCAGACTGGGCACGGCCCGGGCGGCATTGGCGAGGGTGACCAGCCAGCGACCGCGGCCCGTGTGCCCGACCCACAGCCCGGCCGGCAGGGCCAGCACCGCGGCGAGGGTCATGGCCAGCGCACAGTAGAGCAGGTGTTCACCGATCCGGGTGGGGATCGCGCCGGAGCCAGTCCACTGCTCGGGGGCGGTGAGCCACGCCCAGATGCTGGTGAGCATCAGCGGGCCCACGGGGTGAGCGCCCGTTCGCCGACCCGAATGGCCAGGTCGAAGGCGAGCGCGAGGAGCAGGCACGCGCCGATGCCGACCCCGATCTCCAGCGGGTAGTCCCGTTGGTAGCCGTCGGTGAGGTAGTAGCCCAGCTGCGGCTGACCGACGAGGGCGGCGACCGACACGATGCTGACATTGCTCACCGCGGCGACCCGCAGCCCGGCGGCGAGCACCGGCACCGCGAGCGGAAGCTCGACGGCCAACGCCCGCGTCACCCGCCGATAGCCCATCGCGGTGGCCGCCAGCCGGGTCGACTCCGGCACCGCCGCGAGCGCGTCGACGACGGTGCGCACGAGCAGCGCCACCGTGTAGACGGTCATCGCGACGTAGACGTTGGCGGCGTCGAGGATGCCGGTGCCGAGCACGAGCGGCAGCAGCACGAACAGCGCCAGGCTGGGGATGGTGTAGAGCAGCCCGCTGCCCCCGATGATGACCGGTGCCCAGCGGGGTCGGCGGTGCGCGAGCCAACCGATCGGCAGGGCCAGGGCCAGCCCGACGAGCAGCGGCAGCCCGGCCAGCGCGGCGTGCGACGCGGCATACCGGGCGAGCTCGGGCAGGTGGTCGAGGATCCAGGTCACGTCGGGTCGCCTTGTGGGGGCGAGTTCTTCGCGTCGTGCGCCGGCTGCGCCGGATCCGGTATGCCGCGGGGCCCGCGCAGCGCGGCGAGCACCTGCTCGGCGCGCACCGTGCCGGCCAGGGTGCCGTCCGGGTGAGCGAGCACCCCACGGGCGGAAGGAGCGGACAGCGCGGCGTCGAGAGCGGCACGCAACGACCCGTCGAGCCGGGCGACGGTGCCGCCGCGGTGCACGTGCGCCGGCCCGATCGGGGCGCTCAGCCGGGCCGGCTCGACCCACCCGGCAGGTCGACCGGCGTCGTCGCGCACCAGCAGCCACCGGTCGGTCGTCGCGGCACGGGCCTGCTCGGGGGTGGCGCCGAGCGCGACGGTGGGCTCAGCGGTCAGTGTGAGGGCCTGTGCACCGGTGGGTAGGTCGGTGAAGCCGAGCGCCCGGTAGCCCCGGTCCCGGCCGACGAAGTCGGCGACGAAGTCGTCGGCCGGGTCGGCGAGCAGCCGCTGTGGCCTGGCGACCTGAGCCAGCCGGCCACCGACCCGCAACACGGCGACCTGGTCGCCGAGCCGGATCGCCTCGTCGATGTCGTGCGTGACGAAGAGGATGGTCTTGCCCAATTCGCGCTGCAGGCGCAGGAATTCGTCTTGCAGTTGGGTGCGCACGATGGGGTCGACCGCCGAGAACGGCTCGTCCATGAGCATGACCGGGGGGTCGGCGGCCAGGGCGCGGGCCACCCCGACCCGCTGCTGCTGCCCGCCGGAGAGTTGGTTGGGGTAGCGCCCGGCCAGCGCCGGCTCGAGCCCCACGAGCTCGAGCATCTCCTGGGCCCGGGCTCGCGCCTTCGCTTTGCCCCAGCCGAGCAGGCGGGGCACGGTGGCGACGTTGTCCAGGACGCTGCGGTGCGGGAAGAGCCCGGCGTGCTGGATGACGTACCCGATGCCACGACGCAACTGCGCCGGGTCGACCGTCGCAGTGTCGCGGCCGTCGAGGGTGATCGTGCCGGCGCTCGGCTCGACCATCCGGTTGACCATCCGCAGCGTGGTCGTCTTGCCGCAGCCCGACGGCCCGACCAGCACGGTGATCTGCCCCGCCGGGCAGTCGAGGGTGAGCTCGTCGACCGCGATCGCCGGGCCGTGGCCGGGCGCCCCGGCATACCGCTTGGTGATGCCGTCGAAGCGGATCATCCCGACACGCTAACCCAGGGCACCGACATCGGCACCCGCGATGCGGGATCAGGCCTTGAGTGATGCCTTGAGGGTGATCTCGCCGACGCCGGCCAGGGCCCGGCTCACCAGGCAGGCGGCCTTGGCTTCGGCGGCGGTGGCCTGGAACTGCTCCTCGGTGAGGCCGGGCACGTCGCCGACCGTGGTGAGGGCGATCCGGGTGATCGTGGGCACACCCTCGATCATCTCCAAGCGGCATACGGCCGAGGTGTCCACGCTCGTGGCAGGGGTGCCCGCGGCGGCGAGCATGGCCGACAATTGCATCGAGTAGCAGCCGGCGTGCGCGGCAGCGATGAGCTCCTCGGGGTTCGTGCCGTCGCCGTCCTGGAACCGGGACACGAACGAGTAGTTGCCCTGGAAGACGCCGTTGCCGACGGTCACCTCTCCGGTGCCGGTCTGCAGGTCACCTTGCCAGATCGCGCTGCCGTTGCGGGTCGCCATGCTTGCCTCCTACGTGGTCGAAGCGAGCCGCCCGGCTGGGCGGAGTTGGCCCCAGCCTGCCGTAACCGGCCGGCGCGACCAAGGCCCATCGGCACTGGCAATGGCGGGCAATAGGCTCGGGGGCGTGACCGACGCTGCCCTCATCGACGCCCTGGCCCGCGACATCGATTCCGTATGCCGCCTCACCGGCACCTTCACGTTGCGCTCCGGGCAGGTGTCCTCCGAGTACTTCGACAAGTACCTCTTCGAGGCCCAGCCGGCGCTGCTCGCCCGGGTGGCCGAGCAGATGGTGGGGCTGCTGCCGGAGGGCACCGAGCTGTTGGGTGGGATGGAGCTCGGTGGCGTGCCGATCGCGACGATGGTCAGCGCCCGCACCGGCATCCCGGCCCTGTTCGTGCGCAAGAAGGCCAAGGACTACGGCACCTGCAAGCTGGCCGAGGGCCCCGATGTCGCCGGCCGCCGGGTCACCCTCATCGAGGACGTCATCACCACCGGCGGGGCGGTCCGGGACGCCACCCGCGAGTTGCGCGCCCAAGGCGCGCTCGTCGAGGTCGTCGTCTGCGCGATCGACCGCTCACCCGGCCCGGACAACCCGTTGGCCGATGTCGGGCTCGAGTTGCGCCCGGTGCTCACGAAGGCGCAGTTGGACGCCGCCCGCGGCTGAGCGCTCACACGTCGGTGCGGTGGAAGTTCTGCCAGGACCGGCTGGCCGTCGGCCCGCGTTGACCCTGATAGTGCGAGCCGTATGCCGCACTGCCATAGGGGTTCTCGGCCGGCGAGGAGAGCCGGAAGAAGCACAGCTGGCCGATCTTCATGCCCGGGTAGAGCATGATCGGCAGGGTCGCGACATTCGACAACTCCAAGGTCACATGGCCCGAGAAGCCGGGATCCACGAAACCCGCCGTGGCATGGGTGAGCAGACCCAGCCGCCCGAGCGACGACTTGCCCTCGACCCGCGCGGCCAGATCGTCGGGCAGGCTCACCGTCTCGAGGGTCGAGGCGAGCACGAACTCACCCGGATGCAACACGAACGCCTCGGTGGCCGCGGCGCCCCCCGGAACCGCCACGCCCCCCGGAACCGGCACGCCCCCCGGCACCGCTGTGCCGCCGACCTCGACGAGCCTGGTGAGGTCGGGCTGCTCCTGGGCCGGGTCGATATAGGGGTAGCGGTGGTTGTCGAAGAGCCGGAAGTACTTGTCCAGTCGCACGTCGATGCTCGACGGCTGGACCAGCGTCGGATCCCACGGGTCGAGCACCACCCGGCCCGCGGCCACCTCGGCGCGGATGTCTCGGTCGGAGAGCAGCACGCTGCCCACCTTAGGGGCCCCTGCGGCCGCCCGACACGGGCGGCGGATGCGCGGCATACCGGTTGGGGGTGGGGGCGGGGTGTCGGCTAGACTCCGGTCTCGCCCACGGAGCCGCTGCGCGACCAGCCCTCGCGCCAGTGCCTCTGCGGGCACGCGAGCGTAGCTCAATGGTAGAGCGCTAGCTTCCCAAGCTAGATACGCGGGTTCGATTCCCGTCGCTCGCTCCGTGTTGTCTCTTGCCGCTGGTCCGCGGTCGATTGCCCTCCGACACGCCTGCGCCGCGGACGTCGCCGAGGTGGCGATCGCTCGTGGAACCCCCGCATCGGCCCCAGCACACCACGGAGCAGGAGAGCCTGTGACATCCATCAGCTTCTTGCCCAGCGTGTCGGGCCCGACCTTCCTGGTGGCGTATCTGCCACTACTCGTCGCCGTGCTGAGCTGGCATGGCCTCGCCGGCCGCCGCTCCCCCGACGATGTGGCGCGGCCGCTGCCGCTGCTGGATCCCTTCCAAGCGGCCGTGTATGCCGGGGACCGCGCGACGATCACCATGTCGGTGGCGGCGGAACTGGTGAACCGCGGCTTCGTCTGCCCGCAGGGTCAGGTCCACCCCACGCTGTCGCCGGGCAGTCTCAGCCAGCCGGCCCAGCTGATGCTCGCGATGGCGCGGCGCGGCGGCACGATCCCGGCTCCGGGGCCGTTCGTGCGGGATCGGCAGGTCGCTGCGCTCATCGTGGGCACCCGCACGCAGCTGCACGGCACCGGTCACTATGTGCGTCGCCCACGCGCCGGGGCGGCGACCGTGCCCCGCCTCGTCGTCGCCGTGGTCCTGCTCGTCGGCGTGGTGCGCCTCATCGGCGGCCTCAGCACGGGCAGCCGTCGGCCCTGCTGATCCTGACCCTCACGCGGTGCGGGGCTGGAGGCGGGGCATCTGCTGCCCTGCCCGCGCACCCCTCTCGGCGCCCGGGTCGCCGCCGCCAACATCACCCGGGTGTGCGCGCAGTTGCCTGTGCCGCTGGCGGTGGAGCTGCCGGCAACCCTCTTCGATGGCCGGAGGACACTCTCACCGACGCCCAGTTCGTCAGCGAGGTGCTGGCGCCCTGCCCGGCCGGGCTGCTGCTGGACGTCGCCAACGTCTACGCCAACGCCGTCAACCGGGGCGACGACCCACTGACCGAGCTACAGGCCTATCCGTTAGAGCGGATCGTCTACTGTCACATCGCCGGTGGCCGTTGGATCGATGGGCGCTACGTTGACACCCATACCGACCCGGTGCCGCCGGAGGTGTTCCAGCTCGCCGCCGAGCTGCCCGGGGTGCCCATCCTGCTGGAGCGCGACGGCCGCTACCCCACGCCCGCGCGCCTCATCGCCGAGGTATGCCACCTGCCATGACCGAGCCGTCCGCCTTGCACCATCCGCTGGCGCCGACCGCACCCGTGGAGCCGGTGGAACCGGCCGAACCGATCGAGCTGGAGCTGATCGAGTTGGCCCGTCGGCAGGCCCAGCTGGTCGCCGCACTCGTCGGGTGCGCCGAGCCCCCGGCCGGCTGCACCGCTGCCGCGTTGGCTTCGACCGCACTGACGCTGATCCGCAAACGGTGGGCGGCAGTGGGCCGGCACTACCCGGTGCTCACCGGGGCGCTCACCGAGCCCATCGCCGCGAGTGGTCAACCGGCGGGCGAACAGGCCGGCGCGGAGGCCTTCACCGCGTGGGCGCAGGCGCACCGCGCCGCGGGAGGTCTGCCGGCCGGTGGGCCCGGCGACGGGTTGCTCTTCGCGGCCCACCTCGCTGCCCGTGGCGAGCTGCCGGCGGTGGCCGTGGCCGAGGTGGGTTCTGCTCGCGCCGGCGCCCGGGTCGACGGGCCAGCGATCGGCGGCCGGTGCGGGCTCGCCGGTGGTGGGGCGCCACCGTAGTGCGGGTGGGGCGGCATACCGCGATCGCCGTCGGCTCGGCCCGCCGCTTCCGGCTGCGCTGGCTTCCCGCGGCGGGGTGTGCCGGACGCTGAGACACTGCACGCGCCGGGCGTGCAGAGTCTCAATCACGGCCAGAGTCAGGGGTCGGTCACGGCCAGTCGCGCGTCGGCACGGTCTCCGTCGCGCAAGACTCACGTCGCTGGCTTGCGATTAGCTCACATTCTCCGGTGAGGGCTAGCAATCCGGAACATCCGACGTATGATCGATCTTTCACCACCGGGAGTGGTGTCAACCCTCGGTGGCCCGCACCGGGGGGTGTCGGGCCCTGCCAACCGGCCCGTGAGGAGACGACGATGTCGCGACGCTTGGCTCTCACCGCACTACTGGCTGCCTCCGCTCTCGCGTTGAGCGCGCCGATCGGCGCCGCGGCGCCGGGAGCCGCGGGGCCGGTGGAGGGCGGCACGGCATACGACGTGCAGGCGAACAACCCGCAGGTGTCGACCGACCCGACCTCCAACAGCACGGCCGTCTTCCCCACGAACAAGCAGAACGAGACGACGATCGCGGTCAACCCGACCGACGCCAGCCGACTCATCGCCGGCTCCAACGACGAGCAGCGGCAACCACCGTGCGGGCCGGGCCCGGTGCGGGGGGCGACGCTGGCCTCGGACTGCTCGTTCTTCCCGGGTGTGGGCACCTCGGGCATCTACACCTCCAGTGACGGCGGGCTGACCTGGACCAACCGCGGGCTGCTCGACGACCAGGCCAGCTGGCGAGGGGCCGGGGTCATCTCCGACGGCGACCCGGTCATCACCTACGGGCCCAAGCCCGACGGCGCCGGCGGCTTCAGCTATGCGACCGGAGCGCGGGCCTACTACTCGAGCCTGGCCACCATCAGCGGGGCGAAGGGCTTCGAATACATCATCGTGAGCTGGTCGGATGACGACGGCCTCACCTGGTCGGCACCGGTCGTCGGCACGACGAAGACCAGCGCCGCCGACTTCAACGACAAGAACTGGATCAGCGCCGACGACAACCCGGCCAGCCCCTCCTTCGGGCAGGTCTACCTCACCTGGACCGAGTTCCGCTCCAACACCCAGGGCGGCAACGGCAGCGAGCCGGTCATGGTCTCGGTGTCCGGCGACGGCGGGCTGAGCTTCGGCGCCCCCAAGCAGCTCTCGCCGGCCGGTAACAACGGCACCGGCAACGGCCGCCAGGGCAGCTCCAGCGCGGTGGGCCCGGACGGCACCGTCTACGTCGCCTTCGAGCAGGGCAGTGCCCAGGTGCTCACCGTATCCCGCGACGGCGGTCGCTCGTGGACCCGGCCTGCCGCGATCGGCCCGGTCGTCGACCTGCACGACCCGATCCCCGGAGCGAACTTCCGCACCAACTCGTTCCCGACGATCGCCGCCGACCCGCGCCAGGGCAGCACGACCGTGTATGCCGCGTGGTCCACCCGCACCGCCGACGGCGGGCGCATCGTCGTGGCCCGCTCCACGGACCGCGGCGCCACCTGGGGCACGCCCGTGCAGGTGAGTGGCGCAGAGGGTTACGCCTTCTACCAGGGCCTGGATGTCGCCCCCTCCGGGCGGGTCGACGTCGGCTATCAGGCGCTCGTCGCTATCGACCCCACCACCTTCGGCACCGGCAACGCGAGCATCGACGCGTATGCCGTGAGCTCCCTGGACGGCATGTTGTGGGGCCAGCCGCAACGGGTCTCCACGACCAGCAGCGACCCGGCGGTCAGCGCCCAGAACAACCTGCAGCGCCAGTTCTGGGGCGACTACAACACGCTCGTCTCCGGGCCGACCGGCGCCTGGTTCATCTACACCGATTCGCGCACCGGTGCCGGGTGCGCCGACGTCGATGCCTACCAGCGTTGGCTCGTGGCCACCGGTGCGGTCCGCCGCGGCGACATGGCCGACCGGCTCACCCTGAAGACGACCGGGGTCAACCCGGCGCTGTCCGACCCGTCGCAGAAGCCGGCCCCGCCGCTGGTCTGCACCGGCCAGTTCGGCAACAGCGACGCCTACGTCTCGGTGCTCACCATCACCCCGACCCCCTGAGCCGAAGGCCGAGCTTCCCCACGCCACGGTCGCCAGCGAAGCGGTCGGGCCACTGACCCGAAGAGCGGGCAGGTGGGCGCCCAAACGGCTCCGTGGTCGGGTTGAGGATGACACCCGTGGCTACCGGGGTAGCCAGGCCGCGCCAGGACACGTCGGTTCTCCGGGCGCGGCGCCCGACAACCGTCCCGGGGCGAGAAAGCGCCCATGACATCGTCACTGGGCGTGTTGGCACACCACCTACGACGCCCCCACGCGCGCTCTCTCAGCGCGCGGCGAGAGGACGTCGTCTGCCGGCGCGGGAGTGCAGCGCACCGCAGCTGGCAGGCCCCACGCCCATGCTGAGCGACGCCCCCGGGCCGGCCGAGGGCCGTCACCGCTGCAGGTCGATCACCGTCAACCCAGGGTATGCCGCGGGCTCACCAACCGCGGCGAGCGCGGCTGGGGCGTCGGCCAGCCCGATGACCCTTCCGATGAGCTGCTGCGGGCGCAGCGCCTGCGCACCCCGCGCCGGGTCGAGCAGCGCCAACAACCCCGGGTAGTCACCGGCGGGCATCCCGTGCGCGCCGAGCACCACCAACTCGCGGGCCACGACCCGGCTCATCGGCACCGGGCATGACGCATCGGCGCCGAGCAACAGCCCCACCTGCACGTGCCGGCCGCGGGGGCGCAACGCCAGCACGCCGGCCTGCAGCGCCCCCGGTGAGCCGATCGCATCGACGTGCAGGTGCGGGCCGCCATCGGTCATCTCGACGAGCCGGGCCGCCACCTCATCGGGTCCGAGGGTGGTGTGCCCGGCCGGCGCGGTCGGCGCCGTCAGCTCGGCCGGTAGGGGCGCCGGCTCGTCGGCGTCCGGCCCGCGGCGCAGCAGCAGCGTGCCGACCGCCCCGAGCTCCGTTGCCCGAGTGAGCGCTTGGGCGCTCACGTCGACGGCGATCACCCGGGCGCCCAGCGCCACGCCGATCTGCACAGCCGACAACCCGACCCCACCGCAGCCGTGCACGACGAGCCACTCGTCGGCCGCCAACCGCCCGACCCCCACCAGTGCCCGATGGGCCGTGGCATAGCGGCAGCCGAGCGCCGCCGCGGCAACCGGGTCGAGGCCCGGCGGTAGGGCGACGACGTTGGTGTCTGCGGCGTGCACCGCGACCAGCTCCGCGAACGAGCCCCACCCGGTGAACCCCGGCTGGGTCTGCTCGGGGCACACGTGGGTGTCACCCGCGCGGCATACCGGGCACTGCCCGCACCCACACGCGAAGGGGACGACGACCCGATCACCGACCCGCCATCGGCGCACCCGGGCGCCGACCTCGGCCACCTCCCCAGCGAACTCGTGCCCGGGCACCATCGGCAGCGGCACCGGGTCGTGGCCCTGCCAGACGTGCCAGTCCGAGCGGCACACCCCGCTGGCTGCCACCCGCACCAGCACCCCTTCGGCCGGGCAGACCGGGTCGGGCAGGTCGACCAGCTCGGGCCACTGCCGGTATGCCGCATAGCTCACTGCACGCATCCGGGCATCCTCGCAGCTGCCGCCGGGTCGATCGACCCCGCCCCAGGCGGTTCAGCCGGTCAACCAGTCGCGGGCGACCCGCCCGACCAGTTCGTGTAGCAACGGGCCGGCCATGGCCATGCACCGGTCGGGGTCCGGCTCGAGGTCGGTCAGCGCATAGACCCGGGCGATGCCCGACGCGGCGACATCGGCCGGCGCCAACTCGGCCCGGCCACACACGGCGACGACCGGTATGCCGCGTGCCCGCCCCACCCGCGCCACCCCCGCGGGGGTCTTGCCCAACAGCGTCTGCCGGTCGAGAGAGCCCTCGCCCGTGATCACCAATGCCGCGCCCTCGCAAAGGGATTCGAAGCCGAGGAAGTCGAGCACGAGCTCGACGCCGGGGCGCATCCGGGCGCCGAGGACGGCCTGCGCGGCATACCCCACCCCGCCGGCGGCGCCGGCACCGGGCCGGGTCGTGTCGTCCCGGCCGGTCGCCGCGGTGACCAGCCGGGCGTAGTGCGTGAGGGCGGCCTCCAACTGCTCCCGTTCGGCCGGGCCGGCGCCCTTCTGCGGGCCGAAGACCGCGACGGCGCCGGTGTCACCGAGCAGCGGGTTGGTGACGTCGCAGGCGACCGTGAGGGCCACCTCGCGCACCCGCGGGTGCAGGCCGTGCAGGTCGAGGGTGGCCAGGTCGGCCAATGCGCCCCCACCGTCGGGCAGCGGCGTGCCGGTGGCGTCCAGCAACCGGGCGCCGAGGGCCGCGAGCAGCCCGGCGCCGCCGTCGCTGCTCGCGCTGCCGCCGATGCCCAGGACGATCTCGCGCACCTGCCGATCCTGCAACGCGGCGACGAGCAGCTCACCGAGCCCGCGGGAGCTCGCGGTGAGCGGCGCGGGCACGCCATCGGGTAGGTGCACGATGCCGCAGGCGTCGGCCATCTCCAGGACCGCGACACCGTCGCGCACGGCATACCCGCTCGAATGTGGTTGTCCCGTAGGGCCACTCACCACCACGGGCACATGTCGGTAGCCGACCGACTCGGCCGCCGCGAGCGTTCCGTCACCGCCGTCGGCGACGAGCACCGCCCGCACCGCCCGGGCCGGGACGGCTTCGGCGAGAGCCGCGGTGATCGTCGCGGCCACCTGCGCCGCGGTGAGCGAGCCCTTGAATTTGTCGCACGCGACGACGACGGGCGCGGTGCCGGCGGGGGGCGTCATGGCGGGAGACTACCCGCGCCGGGCCGGCTGACAGCGCCGCGACGGAGCGCGGCTGCGGGCTCCGTCACACGCCCTGACCAGGGCAGATAGGACTTAGCGCCCGGGGAGACGTCAGGGCACGTGGCTAGCGTGAGTGGTCGGGATGGATGGTCCAGCGGGCCGGCGTCACATGCCTGCACCCGCACCCCGACGGGATCTCAGGAGGATCCGTGGAACTCGCACAGCGCATCTCACGACTCGGCACCGAGACGGCCTTCGCCGTCTCACAGGCCGCTGCCGCGTGGGGAGCCCAAGGACATCGCATCTACCCTTTCCATCTCGGCGACATCGACCTGGCGACCCCAGGCAACATCATCGAGGCCATGAATCGCGCTGTCGCCGAAGGCAAGACGGGCTACTGCCCGGGTGCCGGCATCATGCCGCTGCGGGAGGCATTGGCGGCCGACATCGGGCAGCGGCGCGGCCTGGCCCTGACGCCCGAGCAGATCACCGTCCACCCCGGTGGCAAGCCGGTCATCACGAAGTTCTTCCAGGCGCTCATCGAGTTCGGCGACGAAGTGCTCTACCCGAACCCGGGGTATCCGATCTACGAGAGCCAGATCGAGTTCCTCGGTGGCGTGCCGCTGCCCTACCACTACCTGCCGACCGACACCGGTTTCGCCATCGACCTGGACCACCTGCGGTCGATGATCACCCCGCGCACCCGCGCGTTGGTCTACAACAACCTGCAGAACCCGATCTCCGCCGAGTCCAGCCGCGAGGAGATGGAGGCGATCGCCGCCATCGCCATCGAGCACGACCTGTGGGTGCTCTCCGACGAGGCCTACTTCGAGATGCGCTACTCGGGCACGTCGACGTCGATCGCGGCGCTGCCGGGGATGGCCGAGCGCACCGTCATCCTCTACACCTTCAGCAAGAAGTACGCGATGACCGGGTGGCGGCTCGGCGCTGCCATCGCCCCCGCGGGGGTCAGCGCGGTCTTCGCGAAACTCAACACGAACAACGAGTCGTGCACGACCCAGTTCGTCCAGTGGGCCGGCCTCGCCGCGTTAC
>WBZP01003254.1_pt1 | contig 17795 bp, 16 predicted proteins | sample 5204301 | NCBI WGS metagenome assembly WBZP01 (sample SAMN12412401, study PRJNA552823) | activated sludge metagenome | isolation source: activated sludge from nitrification reactor of wastewater treatment plant... | place: USA: Pennsylvania | collected 2017 | reverse complement strand
ATGCTGTCGATGACGCTCATCGACTGCCTGAACACCGACTGCGCCGCCGATTTGTCGCCGGCAGCGATCGCCTTGCGAACAGCCTTGATTGCAGTGCGCAGCTTGGAGCGCAGGCTGACGTTGCGTGAACGCTGACTGAGGGACTGACGGGCACGCTTGCGTGCTTGAGCCGAATTGGCCATGAGTTTGTTCCAAAAGCAGGTTGCGAAAAGACGGCGATCATACTAGAGCGCCCCAGCCAGCACAAGTGCTTTGGCAAGCTGCGGGTTAGCCTCGATCTGCCCGCGCCAAAGCCCGATCCGCCACAGAATCCGCAGACGGAAGATTCACGATCGCACCAAATCGACCGCCAGACCGATACCATGGCGCCACTTCCGCACAGTTGGCCGGCGATCCCGGCATACCCATGAGCCTGCTCCGCGCCCTGGCTACCGTAAGCAGCATGACCTTGCTCTCGCGCATACTCGGCTTCGTGCGCGACTTCGTGGTTGCCCGCAGCTTTGGTGCCGGCATCGCAACCGACGCCTTCTTCGTCGCCTTTCGCCTGCCCAACCTGCTGCGGCGCTTGTTCGCCGAGGGCGCCTTTTCGCAGGCGTTCGTGCCCATCCTCGCCGAGTACAAGAATCGCCGTGGCGACACGGAAACCCGTCGGCTGATCGACCATGTCGCCACGGTACTGGGTGTCGCGGTGTTCTTCGTATCGCTGCTCGGCATCGCGATCGCGCCGCTGATCATTTATGTCTCGGCGCCCGGATTCTCCGCCGAGCCGGAGAAGTTCGCGCTGACCGTGGAACTGACGCGCATCACCTTTCCGTACATCCTGTTCATGTCGCTGACCGCCCTGGCCGGCGGCATTCTGAACACCTGGAGCCGCTTCGCGGTGCCGGCATTCACGCCGGTGCTGCTCAATTTGTCGTTCATCGGCATGGCATTGTTTGCCGCCCCCTGGTTCGATCCGCCGGTCAAGACACTGGCCTGGGCGGTCTTTCTCGGTGGCGTGCTGCAATTGGGGTTTCAGGTGCCCTACCTGTCGCGCATCGGCATGCTGCCGAGCCCAACCGGCTTGCGCACTGCCCTCGCCGACCCGGCGGTGCGCAGAATCCTCAAGTTGATGGCCCCTGCCGTGCTCGGCGTCTCGGTGTCGCAGGTTTCACTGCTGATCAACACGATCTTTGCTTCGTTCCTGCCGCACGGCAGCGTCTCCTGGCTCTACTATGCCGATCGCCTGATGGAGTTCCCCTCCGGCCTGCTCGGTGCCGCGCTCGGCACGATCCTGCTGCCCAGCCTGTCGCGGCTACATGCGCAGGGACTGCGCGAGGAGTTCTCGGCGACACTCGACTGGGGCCTAAGATTGACGCTGATGCTGACGCTGCCGGCCGCGCTGGCGCTGGCCATTCTCGCGCTGCCGCTGATCGCCACCCTGTTTCATCACGGCGCCTTCGACGCGCATGACGCATTCGAGACGCGCAGCGCCCTGGTTGCCTACAGTGTCGGCCTCACCGGGCTGATCCTGGTGAGAGTGCTGGCACCCGGGTTCTATGCCAAGCAGGACATTCGCACGCCGGTAAAGATCGGGCTGATCACGCTCGGCGCAACGCAGTTGATGAATCTGGCCCTGGTCGGACCGCTGCGACACGCCGGCCTGGCACTGTCGATCGGCCTGGCCGCCTGCCTCAATGCCGGTCTGCTCTACCGTGGCCTGCGCAGCAACGGCGCATACCAGCCGCAACCGGGTTGGCGCGGCTTCGCCGCAAGGCTCGCCGTTGCACTGGTCGCGATGGGCGGGGCATTGTGGTGGGGCATGGGCGCGCAAACCGACTGGTTGCAGTACCCGGCGATCGAGCGGGTCGTCCGGTTGAGCGTGGTGGTTGCGATCGGAATGGCGTGTTACTTCGGTTCGCTGGCGCTGCTCGGCTTCCGCGTGCGCGACTTTCGCCGCAAGGCGGCCGATTGATGCGCCGGCGCAAGCCGACGCTCGTCACCCATGCACGGGATGAACCTGAGCCGCTAAACTAGCGGCAAACCACTGCGCGAGAGGAGAACCCGATGAAACTATGGAGCAACAGCTTCGCGGACAACGCGAAAATCCCCGGCGAGTTCGCCTTCTGCATCACCCACCCGACCGATCACGTCACGCTCTCGGCCAATCGCAATCCGCATCTTGCGTGGGACGACCTGCCCGCAGCCACGCGTTCGCTGGTGCTGATCTGCCACGACCCGGATGTGCCGAGCCGCGGCGACGACGTCAATCAGGAGGGGCGCAGCGTCCCGGCGTCGCTGCCGCGGGTGGATTTCTTTCACTGGATTCTGGTCGATCTGCCGCCGGCGCCGGCCGAAATTGCCGCTGGCGAATTTTCGCGAGAGGTCACGGCGCGCGGCAAATCCGGTCCGCCCGCGGCGCGCGGTGCGCGTCAGGGCATCAACGATTACACCGCATGGTTCGCCGGCGATCCGGCGATGAAGGGAAACTATTTCGGCTACGACGGGCCTTGTCCGCCGTGGAACGACGAGATTCTCCACCGTTATGTGTTTACCCTCTTTGCGCTCGACAGCGCGCGTTGCGCGGTCGAAGGCACCTTCGGCGGGCAGCAGGTGCGCGACGCGATTGCCGGGCGTGTGCTGGCACAGGCGAGCATTACCGGCCTCTACACGCTGAACCCGGCAGTCGCCGGCTAGCCGATCAGGAGCGGATGCGCGTCGCACCGCTACGCGCGCGCCGCCGCTCGACCGACGGCATGACGCTGCGCTGGCGCCGGTCGGCAATGCCGGCGCGTTTGAGCATGTCCAGCCAGTAGCGTTCGCCGTCATCGGACTTGAAGCGCCGGAAGACGCCGACTTCGTCGGGAAACGCGCCCGGCGCCGCCAGCCGGGAAAGGTGGGACGAACCCTCGTCCATCGTAGACATGCGCTGCAGGTCGGACAGCCAGGCCTGATCGATCGCCCGCCACAGCGCGGGTAAAAATCGATCGTCGTCATCCTCGAATCCGAACTGCCAAGAGAGGAAGGATGCTTCCGCCGACGTCAGCTCGCCGGCACGCAACTTCAGGATCATGAACGCCTCCCAGCGAACTCTTGAGAAAAAGTTGCCAACGTCTTGTCTTTCGCAAACGCCCCTTAACCACATGATCGGGCTCAGGGCACGCTGAAAGACCTCGAGACATTGTCGCGCAGATTGGCCGTGGTGTGGGAAGTCCCGCTGGCGACAAGTCCATCGGCAAGGCTGACCCATTTTATGGACCAGCGGCCGGCTGACGTCCGGCCAGCGACCCGCCAGAAAGCAAAGCGGACCACCCGCCAGGCGGCCCGCTTTCATGCCGGGAAAGCAGCGGGCGATCCGCCCGTTGCGCCCAGCCGTTACTTGATGCTGACTTCGACGCGCCGTGCCTCGGCGGGGTCTCCGGTGCCGGTCGTCACTTCCGGCTTCTTCATTTCAATACGCTCTTCCGCAACGCCGGCGTTCTTCAATAGCTCGCGCACCGCCTTCGCACGGTTCTTGGCGATTTCCTCGTTCACCGCCTGGCTGCCACTCGGATCATGAAAGCCGGAAATCGCCAGCGCCGCCCCAGCATTCGCCTTTGCGTAACTGACGATCGGCTCGAGCGTTTTGGCCGCATCGGCCGGCGCCTCGGTCGAACCCGTCGCAAAGAAGATTTTCGCAGCAGTTGGCTGCGCCGTCGCCGTCGCCGTCAGCATCGGGGCACTGACCGCGGCCGGCGCGGCCGGCGCATGGGAAACCGCCTTGACCGCACCGGTGCCCGGCAGCAGCGGCACGATGAGCAGCGCGACAATGTTGATGATCTTGATCAGCGGGTTCACCGCCGGGCCGGCCGTATCCTTGTACGGGTCGCCCACGGTGTCGCCGGTCACCGCCGCCTTGTGAGCGTCGGAACCCTTGCCACCATGATGGCCGTCTTCGATGTACTTCTTGGCGTTGTCCCACGCACCGCCGCCGGTGGTCATGGAAATCGCCACGAACAGGCCGGTGACGATGGTACCCATCAACAGACCGCCGAGTGCCTGAATGCCGCCCTGCGGACCCATCATCATGCCGATGCCGAAGGCCACCACCACCGGCACCGCGACCGGCAACAAGGACGGAATCATCATCTCCTTGATCGCCGCCTTGGTCAGCATGTCGACCGCGCGCGAATAATCGGGCTTGGCCGTGCCTTCCATGATGCCGTGGATTTCCTTGAACTGGCGACGCACCTCGACCACCACGGCGCTGGCAGAGCGGCCGACCGCCTCCATTGCCATCGCTGCGAAGAGGTAGGGAATCAGGCCCCCGATGAACAGGCCGATGATCACCGCCGGACTCGACAGATCGAAGGCCACTGTCTTGCCCACTGCATCGAGCGCATGGGTGTAGTCGGCGAACAGCACCAGCGCAGCCAGACCGGCGGAGCCGATCGCATAACCCTTGGTGACCGCTTTGGTGGTGTTGCCGACCGCGTCGAGCGGGTCGGTGACATCCCGCACGGACTTCGGCAGCTCGGCCATTTCCGCAATGCCGCCAGCATTGTCGGTAATCGGACCGTAAGCGTCGAGCGCAACGATGATGCCGGCCATCGACAACATCGAGGTCGCGGCGATCGCAATGCCGTAGAGGCCGCCCAACGCATTGGCTGCCCAGATCGCGGCGCAGACCGAAAGTACCGGTAGCGCGCAGGCCTTCATCGACACGCCGATGCCGGCGATAATGTTGGTGGCATGACCTGTGGTAGACGCCTCGGCCACATGCTTTACCGGCCTGAAGTCGGTGCCGGTGTAGTACTCGGTGATCACCACCATCAGGCCCGTCAGCACCAGTCCGACGATCGCCGAAAGGTAGAGCCGCATCTGCGTACCGCCCTGGATGCCCATCGCAGCGTTCAGGGCATCGTCGGGCATGATCCACTTGGTTATCGGGTAGAAGGCGATCAGCGCCAGCACGCCGGCCACGATCAGGCCGCGATACAGCGCGCTCATGATCTTGCCACCTTCCTGGTACTTGACGAAGTAGCAGCCGACGATCGAAGCAATGATCGAGAAACCGCCCAGCACCAGTGGGTAGAGCACCGCCGCATCGGCATTGGCTTTGAGCAGCAATGCACCCAGCAGCATGGTCGCGACGGTGGTCACCGCATAGGTCTCGAACAGGTCAGCCGCCATGCCGGCGCAGTCGCCGACGTTGTCGCCGACGTTGTCGGCAATCACCGCCGGGTTGCGCGGGTCGTCCTCGGGAATGCCGGCCTCGACCTTACCGACCAGGTCGGCGCCGACGTCGGCACCCTTGGTGAAGATGCCGCCGCCCAGACGGGCGAAGATCGAGATCAGCGATGAGCCGAAACCCAGGCCAATCAACGGGTGGATGATCTCGTCGACCGGCACGCCATGCGTTGCCGAACCCCTGAGGATGGCGTAAAAGCCCGCCACACCCAGCAGACCCAGGCCAACCACCAGCATGCCGGTAATCGCGCCGCCACGGAAAGCAACGTCCAGGGCGGGTGCGATACCCTGACGCGCCGCTTCGGCAGTGCGCACGTTGGCGCGAACCGAAACGTTCATGCCGATATAGCCGGCGGCGCCGGAGAGCACCGCCCCGATGATGAATCCCGCGGCAGTCGAGGTACCGAGAGTGAGCCAGATGATGACGGCAAGTACGACGCCGGCGAAACCGATGGTGGTGTATTGCCGATTGAGGTAAGCCTGGGCGCCTTCCTGGACCGCCCCGGAGATCTCGCGCATGCGGTCGTTGCCCGAAGGCTGCGCCAGAATCCACCTGCTGGATACGGCGCCATACACGATGGCGAGAATCGCGCAGACAAGCGCGAACATGAGACCAGCGGACATGCAATTCCTCCTTTCGACAAAGCAATTTGATCACCGGTCAGTGCAGCCGGACCAGCCTTCCTTCCCCGCCTTCCGTGCGGATGCACGGCAGGCGCATACCCTCCGCTTCGCCGGGATTCAGCGACGCGCGTTGTCTTGTTCGGGGTGAAACTGCCTGTTTCTTATAATTTGAATTCGCCGGGTAGCTTTCGGGCGACCGCGATATTCTTCAAGCGAACATAGTCCGGCAAGCCATTGCGAAACGGCGGGTAATCCTCACCGGCAATCAGCGGCGCGAGATAGGCGCGGCACGCATCGGTGATGCCGAACCCGTCGGCAGCTATGAAATCCGCTGGCATTTTCTTTTCGACATTGGCGACATCCTTCAATTCAGCGATGCCGATCTCCCATTCGTAAGGCGAGTCCGACTTGCGCACTATCGCCGGCATGACCGAATTCCTGCCGGCCAGCGCCATCTCCACCGCCGCCTTGCCGAGTGCATAGGCCTGCTCGGCGTCGGTTCTGGAAGCGATGTGGCGGGCCGCGCGCTGCAGGTAACTGGCCACCGCCCAGTGGTTCTTTAGCTTGAGCCGGTCGCTGACGATGCCAGCGATCATCGGACCAACGCCGCTAAGCTGAGTATGCCCAAACGCGTCGCGTGTGCCGGACTCCCCCATCAGCTTGCCTTCCTTGTTGAGCAAACCCTCGGAGACGCCGATGCAACAGTAGCCGTAGTCGGCGATGCACAGCTGGACACGGGCAACGAACCTGTCCTCGTCGAAGGGCACTTCCGGGAACAGCAGGATATGGGGTGCGTCACCTTCCTTTTCGGCCGCCAGGCCGCAAGCGGCGGTAATCCAGCCGGCGTGGCGGCCCATGACCTCCAGCACGAACACCTTGGTCGACGTGCGAGCCATCGACGCGACGTCGAAGCCCGCTTCCTTCATCGAGGTCGCCACGTATTTGGCAACCGAGCCGAAACCCGGGCAGCAGTCGGTGATCGGCAAATCGTTGTCAACCGTTTTCGGTACATGGATCGCCTGCAGCGGATAGCCGGTCGCCGCGGAAAGTTGCGAAACCTTGAGGCAGGTGTCGGCAGAGTCGCCGCCGCCGTTGTAGAAGAAGTAGCCGATGTCGTGCGCCTCGAAGACCTCAAGCAGGCGCTGATACTCCGCCCGGCTCTGCTCCAGGCTCTTGAGTTTGTAGCGACATGAGCCAAATGCGCCGGCCGGCGTGTGGCGGAGCGCGGCGATATCGCTGGCGGACTCGAGCGAAGTATCGATCAGATCCTCGGTCAAGGCACCGACGATGCCGTTGCGGCCCGCGTAGGTTTTGCCGATACGCTCGGGGTGCGCGCGCGCCGCTTCGATCACACCACAGGCGCTGGCGTTGATCACGGCCGTGACACCGCCGGACTGCGCGTAAAACGCATTGCGAGCGTTCATGACGGCAGCCTGAAACATTGTACGACGTTGCGCATTCTACGATCCGGTGCGCATCTTCACTTCAATGCGTCGAATGCGCGTCGGGTAATCTCATCGACTGCGCCCTGTCCGAGAATCTTGCGACACCTGGGTGCCTTGACATCGCCGGTGGCCGCCCATTTCGAGTAATACTCGATCAGCGGCTTGGTCTGCGAATGGTAGACATCCAGGCGCTTCCTGACGGTTTCTTCCTTGTCGTCATCGCGCTGGATCAAGGGCTCGCCGGTGACGTCGTCCTTGCCCTCCACCTTCGGCGGGTTGTACTTGACGTGATAGGTGCGCCCGGAAGCCAGGTGGGCACGGCGCCCGCCCATGCGTTCGATGATGTCTGCATCCGGAACATCGATCTCGAGCACGTAATCGATCTGTACGCCGGCTGCCCGCATCGCCTCGGCCTGCGGAATGGTCCGCGGAAACCCGTCGAACATGTAACCGGCCCTACAGTCGTCCTGCCGCAGGCGATCCTTGACCAGACCGATGATGATGTCGTCGGAGACCAAGCCACCGGTATCCATCACCTTTTTCGCTTCCAGTCCCAGCGGCGTACCGGCCTTGACCGCCGCCCGCAGCATGTCACCGGTGGAGATTTGCGGAATGCCGAACCGTTCCCTGATGAAATTGGCCTGGGTGCCCTTGCCTGCGCCGGGCGGCCCCAAAAGAATCAGTCTCATTAGCCCTCCCGGCTCGAAATCTTGTCGTGTTTCTTCGTGTTTCTTATTGTCTGATCAATGTATCGCTACAACTGCACTCGCAAAGCCTTGTAACCTTACCCGACTACGCTGCTATGGTCAAACGCCTGTCGTACCCGATCGAGGTCTTCCGGCGTATCGACCCCGGCCTGCGGCGCGACGGCGGCGAGCACGACGCGAATCCGCAGGCAGTGCGCCAGTATGCGCAGTTGTTCGAGCGCCTCGAACTGCTCTAGCGGACCTGGCGCAAGCTCGGCGTAGGTGGCGAGGAAACCTGCGCGGTAGGCGTAGAGGCCGATGTGCCGCCAGGCAGGCATCTGTCTGGGCAAGGCGTCGCGCGCCACCGCAAAGGCATCGCGCGCGTAGGGAATCGGGGCACGCGAAAAGTACAGGGCCGTACCATCGTTGGCACACACAACCTTGACCACATTCGGGTTGAAAAACTCGCGCACATCGGTAATTGCGTGGGCCGCCGTCGCCACGGCCGCTGCGGCATCGTTGGCCAGCGCGCCGGCGACGCCCGACACCAGTTCGCGGTCGATCAGCGGTTCGTCGCCCTGCACATTGACGACGACCGTGTCCGGACTCCAGCCGCGCGCGGCCGACACCTCGGCAATCCGGTCGGTACCGCTGAGGTGATCGGCACGCGTCATCATCACCTTGAAGCCGGCCGCCTCGACTGCGTCTTGCACTGCCGGGTGGTCGGTAGCCACCCACACCTCGTCGGCGCCGGCGCCCTGCACTTGCTCGACCACCCGCACGATCATCGGCTTGCCGGCGATGTCCGCCAGCGGCTTTGCCGGCAGGCGGCTCGATGCGTAGCGGGCCGGAATGACGATCTTGAAAGCCATCGCTACTTGAGCGCGGTGAGCTCTTCCTCGCCCATTTCGCGGGCCTCTTCCTCGAGCATGATCGGAATGCCGTCGCGAACCGGATAGGCCAGACGGCTCGCCTTGCATTGCAGTTCCTGCTTGTCGCGGTTGAAGACCAGCGGCGCCTTGGTGACCGGACAAACCAGGATGTCAAGCAGACGCGGATCCATGATGGGTCTCCAGCAGTTTCTCGATTGGCGGCAAGGGATCGGGGCGAAGTTGCGCATCGACTCGCAGCGCCCACAATTCAGCGTCAAGCTGGTCGGCGAACGGCTCGCATTTTACCCCATCCTTCTCGGTCATCAGGACGAGTTCGGCGCGGTCGAAGGCCAGATCACGCGCGCAAAAGGCATGATGGTCGGCGAAGGCGTGCGGCTCGAACTCAATACCGAGTGCCGCCAGGTGCGCGAAGAAGCGCGGCGGATTGCCGATCCCTGCCACCGCATGGCTGCGCCTGCCGCGCAGGCTTTCGGCGCCAGCCGTGCTGTTGCCGGCGACGCGAATGAACCGATCGCCCTGCAGCGACATCGAAAACAGCGGGACGCCGCCGAACGTCCGCTGCAACGCCTGTGGCAACTCGCCGTTGGCGATCACCAGATTCGCACGGCGCGTGCGCGCGAGCGGTTCGCGCAACGGACCCGCCGGCAGCAGCCAGCCATTGCCGACGCCGCGCGAATCGAACAGCACGATTTCCAGGTCGCGCGCCAAGCGGTAGTGCTGCAGGCCGTCGTCGGAAATGATCAGGTTGCACGCCGGATGCGCGGCCAGCAAGGCGCGCGCCGCCGCCACACGGTCGCGTCCGACGAATACCGGGCAGCCGCTGCGCCGCGCGATCAGCAGCGGTTCGTCGCCAACCTCCAGCACCTGGCTGTCGGCGCGCACTTCGCTGACTGCATCGCCGCTTCGCCGGAACCCGCGACTGATGACACCCGGATGGTACCCGCGCGCGCGCAGGCGCTCGGCCAACCAGATCACCAGCGGGGTCTTGCCGCTGCCGCCGACCGTGATGTTGCCGACCACGATCACCGGAACCGGCAGCCTGGGACTGGCCAGCACGCCGACGCGGAACAGCATGCGGCGAATTGCGGCGAGCAGGGCGAACACTCCCGAGAGCGGCAACAGCAGGGCTGCGGGCAGGCCGCGCCGCTGCCACACCGACGCGAGCCACGCTTCCAGCCCGACCGGCATGCTCATTTTCGCCCGAAGTCGGTCGGCGGGCCGGCCCGCACTTGCGCGGCGCAATTGCCGCGGCGGCTATTTGACCGGAATCTGGGTGGCAAACGAGATGTGCGACAGCCCGGCCTGCTGGGCGGCCTGCATGACATCGATGACGCTCTGGTGCGCCGTCTTGGCGTCGGCATTGATGATCACCACCGGTTCCTTGGCGGCGCCTGCGGCTTTCTTCAGCGCCAGGCCGATTGCCGCCACGTCGCGTGCGCCGACCGGCTCGCGATTGATCATCACATCACCGTTGACAGTCAGCACGACGTTGACTTCATTCGGCTGCTGCTGCTCGGGCGGCTGCGCATCGGCGGTCGGCAGGTTGATCTCGAGACCGGAGAACTTCGAGTAGGTGGTGGTGACCATGAGGAAGATCAGGATCACCAGCAGCACGTCGATCAGCGGAATCAGGTTGATTTCCGGCTCTTCATGCGAGCGGCCGCGGCGGAAATTCATCGATCAGCCCTTGCGATCGCCGTGCACCACTTCGACCAGGCGCACCGCCTCCTGCTCCATGTCGACCACGATCGACTCGACCAGCCCGCGATAATAGCGATAGAAGATCATCGCCGGAATCGCGATCAGAATGCCGAAACCGGCGTTGTACAACGCGATCGAAATGCCGTGCGCAAGCTGCTGCGGATTGGCCGAATTGGGCGTCTGCGAGCCGAAGATTTCGATCATGCCGACAATCGTGCCGAACAGGCCCATCAGCGGGGCAACGGTCGCGATGGTGCCGAGACTGGTGAGGAAGCGTTCAAGTTCGTGCGTCACCGCCCGGCCCGCTTCCTCGATCGCCTCCTTCATCACGTCGCGAGAACTCTTGACGTTGCGCAATCCGGCGGCCAGCACCCGTCCCAGCGGAGAATGCGCGGCAAGGCGCGCCAGCATGTCGTCGGTGACGCCGCCGCGCTTGAAGTCGGCAATCACGTTCTCGACCAGTCCGGCCGGCACGATCTTGCCCCGCCGCAGCGTAATGCCGCGTTCGATGATGAGTGCAACGGCAATGATGGAAGCGACCAGCAAGGGCCAGATCGGCCAACCCGCAGCGCGAATGATGTCGAACACGCAAGACTCCTGCACTCTTTGGAATAACCGCGCACTTTAATCTCGCCCCCCCGATTCGGCAAGCGAAGTCCGCATTGCCCACCGTGCGCGACGCTTGTTGCGCCGAGGTTGAAGTCGCCGTTTCGGGCGCCCGGCCTTTATCCACAAAAGCTGTGGATAAGTGTGTGGATTTGGCTTGCGCGAGCAAGCTAAGTGGCGTTTTCGCAAGGCTTTTTCTTACTCAGACGCAAAATGAAGCTTTGGTGACAATTGCATTAAATCAATATGTTACAGCAAGGTCCGCGTGGATCTTGGGGTTGCGCCGAGGTTCGCCGCCACTGGCCGCGCCACGTGGGGATTCCGCTACAATCGACCCAATGTTCACGCCCGTTCCACAGCCGGATCTGCCGGCAATACCAGCAGGGGCGCCGATCCTAAGTGTTTCAGCGCTAAATCGGTTGATCCGTGAAACACTCGAACGCGCCGTTCCGCTGATCTGGATTTCCGGCGAGGTTTCCAATCTCACCCGCGCGGCGTCCGGCCACTTCTACTTCTCGCTCAAGGATGCCACGGCGCAGGTGCGATGCGTGATGTTCCGCAACCGCGCGCAGCTCTTGCCGTTCGACATCGCCAACGGCCAGCAGGTCGAGATTCGGGCCCTGGTCACACTGTACGAACCGCGCGGCGACTTCCAGCTCAATGTCGAGAGCGTGCGCCGCGCCGGTCTCGGCGCGCTGTTCGAGGCCTTCGCCCGGCTCAAGGACAAACTGCAGGCCGAGAGCCTGTTCGACGATGCCCGCAAGCGCGCGCTCCCGCGTTATCCGCGCTGCATCGGCATCGTCACGTCCTTGCAGGCAGCTGCGCTGCAAGACCTGCTGGCCGCGCTGGCGCGCCGGGCGCCGCATGTTGCGGTGCTCGTCCATCCGGTACCGGTGCAGGGCGAAGGCGCGGCGGCGGCAATCACCGATGCGCTGCGCGTTGCCGCGCTGCGCAAGGAATGCGACGTGCTGATCGTCGCCCGCGGCGGTGGCAGCATTGAAGATCTGTGGGCATTCAACGACGAGCAACTGGCGCGCGCCATCGCCGCCTGCCCGCTGCCGGTGATCGCCGGCATCGGCCATGAATCCGACTTCACGATTGCCGATCTGGTGGCCGACCGGCGCGCCGCCACGCCGACTGCCGCCGCCGAACTGGCGAGCGCCGGCTGGTTCGCCGCCCGCGGTGAGTCGTCCTTGCTCGGCCGCAAGCTGCATGGCGCAATCGACACCATGCTCGCCACACGCAGGCAGCAGATCGATCTGGCGGCGCGGCGCCTGATTCATCCGGCGCAGCGATTACAAGAATCCGCCAACAGGCTAGAGAATCTCGCCGCACGCATCATCTCTGCCGCGGCGCGCGCCATCGAGCAACACCAGGGCCAGCTCGCGCGCCTGCAACTCGTCTGGCGCGCGCGCCGCCCCGATACTGCCAGCCTGCGCAGCCGCCTCGACAGCACGGGATCGCGCCTGCATACCGGCTGGGCAGGCCACCACGGCGAGCTCGCCGCGAAGCTTGCCCGACTGGCCGACGCTCTCGGCCACCTCAATCCGCAGGCCACCCTCGAACGCGGCTACAGCATCACCCGGGCAGCCGACGGCAGCGTCGTGCGCGATGGCAAAACCGTCGCTGTCGGACAGCGGGTGTCGATCCGCTTTGCGGCAGGCTCGGCCGCGGCCACCATCGCCGGCAGCGACTGACCAGCGATCGAGGTTGTCAGAACCGCCAATCTCCCACTAAAATGATCGGGATTGCAGCCGCTCGCGCCCGCGCCCGAAAACCACCTACGGAGAACCGACATGGAACACACACTGCCCGCCCTGCCCTTTGCGATGGATGCGCTTGCCCCGCACATCTCGAAGGAGACCTTCGAGTTCCACTACGGCAAGCATCATCAGGCCTATGTCACCAACCTCAACAATCTGATCAAGGGCAGCGAATTCGAGAACCTCGGCCTCGAAGACATCGTGAAAAAATCCAGTGGCGGCGTTTTCAACAACGCCGCCCAGGTGTGGAACCACACTTTCTTCTGGAACAGCATGAAGCCCAACGGCGGCGGCGCGCCGGGTGGCGCGCTGGCCGAGGCGATCAACAAGAAGTGGGGCTCGTTCGACGCCTTCAAGGACGCCTTCACCAAGAGCGCGGTCGGCAACTTCGGTGCCGGCTGGACCTGGCTGGTAAAGAAGGCCGATGGCTCGGTCGACATCGTGAACACCAGCAACGCCGCGACCCCGCTGACCACCGGCGACAAGGCGCTGCTGACCATCGACGTGTGGGAACACGCCTACTACATCGACTACCGCAACGCCCGACCGAAGTTCGTCGAGACTTTTCTCGCCTCGCTTGCAAACTGGAGCTTCGCCGAGAAGAACTTCGCCTGATCGGCCTCATTGCGCCATTCAGCGGGTGCCTGAAGACCCAGTATCCATGCGGGTTCCAGGGCATCCGGGAAGCGGCGCCGGGCGCGCACGGGGCAAGCCCGCGGCAATCCGGTCGGCCGTCAGCCGGACTTGATCTCGTCGCTCAGCGGCAAACCGCGGGCGAACTGCGTCACGCTGTTGATGGTGGTCTGGCAGATAGTGAGAATCGCCTCCTGGGTGAAGAACGCCTGGTGCCCGGTGACAATGACGTTGGGAAACGATAGCAGGCGCTGAATAACGTCGTCCGGGATCACGGTGCTCGACAGGTCGCGAAAGAACAAGTCGGCTTCTTGCTCGTAGACATCGATTGCCAGGCCGCCCAGTTGCCCGCTCTTCAGGGCCTCGATCGCCGCCTCGGTGTCGACCAGTCCGCCGCGGCTGGTGTTGATCAACAACGCGCCGCGCTTTGCGCGCTCGAGAGACCCGGCGTTCACAATGTGGTGGGTTTCCGGCGTCAGCGGGCAGTGCAGCGACAGGATATCGGCCCGGGCGCCGATCTCGTCCGGTTCGGCGTAGCGGGCGCCCAGGGACCGGAAGGCGTCCGACGGGTATTTGTCGTAGCCGATCACTTCGCAGCCGAAGCCCAGCATGATCTTCGCGAAGACGCAGCCGATCTTGCCGGTTCCGACGACTGCCACCGTCTTGCCGTGCAGATCGAACCCCATCAGGCCATCGAGCGCGAAATTGGAATCGCGGGTCCGGTTGTATGCGCGATGAATCTTGCGGTTGATCGCCAGCAGCAGCGCCACCGCATGCTCGGCAACCGAGTAAGGCGAGTAGGTGACCACCCGGACCACCTTGAGCCCCAACCGCCCTGCCGCCTCGAGGTCGACATTGTTGAAGCCGGTGCAGCGCAGGGCCACCAGGCGCGTCCCGCCGGCTGCCAGCGCCTCGAGTACACCGGCATCCGCCTGATCATTGACGAAAATGCAGACCGCCTCGTGCCCGGCGGCCAGGCCGACGGAGTCCGCTTCAAGCGGAGCGTCGAAATAGTGCAACTGATGTCCGGCGCCGGCATTGGCGGCATCGAGAAATTCGCGGTCATAGCGCTTGGCACTGAATACGGCTATCTTCATCCGGGGCGTCTCCGATGGGGCGTTGAGGAAAGCGGTGCCGGGCCAGCCACTGGCGGGAGGCCGGTCAGCCGCCGAACCGTGAAACAGCGATCAGTGCAAACACGATTTTCGGCCTAGTCATCGAGGAACGATTATCGCGTAGCCCGGGTCCGGGCGGTTGCCCGATCTGCGGTTGGAAACATCGCTCGAGCCAAGGGGTGGGCGGAATCGGTAAGTGACCGCAACAGGACCGCCAACCGGTGAGGCGGAGGTAGTCGACTCCAGCCACGTCGCGCTCGAGCGCCACGATGATCGCCTGCAGCACGTCGCGGCTGATCCCGGTCCCGGCGCAGCCCCCGGCGCCGAAATGCGGCGCGGGTCACGCTTCGCCGTTTCATTGCACATCCTCGAAGCCTTCCACACGATCGTGCCCCGGCAGCCGCAAGCAAGGAAACCCGTTCCACGCGATACCGGTCGGCCGCCTGCATGCGCAATGCGCGAACCTGCTTCCCCGGCTGCCGGCATTCGCCCCCGAGCGGCGGCAGTATTGGCAATCGGGCGAGCATCCGCGCCTCTTCGCTCATCTTGCCCATGCCATCAGCAAGTGTCAAACTTGCAGTGCCGGGAGGGCCTTCGACGCTCGCCCGGGTCGACACGGGCATCGCCGGGCGAATCGCTTGCCGACATGGTGGAAATCGGGAAACGCCCCTGCGCCATAATTTGCGAACGAAGGAAAGTGCAATGACTGCGAACCACGAAAGTGCCGCTGTCGCCGACAACCTAAGCGCTTTCGGCACCGTCCGGGCGACGTCGAGGGCGCGCCGCTGGATGCCGACGAACTGCGCCGGACCGACGCCTTCTGGCGCGCCTGCAACTACCTGGCGGTCGGGATGATCTACCTGCGCGACAATCCGCTGCTGCGCGAACCGCTCAAGCCCGAGCACATCAAGAACCGGCTGCTCGGCCATTGCGGTCCAGCCCGGGGCTGTCGTTCATCTACACGCACATGAATCGCGTCATCCGGAAATTCGATGTAGATGCGATTTTCATGGCCGGACCGGGACACGGTGCGCCAGGCGTTCTCGCGCCGATCTATCGGGAAGGCGCCTTTACGGAGATCTATCCGGAAAAGAGCCTCGACGAGGACGGGCAGCACGCGCTCTTCGAGCAGTTTTCCTTTCCCGGCGGCATCGGCAGTCATTGCACACCGGAGACCCCGGGTTCGATCCATGAAGGCGGCGAACTCGGTTACGTGCTGTCGCACGCCTGCGGCGCGGCCTTCGACAACCCTGATCTGGTGGTGACCGCGGTGGTTGGCGACGGCGAGGCCGAGACCGGTTCGCTGGCCACATCCTGGCATATCAGCAAGTTCCTCAACCCGATCCGCGACGGCGCCGTGCTGCCGATCCTCAATCTCAACGGCTACAAGATCAACAACCCGACCCTGCTGGCACGGATCAGCCACGTGGAAGTCGAAGCCCTGTTCAGGGTCTGCGGCTGGAAGCCGTACTTCGTCGAGGGCTCGGACCCGGCCAGCATGCACCAGGCGATGGCGGCGCCCCTCGATCGCTGCATCGAGGAAATTCGGGCGGCCCAGCGTCAGGCGCGCGGTTCCGGCATTGCCCACCGTCCGCGCTGGCCGATGATCGTATTGCGCAGCCCTAAGGGCTGGACCGGTCCGGGGGAGGTGAACGGACACAAGGTCGCAGGATTCTGGCGCGCCCACCAGGTGCCGATCGCCGATGTGCAGAAGAACCCGGCCAGCCTGCGGCTGCTGGTAGACTGGCTGCGCAGCTACAAGCCGGACGAACTGGTCGATGCCGATGGCGCGCCAGCGGCGCAAATCCGGGCACTTGCACCGGCCGGCAACCGCCGCATGGGCGCCAACCCGCATGCCAATGGCGGCATCCTGAAGAAGGCTCTGCGCATGCCGGATTTTCGCGACTACACGATCAAGGTGGACAGACCCGCCCAGATCGAGGCCGAGAACACGCCGCCGCTGGGGCGCTACCTGCGCGACATCATGAAGGCCAACATGCGCGACTTCCGCGCCTTCGGACCGGACGAAAACACCTCCAACAAACTCGGCGCAATCTACAAAGTGAGCAAGAAGTTCTGGATTGCCGAATATTTCCCGGAAGATGCCGACGGCAGCGAACTGGCGACCGACGGCCGTGTGATCGAGATGCTCAGCGAGCACACCCTGGAAGGCATGCTGGAAGGCTACCTGCTGACCGGCCGGCACGGCTCCTTTTCCACCTACGAAGCCTTCGTGCATGTGATCGACTCGATGTTCAACCAGCATGCCAAGTGGCTGTCCATCTGCAACCACCTGTCGTGGCGAGAGGAGATCGCCTCGCTCAACCTGCTGATCACGTCGACGGTCTGGCGCCAGGACCACAGCGGCTTCACCCACCAGGATCCGGGTTTCCTCGACGCGGCGCTGAACAAGAGCGCGGCGGTCACCCGGATATATCTGCCGCCCGACGTCAACAGCCTGCTTTCGGTGGCCGATCACTGCCTGCTCAGGCTGATCCACCGCATGGCATACCGACGGACCAACCACAGGAACCTGCATGTGCGCGGCTACAAGGAGAAGGACAACATCAATACCCCGCTGGAACTGCCGATCAACAACCAGATCGCCCGCTTTAGCCTGGCGATCGACGTGATAGACCGCGTGCCGGGCATCAATGTGGAGGGCGCCCATGCCAAGGAGAAGTTCCGGAACCAGCAGCTCGCCTGCCGCCGCTACGCCTACGAACATGGCACCGACCTGCCGGAGATCGTCAATTGGCGCTGGCCGCTGTGTGATCGCCATCCTGCGGCAACGGCCGGCGAAATGCCGCGGAAGCTGGCGAAAGCGCATGCGACCTGCTGGCTGCCCGGTCGTCATCGCCATCGAACCAATTCCCAAGGCAGGAGATCCGCCAATGAAAAAGATCCTATTCTCCGGCGTCGCAGTCGATGTGGACGAAAAGCGGGTACGCGAACAACTGGAACCGCTCGGTCCGGTTGTCGAGGTCAACATCAGAGCTAAAGTCAAAAGTGGTGTATGAGATGCTGGGGGCATGTCAAGATCAGGCGGCGATTTTCTGCTGTTGCGACGCATCGTCGGGTAGCGGAACCCCGTCCTTGAATAGTGTGCCTTTAAGCAACT